>Ga0180435_10007134_pt1 | contig 10670 bp, 20 predicted proteins | sample SS_ome_3_FD_132467 | JGI IMG/M metagenome (GOLD analysis project Ga0180435, IMG submission 132467) | Hypersaline lake sediment archaeal communities from the Salton Sea, California, USA - SS_3_S_1 metaG | ecosystem: Environmental > Aquatic > Non-marine Saline and Alkaline > Hypersaline >... | reverse complement strand
GCCGCACCGTTTAAACCCATACCAGGAGGTAATATGATCAATCAGGTTGAAACTTCGAAGTCAGGCGGCATATTTGCCACCTATGAGCACGGTGCGGAACATCGTATGTCCCTTTGCGATGCATGTGCCGACCGGATGGGGGCCGAGTATCTGGCCCCTATAACCTTTGGGTCTGGCTATTGCGACGAGTGCCTGACCTATATCAGTGATGGGGAGGCTTTATGAACACCATGCACAAGATGTTTGTTGGTAGATACACGGTTGAGGATGTTGTCCTTACCTTGACCAAGGCGTCATGCTGGTTTGCTGTTGAGCCGTATCCGGATGACGAGTGGATGGTCCAGGTGCGGACAGAGAACATAGGCCTTTTGAATCGGATCTGGCGGCAGCACAATAGCTTAATCGAAGGCATGGCTTGTCCTGAATGTGGCCATGATGAGACCTTCATTATCAAAGCACCAGCGGCCACCGTTATTGTTCAATCCGACCATGTGGCCATCCATAACGATGATGTTGACTGGGACACGACCTCCGAGTGCATCTGTCCGAGTTGTAACTATCACGCCCTGGTGTTTGACTTTAAACGGAGGAACAGCAATGGATAACCCCGGATACATCTACCATATGACCAGTTATAACCTTATGACTGGTAAGCAGTATGTGGACAGCCGGGTCTTGTGCGAACAGTGCGCGGCCCTGGCGCTCATGCAGCCCCACCAGGAGGTGGCTTGCCTTGGGTATTGCAATACCGATATTAATCCGACCTGCGATGGTTGCGGGTCACATTTTGATAACCCTGGCCAGGGAGGTAATCATGCTTGAGCGGTAATCACTGTCTGCCAACACTAACAGCCGGGTCACCAAGGAGGTGGCTCGGCTTTTTTTATTAGGCCCTGGCTTTCCCGTTCACAAACTACCTTATGGATCAGCGGCCAGAAACCCCAGTCTCGGCGGTGATTAAACACATGCCCATCTGGCAGGTTCCGAGACTGCACTTTGTAATTGCCCCACAGGGGCCTTTCGGGGTGGCTGAGGTCATTGGCTACGGTTATCTGGTCCAGGACCTTGGCTTGATCTTCCTGACCGAACGGGACTACCTCTATTGTGATTCTCAGCATATCCCCCCCATCGTCTGCTTTAGTTTGTTGATATGATGGCCAATCTATAAACGACACCGGGCGCCCCCGGTTAAGAACGGACCATTGACTGACCACCATACCAACAGACTAAAACGACTGCAATATTTTTATTGCACTGTCTCATTTCTACCGAGACACAGGTGCAATATTTTTATTGCACCCCAATCCGAAATTCAAACAAAGAACGGTTAAGATCCTGTAATCGATCCTTATTCTTTCAGACCGACAGGATACTGGAGAGTTCTTTGTCGTCTCCGCGACAACCGGCCCAGCCAATTTTTGTTTCCTGGCCAGGGACCCAACGAACAGACACACACTTTATCGACATGACTATTTTTCGACCGCCACCAAAGTCGCCTTCCCTGTCTTCAATCGGTAGGGATAACCGCAACGTCGCACCCTGGTTGCCCAGGTGACCGTGTTTTTAACCTTGAAAACGCAGGCCAGCTTAAAAGGTATGGATCTTTAACGTCGTTTATCCCAGCGTTGTTGGTACTCCACCGGGGGTCCGTTCTTAAAGACCGTGCGTGTCATACTGACAGTTATAAACTATTGTAAACACTACATAAAAACCACCTTTAGTCAAAATACATTACTCCGAACAAAAAAAATACTCTTTACCCTTAGTCGGACCCTAAATATAGCGAAATGAAGTATCCTTAGTATTATCAGTTGGTTAAGGTGCTCCTAACTTTTTGGCAACATATCTTATTTGCATGAAAAATAATTTTTAGGCCTGTAACCCATTGAAATACAACAGAATATTAGCGAAAAAATAATTTTATCAAAAGGTTAACATAAATTTATTTGACAACTGTTTGGACCGTACTTAAGTTTGTTTTGGACCAGAGATTTATACAACACCAATTAGGAGGTAACATGAGCACGATTTATCGAATCTACACTGAAGACCTAAACCGCGACAAAGTGCTGGCATTGGTTGGTGAGCACTTTGTCGCCTATACTGTTTTGACTGGTACCGGCGCCTGGGAGGACAAGCTTGAGGATTCGTTGGTAATCGAGATCATTCAGGACACTGAAGCTGATCAGATCCTTCAGGCAATCGACTCCAGCGTTTTTTTGTTGGCGGCCCGTATCAAGAATATGAACCGCCAGGATAGCGTTCTGGTCACCAAGCAACCCATCGAAACCTTTTCAGTATAAGGAGCCTATTATGATGAGTTATACCCAGATCAAGCGCCGGGTCCACGAGGACTTCGAGCTTTATGAGTGGACCGCCTTGCGCGATGCACTGGAGATCGGCCGCGACGTATACGCCAGCACTCAGGTGGTTGATGCCAAATACCGCTGGCTGGCGGATGAACTCCAGGGAATGTATGCCAGGGGCGGTGGTATCGACCGTAAAAAAGCTCAGATGCTCCAGTTGTTTTACAAGGGATTCATCGAAGGTATCAAGCATTCGATTGACCACTACAGTTAAGCCGAAACCGCCCTCGGGCGGTCTGCGTCAGGATGGGTTCCTGGCCACTGATGAGGCAACCTAATCAAGGAGGTAAAATGAGATCAAAGCCTAACGCTTTTAATCTGGTCAACAAGACCAGGAAGCTTTTCGAGCCGCCCCTCGATTATTGGGGCAGTCATCCCGCCATGCCCGTTGAAGACTGGCGCGATGAAGTGGCAGAGGGTGCGACCCGCCAGGGCTATTGGGAGTGGGTGGCAGCGCAAATGGGATTAATTGAGATTTAAGGAGGGTATCAATGGACCAGAGGCCCGGACCAGTCACCATCTACACTAAAGACCCGGTTAACGCTATCTTACAAAACAGCGTTACCCAGGCCGAGGTAAGGATCGCGACGTGCAGCAAATCAGATTTAGAGGCTATCGACGATGTTAAGAGCGAGTTGAAGCCCACCGTAATTGAAACGACCCCGCCGGATATCTATAATCCCTGGCCGGAATACCAGGCCCCAATCAATGCAGACCCCGAGGTCGCAGAGCGGTTATCTGGTCAGGCGGATAGAGACGAGGTCGTCTTGCAGTTCACTGATGATATTAGTAAAGATCGGAGCCTATATGAATAGCTTATTTTACTACCTCGACCTATGTGAATGCACGCCGGGGGCATCTTCCACCGGCCCCACCCTTCAACTGATTAACGGCCTGGACCGTTATATCGAGCGTAAACAATACCAAGGCAAGGCTGAAGCACTCAAAGCCGCCGGGCAGCGCTGGAGAGGTCAGGACCGGACGGTTAAATCGGTTGACGTTGTTGACCTGATCATGGCCTTTGAGGAAGACTCTGCCACATATCCCCAGATCCTTGATCTATTTGGAGAGCTTATTAGGACCGGACAGGCCTGGAGGATGAATGGATCATATGGCCGCCACGCGAGCACACTGATCACCATGGTATCTAATGGCGGGTGCATCGCCCGTATCCGCGCTGAGGAAGAAGGTCCCGAGGGAGTCGCCGCCTACGAGCGCTTTGAAGACATCTTGAAGGCCACTGGCCACATGAAAGGATAGTCAATGAAGCTGACCCAATTTGAAAAGATTAAAGTTGGTGACCGGGTGGCGGTGACCACGGCGCCGGATGCCACTTGGTTCGAAGTCGTGGCCCTGGAGCGCCCCGGGTTGATCCTACGGGAGGGTCCCGAGAACAGTACACAATACCTGGATATTTGCTATGTCCGCCAGCATATTTCCAAGGAGGGTGCATAATGGCTGAGAGTATTGTTGTTTACCTTGCGGCCGAGGCCACATCTAACACTTGCCACTATTTTGTAGACATAGAAGAGGCTCGGCAATGGTGCAAGAATCAGATAGACAATGCAGACCCTTCGAGCCGTACCGTGCTGGGGTTCAGCATTTTGCCTGTCCGCGTTGCTTCCGCGGCTGACCTTGTTGTTGAGCTTAATGATGCAGTAGCGTACATAGCCTAAGCCGAAACCGCCCAGGTTATGGGCGGTCTGCCAGGGTGGTTCCCTGGTACTGATGTGGCAGCCAAACGAAAGGAGAATTAATGTGAATGATTATGTTGTTGAGATTAAAAATCAGTGGTTTGGATGGCTTCCGCTCTGTGACCCTGTCGATAGGGATACAGCAGAGGCTGTTGAGAGATACTACAAGCGTAATCTATTCAAACAACACTGTATTAAAGTCAGGGTTATAGACCTTGAGGAGGAGAATCGATGAAAGAGGCATTTGAAAACGAATTACATCTGGCCGAGGCTATACAAGCCATGGGTGGTCGGCTGTATCTGGTCGGAGGTGCTGTCCGCGACCAGATAAAAGGGATTGATGCCCATGACCGTGATTACATGGTAACCGGTCTGTCCTTTGATGATTTTAAAGGCCACCCTGCGTTCAGGAAGATAGCTGGAGCGCACTTCCCAGTGTTCCTGGTGGACTTCGCTGAAGACGACACGGTATTTTGCAACGTGGAATTAGCCCTGGCCAGGAAAGAAAGATCCACCGGTTATGGCCATGTTGATTTCGATACGATCACCGGCCCTGATGTTACCCTGGAGGATGATCTGGTCCGGCGCGATTTTACCATCAACGCTATGGCTAAGGATGTTCTGACCGGCGAATTCTTTGACCCGCACGGTGGTATGGATGATATCGAGATGGGCGTTATCAGGCACGTCTCCGAGGCCTTCAGCGAAGATCCTTTGAGGGTGTTCCGAGCCGCCCGGTTCGCCGCCCGGTTCGAATATGACGTGGCCCAGGAAACCATAGCCATGATGCGCAGCATGAGGGATAGCGTTCGCCTGTTACCAGGGCAAAGGGTGTTCGATGAACTGGTTAAGGCCCTGGCCACTCGGCAACCATCTGATTTCTTCCAGGTCCTGGACCGCGCTGAGATCCTGGATGTATGGTTCCCAGAACTGGCCGCCCTGCATGTTCCTGATAGGCATGACGGCACCGCCTTTGAGCATACGATGACCGTCATGGATTCCGGCCGGTCTATTATCGAGCGCTGGGGTTTGTTGGTCCATGACTTTGGTAAAGGCCTGACTGACCCAAGCAAACATCCTCAGCACCATGGCCATGACAAGCTGGGTATTGAGCCAGCAAAGGCCCTGGCAAAAAGATTGTTTGCGCCGTCCAGATACACTGAACTGGCCGAACTGGCCGCCAAGGACCATATGCGCATTAAACGCATCCTGGAGATGAGGCCAGCTAAACTGGTTCGCTTTGTAGCGACATACGGAACCGAACTGCGCCGGGTGATCAATATTTCCATGGTTGATAGCTTTGCCAGGGAGGGTGGTGGTCATGAGGATCTGATCCACTTCCATGCTATCAAGGCACGGGTCCGGATGGTCCACAAGGCCATCAGGGAGATCACTGGTGTTAGTTTGATTGATGCTGGCGTTACCTTGACCGGCCGGAAGTTTGGTGAGGCTCTGATGTCGGCCCGTATCGGCCGTTTCAAACAACTTGAAAAAAAAATACGCCAGGGGGGTTGACAGCCCCTCTGGGGTGATTATATTAAGTGTGTTCGAGGGAAAATGTTCTTTTGAAATATGGGGGATGCCCAGGCCGCAAAGTAACAGCACTGACGGCCTTCCGGAAGCTAACATACTGTGAACGCGGAAGCCACCAGGGATCAGGTCCTCGCAACGCTCCAGGGCAGGAGCGACCGGTTGCGAGTGTGGGTTCGACACCCACCATCCCCCTACTCTTACCCAAAGAAAGGAAAAGTATTATGCCGCGCAAAAACGTATCAGTCGCAAAGAATGACCTTCACCACATTCCCACCCCTGCCGCCACCGAAACATGGCTGCCCACCCCTCACCATACCGTGGTCGACGTGATCGACAATGAGCTTGAGGACCGTGGTATTGGCGTCCGTAGTGAAGTCTTCACCCTGAATGCAAAAGGGACCCAGATGTTTGCCAGCTACGCCCTGGACGTTTCCATTGGCACTGGCGCTCAACTCCACATGGGTTTCCGCAACGCCCACGACAAACAGTTCGCCCTCGGCCTGACCGGTGGTGTTCACGTCATGGTTTGCAGCAACCTGCAATTCAGCGGCGAGTTCGTTGACCTGCGTAAGCATACCACTGGTCTGACGATGGAGGTTCTGGTCAAGTTTATTGCGGCCGCTGTCGACAAGATCCAGCACAAGAGCCAAGGCCAGTGGGAATGGCAACAGTCTCTGCGCCAGATCGACATGGTCGAGGATGACCTGAAGACCTTCGCCTACGACTGTATGGACCAGGGAGCCTTTGCTCCGAGCCAGTTCTTCGCCTACAAAGAGTCCCTTGAGGAAGAGATCAAGATCTCTGACGGCGTTACCCTTCAACAGGCTCATGGCGCTGTGACTCGGCTGCACCGCAAATCCTCCCCTCCGACCATCGCTCGCATATCACCCGTTCTGCGCAAGGTGTGCGACGACACCTGGACAAACAAACTGGCACTCATATAACCCTTAGAGGGCGCAGGGGCTGGGCGCTGTCAACGCTCGGCCCCGAGTGCCAAGGAGGTCCCAGCATGGAGGATCGTAAAAAAATCGAGCGTGACAAACTTGATGGTCCCGAGAAACTGCCGGGACCTCCGCTCACCGGTAAGGATCTTTTTGGCCCAGGCAGCAGAGCAAGAGAACTCATGAGGACCGTGGCCATTATAAACGAGCGTTTAAAGGGAGACCGCAATGTATTTTAATATTATAGACGGCCGCAAGCATGAGCCAAAAGCTTTTACTAACGCGAATCTTTCGAGCATATCAAATGCCACGATCAAAATTGTTGATTGGGGTCGGTTTGATCGTATTCAGGTCGACCTACCTGATCACGACTGGTTTCAATACCTGCGTGTCAACGGTCGGGCAGATGAGATAGAGGCCCTGGCCGAAATGCTCTTGAAACTGGCCGATAGCATTCCCAAGAATAGGAGGTGATTAACCCCACAGAGAATTAGTTTTCTTGACATTTGACATGTTGTATGAGAAATAAAATTAAACCCTAAAGAAAGGTGTTCGACATGGTTAAAACGTATTATCTCAGAGACAAACGCAACAACCCAGTGGCCACCGTGGCTATCGTTAAAAGCGGTCATGAAATCGCCAGGGGCATTTCGATCTGTTCGACCTCCGACCAGTTCAGCTACAAGGAAGGCCGCCAGCGTGCCATCGACCGCGCCATCGCCACCCTTGCTGGCCAGTGCGATCTGTTCAAGACGGACTTGTCCGAGCCTGTCTTAGATGCTCTGAAACCTGTCTTCGGGTCCTTCAGCGATCTTTCCCTTTGGGCCGCTACCCATATGATGGGCGGGTCACCCGATGGGTACTATCTCGGCCTGTACAATCCCATGCTGTGCGAATTTGAAATGGGACTCATGGGTATTAGCGGCGCTGTTTATGTCTATAGGATGGGCGAATGAAGTTCTTCCTTGTAATGACTGCATACTTTGTGGCCGTCCTCTGGTTGGCGGCCATACCAAACTAAGGGAGCCGGAATGTTTGAGCTACGTGATTACCAAAACGTTGGAGTCATGGCTGTCAGAAAAACGATAGCGGACGGCAACAACAGGCCACTGATGGTCCTGCCGACCGGCGGCGGCAAGTCCGTTATCTTTGGTGAGATCATCCGGCGTGTTGTCGAAAATAACAAGCGTGTTCTATGGCTGGTTCACCGCCGCAACCTTGTTACTCAAATGCGCGACACGCTTCAGGGATTCGGTGTGGACGCTGGGATCATTATGGCTGGTTACGAGCCAGAGCCAGACAAGCTTGCCCAGGTCGGCACCATCTTTTCTTATGCCCGGCGCATCCATGAGAAGAAGCTATTCGACGACAACTTCCATGAGGCCCAGGTGGTCATGATCGATGAGGCCCACCGCTCGGTAACAAAGTCATACATGGACGTGATAGAGCGATATCCCCATGCCATCCTTGTGGGCTGCACTGCCACTCCTCTTAGGGCGGACGGCCGCGGTCTCGGCATTGTGTATAATGACCTTGTCGAGATCGCAACGGTCAAGGAACTCACCGAGATGGGCCATCTATCGCCTGTCCGGTACTTTGCCCCCAGTACAATCGATACGACCGGTATAGGCATGAGCGCGGGGGACTTCATAGTGCATGAACTGGCCGCCCGGGTGAACACGCCAACGATTACCGGTGACGTTGTATCCAACTGGCTACGCTTGGGTGAGGACCGTAAGACCATTGTCTTTGCCGTTAACGTTGCCCACAGTATTGCCCTGCGAGATGAGTTTATCAAGTACGACATCCCTGCTGCCCACCTGGACGCTCACTCCTCTGATGCCGAGCGTGATGGAGTCTTTCGGGCGATGGAGCGCGGCGATATCAAGATCATCTGTAACGTTGCCCTGTACCAGGAAGGCCTGGACGTGCCGGATGTGGGATGCATTGTAATGGCCCGGCCAACGAAATCACTGGGACTGTGGAAACAGTGTGCTGGCCGCGGACTGCGACCGGCCCCCGGTAAAGAGGATTGCCTTATCCTTGACCATGGTGGCATAATCGACCGGCTGGGCTTCCTTGATGAGGAGGTTATCTGGTCCCTCGATGAAAACGAGCGCGGCTGGACAAAGAAAGAACCGCCTGAAAAGGAACCGCGTAAGGTTACCTGTAAAGAGTGTGGTGAGATCTTCCAGGGCAAGAAGATCTGCCCGGCCTGTCAAACTCCGCTCCAGTTTTTTGGCAAGAAAATCGAAGCGACCGAGGCAGAGCTTAAGGAACTCGATGCCAAGAAGCAACGCAAGGCCAATAAGGATCTTCCTTGGCCAGAAAAGACCGCCTTCATGGCCGCCCTGAAGTATTATGCACGTCGCAGCACCAAGGTCAAGAAGGAAGAGGGATGGTGTGGCCACAGATATAAATCTGTGTTTGGAGTATGGCCAAACGATAAACGTGTTCAGTGGAAAAGGGTTCCAGAATGCAAAGGTGAAGGTAAAACTAAGAACCTTATGACCCACATGTTTATCAAGAACAACGCTGAGTATCAAAAGAAACTCAAGCAGGGAGGTGGGTCTTGATTATCGATGACATAAAGAGGCTTCTTGAGGAACATCTTACTAATCAACCATTCTACGCTGTGTGTTCAGAATGTGGTAGTCACCTACTCAACAGGTATGTTTCTATGGACAATGATCTGGATATCACGGTTGAAGTAAGTCCTTGTGAATGCTGGAGGAATGGCGATGATGATTGATGAAATGACGCCAGAGGAACTGGTCCTGCGTAAAGAGCGTGAGAACCAAGCGGCCGAGGCCCTCGGATTTATCACCGAGGAGAATAGGCGGGTCCTTTTGTGGCGGATGGAAGATCCTCCGGTAACGTTTAAAGAGATTGGCCGCCGGATGGGCATATCGGCACCGGCCGTTCACAAACGATACACAAAAACGATGAAAAAACTAAGGGAGCATGTCGATGCTGGGTAAGGATATTCCTGATACGCACGGCCGCTGGCCAAGCATATACAGCATCCTTGGTATAGAGGTTGGTAACGGTAAGCACCGGCCCTGCCCAATGTGTGGCGGTGAGGATCGTTTCCGGTTCGATAACAACAGAGGCATGGGTAACTGGATCTGCAACAACTGTGGGGCTGGTGATGGCTGGTCCCTCATTCAAAATGTGCGCGGATGGACGTTCCCAGAAGCCATAAAGAATGTGAGGGAATTATTGGGAGAGACTAAGGTGGCCGAGGTCAAAAAGAAAGAACCGAACATTGAATATATGAACCAACTTTACCGTGAGTCCAGGCCTATGTACGATGACCAACAATACAGTCCTGTAGGCCTATACCTACAGAAGCGTGGGCTGCACATCTATCCGGACCCATTGCGGTATCACCAGGGCGTATGGGAGCCTGAAACCAAAACGAACCATCCGGCCATGCTGGCAACCTTCTCAACGGATACAGGGGTTGCATCCACCATCCAGATCACATACCTGACCAAGATGGGCGACAAGGCCCCCGTGAAGGTCGTAAAGCGCTCGATGACGCCCAAGTATCCAATGAAGGGTGGGGCAGTGAGGCTCTTTCCTGTTGGCCGGGTCCTGGGCGTCGCAGAGGGTATAGAAACGGCTATCGCTGCTCACGAGGGCTGGGGTATCCCTGTCTGGGCGACGCTGTCTGCGAACCTTCTTGAGGCCTTCTGCGTGCCAATTGAAGTTGAGTCTCTAATCATCTTTGGAGACAACGACAAAAACTTTACTGGACAGGCTGCAGCCTATGCCCTGGCCAAGAAACTATGCAGTAAATGTCAGATAAGTGTCGAGATCCCCGCTGTACCAGGTACCGATTGGGCAGATGAGTTAGTTAATCCAGGGGGTTCCGTACCTTACTCTGAATAAGTTTTCTTGACATAATACATGTTGTATGAGATGAAAAGAGGTGAACGAAGATGGCTATTGACTGGGATTTGAGCACAAAAAGATTCAGGAATGACGGTGAGACTGCACTTCAGACTGTTGAGCGTATGTACAAAGAGCTTGGAACGCTACCTCGCGTTGCCGACAAGCTTTATGTTAGCCATACTTCAGTCGGTAATTTCCTCCGTAAAAACGGAGTATCAATCAACAAGAGAGGAGGG
>Ga0180435_10007130_pt1 | contig 10675 bp, 6 predicted proteins | sample SS_ome_3_FD_132467 | JGI IMG/M metagenome (GOLD analysis project Ga0180435, IMG submission 132467) | Hypersaline lake sediment archaeal communities from the Salton Sea, California, USA - SS_3_S_1 metaG | ecosystem: Environmental > Aquatic > Non-marine Saline and Alkaline > Hypersaline > Sediment... | reverse complement strand
GCGCTGGATCGTCTCCTCCGACCCCGACGAAGCGGTCGAACGCGTCGCCGACTATCTCGGCTACGGCCTCAACCACCTGGTCTTCCACTCGCCCGGCCACGACCAGCGGCGGTTCCTGGAACTCTTCGAGCGCGACCTGTTGCCCAGGTTGCGGCGGCTCGGCTGAGGCGGCTGGGCCGGCTGGACCGGCCGGGGCCCGCCGCTCCTAGCCTTCCTCGTCGAAATCCGGCGGCTCGACCAACCGGTAGACGCGGTAGCGTTCCCGGCCGTCCGGGCCGGGCGCGGCGAACACCAGATTCCCCAGACCCGCGCCGTCGTTCCACAGGGTCGGATAGCGCCGGGTGATGGCGTCCACCGCCACGTTGGTCTGTGGGTTGGTGAGCACGATGTAGCGGATGCCGTTTTCCCAGGGGCGGTTGAGGGCGGCAGCGAAGTCGTAGTCGCTGGTGATGACGAACTGTTTGGGGTTGTCCGACGCCAGCCACAGCCACCAGGTCTGGAAGGTGTCGAGCAGCACCGTGCCCCGTGGCAGCTTCTTGGCATCCAGGTAGTCGGCGACCAGGCGATCGTCGAGTGCGACCCGGCGGTCGGTCTGCTTCTCCGGCGGATAGCGCTGCGGATCGACCAGCGAGGCGACGCCGACCAACGAGGTGGCGCCGATGTTGATCTCCGGGTCCAGGATCGCTCGCGCGGTCATCGGGACCCCGATGAGAAGCGAAGCTCCCAGCAGGCCCGCGCCGACCCTGCGCCAGGTGCCGCTCCTGTCTGCCGGGCACCAGAAGACCAGCGCGATCACGATCACCATCGGTATCGCCGCCATGAAGTACCGGAACCAACCGAACGTCGCCCCGGTGTACTGCCCCCATGCCGAGAAGGCCAGCACCGGTCCGAACGCGCCGATGGGAACCATCGGTTCGAACCGTCGGGACGTCACCGCCCGCGCCACCGCGAGGACCACAGCGACTCCGACGAAGGGCTGGATGCTCAGAATCCGGTGAGCCAGCAGTGGCCCGTCGGTGACCGCGTTGCTGAATCCGCGTTCCAGCGACACCTGTATCTGGTTGGCGTTGCCATAGTCGGAGGAGATGATCGCGAAGGCCTCGGCGGTCATGATCCACCCGGCGGCCGCGAAGATCAGGAAGGCCGCCCCGATGGGGAAGACCACCACCAACGCGCTCAACGCGGTGGCCGAAAACCGCTCCCCGCGGGGGGTGTTGCGCAGGGTGGCCGCCGCGACGAGGACCGCCGCGCCGCCGGCTGCGATCAGGGTCTCGTAACGGATCAGGTACCCGACCGCGAGCGCCAGTCCGACCGAGGCCAGGTCGAAGACCCTCGGTGCGGAGAACCACCGCAGCAGGTAGCGGACCGCCCACAGCATGCAGAACAACATCGCCGACTCGCTCATCCCGGAGCTGCCGTACACGATCACCATCGGGTTGAGGGCGAAGGCGCCGACCGCCACCCATTGCCAGCCGGCGCCGACCGAACGGTCCCGGGCGATCAGCCTGATCAGGACCGCGCACCCGGCCGTGAACGCGGCGCTCTGCACGACTCCGGCGACACCGTGGGTTTTCAGTTCCGGCCACCAGGTGCTGAGTTGCAGCACCGGCATCTCGACCAGGCTGGGCAGCGGACCCCACACGAAGCCCATCGCCGAAAGGTGGGGGTCCTTGCTCCACAGTGCGAACCCGGCGTTGGCGACCCGGCTGATGCCGTCGCCTTCGATGATGTTGTAGCGCAGGATCAGCACGCTGCCGATGGCGGTGTAGATACCGAACAACGCGGTGAACAACCAGAACGACCCGCCGCGGGTCCGCCCGCCGGAAGCCTGCCCGGTCTCAGCGCGGTCTTCGGCGAGGGCGACGGCCATCGGTCACTCCCGGTTCCGGCGGCGCCGCGCCATCAGCCCGCGCACCAGGGCGAATATCGCCGCCGATCCGACGGCGAAGGTGGCCAGGGCCGACCACTGCGATCCGTCCCGGCCGCCCGGCGGGCCGACGGCCGCGTTGCGGGCGCGGACGGTGAGGTTGACGGTGTCACCGGCCGCGCCGGTGGCCACCACGTCGCCGGACAGCGAGGACCAGCCGCCGTCCCGTTGCCGGATGTAGTCCAGGCATACCGCACCCAACATGCGCCCGTCGGGACTCCGCGCGCCGCCGGGCACGTCGACGGCCAGCACGGCCCGGCCGTCGTCGGCGAATGTCTGCACCACGGCGGTGGACCCGTCCAGGCGTACCGCGGCGTCGGTGAGGCCGTCGAAATCCACCGTGCCGTCGGCGCCGACGGCCACCGGCGGACTCATGTCCAACGTGGAGACGTCCTGGCCGGTGGTCACCGTCAGCAGTGGGGTGCCCGAATCCGCGGCCTCCTGCATTCCGACGAGGCGCGGCTGGAGAACGGTGCCGGTGCGTGAGGCGACCAGGTTGATCGCCTGCGCGGCGTAGCCGATCAGCGCCGGCTCTTCGACGGCCACCTCGAATTCCGGCGTGAGAGCGGCGGGGAAGGCGGAGAACCCTGCGGCGCTCACAGGTCCGGGAGTCACCTCCACCGTCGACTGGGGATCGATGGCGAAGGTCATCTGATCGGTGATCGGACCGCAGGCCCCGGCGGTTCCGCCTCCGGGGAAGTACTGCAACTCCAGGACCATACCGACGTCGGAGGCGATGACCTGTCGCGGTAACTCGAAGGTGAGGTCCAGGCGTCCGGAGGAGTCCAGCCGTTGCGAAGCCAGCACGTAGGAGCCCGAGCGGACCAGCGCCGACGACTGGTCGTTCGTGCTGGGAGTGTGCTGGGCGCGCATGGTGACCGTGGCCGTTTCGATGCTGCCGACCGCGAACGCGGCGGTGTCGAATCCGAGATAGAGGGTGCGCGCCCCGGCGAAAGTGGTTGAGGTTGCGATGCCCAACTGCTCGAAGGTCATCAGCGTGGTGGCCGGGGTGAGCTGGCCGGCCAGCGACCGGATCTGCGCCGACCCGGACTGGGCGAGGGCGATCCGGCGGTTGAGGAACAGGGCGACCTGGTCGGTAAGCGCGCTGCCGCGGCCGGTGATCGCGAGATAGGCCTGCGGGGTGCCGGGGTTCTCCACGTCGATGCCGGCCTGATCGTCTTCGCGGATCGCGATGACCCGACGGTGGGGTTCGGGTGCTGCGGGGAGTCTCTCGGAGGTGTCGACGTCGATGCGCACCGGGACGGGTCGGTAGTTGTTGGTCAGGACCGCCGTCAGGGTGAGCGCCGCCTGTTGCCGGTCGGGGGAGGGCCGCGGCCCGGTCCAGATGGTGATCGAATCGAGGTAGGCGGGCAGGAACCCGGCGACAGTGGACGGGTAGGCAGGCCGTCCGGCCGGGGTGGCCGCGAGCCGGGTCAAGGTGACCGACGGCATGGGCTGGCAGGTGTCCACCGGCGGGTCGGCGGTGCGCAGGACGAACTCCAGTGCCAGCACGCCGTCGCGCACCGGGGCGGCCGTGGTGTCGAGGCTGAATTCCGCACCGGATCTCTCGATCGGAATCGGTATGTCGCCCAGCATGATTCCGTCGGCGTCCAGCACCTCGATCCTTGCCTGATCGACATTCACCGGTGAACCGATCTGTCCCGCGATCCGGGCGACCGGCATTCCCCCCGGTGCCGGAATCTCGATCCTGGTGGGCGAATTGGCTCCGATCAGTTCGAGAGTGGCCGGGCGGCCGAGCTTGGGCAGGGGAATCGGCGGCTCGCCCGGCTCGTTCGCCTCGGCCAGACCCGTTACCTCCGCTGACCCGGACAACCCGGCCAAACCTGCGGGGTCGGCCGACACGGCGGGTTCGCTGAAACCGGGATCCGGGGGAGCGGGCGGCTCAGCCCCGGACTGGGCCGGCAGGCTGAAAGCGAAGATCGCGCACACCGCGAGGATCGTGTGCGCCGTCCAGTGGCGGCTCACCCGGTCGGACCCGGTGATGTCCCCCCAGTTGACGGTGTCCCCAGACCGTGAACGGTCTTCTCCCAGTGGAAAGGCCGGAACAAGAGCTGATAGAAGGCCTTGATCGCGGCGAGCGACTGCAGCCCCCAGTACAGCGGTGACAGCAGCGCCGACCACCACAGGTAGGGCTTGCCGGTGGCCAGCACCAGCACGAACGACAAGAAGATCGCCAGCGGGGTTCCCACCAGGAACAGCACCAGGCACAGGTAGTAGGTGATCGGCGGGAAGAGCAGGGAGATCGCCGAGGGCCGCCCGCTGGTCCAGGACACCAGCAGCAGACCGAAGATCAGGTTGACGATCGCGGTCATCGGAATTCCGCCGGTCATGTTGACGAACCGCAGGGCCGCCTTGGTGCCGATAGCGCGCCGCAGCTCGGCGGGATTGCGCAGATGAACGATCATCGTCTGCAGGTACCCCTTGTACCAGCGGGATCGCTGCCGGATCCAGTTCACCACATCGGAGTTGGCCTCCTCCAGGGTCACCGAGTCCAGGATCTGGGTCCGGTAGCCGTGGGTGGCCAGTCGCGCGCCGAGGTCGGCGTCCTCGGTCACGTTGAACTCGTCCCAGCCGCCGATGCTGTGCCACACCCGGGCCGGGATGTGGTTGCTCGTTCCGCCCAGCGGGACCACGCAGCGGGCGCGTTCCAGAGCGGGGAGCACCACGGCGAACCATTGGGTGTACTCCATCGAGAACCATCGGGTCAGCAGGTTCTGCTGCTCGTTGAAGAAGCCAAGCTTGGCCTGGATGCAGCCGACGTCGTCGGGTGCGGCCCGGAACGCCGCGACCGCGCGGCGCAGTTGCAGCGGTTCGGGGATGTCCTCTGCGTCGTAGATGGTGATGTACTCGCCGCGCAGGCCGGGCAGCGACATTCCGTAGTTACACGCTTTCGGCTTGGTCTTGGGAAGGCTGTGCGGGACCAGCACGACGCGGATGTCGCGCAGTTGCGCCGATTCCAGCGCCTGCCGGGTGGCATCGTCGTCCTCTTCGACCAGCAGCAGCAGTTCCAGACGGTCCCGCGGGTAGTCGATCCGGCCGACCCCGTTGATCAGGTTGTCGATGATCGAGGGCTCGTCATAGACCGGCAGCAGAACGGTGTAGAAGGGCAGATCCTCCTCGGGGATCGCGCGGGCCTCCTCGTCGCTGATGCGCACCAGGGCCGGACGGTTGAGACCGTTGATCATCAGGACGTACCGGTCGATCGTCGAGGCGAGGTAGAGCAGAGTCACCGCGGTACCGAGCACCGGGAGCACCTGTCCGGGGAATGCCACCAGCGCGCCGCCGGCGATGCCGGCCAGTGCGGCGATCAGGGTCTTCGTGGGACGGGTCAGCGCGGTGCGCGCCGACAGATGATCGGGAAGCACCCAGGTGCGGTGCCCGACGTCGCTCATGCGGTTCCCGCCTCGATGATCTGTCTCGCCACCTCGTCGGCGGTGCGGACGACCTTCTTGGGCGCGGCGCCCGACGGCGGCGGCTGCTGGCGGGTCAGCCACAGCATCGGGCTGAGCAGCGAGTTGGTCCAGGTGAGCGGTTCGGGGATCGGAGGCCGGCGCTGGGCACTCAGATCCTGGTCCACCGCGACGATGACCTGTTGGTAGCCGGGATCGGTGCGCCACAGCCAGCTGAGCGCGTACCAGTTCCCGTCGCCGCCGACGGTATCGGGGTCGCTGTGCACCGACCTCGCGCCAAGCCCGATCGTCTCGCCGACATCGGCGCGGCGGTGGTTCACCGGGACTGCCGACGGGTACCAGACAGCGTCGGAGTAGTCCGCGAGGCGGGCGAGGTTCGGTGCGCTGATGACGTCGATCGCAACTGCTGGATCGGTGTTGCCCGGCATCACATAGCGGGTGAGGCTGGCCTCGGGCCCGAGGAACAGGCGGATGAAACCGAAGTCGGCGACGGGCACCAGCCCCATTCGGTCGATCCAGTCGCGGTCGGCCAGCACCTGCGGCTGCGCGTTCGAGACCGGCGGTGACAGCGCCACCAGCGCCACCGCCAGAATCCCCAGCACGCCGTAGCTGCGTGCGCCGACCGGCGGCATCCCGGCCGACCCCCGCGCGGGGTGGGCGGCCAGACTCGGCGCGAGGCGGACATGGTTGGCCCAGCGCACCGCGGCGACCGACAGGACGGGGACGGCGCCGGCGACCACCGCCATCCGCGGCACCAGGGCAAGCCCGCCGAGAAGGTGGCCGAGACCGGTGGCGACCCCGAGATCCACCACTGCGGCCAGCAGACGCCAGCTCAGGCCGACAGTGCTGGTCGCCAGATAGACCGCAATGGCGCCCACCACGCCACCGGCGAGCACCGCGCTGTTCTCGGTTCCCCCCAGAGCGGCGGTGAACAGCAGGAAGGGGGTGGCCGGCACCAGGCACAGCACGAACAACCAGACCCGCCACAGCCGCAGTACGTGGCGCGCCGAGAACAGGACGGTCCCGGCCGCCATCGCCCACACGACCGGGCCGAAATGGCTCCAGTTCCACAGGCCCGCGATGCTCGGCAGCCGCTGGGAGAGTAAGGCGACCGCCAGAAACCCGGTGGCCCCGATGACGGCGGCGACGATCCAGTCGAATTCGGTGTCGCCGACACCGGGCGCGGGTCGCAGTCCACTTGCGATGAGGATGGCCAGCACGGGCAGCGCCAGCAGGACCGCACTGTAGGAGCCGGCCAACGACCCGCGAATCGCACTCACCGCCAGGACGGCGAATCCCGCCGTTGTCAGGGCAGCCAGGATCCCGATCCGTAGCCATAACTGGCCGGGCAGAGGATTACTCGGTTTCCCGACTGAAATGCCGAGCATCGGACGATTATTAGGTGTGCTTCGTTCCCCGTTCCGAAATTCCGATGAATCGTTACCGAACTGCTCGGATTGAGATGCCGGTCCGGCGACAGTCAGGAATGCTGGGGGCATGGCACCGGGTCCCACCGCGATCTACATCGCCTCCCCCGAGGGCGAGACCGGCAAGTCCACCGTCGCGTTGGGCGTCATGCACCGACTGGCCGCGATGGTCCCCAGAGTGGGTGTGTTCCGGCCGATCATCCGCCGCGAGGAGCGCGACTACATCCTCGAGTTGCTGCTGACCCAGAGCGATGCCGGACTGGCCTATGAGGACTGTGTCGGGGTCAGTTACCAGCGCCTGCACGAGAACCCCGAGGCCGCGATCGCCGACATCGTCGACCGCTACCACGCGGTGGCCGCCGGCTGCGACGCGATGGTCATCGTGGGTTCGGACTACACCGATGTCGCCTCGCCGACCGAACTGAGCGTCAACGCCCGTATCGCGGCGAACCTCGGCGCACCGGTGCTGCTGTCGGTGCGGGCGACCGGCCGATCACCGGCCGAGATCGCCGCGGTCATCGAACTGTGCCTGGCGGAGTTGACCATCCAGCACACCCACACCGCGGCGGTGGTGGCCAACCGGTGCGAGCCGTCCAAGATGGACGCCGTGCTGGCCGCCTGCCAGGACCTCGGCCCCCGGGTGTTCGTGCTGCCCGAGGAGCCGCTGCTGGTCGCCCCCACCGTCGGTGAGCTGTGCACGGCGGTGGACGGCACCCTGGTGCATGGAGACCCTTCGCTGCTCTCGCGTGAGGTGATGGACGTGCTGGTGGCCGGCATGACGGCCGAGCACGTGCTGGAGCGGTTGACCGAGGGCGTTGCGGTGATCACTCCCGGGGACCGCTCCGATGTCGTGCTGGCGGTGGCCGGCGCCCATCTCGCCGAGGGGTTCCCCTCCATGTCGGTGATCATCCTCAACGGGGGACTGCCGCTGAACCGGGAGATCGCCCGACTGGTCACCGGCGTCGGCCTCCGATTGCCCATCGTGGCCAGCGAGCTGCGCACCTTCGAGGCCGCCGGCGTGGTGGCGTCCACCCGGGGCAGGGTCACGGCGGCCTCCCGGCGCAAGATCGACACCGCGATCGAACTCATGGACCGCAACGTGGACATGGCCGATCTGCTGGAGCGGCTGGCCGTGCCGATCCCGACGGTGACCACCCCGCAGATGTTCACCTACCAGTTGATGGAGCGGGCCCGGGCCGACCGGCGCCGCATCGTGCTGCCCGAGGGCGACGACGACCGGATCCTGCAGGCCGCCGGCCGCCTGCTGGTGCGGGGCGTGGCCGAGTTGACCATCCTCGGCGACGAGGGCCAGGTCCGCACCCGCGCCGCCGAACTCGGCGTGGACCTGAGCGAGGCCACCGTGCTCAACCCGCGCACCAGCGATCTGTGCGAGGGTTTCGCCGAGCAGTACGCCGAGTTGCGCAAGAAGAAGGGCGTGACCGTCGAGCAGGCCCGCGAGATCATCCACGACGTGTCCTACTTCGGGACCATGCTGGTGCACAACGGCATCGTCGACGGGATGGTTTCGGGTGCCGCGCACACCACCGCCCACACCGTGCGGCCGGCCTTCGAGATCATCAAGACCCGGCCCGGGGTCTCCACGGTGTCGAGCATCTTCCTGATGTGCCTGTCCGACCGGGTGCTGGCCTATGGCGACTGCGCGATCGTGCCGGACCCCACCGCCGAGCAACTCGCCGACATCGCGATCAGCTCGGCGCGCACCGCCTCGCAGTTCGGCATCGACCCCCGGGTTGCCATGCTGTCCTACTCGACCGGCGAGTCCGGCAGCGGCGCCGGGGTCGACAAGGTCCGAGCGGCAACCGAACTCGTACGCGCCCGCGAGCCCGCGCTGCTGGTCGAGGGGCCGATCCAGTACGACGCCGCCGTCGACCCGACGGTGGCGGCGTCCAAAATGCCCGGCTCGCCGGTGGCCGGCAAGGCCACCGTCCTGATCTTCCCGGACCTCAACACCGGCAACAACACCTACAAGGCCGTGCAGCGCAGCGCCGGGGCGATCGCGATCGGCCCGGTGCTGCAGGGCCTGAACAAGCCGGTCAACGATTTGTCCCGGGGTGCGCTGGTGGAGGACATCGTCAACACCGTCGCGATCACCGCGATCCAGGCGCAGGGGGCGTGATGCGGCGCACGGTCCTGGTGCTCAACTCCGGCTCTTCCTCGCTGAAATACCAACTGGTGCAACCCGACACCTCTGAGGAGGTCTTCGACGGCATCGTCGAGCGGATCGGGGAGGACGACTCGAAGGCCACCCTGAAACTGCGCGGGGAGAAGATCACCCGCGACGGCCGGGTCGGCGACCACGAGGCCGCGCTCCGGCTGGCCTTCGACCTGGTCGCCGAAGCAGGTGACGACCTCGAGCAGCTCGGTCTGGTGGCTGTCGGCCACCGGGTGGTGCACGGCGGCCCGCACCTGTACCGGCCGACCGTCGTCGACGATGTGCTGGTAGACCAGTTGCGCGAACTGGCTCCGCTGGCCCCGCTGCACAACCCGCCGGCGGTGCTCGGTATCGAGGTGGCCCGACGGGTGCTTCCCGAACTGCCGCACATCGCGGTTTTCGACACCGCGTTCTTCCACGACCTGCCGGCCGAGGCGGCCACCTACGCCATCGAACGCGACGTCGCCCAACGCTGGCGGATCCGCCGCTACGGCTTCCACGGCACCTCCCACGAGTTCGTCAGCCGTCGCGCCGCGGAGTTCCTCGGCCGGCCGGTGGACACCCTCAACCAGATCGTGCTGCACCTGGGCAACGGCGCCTCAGCGTCGGCGATCGCCGGCGGCCGCCCGGTCGACACCTCGATGGGGATGACCCCGCTGGAGGGTCTGGTGATGGGCACCCGCAGCGGCGACATCGACCCGGGGATCATCGGCTACCTGTGGCGTACCGCGGGGATGGGGATCGACGAGATCGAGACGATGCTCAACCGCCGCTCCGGGATGCTGGGTCTCTCCGGCGACGTCGACTTCCGCGTGGTTCAGCGGCGCATCGCCGACGGGGACCGGGACGCGGCACTGGCCTATGACGTCTACATCCACCGGTTGCGCACCTACATCGGCGGCTACCTGGCGGTGCTCGGCCGCGCCGACGCGATCTCGTTCACCGCCGGGGTGGGGGAGAACGACGCGAAAGTCCGCCGCGACGCGCTGGCCGGCCTGGGCCATCTCGGCATCAAGGTCGACGACGCGCTCAACGACAGCCCGCAGCGGGGCCCGCGGCGGATCTCCGCGGACGGCTCGGGGATCGCGGTGCTGGTGATTCCCACTAACGAGGAGTTGGCCATCGCGCAGGCCTGTCTGACCGCGCTGTAAGCATCGAGCGTGCGTCCAGGGCGGGAAATCACGCCGACGACCGCCCTGGACGCACAGTCGAGCGTCGCTCCAGGGCGTCACGCACCCGTTCCACAATCCGATCCGGGCGGTCCTCGGCGACCACGGTGACCACGATCCAGCCCATCCGCTCCAGGCGCTCCCGTCGCCGGATGTCCCGGACGTACTGCCGGCGGTCGCTGCGGTGATGGTCGCCGTCGTACTCGACGGCCACCATCGACTCAGGCCAGCCCAGATCGAGGTAGGCGAAGGGATACCCGCCCGGGCCGCTCACCGGGATCTGGGTCCGCGGCGCCGGCAAGCCGGCGCGCACGAGTAACAACCGCAACCAGGTCTCCCTGGGCGACTGTGCGCCGCCGTCGGTGAGCGCCAGGGTGGCCTCGAGGCGCCGCAGCCCGCGGGCCCGGGGATGCGCGGCGGCCAGTTCGGCAACCGCGGTTGCCGACAGGCCGGTCGCATTCATCAGGGCGTCCACCCGCGCCACCGCGGAGTTCAGTTGGCCGACGCGGCCGAGATCGAAGGCGGTTCGCGCCGGCGTGGTCACCGTC
>Ga0180435_10007129_pt1 | contig 10675 bp, 8 predicted proteins | sample SS_ome_3_FD_132467 | JGI IMG/M metagenome (GOLD analysis project Ga0180435, IMG submission 132467) | Hypersaline lake sediment archaeal communities from the Salton Sea, California, USA - SS_3_S_1 metaG | ecosystem: Environmental > Aquatic > Non-marine Saline and Alkaline > Hypersaline > Sediment... | reverse complement strand
CGCACAGGTGGGCGCCCGGTAGTCGGTTCCCGGGCTCCAGGTGCCGGCCGCGGCCTTGAAATTGAACTCATCCTTGAAAGCGTTGTAGACCGTCCCGTGCTTGGACTCTTCATAGATCTCGATCTGCGGGTGATCCGGACCCAGATGGCAAGAATCGCAGGCTTCGGGTTTCCTGGCTTCCGAGACCGCGAAGCGGTGGCGGGTGTGACAGGAGGTGACCGAACCCTTGCTGCCGTCCAGGTTCAGCCGGCCGACCCCCACATTGGGCCAGGTGCTCGAATCCAGTTTCCCACTTTCATCGATGGCCAAAACGGTCCCGTGGCAATGGTAGCAGCCCGTCTTTCTTTCGTTGTCCGAATTCATGCCCTTGTTCAGCCACGGATCCAGCTTCCACATGATTTCAATGGTATTGGCGTGCTTGCTTTTGCTGTATTGGGTCACTTCATCCGGGTGGCACCGGGAGCAGTCCTTGGGGGTGACGACCGTGGCAATCGGTACCTTGTATTTCTCCTCGCCGTAGGGAAGGTCGCTGCGGCCATAATATTTATCATGCCCTTTGGCCACGTCTTTGTCGCCCGGCTGCGCCAGGTGACAGTCCAGACAGGTAATGTTGGCGTTGGCATGGCGGCTGTTGGCCCAGTCGCCGAACAGTCCGGGGTTGGTCTGTTTGTGGCATTCGATGCAGGCCACCGCCTCCGGCGGTATACTGCGTTCGATGCGGAACTCCTTGACCTTGGCGTAGTTGGGTTGCGCCGCGGCCGACGACACAATGCCGAACATGGCCATCAACGCAATCAATACAACCGAAACGAGTAGTCGGTGACGTTGCCTCATGGTGTGTGCTCCTTTCGATGAATGCTCTCAAACAGTCATGGATGCCGGCGACCTACAGGTTTCTCAGACCCTTGGCCTGATAGGGAACGCGCCGGTATTGTTTGTACATGATGGTCACCTGGTCGTTGTGAACCAGGTCCCAGTGGCAGTCGACGCATTTTTTTTCGTACCCGGGCCGTGGATAGACAACGGTACGGTGGGCCAGCATGGCTCCCCGTTTGTCGGGCATGGCCAACAGGTTGCGGTGGCATTTCTGGCACTGGGCATTGTCGAAGGACGCGTAGGCGGCCTCACGGTTTTTCTGCCGATCGTAGGTTTCGATGGTAAAGTGCTTGATCACGTCCTTGATGCCGTGAAAGGTCTTGGCGAAGAAGAAATCGAAGGTCTTGTGGGGTGCCGGCAGGTGGCAATCCATGCAGTCGGCCACGAAGCCTTGGGGATTGTTCACGTGGGTGGACGACCGCCAGGAAATCACGGCCGGCTTGATTTCATGGCAGGAAGCGCAAAAGTCCGGCGTGGAGGTCCGAACCATGGTGTAATAGGTCATGCTGAACAGGGGAAAGGCGATCACCATTCCCACGCCCACCAATGTCGCTGCAAGCAAGTACTTTTTCATGGTGCCCTCATCAATCGATTTTCGTCACATCATCAAGGCAACAACTGAGGCCAATACCTTCATGAAAGCCGGATTACGCCTGGCATGACGAAACCGTACCTAAATTTAGTCACCCTTCGATCTTTGCTTCCTGGCGGATGATCTGGAAAAATGTGGGCCAGCGGAGATTTCAAGTAATAAACTATCTCCCCACCACGGCCACAATGACAAGCAACAATTCCGTTAAAGATGTAAACGCGATCCACGACAATGTTTACATCGACTTTTACCGTCTGTATTTACAGCGAATATATGAAGATCAAAACAGGGGTTTGTCAGACGGCAGCGGCCACATATTTGTAGCCCACGCCGGCAACCGTTACGATATAGCATGGGTTCTTGGGATCGGTCTCGATTTTCTTGCGCAGCCGCTGGATGTGGACATCCAGGGTGCGGCTGTGCCCGTACAGCTGGGAGTCTCGCCAGATCTGCCCGCGAATGAATTCCCTATTCAGCACCTCATCCGGATAGCTGACAAACAGCTCCAGCAGTTCAAATTCGGTTTTGGTCAGGGCAACCTCCGCCCCCATGACAAAAACTTTGCGAGCCACATAATCGATGTTTAAATGGCCGCACTCATACCGGTTTTGTACCATGCTGCGGGCCATGCGCTTGAGTACCGCCCGAATGCGGGCGCTCAATTCCAGGGCATTGAAGGGCTTGACGATATAGTCGTCGGCGCCGCATTCCAACCCCAGCACCATGTCCGCCACGCTGTCCCTGGCGGTCAGCATGATAATGGGGACATCGTACTCGCGCCGGATAAACTGACAGCATTTGATGCCGTCGATATCGGGCAGACCCAGGTCAAGGACGATCAACTCCGGCCGCTGTTCCTGGATCAGATCCAGCCCGTCGTGGCCATTGTAGGCACTGATGATCCGATAACCGTCCAGTTCCAAGTTTCCCTTGATTGTCTGGACGATATCTTTGTCATCGTCGATGACCAGGATCAGTTGGTTGTCGGGTTCATTCATGGGAAGGAAACTTCTGTTTGGGGGCCGGCTGTCAAAGCTAACGGTACTCAAAAAATTACTTCAACAATGGCATGAACGGTTACAATTGACAAGCCGGCAGGATTTGTTGTTACATTTATGTTGCAACTTTTACGGCATTCTTACAGCCAACCCAGCTAATCGATTCGTCGCATGCCTTTAATCACCACCTCACCTATGGTAATAAGAAATGCGCGTTTTACCTGATGAATGTCCATCCATCGGCCGCAGCCCCCAGTATTTCGGAAGGTTTCTGGTTGGCAAACAGTTCATTCTTAGAAGGTAAATTGACATGCGTCCATTATTAACCAAGCTGAAACTGCCCCTACGCCACATGTTCTTGCTCAGCATCGTGTTGATCATCGCGCCGACCCTGGGGATCCTGTTTACATGGATGGACTTGCGGAGCCGGGATCACATCGTCGACCAGATCGTCAACCAGGCCCGCGTCCTGGCTCGGCAGGTGGTGCTCACGCGCCAGTGGGTGTCTGACTGCGGAGGCATCATGGTGGCGGCCAACAGCCTCGGAGCCGCCGACACCAACTCTTTTTACGATGACCACATCTCCACGACCCGAGGTATATTCCAGCGCTTTACACCTTCCATGGTCACGAAAAAACTCTCCACCTACTCCCTGCGGGAGAATTTGTACCACTTTCGGTTGGCCAGCCTCAATCCCATGAATCCGGAAAACCAATCCGACGCCTTTGAATCCGCGGCCCTGTTTCATTTCATCCACGAAAACAGAAAGGAGTTCTACCATCTAGACTGGCAGGCCGACGAACCCACGTTTCGCTATTCGGTGCCCCTGCACATGGATGAAGCCTGCCTGAAGTGCCACGCCCGCCAAGGTTTTGCCAAGGGCACCATCGGCGGCGCGCTCAGTTTCAGTTTTCCGGCCGATCGTTTCAAGGCCGCCATTCAGAACGACCGCTACCGGCTGATAATCGCCGGCGGGGCCATGATCCTGCTGACGACCCTAACCCTGCTCCTGGTACTGCGCCTCGTTGTCACCAAGCCGCTTAAAGTATTGGAAACCGTGACCGACGAAATCAGCAACGGCAACCTGGAAGCCCGGGTGGATATCAAGACCGGTGACGAGTTCGAACACCTGGGCAACGCCTTCACCAACATGCGCCAACGGCTGAGCCACCATCGTGAAATCATGGAGGAAAAAGTTGACCGGGCTACCCGCGAACTCAGTCAGGTCAATGAGGATTTGCAGAAGCTGGACCGGCTGAAGACCGATTTCTTTGCCGATATGTCCCACGAGATGCGCTCTCCCATAACGGCCATCCAGGGCGGCGTGGACTACCTGAAACGTACCATGAAGCAGCCGGACAACCTGAACTACCTCAATATCATTGACAAGAACCTTTTGCGCCTGACCCATCTGGTTTCCGACCTGCTGGACCTCACCCGCATCGAGGCCGGAAAGGTGTCCTGGAATTTCGAGGAGGTGGATGTCGCCGAACTGATTCGGGAGATAATCGAAATTCTCAGCCTCAAAGCGAAAGAGAAGAATGTCGCCCTCGAGTATGGCGCATCGGAGTCCATTTGGGCCGCAATCGATATGGAGCGTATCGAGCAGGTCCTGGTCAACTTGATCGAAAATGCCATCAAATTTTCCCACGGCGGCGGCCGCATCGACATCCAAACCCGTGTGCAGGCCGATGTCCTTTTCGTTTCCGTCAAAGACCGCGGCATCGGCATTGCGAAGGAAAACCTGGAACGGGTGTTCGAGAAATTCCGCACCCTGCCTTCCGGCGGCGGTACCGGCGAAACCAAGGGCACCGGCCTGGGATTGACCATCTGCCGTAAAATCGTGGAAGCCCACGGGGGCACAATCTGGGTCGAGAGTGAAGCGGGACTGGGCAGCGTCTTTCATTTCTCAATCCCGGTTCACCGCAATGTCACCTCCGCGATTGAAGGGATCGACAAGGAACGCAAAATCCAGCGGTAACATTTTGATCCTGGCGTTGCATGAAAATGGGCGATGGCGTTGATGTCGGCACCAGCCGCGTCAACCGGCAAACACCTTCTCAGTCAGGGGCAAGGTGTTTTTTCGAAAAATGGTTATGTTTTGCCTAACACATATGCTAAGAAGAACACCATGGAAGATTTCAACACCCTTTTGGAAGGATCGGCCAGAGCCCACGGGCAACTATGCCCCGGGCAAGTGGTGGGCGTGCGGATGGCCATGTTGGGGTGCCGGCTCATCGGCCTGGACAATCCCCGGGAGCTGCCCCAAATCAAGCAATTGATCGTCTATGTGGAAATCGATCGCTGCGCCACCGATGCCATTGCCTATGTCACCGGGGTCAAACTGGGACGCCGCTCCTTGAAATTCATTGACAACGGCATCATGGCCGCGACCTTCGTCAATCTGGAAAGCGGGCGGGCCTTTCGCATCGTTTCGACCGAAAAATCCCGGGATCTGGCCCGCAATTATGCCTCGGACTGCGGTGACATCCGGCAGCAACAGCTCGAAGCCTATAAGAGAATGCCCGATGAAGACCTCTTCACGGTAATGCCGGTGCAGGTGGAGGTTCCTTTCCACGACATGCCTGGACCTTCCCGTTTCAAAGTCCGCTGTGACGCTTGCGGGGCCATGGTAAGGGATAAAAAAGAGGTTTTGATCAATGATCGCGTACTTTGCCGGCCCTGTGCCCACGGCACCTACTATCGGCCATTGGAATCCAGCACCCACTTGAAAATCGCCTGATGTTCAACCTTACTCGCAGAGGATAGCAACCATGTGCCAGACCCACAGCGCCCGCCAATGGAACGGGGGAATGACCAAAATCAAAGTCGAAGAGGCCGTCGGCACGCGCCTGGCCCACGACATCACCGAAATCCGGCCCGGCGAATTCAAGGGGCCCTCCTTTAGGCGGGGACACAGGGTCCGCGAGCAGGATGTCTGTCGGCTGATGCGCCTGGGAAAAAGGCACCTCTACATTCTCGACCTGAAAGCCGACCAGGTACACGAAGACGATGCCGTGATGGAAATGGCGGCGACCCTGGCCGGCCCCGGGGTGACGTTTGCGGGCCGGCCCAAGGAGGGCAAGCTGCAGCTTACGGCGGCGTATAACGGCTTGCTCAAGATCAACACCCGGGCCCTGGTGGAATTCAACCTCATGCCGGACGTCATGTGCGCCGCGCTGCACGACAATGTGCCCGTATCGCAAAGCCAGATCGTGGCCGGCACGCGGGCCATTCCCCTGGTGATCCAGCGCCAGGCACTGGACGATGCCCTGACCCTGGCCAGCAATGAGGCCCCCATCTTCAGCGTCAAGGCCTACCATCGAAAAAACATTCGCCTGGTAATCACGGGCAACGAGGTCTATGAAGGGTTGATTGAAGATCGTTTCGAAGATATCGTCAGGTCAAAGCTGGGAGCCTTCGGGGCCTCGCTGCTGGAAACGGTCATCCTTCCCGACGACCCCCAGCGCATCGCCGATACCGTTCGGCGCATGGCGGCGGCCGACACGGATATGATCATCACCACCGGCGGCATGTCGGTGGACCCCGACGACGTCACCCGCCACGGCATCCGCCAAGCCGGAGTAGACCCGATCTATTACGGGGCTGCGGTGCTTCCGGGCGCCATGTTTCAACTGGCTTACAAGGAAGCGATGCCCATCGTGGGCATCCCCGCCTGCGGGCTCTATCACAAAACGACGGTGTTCGACCTGGTCCTGCCTCGGCTGCTGGCCGGTGAACGGTTGGATGATCACGATCTGGCCCGGTTTGCCGTGGGTGGGCTGTGCCTGGATTGCGCGGTTTGCCGGTATCCGGAATGCCCCATGGGAAAAACCGGCTGTTAGGGTCAGTTCAGAAACGGCATCTTTTGGCCCTGGCCGACGTTCCCGTTCGGCCGAAATCCTCAACGCAGCGCTGCTACGCCTCCGGTTTCGCCCTCTCTGCGGCCTTGGCCAAAATCTACCGTTCCTGAACCAACCCCGTGAGCGGATGGCAACTCTTTGCCGCTCGAAAATCTTCTATTGCTGCAGAATCGATTCCCGATGGAACTGAATCAAAAGCTGTTCGACTGCTTGGCCCCCGCGGCTGAGAACGTTACGGTGGATCAGGTCACCCTTGGCCTGGGCTACACGGCGGTGACCACAGCGCGGGGGGATATCGGCATTGCCGCCACGGGCGTTGCCATGGAAATCTGCTGTGCCGGCAACCTCGATGGTATCGATTATGAGGGGCGGCCGGCCATCGATCTGTTGCAGCAAATTCTCACGGCCGACCCCATGGCACGAACCATGGCCCTGGCCCTGATCAATGCCCTCAATTATCGACCGGCACAGGACCTGCCCGAGGACAAGGACAACCGGGTGCTCTTCGACCGTTTTGACCTATTGTCCGGCGCCCGGGTGGCCATGGTCGGATATTTTCCGCCCCTGGTTCGGTTGCTGGAGTCCAGAAACGTGCCCTTGACGGTTGTCGACGACGCCAAAGGCCTGGGGGACAAGGCCGTCTTTTACAACAGGCTGGGCGGCTGGGCCGATACGCTGCTGATCACGGCCACCAGCATCATCAACAACTCCACGGAAACGATCCTCTCCCACGCCGGACCGGGCCTAAAAACCATCTTGCTGGGCCCCTCCACGCCCATGCTTCCGGAAGCCTTCACCCATCTGCCGGTTCACATGCTGGCCGGGACTGCGCTAACCGACCGTGAGAAAACGTTGAAAATCGTCCGTCACGGAGGCGGCGCCCGCACGTTGAAGCCGGTCAGCCGCAAAGTCTACCGGCTCACCGACCTTGGCCGATCCCTGTAATTGCCATCTCTTTGGGATCCTTTCGCAGCCCAAGCCAATCGCTTGACTTCGGTCAATCCATCCCAACCTTACAGCTTGTATCCTTCAGGGCAAAAAGAAAGGGAGGTTGGGCATCTATGAAATGGACGGATGAGGCCGAGGCGGCCGTCAAAAGGGTTCCTTTTTTCGTTCGCAAACGGGTTCGCTCACGTGTGGAGCAAGAGGCTGCCGAAGCGGGCAAAGCCGGTGTGACCCTGGCCGATGTGAAGGCCACCCAGGCCCGCTACGTGAACAAAATGAGCAGTGAGGTCAAAGGCTATCAGGTGGACGCCTGTTTCGGCAGCGGTGGGTGCCCCCACCGGGCGATGGCCAGTGAAGATTTGCTGGAAAAAATCGAAGCCGTCATGGCCGCTGCCAAGCTGTTGGATTTCCTGAAATCGAGGGTTCCCGGCGACCTGAAATTTCACCATGAATTCCGCATCAGCATCGCCGATTGCCCCAATGCCTGTTCACAGCCCCAGATCAAGGATGTGGGCATCCTGGGCGCGGCAACGCCTGAAATGACAGCCACACCATGCAGCGCCTGCGCAGCCTGTGCCGATGTGTGCAAGGAAGATGCGGTCCAATTGACTGCCGACGGCGAAATCCAGGCCATCGATTTCGATCGCTGCGTTCACTGCGGCGCGTGTGTGGCGGCCTGCCCCACGGAAACCCTCAAGGCAGGCCGACAGGGATACCGGGTGCTGATCGGAGGGAAGCTGGGTCGGCATCCCCGCCTGGCCCGGGAACTGCCCGGCATCCATGATGCCCAAACGGTCATCGCCATGCTCACCGAGTTTATCCGTTTTTATAAACAGAACAGCACCAGAGGAGAGCGCTTCTCCCGCCTGCTTACCGAATCCGATATCGATGCCTTCGCAAAAAAATGGAGTAGTTGAACATTTCAATCATTGGTGGTATCTTACGCACGCTTCCACCGGTTGTACCCTCGTGGGAGGGTTTCGTTTAAAATTCCGGCACTTTCGCCCTGCTACCGAACACTGAGCGACGATGAACGGTCCGACTATCGAAAACCTGTTTTCCAACCGGAAAAATTTGGAACGGATCCTGGATAATATGAAGGACGGTATTATCGCCCACGATCTGAATCGTCGCATTTTCTATTTCAACAGGAAGGCCGAAGAGATAACGGGATACTCCCGGGATGAGGTCCTCGGCAGAGACTGCCATGAAGCCTTCGGCGCCCCTTTCTGTGGCAGCCAGTGCTCCTTTTGCGGCAACAAGCCGATCTTCGTCGATACATCCGAATACCCGGTCAACATTGTCACCCGGGACGGCGAGCCGCGCCGCCTGGAAATGACGGCAACCATGATGCGGGATGAAAAGGATCAAGGGTTTGGCGTCCTGGCCACGTTCAGGGATGTCACCGATCTCTTCGAGCTGCGCATCAAAGCCAGAGAAATGACTGGATTTGCCAACATCATCGGCTGCGACAGCAAAATGGTGGAGGTCTTCCGCCAGATCAAAGATGTTTCCGGATATGATTATCCCGTCCACATCTTTGGCGAAACCGGCACGGGCAAAGAGCTGGTGGCCAACGCCATTCACGGTGAAAGCCTGCGCGCAGGCAGCCCCTTCGTCCCCATCAACTGCGGTGCCTTGCCCGAGGGACTCATCGAAAGTGAACTTTTCGGACATGTCAAAGGCGCCTTTTCCGGCGCCATCCGGGACAAAAAGGGCCGTTTCGAGCTTGCCCAGAAAGGCACGATATTTCTGGATGAGATCGCTGAACTGCCGAAGCTGCTCCAGGTAAAGCTGCTGCGGTTCCTGCAGGAAGGCGCCTTTGAAAAAGTGGGCGGTGAGAAAACCGAATCGGTGGATGTTCGCGTGATCAGCGCCACCAACAAAGACTTGAAAAAAGAAGTCCAAAAAGGAAACTTCCGGGAAGACCTTTTTTACCGCCTCAACGTCATCCCGATCCATATCCCTCCCATCCGGGAACGCACAGCCGATATCCCTTTGCTGGTGGACCATTTTCTTTCAAAAGCCCCCATCATCAAGGGACAACGGCCCGTTCGCATTTCCCAGGACGCACTCAATCTGCTCATGGACTACGCCTGGCCGGGCAATGTGCGCGAACTTCAAAACGCGGTCCAGTTTTCCATCGTACGCTGCAAGGGCAAGGTGATCCAGCCGGAGGACCTGCCCATGGAGTTGAAGGGGATGACCGTCGAAAAACCGAAACGGGGCCCTGCACGAAAACTGGACGCCCAGATGGTGAGAGAAGCCCTGGAAAAAACCGGAGGCAATAAGGCCCGAGCGTCCAAGGTACTCGGCGTGGGTCGGGCGACCTTGTATCGTTTTCTGGGCGATCATCCCGAAGTACTCAAGGAGAATTGAAAACGCTGCCGGATTTGAATCCCTAGTCGCCTTCAAGCAGAAAAAAGGGGCCCGCAAGCGGGCCCCTTTTTTGGTTTTTGGAAAATTCAGTGTCGTTTCAAAACAACCAGTTGTGAATCGACACGGACTATCCCTCCAGCGCCTGACGGTCGGCCATATCCATGAGGACGCGCTCGCGGGCCTTGTCGATGCCCAGTTCCTGGCGCTTCTTGTCGATGTGGGCGATCATCATCTGGGCATGCTTGATGGGATCGGCTTCCAGATCCCATCGGCCGCCGTACAGTTTTTCCATTTCCTTGGAGATGTAGTCGTGGAACACCGGGGCACCCGAGGTCGGCAGGTGCAGCCCGAAGACCGTGTAGACGCCCGAGGCGACAAAGTAGTGGCCGATGGAGATGGCCTTTTCGCTCATCCACTCGGGAGCGCTGCCGGCTGCGGGCAAATCGCAGATGTCCTTGCCCAGGCCGCCGGCCTTGACCACTTCGGTGGCCGCCAGCAGGATGCGGCTGTTGTCCACGCAGGAGCCCAGGTGCAGCACCGGCGGGATACCCACCGTCTCGCAGACCTCGGCCAGGCCCGGTCCGCAGTGGACCGCGGCGGCTTCGGGCGTCAGCAGCCCTTCCATGGCGCAGGCGATGCCGTTGCAGCCCGTGGTCAGCACGATCACGTCATTTTTGATCAGTTCTTTGACCACCTGGATGTGGGCTTCGTTGTGACGGGTGCGGGCGTTGTTGCAGCCCACCACGCCGGCGATACCGCGGATGCGGCCGTTGATGATGTTGTCGTTCAACGTGTAGTAGTCGCCGCGGAAGGTGCCGCCCAGATGGTACTGGATCGACTCCACGCCGAAACCGCCGATGGAGGAGGCCTTGTACTGCGGAATCATCACCTCGCTGCCGCGATTCTGGAAGTTGTCGATTCCCAAGCGGACGATCTTTTCGGCGTCTTCCAGGGCATGGTGTTCGTCGAACTCGATGTGGATGACGCTGTCCTGTTCCATCTTGGCAATGGGGTGGGTCGTG
>Ga0180435_10007128_pt1 | contig 10676 bp, 3 predicted proteins | sample SS_ome_3_FD_132467 | JGI IMG/M metagenome (GOLD analysis project Ga0180435, IMG submission 132467) | Hypersaline lake sediment archaeal communities from the Salton Sea, California, USA - SS_3_S_1 metaG | ecosystem: Environmental > Aquatic > Non-marine Saline and Alkaline > Hypersaline > Sediment... | reverse complement strand
CTGGCTCACCGGCCCCATCTTCGAAAAGGAACTCCGTGTCTCCAGCCGCCGCAAAAGAAATTATGTTTTGCGCTCAGCTTACCTGGCTCTCCTGACCGTCTTTATCATCCTCATTTGGCTTGAAGAGGTAAGGTATCGCGGCTCTTTTACCTATCGCGCTTCCCGCATGGCCAATGCCGGAAGAACCATTATCTGCGTAATCATCTGGTTCCAGTTCTGCGCCACTCAACTGGTCGCCCTCATTACGATGAGCACTGCCATCAGTGATGAAGTTTATCACAAAACCCTCGGCACCCTCATGACCACCCCCATCAACAGCTTCCAGATAGTCATGGGAAAACTCTTCAGCAAACTGCTGCAACTCCTTCTGTTAATCGCCATCACCCTACCCCTCTTAGCTGTTATCCGCGTCCTCGGCGGCGTCCCCTGGGATTTCATTATCTCCAGCCTGTGTGTCAACATCACCACCATCATTTTTGTCGGCTCGCTCAGTCTGTTTTTTTCCATCCTCAACCGCCGTGCTTACGCCGTCATTATCATAACCCTGCTCACTATGGGCCTGATTTTCCTTTTACTGCCCTTTTTATCTGTCCTTTTCAGGCAATCTGTATATGGTTTCAAGAATGCTCCCCCCCAATGGTTTATCAACATTCTCTTCTACCCCAATCCCTACGCCGTAATGGGTTATTTAACACAAATCATGATGAATCCTCGGAATACGGGGGGTATGGTAATTCACTGGCCCCTGCACTGTGCAGTTATGTTAGCCGCTTCGACGGGTGTACTTACTCTCGCTATAACAACCGTCCGCAAAGTCGCTCTCCGCCAGGCCACCGGTCAACTGCACCGTTCCTCTCGCATCCTCCGCCGTCTGAAAAAACCCAACCCACATCGTGCCGACCGCCAAAACGCCGCCGCCCCCGTCCGGCGTATCAAGGGCTCACCTATCCTCTGGAAAGAACTCAAATCCCCCCTCCTCGGCCGTCACAAAATCATCACCGCCATCATCATCACTCTCTCCCTGCTTTTACTTCTGACCAGTTATATACTCCTGGAAAAAGGAAATGACTTGGATGACGATGGAACCCATATAGCCTATTCCCTCATCTTCCAAAGTCTGGCTATGCTCTTTACCATTGTCCTGCCCGCCACCTGCATCACCTCGGAGAAGGAAGCCCGTTCCTGGCCTCTGCTCCTGGCCACCACCGTCAATGACTGGCATATTCTCTGGGGTAAATTCGTCGGCACCCTCCGCCGTTGCCTGCCCATCTGGATATTCCTCTTCGGCCATATCGTAATCTTTACCTTCGTTTTCCGTTATATCCACCCCATCGCTCTTCCCCAAATGGCCCTTATCGCTCTGGGCAGTATTGTTTTCCTTACCTGCTCCGGCCTCTATTTCAGTACCCGCTTCAAACGCACCACCACCGCCGTCATCATGAATTTCACCCTGGCCGCGGTCATCTGGTTCCTGGTCCCCCTTTTATTCTTTTTAACCCTGGAAGTTTGTGATACCAGCGACGATCCCGCCGAAGCGTATCTCAATGCCATCCCCTTTATTCAATCGGTCGTGGTTATGGATAATACCTCGGGACTCAGCAGGGCCGCCAAAAATGTGGAAGCAATGAGATATCATTGGCCGGAATTCAATAGAATGAATGGTATCCAGGCTACCTGGTTTATCTCCTTTTTCACCCTGGGTTATATCATCCTCGGCTTCTTCTTCGCCTGGCGCGCAAAACACCGTTTCCGACGCAATCTCTTCTAATGATTGTTATAGTTTCACCCCCGAATGTGAATTGATATGATTATTATAATCGTACTTCCGGCGAGATAAATCGCAACAGCGATCCCCTGCACCATTCGTATAGCGTACTACTGCCGCAATCGATACGAATCCGCCCCGACATATACGCCCGCGCCGCTTTCGGCACCGTCTCTTTATCCAACCCAACGGTCACTTCATACACTGCTTCCATCGGTTTTTCCTGCTTCACGGCCGCGTCGTACTCGGTCAGAACTTCCCCTCCAACCTTATTACTCAATGCCATCTTCTCCCCGAACTCCCCCATGCTGTCCTCTCGATGAGAGCTGACCCCCGTTACCCGGCCTGTGAATTTGTCACTGCTAAAGGCGTACAGCATCATTTCCGCGGCCTGTCCTTTCGTCTTCTCCTCTCGAAAAATCCGCGACCACATCTTTTCCGGCACCCATACCTTCGCCGCCAATTCCTCCGTATCCGCCAGCAATAACAGCGGCGCCCCCAGCGAAACATAACGCTCCCGGAGACGTCGAATATCCCGGTCGGTGGTCAGGATTTCTCCGGCAAACGGCGCTCGAACCTGCAAATGACTCGCCTGCTCCAGCAGCCGGACTTCATCATTTAGTCGCATTTCCAGACGTTTACTCATCTGGTCCACCAGGCTGTCGTCTTTTTGCCTTTGGGCCTGGGCGATCTCAATTTTTAACTGTTCTATCTGGGCCTGCAGAATTTTAATATCACACAGCAACTCCGGATTTTCCAGCCGAGCCAACACCTGCGATTTTGCCTGTACAGCCGCCCCCTCATATACATCATCCGACCACAATACCCTGCCCTCAACCTGACTGCGCATCCAGTGCATTTTCGTCGGCTCCAGGATAAAATTAAGCGTCACATGCTGCTCCAGAGGCCAGAACAACCCCCCCCCCGCCAGCGTCACCAGCACCGCCAGACATGCCGTTAATCGTATATTCGAAATCCCTAATTCTCGTCGTTGTTTTGTCAGCATCATACCCGTCTTCACCAGGGGAAATAACAACATCGTCCCTCCCGAAAAAACCACAAACAACACTCCCAGCCAGGCCAAATGAAATCGTTCTAATATCCGGTACACGACCATCAAAATCACAAACATAATAAACCAGCGATAAATCAGCGCCGCTAAAGCATAGAGCGGAAACATATATCTAAACCGATGTTCCTCCGGCATCTCGTCCGACCGGCCTCCCAACAGGTAACGCACAAAAACATTCTTTATGAACACACTGGCCCGCTGGCGCAGATTCGGAACTTCAATCAAATCCATAATAAAATAATAGCCGTCGAATCTCATCAAGGGGTTGGCGTTGAAAAATATTGTCGAAATCGAACAAACGACAATCGTATTAAACGCGAACGCGTGTATAAAACTGGGCTGCTCGGTAAAATACCATAAAATGCACGCCAATCCCGCCAGGAACAACTCCGATAAAACTCCTCCCGCCGTCGCCAGCAATCGATGGGCCTTATTCGGAAAGGTCCAGGAATCGGTAATGTTACAATAAAGAAAAGGGGCAAAAACCAGCAGCAAAAAGCCCATCTCATGCACTTCGCCCCCGTAATTTTTACAGGTCAATCCGTGCCCCAATTCATGCCACGCCTTCACCAGCCAGAAAACCACAAAAATCAGCGGGGCATTGTACAACGTAAAAAAACTTGTATGATACATGGAGGCAAAATCGTTCCATCGATGAACGATCAAACCCAACCCCACCCCTGATAAAACCAGGAAGAACAACAAAAACCTCCACGTCCAGATAAAACGCAGCTTGTCGATAATTCGATTGAAAAATCTATCCGGATCACAAAGAGGAATCTTGACAAACATAAAACTCTTGACTTGAGCGACAAACTTCTTTTTCCACTTCGTCTTCGAAGTGTTATATAAAATTTCGTCCCGGTTCGGCTGTTGCATAATCAACAAATTCCGCGCCGCCAGACTGCTGATGAATTGCGTCACCTCTCGGCTTTGCAGCTCACTCCCGTTAAACTCCCGACGATGGGCCTCCTTGAGTTCCTCCAGCGTCACTCCCCGACGTAGTTGTTCTATGATAAAGCTTTCCTCGATATTAAAACGAAAATAGCGCAACGACAACGGGTCTTTATAAACCCAGTACGGCAGCCGATCGTAAATATGCTGACTGGCTTCTAATTCCGGCCGCAGCCGCGGCAACTCCCTGCCGACTGAACTGTTTTCTTTTTCATCCGCTCTCAACATCAACACCTTATCTTAACAATTAAACTGATTCCTGTATCTTTTCCTGCTATCCGAAATATTCACCTTTCTATTTTTTTACTAGTGCTCTGTCCGGCGTAAAAAGCCGGGTAGTATCCGCGAGCAAAGCTCGCCACTGCTGTTCCACTGCTGTTGCTTAGGTAATCATCCCGCAGATTCAGCCGTACGCAGTACTAGTTCCACCCGGGCCTGCATATTATGGCGATACTTATAACGATATGCTCCCCGAGGCAGCTTTTGATAATCCTTTACCCTCGGATTGACAAACTCAACCGTAACCCAGACGCTTTTCCCCATCGTCGACATTGTTGGGCTGATATAAACCACTTTCCCTTCCACCGGTTCACCTTCCACACCTCTTACATATATCCGGGCTGACTGCCCCAGCCGCAAATTCTTCAACTGGTCTTCATTCGGAATAAAATCTACCCGCATTGCATCCACTTTCATCATGGCCAACATAGGCCGACCCGCCTGGGCCATCTCTCCCTCTTCCAGTTCTTTCAGCGGCGGTTGCACATTTAAACTGGAGATACTTTTGAAAGGCACAATCACTCCGTCCATCGGCGCCTCAATCGCATGCTGAGACAAAACTTTTCTACTAGTCTTCAATTCGACTTTCAACAAAGCTATTTCTAATTCCGCTCTTTGTAATTCTATCTCTGATATTTTGGCACGCTGCTCCGCTTCTTTTAATTCTTTCTCCGATGCCACCGGCATATCACTTAGAATTTTCTCGCTCAATTTCCTGATAATATTCAGGTTGTCCACAGAATATTGATGCTTAATCCTGGCTTCCGTCGAATCCAGCTTTTCCTTCATCCTGATCTGAGCTTCCAGTTTTTCAATCTCCAGCTCCACCAGCTTTGCGTCCAGTTGTAAAAGCAAATCGCCTTTCTTGACGAACTCCTGCATTGCATGAGATTTTTGTGTTATTATCCCGCTCACCGCCGAACTTAACACTACAATTTTCTGGGCTTCTAACCGTCTCGGATATTTATCCCCCCTTGACACCTTTCTTTCTTGCGCCGACACTGTCGCCGCCGCTAACATCATTAAAACTAAAATCAATAATACCTTTGATCCTGTTTTCTTTCTCATCTTCATGTCTTTGCTGACCTTTCCCGTTCGATATTACAATCCGTTATACAGTTTGTCATGCTCATCACGATTGAGTTTTCCCGTTTTTGTATTATGTATTCACTTGCCGGAAAAACAATTACATCGAGCCCTGCCAGGAATTATCATACCCGATGGGTATAACTTCCGCAGTTTCTGTTCCTTGTTACAGCTAAAACAGGCTCACCCGCAGAAAATTAATAAATTCATAAGTCTTGGCATACAAAAGACTGCGCCTACCGCACAATATCGCTACCTTACCTTCCAGTCCCTGACGAGGCTCTAAAATATCCCTTAAATCCTCCGGCTCCTTGATCCGCACTTCGATTACATTGCGATACTTTTGTTCACCCGTACTCTGCACATACGCTCGCCGGGCCACCGAAATCACTTGCGATTGTAAAGTAACCCCAGGCCTGATGTTCAATATAATGTTCGCTTCCAGCGCCTCACCTTCTTTAAGTTTATCATAGGATTCCAGCAACTCTCCCGCTTTATCTTCCGTGATCCGTACCAGAATATCCCACGCTGTCTCGCTAGGCACGATCTCCAGAAGCACATCCCCCCGCACCACCGGCTTACCATGCAGTTGTCGGATCTCGCTTTCTCCGGTAATCAGCGTTCCCGTAACCGGCGAATATATATCATATTGCTTCCTTTGCAACTTATATTTTGTTAATTCCGCCTGTAACGCATTCAACCGCTGTTCATATTGTTTTTCCAGTTCCTCCTGGTCGTTTCCCAGTGATTCACGAAGCACCAGTACTTCCTCTATGCTGTACTCAACCCGGTCGATATCACTTTCGATTTCTCGTATATCCAGAACCGCCAGCACATCATCTTTTTGCACGCGACGATCATCCGGTATCGAAACCTTATTAATCACTCCATCCTGGTTAACATAGGCGATCCGGGCATCGGTGGGCACCAACTCCGCGTTACCTATTACCTTTACCTGCTCCTTGATCAAGATGGGAGCTAATATCAACCCAGCCAGCAATCCCGTCCATATCAACTTTCGAGGCCATCCCATCCGATACACCTTATTCCGCAGGGCTCCCAACGCCCTCACCAAAGGTGATAAAGGCAAATAACGATAGGCCATGCTGTTCTCCAGGGCACTACCCGCCTCCATTAACATAGCCTCGATCTGCTTTCTCTGTTTGGCGTCGATGGACTCTTCGATCGCCTTTTCAACAATCAGGGCACCTACAACCCTATGATCCCAGAAAATAGGAAATACCCCCATCACCATTGATCCCGCCTGCAGCATGTATAGGCGTGCCGCGGTAAAAAGGTCGTCACCATCTTCCCCTGCCTCCTGACTGGCGTCCTCCGGATTTTCCACCAGTAAGGGTTTTCCGTTACGACATACTTCTCTGGCCACAGCGGAAATCCCTTTTATGTAATTGCTCTTTACAGCTACCGTTTCCAGCCCCGAAACTGACCCCATCCGGAACTTGCCCCGACTGTCATAAGTGCCCGCCATACACCGGTAAACACCCAGCAGCTCCTGTCCGTAATTCGCCAATGCGTAACACGCCCTCTTAGGGTCCAGATTGCTGTGTAAGGCACTTACATATTGCCTCAGACGGTCTGTTCGGCTTAATTGACCCTGCATATCATCTATAAGCTTACGCTGTAAATATACCCCTACCTTCTCACACAGACCCGTCACAAATCCCAAATAACCTCGCACCGCCTGGGGACTGACCTCACTGGGTGATAATAATATCAAAATCGCCGCTAAACGCTTTGCCGACACTATAGGTACGAACAAAATCGTATGACGGGATTGATTTACGCTACCCTCTTCCCCCATCCCCCCATCGTAGATATTCGATCCTCCCAACGCCGGCAATACCAATGGTTCCCCCTTTTCCGCCACCCGTTGCAATCCCTCTACCAGCAGACCATACTGTTGTCCCTGTTCCTGCAGACCTGCCATGGCCATATTCATATGACTGATACAGTTCATTTGACCTTCATCGTCCAACGCCCAGACAGCCCCACCAACTCCCAAAACCGCCACTATCTTTTCTAAAAACAAGCGGTAATATGAATTCACCTCGCTGTCCGATTGGCTCAACTGCGCAATATCTCGCTCCAGATTGGCCAGTTGCTCCTGAAACTCACTTATTTTCACATTCATCGATATGCCTGCCTCCCCTATATTTAACTTTTCTTATAATCATCGCGATTGAATTTTCCCGCTTTCATAGATTTATTTACTTATCAGAAATACAATTACATCTGGCCCTGCCAGTAATTCTCATACCCCATCAGGCATAATTTGTCAATCAAACCAAGTGGTCAATTCTATCATAAATAAACACATAAATAAACCCCCTTCTCCCATAAAAAAAGCCCGGTCTGGTTTCCCAGACCGGGCTCACGTTACGCTTTAAGCAATTACTTATCTAACTTACATCCCAAACAATCCAGCCGTATTACGTACCCGGATCGGATTGTAAGCGCCGTTATAGTTAACTAAGACAACATTTTCAATTTCAAGCGAATCATCTGGGTTGCCGGCATAATCAACCTCAACGGTAGTCTCTATCCATTTCTGATAATCAATATTATGATTGGTTACATCATGGAATATGCTATTAGCGACGAGACCTCTCTTACCACCGTACATCAACAAGTTGGTAACAGTATCATCAACCGTAACATGGTTAAATTTATGACCCTGCATCGTAGTAATAGTACCATTGATATCCACATTGCTGGCCTTGTTGGTCGTAAAGTCAACTACATTGCCGTCGATATCAACTTTTTTGGCGTTCAAAGACGTCCATTCCGTCACAGGTCCGTTAATTGATACCTGATTGGCTTGGTTCACATTGAAGTCACCAACATTACTTTCAATCTCGATCTTCTTGGCCTTATTGGTATTGAAGTCATTCACCGTACCGGCAACGAAAGCCTTGGTAACCGACTTGGTAACATCTACATTGTCTATATCACCACTGACCCACAGGTTGCTTAGCTTCTGATTGCTGGTAATATCATCCAGGTCACCGTCAACCACCAGACCCTTCATATCAATCTTGTTACCCATTCCGGTTCCGACTCTAATCGTTTCCAGGTGGGCCGAAGAGATATCTCTGCCGGCTCCGAAGACATCCAGATCGCTATCCAGGTAATCATTGGAACGACTGTTCTTGGTATCTCTCAGTATCTGCTTGGCCTCGTTAACCTGCTGGTTTTCCGTGGCACCGGCCAACGTACCTTCGATACTGACCAGACTGGCATTGCCTCTGCCCTCAACATCGATATGAACAATCTTACCGAAGTACTGGGTCAATTGGGCCGTGGCACTATTCGAACCGACCAGAGCAATCGTTTGATTCTCACCATTCTGATTGGTAAAGGTTTCCACCCGATTATCTCTATCCATCTCAATAGTACCGAACGGTCCAGCCACGCCCGGATTCAGAATCTGACCGTCATGGGTTACATTGGCATAGGTGAAGTTATAGGTCTGCAGATTTGCGGTAGCGTTATCGATATCACCGTCAATGTTAATCGCACCATTAATCTGTCCTAAGGTAACACCCGCACCTGCTAGTGCGTTAGGCATCACTACCAGCGATCCACCCCAGTCACCATTGACTTCCAGAGCGGTCATGCTGCCATAGGTCATAACCTCAGCACCATCAAGCAGGTCACCATCGATAGTCAGATTCGTGACCCGACCTTCAACCGTCACCTCAGAACCAGCCGCCATATCACCACCAATGAATAGGTTAGTGATCGCAACATTGGTGATATCGTCATCGAAGTTCACCGTCGCGTTGGCCGCCAAACCATCGACAACCAGTACATTGGTCATCGCCGTACCATCCATCCATACCAACGTGCCTGCACCGGTTACCGATACATTAGTGGTAGTTGTAACACCGTTATTTACAGTCTGTGTTACAAACGGAGTAGTTTCCGTGACAAATATCTGATCTTCACCAACCAACTGCAGATTCGGTTCCGGACCCGTACCCACACCGTCAGGACCGGCGATTGTCAAATTATTGTCATTCCGGGCAATCAAACGACCGATCGTGGCGTCGATAGGTGCGTGAATGAAACTATTAGCCTGGAAAACTCCCAGCGGAGCCTGAATGCCACCGAAGTTACCATCAACTTCAATCTCAACATCAGGATTTCCCTGGCCCAGGAACATCGTACCCATCACATCGTTGCGGACGGAAATACCCGGATTATTGTTCAGGAACGGCATACCATTAATAATCGGCAACGCTGTGGCACCGCCACCTGTAGCCGTAAATATAGCCTCGTTGGCACCACCGTCATTGATGTTACCCGTCTCTGCAACTATACCACCGGTAAACCAGGCCGGCACTTCTCCGCCAATCGCGGCACCGAACGCGGTGGTCAAATCAGCATTCAGGGTCGATGCTCCTACCGCAATCGTATTGCCGGAGGCGAAAGCACCGGTAATATTTTCCTCGGCAACAATGTCACCGATTGAATTAAGAACAGCAATAGCACCGTCAACCGATCCGGTCAGCGAAATCAGATAACCCAAATCATTCATCTGCGTCGCTGCCGCAACCGTGACACCCAAATTACCGGAAGCGATAGTTCCATTATTCACGTCAACCACAGCCAAGGTTGTGGTCAGCGGAATACTGATATCATCATTCAATTCTGCATCCAGAGCCGTCGGCATATTGAACACATCCGCACTAATCGCGGTTCCTTCTGCCGTGTTATATGCATTGAGGAACGCGGTTTGCAGAGCGTCCGAACTCAATACCGCACTGCTACCGTCCGCAGCCAGAATCGTATCCAGATCACCTTCAACCGTAACATTCAGAGCCGCTACGGTATTTTCAATCACAATAAGATCACCAACATCGACGGTATTCGCTTCATTGTTGGTCGTAACACCCAAGGTGCCCGCATCGCCAAATATGGTGATGCCTTCTATTAATCCGGCGGTGTGACTAATCGCACCGGCGGCAACCTCAGCCAACATAGAACCGGCATTGATAACAGCCGTATAATTGGTAAGATTCGCATCGACAACATCATCTTTCAGTTGCAATACCAACTGCCTAATACCGGCACCGGCACCAATCGCCATATCTCCGGTAATATTCAATCCCTGAATCGTTACCGTATCAGCACCACCGCCACCGATCAGGATATCCGCACTCACATCACCGGCAGCAGCCGTAATCGTTGTCAGTGCACCACCAACCATAATCAGGCCGGAACCACCGATATCACCCGTTGTGGAAACAATCGCACCACTGTTTCCGCCAACCGTGATAACACCGGTGAAATCATTCTGAACGGTAAAGGTGTTCATATTGCCGCCTACATTCAATGTACCGGCAAAATCTCCGACATCCTGCATCAAACCATTTACAGTAATAGCCTGACCGATAGCCACCGGGAATTCAATCGAACCGGCTACATCGATCAAACCGGTCGAGCCGACACTGCCCAGAATGTTAATACCAACCGCGGCAACATCATCACTGATAT
>Ga0180435_10007127_pt1 | contig 10681 bp, 8 predicted proteins | sample SS_ome_3_FD_132467 | JGI IMG/M metagenome (GOLD analysis project Ga0180435, IMG submission 132467) | Hypersaline lake sediment archaeal communities from the Salton Sea, California, USA - SS_3_S_1 metaG | ecosystem: Environmental > Aquatic > Non-marine Saline and Alkaline > Hypersaline > Sediment... | reverse complement strand
GACCGGAACATCATCGACACTGCCGACCATATCCCATTCAATTGTCTGGTCCACATCCAGATACCGCGTACCGGCAACGACATCCAGGGCCATCCCGCGCTTGTCAAGGGCACGATAGTACGCGAGAAGATTCCATATCCAGCTCATCATTTCAAAATCAACATCAGCGGTCACATTGGTCGGAATTTGACCATGCTCAGTGCTACCGTCAACCGAGGAGGACGCCGAGTCGCCCACATCCATGTAGATGATATCGGTGAACACGACCCAGGCGCCTTTGCGCACATCAGCGTGAACTCGAGATTTTCGAGAATGTTTTCAATGTCCAACTTCGAATTCGCTGTCGCTCCCTTCCAGTGAAAAGGCGGCCTGGCCCTTGATATCCGGAAACCATCCGTATATCCTCGCACCGAACTGCCAGGCATTGGCTTTATCCGAGGTCTGCTGGGCAAGCGCACCACAGGAGAAGAACATCACCGTAGTTGGCATGACGTGGACCCCCAAAAGTGGGTTCATCAAAAAAATCTATGCGAATTCACTCAATCCGGTCATACTCCACTATCTTTTTTTCGGTTCCCGCGGCGACTGCAGTTTGTTCATGGCCAACAGTGATGGCACCATAGAAATATCGAGCCAGATCGATATGCGGGCCCAGGATGACGCGGTATTTGTATGGGGATTGAACGAAGATCATATGAGTATCCTGGAAAGTAAAAGGTCTGCAGAATATCTGAACATGGCTCTGAATACTGCCTTTTAGAGCCTATGCAAGGTCAATATTATTTTGGATAGTGGCAGGTAATTTTTAAGCAGGTATGCCGTGTAGTTTTTCATATTTTGGATTGATCGGCAGAAGCCTTTCGCTGTATTTTCCATTGACAACATTTTCATTCTTGGAAATAGTAAGGATAAAGTCAAACCATTGATTCTTGAGTTGCGGAAAAATTTAAAATTGAGCTTTTAAACCAATGGACTCTCTGACCCAGTTAACACAGGGATTCGACGTTGGAGAGGAAGTCCTTGAAAAAAAAGGTCGGCATGAAGGCCCTTCTTTAGGGTGCCGTCCTGAGAACATTTCCTGATTTGGAGATCATTATCCCCCCGGCGGTCTGGCAAATGACTTTGTATACCACCGAGGCGTTTACCTTTCTCTTCCGCTCCTCGCGCTGTTTTCGCCGGTGATAGCCTGGCTGATTTCAAAAGATCATCCTGAAACGAAACAACATTATCGATATCAAAATTGACATGAGCTTCACTTTTTCGATCATTGGTGGCGGTTTGACCGGGACCTCGATGCTTTATCAGTTTGTAACAAAATTACGGAAAGCATTCGATCATCGCTCGCTGGGCGCCGCCAAAATAAAAGTTCAGGTATTTGAAAAGCAAAACACATTTGGTCCCGGCTTCCCTCATTCTGAACGCAATGTAATGCCCTTTCACATCACGAATATGTGTGCAAAGGACATGGGCATTCTTTCAAGTAAAAAATCGGATTTTCAGGATTGGGTGACCTATCGTAAAAAAATGCTCGAAGAACACTTTCCGTGGTTGCATGATGCATCTTTTACCTATAATCGATGCAGCCATTACCCACGCGCTATCATGGGCGAATATCTGAAAGAGCGATTTCATGAAGCATGTCAAATAGCGCAAACGCTGGGGGTGTCAGTTGATCTCTATCCGCAGACCGAGGTTGTCGATTTAAAGCAAAAGCGCCGTAAGATCGTTCTCACTATTTTCGATCTGAGGTCCAAATCAACTTTCTCGTGTGTCGCTGACCGGGTATTGCTTGCGACGGGTCATTGGGTTGAAGAAAAAAGATCGCAAAATTTTTTCCCCTCTCCTTGGCCTGCGCAGAATTTGCTGCAAAACATACCAGCGGGCGAAAAAATAGCTGTTTTAGGAACGAGTTTAAGTGCCATAGAAGTCGTTTTAACGCTAACGTCAGATGGTCGGTTTAGCCGCCATAACAATAGACTTGATTATATCCCCTCTTCAAGCCCGAGACGTCTGACACTCTACAGTAGAAGAGGACTGCTTCCAAAAGTAAGGGGTAAGATGGGCAAGTACCGCAACAGGTATTTGTCCCCAAAAAAAATAGAACACCTTAGCGCTTTCAACAAAGGTGTCTTAACACTCGATACCCTTTTTCAGCTATTAAATCGAGAATTGAAAACTGTCTATGGCTACGCTATTAACTGGAAAGAAGTCGTCAATCCAAGGCAATCACCTCTCGATTTATTAAAGCAATATATCGTGGATGCCAAAATGGGTGATGGCTCTGATGGTGAACTTCTTTGGCAGACAGTGCTTCATCAGTCTTTCGATATGATTAGAGAAATTTACCCCAGGCTTCGGCAGGAAGATAGAAAGCGTTTTGACGACAAATATGCTTCTCTTTTTTTTACCCATGCTGCGACCCAGCCCATTATCAATGCTGAAAAAACATTAGCGCTGATGCGGGCTGGTTTCGTTGATATAATCAAATTGGGTAGAGAATATCAAATCAATATAAATGACTCGGAAGAAACATATGAAATAACTTATAAGGATCAACTAGGAATCGAGAAAAGAGCGATGTATCGGTATGTTGTCAATGCTCGCGGTCAGTCGAAGTCTATTGAGACAGATCCTTCACCGTTAATACAACGTATGCTTAAAAGCGGTTTGATTCAAACCGGAGAGGCACAAATCATCCAGCAATTGAAGCGACAAGGTCTAAAGGATGCCAACCCCACCCCGGCGACTGATCAAAGGTACAAAACCGAAAGCATATGGATCGATCCTGCTACCCATCAACTAATGAGACTGTCATCCGATAACATCGCATCCAAATTAAAGGCGGTTTACGCGGTCGGCGCCATGACCAGAGGCCAGATCATTGACACCAGTACGGCAAATGGAATTGTGAAATCAACCTCCAGAATTGCAAATGATCTAGTTAATGAATTGAAAAAATAACTGATCAGGTTTTGTCGCTTCAAAGTCAAAATAAATACAATTATCAGTTACCCACTTGCCTAATCATCACTTTTTACCTAGTATCTGATATTTCCAAATAACGATTCCATACGTCGAAGGAGAGAGCAAATACTGGCAATCTGAATACATAACAAACGGTTATCTCTGCCTGATACATTCGTCGGGGGGTTGGAAAAATCAGCTGGTATTGTATTCCCGGAACTGAGCATCGCCACTTTTTTAGCTGAGGCTGAAAAGGCGGGGGCTGATCTAGTCACTGATGAACCGGTAGACCGATGGCCAGAAGACCACGGAACTGTTTATGTTCACACGACCCGACATACTTATGAAACCGGTCGACTGCTCATATCAGCAGGCGCTTGGGCGAATAGGCTGCTTCGCATACCTGGCAGACTGCTGATGCCAAAACGTGTTCCGGTGCACTGGGTAAAAACGCCTGAGGACCAGGGTTTTCATTTGGGTTCTTTCCCGGTGAATTTTTGGCAAATTCCTAGTGAGAAGTGTTTGAGTTCTCCCCAAACCTATAGGGAGTTTTACGCTTTGCCGGTGATTGATCGCACATCTCAAATAAAGATCGCTTTCCATAATGAGCTCGCTGATTGTGACCCAGTGAGGATTAGCCGCGAGATTTTATCCCATGAGGTGACGAAAATTAGAGCCATCATTGCAGAATTCTTCCCCGGCCTTCACCAGCGCCCCATTACTTCGGAAGTGTGTATGTACACAATGACGCCGGACGGACATTTTTATCTCGGGGAGAGACCGGGATCGAATCACGTGTTCGGTGTCGCTCTTGCTGGACATGGATTTAAGTTCGCTCCGGTTCTTGGGGAAATAGTAGCAGATCTGATGACGGACATAGCACCTACAGTTGATATCGATATTTTTAAACCGGATCGATTTGGCACAGACAAGTCAATTGGTTGAAAACATGCTCATCATTGAACAGTTTCCGGCCGGCTAGAAGGTTGCTGACCTGTTCGCTAAATTGTTTGGGATGCCTGATGCCATCGATTTGCATCAACTCCTTTGCGTGACGATTCAAATCGATAAAGCCGCGGTAGATGTCCTGATAGTCGGAAAAGAAGTGCTGCATGTAGTGGATAAGGTCCACATCCATTTCAGTAATTTTATCCAGGACTTCATTTTCTGAAATTCCTTTGACTCGTCCGATTCTGAAAGAACTTAAATATTCATTGATGGGTTGTCAATGACAGCATTTTTACCGGCTCGTGGCCTGCTGCAGATGCTAAAAAGGGATAAATGGAAATCATCGTGTTGCCGCCTTTGGCCCATTCGCTGGCCAAAGCGGTTGCTGGGCAACATCTTGACAAATTCAAATCTGTAAACATTGTTCCACTTTAAGGTTCGTATATTGGATGATCCAAAAACCAGAAAGGAGGCACTTCATGCTGAAACTGGGTGAAAAAGGCGCCATCATGCAACGTGACAAACAAACATACGCTGTTGCCCCCCATATTCCCTGCGGGGTGGTGACACCTGAACTGCTGCGCCGGATTGCCGATGTCAGCGATAAGTATAATGCCCAGGCCATCAAGATTACCGGAGCTGCACGCATCGCCATCATCGGTATCCAAGAGGAAGACGTGGATCAGGTGTGGCAGGAGATTCAGCTAGATAAGGGTGCGGCCGTAGGGCTCTGCGTACGGAGTATCCGTGCGTGCCCTGGAACCACTTACTGCAGACTGGGCAAACAAGATGCGCTGGGCATGGGCATGGAACTCGACAAGCGCTATCATGCCAAGGTGTTGCCCGGCAAATTCAAAATGGCGGTATCTGGATGCCATTTGAGTTGCTCTGAATCCTGGGTGCGGGACATTGGTCTAATCGGCCTTAAAGACGGCTGGCAAGTGGTTATCGGCGGAAATGTGGGTGCTGACCCGCGCATTGCCCAAGCGGTTGCTTTTGGTCTCGACGACGACGGTACCCTGAAAGCAGTAGAAAAAATCATTCAATGTTATCAGGCGTCTGCCAAGAAAGGTGAGCGTCTGGGGAAAACAATCGAACGGATCGGTCTGGAACCGTTCAAGGCAGCATTAAGTTAATTGAAACCAAAAGAACCCATTGAACCGGAATGCATGGGCGCCAGATGATCGCTTTATAAGCATATGGACTCTTTGACACAAATGACATTGGGAGCCGCTTGCGGAGAGGCAGTACTTGGAAAAAAGGTCGGCAGTAAGGCCCTGGTTTGGGGCGCTGTCATAGGGACACTACCTGATCTAGATGTCTTTATTCCCCTGGGTGGGCCTGTCAATGACTTTGTCTACCACCGGGGCTTCAGCCATTCAATCTTCCTCCTGGCGCTATTGTCGCCCATGATTGCCTGGCTGATTACAAAAGTCCATCCTGACACGAAGCGATATTATCGTGGCTGGTTTCTGCTTTCTTTTCTTGTTCTGGAAGTAAGTGTGCTCCTGGATTTGATGACGATATACGGGACGCAAATTTTTTGGCCTTTTGACACCACCCCCAAGACAATTCCGGTTCTGTTTATCATAGATCCCCTTTTTACCTTACCGATTTTATCGGGTGTCCTGGCCGTGCTGGTGCTGAAAAGGAATCATACCTTGGGCCGTCATCTCAATAGAGCGGGCCTGTTTCTCAGCCTGGCCTACCTTGCCTGGGCAATTTGTGCTGGAGAAATGGTCGAAGGCAGGGTGAGGGAGAAGCTTGCCCGCCAGGGGGTTTCCTATTCCCAGTTCATATCTTCCCCGGCGCCGTTTACCACCTTGCTCTGGCGGGTGGTGGGCATCGACAAAGATCGATATTTCGAAACCTATATTTCTTTATTCGATGGGAATACACCTTTGTTCGTCGATTTCTACCCCAGGAACCTGTCATTGATGACTGGCATCGAAGAACATCCTCCGGTTGTCAAGCTGAAGTGGTTCACCAAGGGGTATTACACCTTTTCCACGGTGGACGAGTACGTCATCATGACCGATTTGCGCATGGGGTCGGAACCTGACTATGTTTTTCGCTTCAGGATCGCTAAATTGGAAGATTTGCATCCCTACCCATTAAACGATGAAATGTTAAGCACCAGCATGGATTGGTGGGGCCTGGCCTGGATTTGGAAAAGGATCTGGAACCCCATGCCTAACGCTTGAGAATATATGACATATACCTGCCCAGATACCTCGCAACTCGAAATGTGAAATTTGGTTTTCGGGCATCTGCATTCTCACATTATCAATCCGGCGGTCACATGATCAAATACGTTCACGCTTGAAAACGGGTGTGGCCGCCGCCTGCCAAATTAGGAACGTCACTTACTCACGCGCCAGCAAGGCCTTTGAGCTAACTGAGGTATTTTCGTTTAAATGGCTTTTAGCCCCTTCAGTAATAGGTATTAACCCTTATTAGAACCATATTCATTACCCATTGTAATTGACGTAAAAAGGCTTACAGTTGTTAATCAGAATAAAAATTAAACGAGGGAGGAAACCATCATGAAAGTGAATTTGAAATGTTTCGCAAAGTTAAGCAAGGACAGCCAGTGTGACTACAGGGAAAGCACGCGCTATGAAATCAACGAGGGAGAGACGGTCCGCGATTTAGCCACGCGTGCGGAAATCTTGCCCAAAGACGTTGAGATTGTTTTTGTCAACAACCGGGTTGAACATCTTGAGACGGTATTATCAGATGGTGACAATGTCGGACTCGCACCTGCCGTGGGAGGCATGTAACGATAAGGAAGGTCATTATGAAACTGTTTGCACGAATGACAATTGCATTTGTTGGTCTTCTGGTTATCGTGGGTGCGTTGGGAGCCGTAAAGGGCTTTCAAATCAGGCAGATGATTGCCCACGGTGAATCCTTTGAGCCGCCGCCGCAAACCGTCAGCACAGCACCAATTGAGCTGGCGACCTGGGAAGAAACCATTCAGGCTGTCGGGACCCTGACAGCGGTAAAGGGGCTTGGCGTAAAAGCTGAGATTTCTGGAAAAATAGTGCGGATAGGCTTTAAATCCGGGACGCGGGTTAAAGCGGGACAACTGTTGGTCCAGCAGGATGTTTCCACCGAAAAAGCGCAACTAAGGGTAGCCGTCAGCGAAAGCGATCTGGCCCGCAAAGAATTGGCACGTATACAAACCCTGTACAACAGACAGGTGGTTCCCACCTCTCAAATGGACGAGCTTCGATCGCGACTTGAACAGGCCACGGCCCAGGTCGAGCTCATACGGGCACGTATCGCCAAGAAGTCCGTTAAAGCCCCATTTAGCGGTCGCCTTGGTATTCGACAAGTCAATCTGGGAGAGGTGATCATGCCTGGACAGTCCATTGTGACACTGCAGTCTCTGGAATCCATTTATGTTACCTTTCAGCTGCCGCAGCAGTATCTGGCCAACCTGCAAAAGAACCTGGTTGTCAGGGTTAAGTCCGATGTACTTGGGGATCAGGTACTTGAAGGAAGAATTTCTGCGCTCAACGCGGATGTTGACAGCGAGACCCGAAACATTGAGATACAGGCGATCCTGCCCAATAGGGATGAACGTTTACGTCCTGGTATGTACGCGACGGTGGCAGTTGTATTGCCCATGGAAAAGCGGGTGCTAACCGTTCCTGCCACGGCAATTCAATTTGCGCCGTATGGTGATTCTGTTTTTCTGGTTGAAAAATCCAACGAAAAAGCGGATTCCGGCCAGTTGGTTTTACGGCAGCAATTCGTGCAACTGGGTGAGAGACGGGGCGACTATGTCGTGCTGAAAAATGAGGTGAACCCCGAACAACAGGTCGTGAGCACAGGTGTATTCAAATTGCGCAATGGACAGACGGTAGTCGTTGACAACAGCAAAGCACCCAGCTTTGAAACATCACCAAGGCCTGAAGACGCTTAACAGGAATACTGTTATGAAAGTTACAGACATATTCATACGCCGCCCGGTATTGGCCATCGTAATCAGCCTGATCATCATCATCGCGGGCGGTCAGGCTTTTTTAAATCTCAATGTCCGCCAATACCCGCGCAGTGAGAATGCGGCCGTTACGGTGACGACGGCCTATATCGGGGCCAATGCAGAATTGGTACGTGGGTTCATAACGACACCGCTTGAACGTGTCATCGCAGCGGCTGATGGCATCGATTATATCCAATCCAGCAGTGCTCAGGGGGTTTCGACTATCACGGCGCGTTTAGACCTGAACGCTGACGCCATCAAGGTACTTTCTGAGATCAGTTCCAAGGTGGACCAGGTTCGCGGCGACCTGCCGCCTGAAGCTGAAGTGCCTGTCATCAACGTTGAATCGGCTGACAGTCGGTTTGCTTCCGCCTATTTGAGTTTCACTTCTGATATTTTGCAGCAGAACCAGATAACCGACTATCTTGTCCGTGTGGTTCAGCCACGATTGTCAGCCATTGCCGGCGTACAACGGGCCGATATCCTGGGTGGCCGTACCTTTGCCATGCGAATTTGGCTCAAACCCGAGCGGATGGCGGCCCATAACGTGAGTCCGGTTCAGGTTCGCCAGGCCCTTGCCGCCAATAATTTCCTGGCTGCCATTGGGCAAACCAAGGGATCGCTGGTACAGGTCAATCTAACAGCCAATACTGATCTGCAGTCCGTGCAAGAGTTCAAGCGCTTGGTGATTCGCGAAAAAGGTGGCGCCATCATCCGCCTCCAAGATGTGGCCGATGTGGTCTTGGGAGCCGAAGATTATGATACCGAGGTCCGATTTTCAGGCCAGAACGCCGTTTTTATGGGCATCTGGCCATTACCCAATGCCAATAGTCTGGATGTCATTGGCGCCATTCGAAAAGAGATGGATGCCATTACGGTAGAGCTCCCCGGTGGATTGACCGGGCGGGTGGCGTACGATGCAACCGCATATATTGATAGCGCTATATCAGAGGTTACCCATACGCTGGTGGTAACCCTTTTGATTGTGGTGGCCATCATCTTTTTGTTTATGGGCTCCTTGCGTTCGGCTCTGGTGCCGTTGGTGGCCATTCCCCTGTCGCTCATCGGCGGGCTGTTTCTGATGCAGGTATTCGGCTTCTCCATTAACTTGCTGACCCTGCTGGCCATTGTCCTGGCAGTGGGCCTGGTGGTGGATGATGCCATCGTGATGGTTGAGAATATCGAACGGCATCTTCGCATGGGCAAATCACCCAAAGCTGCCGCCATTGCCGGGGCTCGTGAGCTGGTCGGTCCGGTTGTGGCAACAACCATTGTTCTTGTGGCAGTCTATGCGCCCATTGGATTACAAGGCGGCTTGACAGGCGCTTTGTTCCGGGAGTTTGCATTTACCCTGGCCGGGGCAGTGACGATCTCAACTGTGGTGGCGCTGACCTTATCGCCCATGATGTCATCAAGACTGCTCAAATCCGGCATAGCTGACCGGGGTCTGGCAGGTCGAATTTCCCAGGGATTCAAACGACTGAGCAACTACTATGGCCGTCTGTTGGACGGCACGCTCAAGTCACGTCCGGCCGTGTATGCCGTCTGGATCATTTTGAGTCTGGCCGCTGTTCCACTTTACATGATGTCGGCCAAAGAGCTGGCTCCTAAGGAAGATCAAGGTATTATCTTTGGTATTGTGGATGCCGCCGCCAACGCCACCCTGGATCAGACCAGCCGAGATGCAGCCCATGCCAACGACGTACTGATGAATGTGTCCGAAACAGACTACACCTTTCAAATCACATCGCCATCCGGTGGATTTGGCGGGATGGTGGTGAAGCCATGGGAGCAGCGCGAGCGGAGCATCTTTGAGATATTGCCCGAGGTGCAGATGGGATTGGGGCAAATACCGGGGATTCAAATGTTTGCGGTAACGCCGCCGGCCCTTCCTGGTGGGGGACAGTTTCCAGTGGAATTTATCCTGGCGTCCACGGACGAACCAGAGAAAATATTAGACATGGCCCGCCAATTGCAGCTAAAGGCCATCCAGAGCGGGATGTTTGCCTTCCCGCCGATCATCGATGTCAAAATCGATCAACCCGAAACCGAAATTCAAATTGACCGGGACAAAGCAGCGGATTTGGGTCTCAATCTTCAGCAGGTGGGAAGGGATCTGTCTTCACTTGTGGGCGGCAGCTACGTCAATCGGTTTAACATTGACGGACGGAGTTATAAGATCGTCCCGCAGATAAAGCGGGTGGATCGATTGACAGCGGAGCAGTTGAAAACGGTTTACGTCAGTGGCCCGGATAAGCAGCTGGTACCCTTGAGCACCATTGCAAGCCTGGAGAATCGTACGGTGCCGCGTGCCATCAACCGTTTTCAGCAGTTCAACGCGGTGACCCTCAGTGGGGTACCTGTGAGACCCTTGGATGAAGCCCTGCAGTTTCTCGAAGACGAGGCCGCCAAGATTCTACCCCCCGGCTACGTGATTGACTATACGGGTGAATCCCGCCAGCTGCGCACCGAAGGAAACAAGTTCCTGCCCGCCTTCAGCCTGGCCCTGATCATGATTTTCCTGACCTTGGCAGCCCAGTACAACAGCTTTCGCGATCCCTTTGTCATTATGGCTGGTTCTGTTCCTTTGGCGCTGTTTGGGGCGCTCATATTTACCTTTTTGCGCATGCCCAATCCCAATATCGCATTCTGGACCGACAGTTGGTCGACGACCCTCAATATTTATTCACAAGTGGGCCTGGTAACGCTGGTTGGTGTTGTGTCAAAAAACGGTATTTTAATCGTAGAATTTGCCAACAAGCTTCAACTTCAAGG
>Ga0180435_10007126_pt1 | contig 10682 bp, 11 predicted proteins | sample SS_ome_3_FD_132467 | JGI IMG/M metagenome (GOLD analysis project Ga0180435, IMG submission 132467) | Hypersaline lake sediment archaeal communities from the Salton Sea, California, USA - SS_3_S_1 metaG | ecosystem: Environmental > Aquatic > Non-marine Saline and Alkaline > Hypersaline >... | reverse complement strand
GATTATGATGAGGCGATCGCCTGGTTCACTGAGAAGCTGGACTTCACGCTGGTGGAGGATACTTTCCAGCCAGAGCAGGATAAGCGATGGGTGGTGATCGCCCCGCCGGGTTCGCAGGGGACCAGCATCCTGCTGGCGCGGGCGGCAACGCCCGAACAAGAGCAGGCGATTGGGAACCAGACCGGCGGGCGGGTATTCCTGTTTCTCAACACGGACGACTTCTGGCGCGATTACAAGGCGATGCAAGCGCGGGGTATAACATTCGTGCGTGAACCAAAGGACGCGGAATATGGCACTGTGGCAGTATTTGCGGACTTATACGGCAATCTATGGGACCTATTGGAGCTGAAATGAACAAGATAGTCATATTCTATTTTTCGGGGACGGGAAACACGTGGTGGGTGAGCGAACGCATTGCGGAGACGCTAAAGGGCATGGGATGTGAAGCCAGCACACATTCGATCGAGCAGATTAGCGTGGAAAGCGCGAGCGCGCTAATCGCAGATGCTGACGCGGTAGGATTAGGATTTCCGATCTACGGGTCGGACGTACCGCGCAATTTTCTTCGTTTCCTGGAAGCGCTGCCGGAGCAGGCGGAAGGCAAGGATACGCTCGGTTTCGTGACGCAGATGGCATGGTCAGGGGACGGATTCAACTTCCTGCGCAAGATGATGGCGGCAAAGGGATACCGGGTGCGGTGGACGGCGGAGTTCAACATGCCGAACAACGTGGCGATCCCGTTCATCCCGCTGCCCTATTCGGCGGAGTACGCACGCTTTGAAAAGCAACTGGAAAAAGCACAAGAGAAGATAGTGCAATTGTGCAAGGTGATGGTGAGCGGGGATGATCAGATTGAACACGATGACCTGTTCAGCGCGGCATCGGCCTGGATCCAGCGCGGACCTTTCCGATGGATGCATGATTGGGCAGGCAGATTATGGTCGGTGGAGGCCGAGGCATGTACAAGCTGCGAGCGATGCGCGCGCATCTGCCCGGCAGATAACATCCGCATGGCAGACGGGGTGCCGGTGCATGGCGATGACTGCATCCTTTGCCTGCGCTGCTTCAATTACTGCCCCACTCTGGCGATCCATTACGCAGGGATGAGCAACCGGCGCGCGGAAAAGAATCCACCCTTCAAGGGACCGGTGATGACATTCAAACCGGAGCTGATCTGCGACAGCGATAAATAAGCCGGCACTGTTAAGAAAAACCCAAATTTTTCTCTAAAACCGGATACGGTTTGCGAATAACATACGCATGGGATATAAATCAAAGCTGGATTTTGACAATTTATGAAAACACACCAAAGCGATAAGAAAAAACTGTTCGGTTTCAACCATCCGGATATCATCCCGATGTATATCTCGACATTTATCGATATTATCGGATACTCGATCCTGATCCCCTTCCTGCCGCAGTTCTCGTCACAATTCGGGGCATCGCTGCTGCAGGTCGGGCTGCTATTGTCGGCAAACTCGTTCTTCAGCCTGTTTGGGAACATCATATGGGGATCACTGTCAGATAAACTTGGGCGTAAACCGATCCTACTGATCTGCCAATTGGGGACCATGGCAGGCTTTCTGATACTGGCTTTCTCAACCAACCTGACGATGCTGTTCGTATCGCGCATCGTGGATGGCATCTTCGGCGGGAATTATCCGATCGCGAAAGCGGTAGTGGGGGACGTGGTGCCGCCGAGAGACCGCAGCCGGGAAATGGCCAATATCGGGCTGGCATGGACGATCGGCAACATGGTCGGCCCGGGTATCGGCGCGCTGCTGGCGCGGTTCGGGATCATGGGACCGGGATTGATGGCATCCGGGTTATCACTGATGACGATCCTGACCACGGTCTTCGTCTTCAAAGAGACCAACCCGCTGGTGAATGGTACGGCAACCGCGGAAGAAATGCAACGGTTACAAAATAAGCGGGCAATCTCCTTTGAATTATTGAAGGAACATGACCCGCGCGTGCTGCTGATGCAGATCCTGACGAACAACATCGCCTTCTACATCTTCATCACGACCGTGTCGATCTTCGCGGCGGAGCGCTTCCAACTGACCACAGCCCAGATCGGGTGGATGATCACCTCGATGGGGGTGGTGAAACTGCTGGTGCGGCTATTCATCTTCAGCCCGCTGCTGCGCGCACTGGGGGACGTGAAGACAGCGCTGCTGGGTTTTGCCGTCTTCATCGGGTCGTACACCTGGCTGACGCTGCTGAACAACCTGTGGGAATACATGGCGGTATTCGTGCTGGTGGGGTTCGCGACCTCATGCACGCTACCGGTGATGACGGCGCGATTGAGCCGCAGCGCCGGAAAAGACAAGCAGGGCGAGATCATGGGGCTTAACACCGCGGCGGACAACGTCTCACAGATCATCGGGCCAAGCGTGGGGAGCTTTCTGATCTCTCTGCCGATGGGATTCGCCTATGGATTATCCATGGCTGGGTTTAGCCTGCTGACGCTGCTACTGAGCCGGATCCCGCTTAAATATGAAGCGAAACACGCTCCATAATAAAATCGGTACTATACTAAACCCAACAACAAGGAAGGGAGCAGAAAATGTTCAAACGGATCATTAACGGCAAGAAACACGAGGGGCAGGGCGAACCCGTTGTGGTGGGAGAGCTAAGGGAGGCATTGAAGGCATTTTTTCCACAGAGCGGGGAGATCAACCAATACATGCGGTTCGAGACGAATGACAAAGTACATGACGGCTTCTCTGTAGTATGGGAATATTACGGAATCGACTCCGACAGCGAGGGTGACCGCCGGAGGTACCTGGTCACCTACACCGTCAACGTGGATATCCGACTGGATGAGAAAGCGGTGTACCTGAAGACGAAACAATTCATGCGCACCAAGCGCCCGCCACGCGGCACAGAAGTGCTGGACCCGTGGTTCCTGGGGGTGGGCATCGGCGACGCGGACACGATCCGCGAGGAATACTCCAAATTATTCAAAGTGTTCCAACCGAAAAAGAAACTGCGGCTGCTGGTGGAGAAAGCAAACAGCCTGGGCTGGGACGCTTACCTGTAGACCAAAGTAGATTCCCGCTTTCGCGGGAATGACAAATATTCTCAGCCCCGCCTTTTTGGCAGGGCTGCTTTATTTAAAGAGGCTGGCAGGCCGGGCAGAAGTAGACACTACCGCCCATATAGCTGGCCTTCTGAATGGCAACGCCGCACTGCTGGCAGGGGTTGCCTACTGTGAGCTTGCTGCACAGGGTCTGGTAGCCGCCGGGCTGTCCGAAGAGATCCTGTTCCGTATCGCGCCCACCATTGTGCGCCATTCTCTCGAGGGTCTGCTTGACAGCGTTATACAAATTAACACGCTGATGCTGGGCAAGGTCAGCAAGTTTAGTTTTGGGATGGATGCCGGCCTGAAACAAGATATCCTGGAGAACACCATTGCCGAGACCGGGAATACGCTGTTCGGTGGCAAGGAAGGCCTTAGCGCTCAGATTTTGCACATTGTCATCGGCTATCAGGGCAGCAAAATACGCCTGGTCAAAGGCGGACATGAGCGGGGAGGGTTTAGTACCTGCAAGCAGATAGTAATCATTCTTTCCCTGCCCTTGCTTGAAGGTGAGAATACCGCCGTACATGCGCACTGAAACCGCCAGGAATGCACCATCTGTGAAAGAGAGCATCAGCTGGTGTTTGGCGGGGGGCATTTCACCGTCTGCATACAATCGGGGGTAGGCGCCCTCAGAAAGGACGATCAGGGAATCATCCAATGCAATTTCGAGCATACCGCCCACAGGCTGCGCAGAACGGATGATCTTTCCGGTCAGGAGCGCAGCGTAACCTGCCGGGTCACCTTCATACCAGGCGAATTTGTGGGGAGAGACAGCCACCTGAACAGCAGCCACCTGGGAACCTGCCAGATGCTGGTTGATCTGGCGTGAGATGTGAAATGCCTCAGGAATTTCAATCATGCGCTTTCCTCCTATGAGAACCATTGACCAATTGAGATATTATGACACGGAATGTGGTATAAACAAACCATCATAAAGTAGATCAATTGGAGAATAAAAGAGCATGCAAGGTAATATTCGGCGCGTCGTATTAGACACACTGAAACCGATGGAACCGACCATCGTCGAGATGGCGAAGAAGCTGAGTGTGGCTGACGGTGTCTCATCCGTCAACATCAGCATCGCTGAGATCGACCTGAAAGTAGAGAACGCCAAAATCACCCTGGAAGGCGACAACATCAACTACGAAGTAGTGAGAGACGTCATCCAGGATATGGGCGGATCGATACACTCGATCGACGAGGTTGTGGCCGGCAAAGACATCATTGACGACGCCGCCACCCTGCAGGATTAATCCTGCCAATCCCCTGACATAAAAATCCAAAGCATCAGCAGCAGGGCACAAGCCCTGCTATTACTGTTTAAGCTGATGCCATCCAATTAATTGTGAGAACTGGTAATTTCTTCATTTTTCCGAGAAAAAGAAAAGCAACTTTATAATAAGGGGAGAACGGAGCAATTATGAAACCTATCGCAATCAAACCTGACATTTACTGGATCGGTGTGAATGACACCCAAACGCGGCTGTTTGAAGGACTGTGGCTGATCGAAAAGGAAGGCATTTCCTACAACTCATACCTGATCAAGGACGAAAAAACCGTCCTGATCGACCTGTGTAAGGAAATTTTCCAGGATGAGTACCTGAAAGACCTGGCCACGCTGGTAGACCTGGAATCGATCGACTATCTGGTGGTAAACCACATGGAACCGGACCATTCCGGGGCACTGGCCGCATTCCATGCGCTGGCACCGCAGGCAACAATCCTGGCAAATAAACGCGCAGTGGAGATGCTACGTGATTTTTCCGGGATCACTGAAAATATCCAGGTTGTGGAAGATGGTGAGACGCTTTCACTAGGCAGAAAAAAATTGGTTTTCCGCACAGCACCGATGGTGCACTGGCCGGAGACGATGGTGACCTATGAAGCGACAAGCGGGGTGCTGTTTCCATGCGATGCTTTCGGCGGATACGGGATCCTGACAGATGGCATCTTTGATGATGATTACTCTGACACAATCTGGTACGAGAAAGAAGCGCTGCGCTACTTCGCGAACATCGTGGCGGCATTCAGCAAACCAGTTTTAAACGCGGCCGAAAAGTTAGCCGGACTTGATATCTCAGTCGTCGCGCCATCACACGGGCTGGTGTGGCGCAAATCCCCGCAGAGGATCATTGACCTGTACCTGAAATGGTCAGGTTACAGCAGGGAAAAAGCAGAGCGCGCGGTGACAATCGTGCATGGGACAATGTACGGGAACACCGCTGCCGTGCTGCCCGCAATTAAAGCGGGGCTGGAAAAGGCGGGGATGCCGTACGCTGCGCATGATATCAACACCACCCACATCAGCTACATCCTGCCGGACCTGTGGCAGAACCAGGGCGTGCTGATCGGCGCACCAACTTACGAAGGATCAATTTTCCCCACGATGGCAGCAGTACTGCAGATGGCTGAGTATAAGCGCATCTTTAACAAAGACGCAGCTTATTATGGCAGCTACGGCTGGGGCGGCGGGGCAATGCGCTACCTGAAGGGGGCATGCGAAAACCTGAAATGGAACCTGCATGACGGTTTCGAATTTGCCGGCAGCCCGAGCGCGGAAGACCTGGAAAATGCCAGCGCTTTTGCTTTCGAATTTGCCAAAAAGCTATAAGCCTGCAATAAAATAAAAAAAGATTCCCGCTTCCGCGGGAATGACAAATGAGAAATCCGCCTAAGGGCGGATTTTTTGATGCAACCATTTGGCACGAATTACGTAAACATTAGTAGAAATAAAGCAATCAAAATATTTGGAGGTATTACAAATGGTAGAACGAAAAGGTTTTGTAGCAGGGATCCTGCTGATCCTATTGGGCGGATTCTTCCTGGCGGCGCAATTGATGCCAGAGTTGTTCGGGTATGTTTTCTGGCCATTCATCCTGGTCGGCATCGGCGGTGTTTTCCTGCTGTCCGCATTGTTGACACGCACTGGCGGCCTGGCCATCCCCGGCAGCATCCTGCTGGGACTGGGCGGCATCTTCTATTACCAGACGATGACGAACGACTGGGCAAGCTGGTCCTATATCTGGACGCTGATCCCGGGATTCGTGGGCGTAGGCGTGATCATCGCCGGCCTGCTGTCACGCGGGGGACCGCACTTTGACTCGGGCGGGCTGGTGCTGATGGCGATCAGCGCAATGGGCTTCCTGATGTTCGGCGGGATGTTCGGGCTGAACCTGGACATGAGCACGATGTGGCCGATCTTTCTGATCGGGATTGGCGTAATCACGCTGTTCAGCGCTCTATTCCGCAAACGCTAGTATATACTTGAGGGATGGAAGACAAACAAAAGGCATTTTCCATCCCTCAAACCACGATCGACTGGCTGCTGGACAGCCAAACCCCCTCCATCCGATATTTCACCTTTATTGATGTGCTCAACCTACCGCATGATGATGCGCGGGTAATAGCTGCACGCACGGAGATTGCCGGATCAGACTATGTGAAAGCGATCATCGCTGAGCAGGATGCGGACGGATTCTGGTACAGCCGCAAACACTATTACGGTCCAAAATACCGCAGTTCGCACTGGGCGATGCTGCTACTGAGCGAGCTGGGCGTGGCGCCAGAGATGGACGCGCTGCAAAAAGGGGCGGACTTTATGCTGCGGCGGATGGCGCAAAGCAAAAATACTTACTATTCGATCGATTCTTACCAGGACAGCACACAAAGCGGTTTCTGCTGTTACTGGGGCAACTGGCTGCGCTATCAGCTATACGCAGGTAATTACGACCACCCACTCGTGCAACGCGTAATCGAGATCGTCAGCAAGGATTTGATACACCATGGCAGATGCGAATACAACAGCCACCTGCCATGTGCGTGGGGTGTGATCCGCAGCCTGTTCGGGCTGGCATTGATACCGGAAGAAGGGCGAACCGAAGCGATACATGATGCCATTAATGAAGGCAGCGCATTCATCCTGAACCAATTCGAACTGACGCAAGCGAATTACCCCAACCCGGGCAAGGTGCACCCATTATGGTTCAAGCTGAACTTCCCGCTGTTCTACCAGGCTGATATCCTATTCACCCTACGGGTGCTGGCAGAATTTGGCGGTTTGGGAAAGGCGAACGCAAAAAATGCCCTATCGTGGCTTGAGAGCAAACGCAAGAAGGACGGCACCTGGCGCGGGAGCAGCCCGTATAAAAGCCGCACACATCCATTCGTAAGCGGTACGGACGGACCCGAGCGATGGGTGACACTGCAAGCGCTGACTGTGCTGAAAAAAGCCAACAAGAACGCACAATGATACAATCCTAGCAAGATGGGCACCCCACATTCTCTTGATCTCAATTCAGGCATATTGCTGCTGCCGCAGTACCTGCCGGACGCGACGTTCGGGCAGGTGCGCAACCTGAGCGCAGCCCAAACCGCCGCGAGCGGGATGGAAGCGGTGGTGATGAACACTTTCCACCTGATGCAAAAACCGGGCGCAAGCACAGTGAAATCACTGGGCGGACTGCACACGATGAGCGGGTGGAAGAAGGCCATCTTCACCGATTCAGGCGGCTTCCAGGCATATTCCCTGATCCGGCAGAACGCGCGCTATGGCAGTATGACCGAAAACGGGATCGTATTCATCCCGGAAGACAGCAAGCGCAAATACCAGCTGACACCGGAAAAATGTATTCAATTACAGATGGGGTTTGATTCGAACGTGATCTTCTGCCTGGATGACTGCACCCATATCGACGACCCGCTGGAAGAGCAGGAAAAGTCGGTGGCGCGCACGATCAACTGGGCGCAACGCTGCCGGAACGAGTTTGACCGGCTAATTAGCGAGAAAGGGACACCTAAAGCAGAACAGCCAAAGCTGTTCGGGGTGGTTCAGGGCGGGCAATCGGAGATGCTGCGCAAGGAATGCGCGAAAGCGCTGCTGGAGATCGGATTTGACGGATACGGCTATGGCGGCTGGCCGCTGGACGCGGACAGCAACCTGGTGGCTGATATGCTGGCCCTGCTGCGGGAACTAATCCCGATGGAATACGTGATTCACGCACTGGGGATCGGGCACCCGCCCTTCATCGCACAGTGCACGGCGATGGGATACGGGATCTTTGACAGCGCAATGCCGACACGAGACGCGCGGCACGGGCGGCTATACGTTTTCAAGGAGAATGTATCGCCTGAGGCGATGCTCCGAGATGATAAATGGTTCGGGTATGTGTACGTTAACGACAAACGGCATTACAAGTCATCAGAACCGATCGAAACAATTTGCGACTGCCCGACATGCCAGCAGTATTCATTGGGATACCTGCGGCACCTATTCAAATTAAATGACGGACTGTATTACCAACTGGCGACGCTGCATAACCTGCACTTCATGGCACGCCTGATGGAGACGCTAAAGGAAGTGCTGCCATGAAGAAAGGAAAGCAACCCGCAATCGAGGCATTAATCGCATTCGTGCAGGAAAAAAAGAAATACCAAGAGATCGACGCAGGCATGATCCGTGAGATCGCTGAACAGGAAGCGGGTAAAGGGAGGAAAGTGAAGGAGACGCAAAAAGCGATCCTGGGCAAGCTGCACCAGGTCGGGGCAGCTTATTTTGAGCAGACTCCTGACTACACAGGATGGATAGAAAGCCTGTCCGCACTCCCCAAAGACCTCCAGGCAGCGGAAACACGGGCCTTCTGCATCGATCTGATGGCGCACCATCATTCCACGCATGAGCGTCAATACATCCTGGAAGATTTCTTCCAGGAGACACTGGCCCCGATCCAGCCGGTCGCTTCGATCCTGGACCTGGCGTGCGGGCTGAACCCGCTGGCGCTGCCGTGGATGCCGATCGAACGCGATGTGGCATATTTTGGTTGCGATATCTTCACAGATATGACTGATTTCTTAGGCATGTTCGCAAAGCACTTTCAGATCAGGGGCGAATTTAAAACATGCAATGTATTTGATTTGGATTTTCAGCGCCCAGCAAAGGTAGCCTTCCTGCTGAAGACATTGCCGTGCCTGGAGCAGGTAAAGAAAGGGTTCGCTCCTGACCTGCTGCGCAGCATCCCGGCCGAGTACATCCTGGTATCCTACCCGGTGAGCAGCCTGTCCGGCAAGAGCAAGGGCATGCAGGAAACGTATACTGATCAGTTTCTGGCACTCATTGGCGACCTGGGTTGGCCGTATGAAGCGTTCACCTTCTCAAGCGAGATCGCCTTCCTGGTAGAGAAGCGGTAAATGGACGAGAAAAAGCGCCAGTTCATTATCGAAAAAATCCTGCGCGGGAGGAAATACCGTGCACTGAATATCCCGCAGGAAACGGTAGACGACCTGCTGACACAAGAACTGCAGAGAAACCAGAAACAGGATGAGGTGGTGAAAGCGGTCAAAGCGAAGCTGCACAACATCATCGCACCCTATCTGGACACGCTGGATTATGAAGAAACCAGCGATAAAATCGACCAAATCAACCTGCAGGATGAAGAGACAGGGTTAGCTAACCTATGCAGGGAGATTCTGAGCGCACATGACTCGACCCGCGAGCGGCTTGGATATCACCTGGAATTTTTTGCTTACTTATTCAGTCAATTAGACCCAAACTGCACGATCCTTGACCTGGCATGCGGATTGAATCCGGTTTTCCTGGCGCTGGTTGATATACCCAAAAGGATGGCATATAAGGCGTTCGATATTCACGGTCCGCGCGTTTCATTGCTCAACCAGATCTTTGAGAAAGCAAACCTGAACGCGCAAGCAGTGAACCAGGACATCCTGGTAGAGGCGCCCAACGAGAAGGCATGCGCGGCATTTCTGTTCAAGGAAGCGCACCGCATCGAAAAGCGGGAGAGCGGCAGCACGCGGCGGCTGGTGCAAGCGCTGCAGGTGAAAACCATTTTTATCTCGCTGCCAACGCATAACCTGAACGGACGCTTTGACCTACGTGGGCGGATGGAGCGGCTGATCAAGACGACGATCGACGGGATCGCTGAACTGATCGAGGAAAGGGAATTCCCTTCAGAGATGGTGTACGTAATAAGAAAACACGATGGGTAAGAAAAAGAAACTAACCCAGACGCAAAGCCCGGCCGTGGATGCTCTGGATTGGGCGAAGACCTACCTGCCGCCCGAGGAAATGGACGCACTACAGCAATCGCTGCTGGTCGAGATGCCGACCTCAGTGCGGATAAACTGCCTGAAAAGCGATCCGGTAGAGATGATCACTCATTTGTGCGCACGCTATGGATGGAAAGCGGAAGGCGTGCCATTCAGCGTGAGCGGATACCGGATACGCGGGGGCGAGAAAGCGGCAAGCAGCACACTGGAACACCGGATGGGATATTACTATATCCAGGAAGCGGCTTCGATGCTGCCGGCGGAACTTTTTGATCTTCAAGGCAAGGCGAAACCACTGATCTTAGATATGGCGGCTTCCCCGGGGGGAAAAACAATCCACCTAATCGACCGCACAGGCGACAAGGGGCTGGTGATCGCGAATGACGCCAGCCGCTCGCGTATTCCCGCGCTGCGGATCGTGCTGGAAAACTGGGGTGCGATCAAACAGGGCGTGACCTGCCAGCAGGGCGAGTGGTTCGGGTACGCGATGCCGGAGACCTTTGACGCAGTGCTGCTGGACGCACCATGCAGCATG
>Ga0180435_10007124_pt1 | contig 10683 bp, 9 predicted proteins | sample SS_ome_3_FD_132467 | JGI IMG/M metagenome (GOLD analysis project Ga0180435, IMG submission 132467) | Hypersaline lake sediment archaeal communities from the Salton Sea, California, USA - SS_3_S_1 metaG | ecosystem: Environmental > Aquatic > Non-marine Saline and Alkaline > Hypersaline > Sediment... | reverse complement strand
TGCCCGGTTTTTTCGTCCAGCAGGCCGGGGGTGAGCAGGTCGTGGGGTGCGGATTCGTTCCACATCGCCAGCAAAGGCGCGGCGTCCTCCGGTCGCAGTGCACGAAAAGCCGGCTCACCCGTGGACATGGTCTATTCCTTGCGCCCGAAGCCGGCTTTCAGCGGAATCAGAGCGGCGACGATGAACGACGGCACGGTCGCCACCATCACCCAGGCAAAGAAGTTGCGGTAACCCATCAGTTCCTGCAGCCAGCCGCTGAACATGCCCGGCAGCATCATGCCCAGCGCCATGAAGCCGGTGCAAATCGCGAAGTGCGCCGTTTCGTGCTCGCCCTGGGAAATGTAGATCAGGTACAGCATGTAGGCCGTGAAACCGAAGCCGTAACCGAACTGCTCGACGCCGACGGCCGCGTTGACGATCCAGAAGGCCTCCGGCTGAACGACGGACAGGAAAATATAGACGGCGTTGGGCAGGTTCATCGCCGCCACCATCCACCACAGCCAGAACTTCAGGCCGTTGCGCGCCGCCAGCAAGCCACCGAGGATGCCGCCCAGTGTGAGCATCACGATGCCCACCGTTCCGTACACGAAGCCGACCTGCTGGTTGGACAGGGCCAGGCCCCCGGCCTCGGTAGCGTCGAGCAGGAAGGGGCCGGCCAGCTTGACCAGCTGGGCCTCGGCGAAGCGGAACAGCAGCATGAAGGCCAGGGCCGGCACGATGTGTTCCTTGCGGAAAAACGAGGCAAACGTATCGACGAACTTCACGGCCACGTCGGCAAAGCCTCGCCACGGCTGCGGCGCATCGGCCTCGGGCCGCGGCAACACGAAACGGTGATACAGCGAAAACGCCAGAAACAGGCCCGTCAGCGCATAAAACAGCAAGGTCCAGGCCAACCGGATGCTGCCTGTGCGCTCTTCCAGCACGCCCGCCAGCATCACCAGCAGGCCCTGGCCGAAAATCATCGCCAGGCGGTAGAAACTGCTGCGGATGCCGACGAACCAGGCCTGGCGGTGCTGCGACAGGCCCAGCATGTAGAATCCGTCGGCGGCGATGTCGTGGGTGGCCGAGCTGAACGCCATCAGCCACAGGAAAGCCAGCGAGTAGCGCAGAAAATTGTCGGCCGGCAGAGTCAGCGCAACGCCGGCGAGACCCGCGCCGATCAGCAGCTGCATGGCGACGATCCACAGCCGCTTGGTCTTCAGCACGTCGACGAAGGGACTCCAGAACGGTTTGATCACCCAGGGCAGGTACAGCCAGCTGGTGTAGAGCGCGATCTCGGTATTCGATACGCCCAGGTTCTTGTACATGATCACCGACACGGTCATCACCATCACGTAGGGCAGACCTTCGGCAAAGTACAGGCTGGGAATCCAACACCAGGGCGACCGCTTGGATTTCGGTTCTGTCACGGTGTTGCTTTTATCGATGCTTTTCGCGGGAAACCAGGGTCAGGCTGTCATCGTACAGCCGCCGCTCGAATCGAACCACCCGGCCGTTCGGGTCCATCACCGGAAAAACATAGACCATGTCGAAGCGCGCCCGCCAGCCGCCTGCAGCATCCGGGCTCACGTTGACCTCCAGGTGGCCGTAATGCTTGCCGCCTTCGACCAGAGTTCCGTCCGCACCGTAAATCTCTGGCGCGTCATCGTGCGCCAGGAACACGCGGTACGGGTTTTCCGCTCCCGCGGCGGGCCCGCGCAGGCCGTCACCGCCGATACCCACGTCGTAGAAATGGATCTCGTGCTCGCCCGGCAGGATCGAGTGCTCGGCCATTTCATCATGGCCGTTCAGCACCACGTCGACGCCGTGGCGCTGGAACAGGGGCGACAGGGCGCGCAGGGGAACGCCGGAAAGCGGGTCTTCGCCCTCGCCGTCTCCGGCCGGCAGGGCGTGCGGACCGGATGAATAGGGACTGTAGTGAAACATCACGAAGGTGAAGGCACTTTCACGCTGCGCCCGCTGCAGGGTCTTTTCAAGCCAACGGTATTGCCGTGAACCGGGCGCCCAGGACGGCGCGAAGCCGCCTTCGCCCTCGGCCCGCTGGTACCAGTTGGTATCGGCCGCGCTGCGGTGCGGCACGCCGTTGCTCAAGTCAAGCACCACCAGGGTCAGCGGACCCCAGTCGATGCTGTAGTAGCGCTCGTGGTGCGGCCCCATCCCGTTGGATGGCAGGTCGAAATAGGAGCGGTACTTGGCGACGGCGCGTTCCGCTTCCCACTCCTGGAACCGGCGGCTGGCGTTCGGGCCGGCCCAGTATTCGTGGTTGCCCAGGGCCGGGTAAATCGGCGTGCCGGAGGCCAGCGGGGCGGTCAGGCGCCAGAATTCGTCCCAGTCGCGCTGCTCGCCGCCGCTTTCGACCAGGTCGCCTGCAATCGCGACGAAATCCGGTGACCGCTCGGCGATGACCCGCAGGTTTTCCCGGTATCCACGCTCCTGGTCAACCAGGTACCGGCGTTCCGCCGTTGCGGGCTCCGTTCCGGGCCAGCGCGCCGGGCTGCCGACGGACTCGGGCTCGGTCTCGCTGTCGGCGAACACGATAAAGCGAAAAGAACCGGGTTCTTCCGGCCGGGTGCGAAACGCGCCGCTGGCGGTCTCGCCACCCTGCTCGACGGTGTAGCGATACTGGCCGCCGGGAACGAGCCCGTGGAGGCGCAGTTCGTGCCGGTAGGGCAAGGCGGTCCCGTTTTCCGGTTGCTCGCTATCCTGGTAGGCCATTTCCGGGGCGAGCACCGGTGCCGACCGGTACGTGGTCGGAACCTGTTGGCTGCCGCGGTACAGGCGGACTTCCCCCGCTCGCTCCGTGTTGCTGAACCACATCAGCGTCACCCCCGTCTCATGCGGGTTCTGCACGTAGGGCGTCACCCGAAAACCGGCCGCGGCCGGCGACGCCCCGCCCGCAAGGAACAGGAAGGCGAGGACGATCCAGCTGCTAGCCCGCGCGGCGCTCAATGTCCGCTCCCAGTTTTTGGAGTTTTGCTTCCAGCTTTTCATAGCCTCGATCCAGGTGGTAGATGCGGTTGACGATGGTCTCGCCCTCCGCGGCCAGGCCGGCGAGCACCAGGCTGGCGCTGGCGCGCAGGTCGGTCGCCATCACCGGCGCGCCGTTGAGGCAGCCCGGTTTCCCGCGCACCACGGCAACCTGGGTCTTCGGCGTGATGTTGGCGCCCATGCGGACCAGTTCCTGCACGTGCATGAAACGATTCTCGAAAATGCGCTCGGTGATGACGGACGTACCCCGGGCGATCGTCATCAGGGCCATGAACTGGGCCTGCAGATCGGTTGGGAAACCCGGATAGGGCGCCGTGCTGGCGTCCACGCCCCGCCATTCGTCGCAGGGCAGGACCCGCACCCAATCGCTGCCGGCATCGATGCGAAAGCCGGCCTCGGCCATGCGCTGGACCAGGGCGTCGATGTGACCCGGCACGCAGTGGTCGACCCGCACGTCGCCGCCGGTGATGGCGCCCGCAACCAGCAGTGTTCCGGCCTCGATCCGGTCCGGGATCACGGTATGGTCGCAAGGGCGCAGGCTGTCCACGCCCTCGATTTCGATCACGCTGCTGCCTGCGCCTTCGATACGCGCGCCCATTTTCACCAGGCAATCGGCCAGGTCCACGATTTCCGGCTCCTTGGCCGCGTTTTCCAGCACGGTGCTGCCGCGGGCAAGCGCAGCGGCCATCATCAGGTTCTCGGTGCCGCCCACGGTCGCGTTCTCGAATACGATGCAGGCCCCGTGCAGCCGCTTCGCGCGGGCGACGACGTCACCATGCTCGATTTCGATTTCCGCGCCCATCTGCTGCAACGCCTCGATGTGCAGGTTGATCGGACGGGTTCCGATCGCGCAGCCGCCGGGCAGGCTGACGCGCGCCCGGCCATGCCGGGCGAGCAGCGGCCCCAGGCAGAGAATGCTGGCCCGCATTTTTCGCACGATGTCATAGGGCGCGTCCCGGTGCAGGCAGCCGCCGGAATAGACGCGCAGCGTATCGCCGGAGCGCTCGACACGGGTATCCAGGTGCTCCAGCAGCAGGATCGTGGACTCGATGTCCTGCAGGCGCGGTACGTTGCGAAAACAGTACTGCCCGTCGGCGAGCAGCGTCGCGAAGAGCAGCGGAAGTGCGGCGTTCTTGGCGCCGCCGGCCGCAATCGCGCCGGAGAGCCGTCTGCCGCCATTGATGACGATGGTATCCAAGGCGCCAATGATAGTTCATCGCCCGGGAGCAGGGTACCGCGTTGCATCGTCTGCGGCGTTTTTGCACCGTTTTGCCCGCTTGGCGCCACGTTGCATGCAGCCATGTCGCGCCGCCGCCTGTATCCGGCTCACGATGGCGTGTATGCTTTGCAGTCAGCCGCTTACCGCGGCACCCGGAGGCACCAGTGAACAAGCAGTCCCAGTCGACGCACGTGAACTCGAAAAAAGAACTGGTCGAGTACCTGGAAAGCGGTTGCAAACCCAAAACCGACTGGAAACTCGGCACCGAGCACGAGAAGTTCGGTTACCGCCTGGACGACTTGCGACCCTTGCCCTACGAAGGCGAACGGGGCATTCGCGCCATCCTCGAAGCGCTCGCCGCCCAATTCGGCTGGCAGCCCGTACCGGAGGACGGCCGCATCATCGCGCTGGTCGACGAAACCGGCGCTTCGATCACGCTCGAACCGGGCGGACAGCTCGAGCTCTCTGGCGCCGTGCTCGATAACATCCACCAGACCTGTACGGAGGTTTACACCCACCTCAAGCAGGTTCGCGCCGTATCCGAACCGCTCGGCGTTGCATTCCTCGGCATGGGCTTTCAGCCGAAGTGGCGCCGCGAAGAAATGGAATGGATGCCCAAGGGGCGATACCGCATCATGCGCGAATACATGGACAAGGTCGGCACGCTGGGCGTCGACATGATGTCGCGCACCTGCACGATCCAGGTCAACATGGATTTCAGCTCCGAGGCGGACATGGTGCACAAGTTCCGCACCGCGCTGGCCCTGCAGCCGGTCGCCACGGCCCTGTTTGCCAACTCGCCGTTCACCGACGGCCGGCCCAACGGCTTCGTCAGTTACCGCTCACGCGTCTGGGAAGATACCGACCCGGACCGGACCGGCATGCTGCCCTGGGTGTTCGAGGGGGAAATGGGCTTTGAAAAGTACGTTGACTACATGCTGGACGTGCCGATGTACTTCGTTTACCGAAACGGAACCTACCTCGACGCCTCCGGCCAGTCCTTCCGCGATTTTCTTGACGGCCGGCTGCCGGCGCTGCCCGGCGAGAAGCCGACGCTGAAAGACTGGGAAGACCACCTGACCACCGCTTTTCCGGAAGTGCGCCTGAAACGCTTCCTGGAAATGCGGGGCGCCGACGGGGGTCCGTGGCGGCGAATCTGCGCACTGCCGGCATTGTGGGCCGGGCTGCTTTACCACCAGGAAACCCTGGACGCGGCCTGGGACCTCGCCTCCGGCTGGAGCATGGAAGAGCGGCTTCGCCTGCGCGAAGAAGTGCCGCGTCTCGGCCTGAAGGCCGAAATCCGCGGCCGCAGCGTGCTGGATATCGCTACCGACGTGGTCGAACTGGCCAACCGCGGACTGACCGCGCGCGCGCGCCTGAACGGGGCGGGCGACAACGAGACCGGATTCCTCGCACCGCTCAGCCAGGTCGTGGAAAACCGGGAAACACCGGCCGAGAGAAAGCTCGCGCTGTACCACGGGCCATGGAACGAATCGGTCGACCCGATCTTCTTCGAGTGCTCTTACTGAAACCGCCGCGGCCCGGTTTTCTTCGCCCGCATGGCGGGCTCCTACAGAGCTGAGCTACTCTGACCCCGGTTTTCTTCGCCCGCATGGCGGGCTCCTACAAGTAGCCTCCTGTGGGAGCACGCCATGCGGGCGATCTCGGTCTCATCGGTATGATCCGATAAACCTTCCTGTCGGGCCTATTTGCAATCCCCGATCCGCTCACCTTCCCAGGAAACGGTCATTTCCATGGCCATGCCCTGCATGTCCATGTTGATCTTGCCTTCGCCCGTGGCGCTGTCGCCCGCGGACTCCACCCACCATTCGGCGTGCATCTTGCCGCCCTCGATCGGGCAGTCGATGGTAAACGTCATGCGGTCATCGCCAACCTCGCCCTGCTCGAACGTGCAGTCGGGATCGAGGTCCTCCGTGGACAACTCGTCCATGTCCATGACGTCGTCTTCGAAACACTCCTCGACGGTCACGGTCTGGGGCGCGGGCAGCATCGGCATCTGCGTCGTTGTGGTGACCGACCACAGGCCGGGTTCGACCTTGATGCCGTCAGCCAGCAGGGGTGACGAAAGGGCGGCAAAAACGGCAATGGCGACAATCCTTTTTTTCATAAATTTGCTTCCTTTGTGAACAATGTTCAGAACGGCAGATCGAGATCGGACCGCAGGGCCAGAATCTGGGCGCGGAACAGTTCCTTTATCCGGCTCAGGGCTTCCTCGCTGTCGGCGTCGAACCGCACCACCAGTACCGGGGTGGTATTCGAGGCGCGAACCAGGCCCCAGCCGTCTTTGAAATCGGCACGCAGACCGTCGATCGTGGTGATTTCGGCTCCCTCGAACAGGCCGCCGATCCGGGCGGCCTCGGTTGCCGCCGCCGTGAATGTCTCGACGAAAGGATGGTTTTCACCTTCGCCCATTTCGACCTTCAGTTCCGGTGTGCTGAAACTGGCGGGCAGGCTGCCCAGGATGGCCTCCGGCGGTGTCTCCGTTCCGCCCAGGATCTCCAGCAGGCGCGCGGCGGCGTAAATGCCGTCGTCGACGCCGTACCAGCGTTCGCCGAAGAAAAAGTGCCCGCTCATCTCGCCGCCGAACGGCGCACCGATTTCCTTCATCTTGGCTTTCATCAGCGAATGGCCGGTCTTGTACATCATCGGCTTGCCGCCGGCCTCGCTGATCACGCGCGGCAGGTGCGCCGAGCACTTGACGTCGTACAGGATGGTCGCGCCGGGGTTACGGTCCAGCACGTCAAGCGACAGCAGCATCAGGATGCGGTCGGGATAGATGATGTCGCCCGCCAGCGTCACGACGCCCAGGCGGTCGGCATCGCCGTCCAGGGCCAGGCCGAGATCGGCGTCCATCAGGCGAACGGACTCGATCAGGTCCTGCAGGTTGGCGGGCTCGCTGGGATCGGGGTGGTGGTTCGGGAAGGTGCCATCGACCTCGTCGTACAGGGGCAGGACCTCGGCACCCAGCGCACGCAGCACGTCCGGCGCACAGACGCCGCCGATACCGTTGCCGCAATCCAGCACCACGCGCAGCGGTTTTTCGACTTTTACATCGTCCGCGATCCGCTGGATGTAATCCGGCAGTACGTCGCGCTGCTCGACTTTGCCCGCACCGACGCTCAGGTTCCCGGCCACGATACGATCGTGCAGCGCCAGGATGGCATTGCCGTACAGCGTTTCGCCGCCCACCATGACCTTCAATCCGTTGTAATCCGGCGGATTGTGGCTGCCCGTGATCATGACGCCCGAGCCGGACGCGAATTCGTGCGCCGCGTAATACAGGACGCCGGTCGGCACTGCACCGATATCGATGACGTCGCAGCCGGTCGAAAGCAGACCTTCGATCAGGCCTTCCATCAGGTAAGGGCCGGACAGGCGGCCGTCCCGCGCGACAACCACGGGGCCCGAGTCGTCTTCCAGGACCCGGCTGCCGACGGCCTGGCCGATTTTTCTGGCAATGCCGGAGTCCAGGGTTTTGTCGATCACACCGCGAATGTCATAAGCGCGGAAAATGCTCCGGTCGAGCGCGACCGGTTCGTGCTTGGCCTCGCGCTGTCGACGCCGTTCCTCGATGTCATACCGCAGGTGCATTTCCGGTGGGACCTTTTCGGGTTCCGGTTCCGGCTTCGGCGCCGCCGGGCGATCGAAATCGGCGTCCTGCACCGTTTCTTCAGGCGGCTCTTCCCGGGCGGCCTCTGCTGCCGGTTCCGCTGCTGACTCACCCGGCACCGCCTCGATTGCCTTTGCCGGCGCCGTGGCGCTCCCGGTCACCGCCGATTCACTGTGCTCATCCATTGCGCCCTGTTTGCGGTTCAGCACGAACAGTCCGACCGCCCCGGCGATACTCAACAGGCCGGCCGCGACAAGCATCAGGAAGGTGCCCTCGGCGAACACGCTGACATGGCTGACCTGCGGGATTTCCACCCGCAGCATGGTGCCGGGCACGAGCAGGCGCTCCGGTATTTCGCCGGCCTGGACCGGGTCACCGAATTCTTTCAGCACGGTCAGCGGTTGCCGGCCGTTGTACTGGGCAAGGCGGACAAAACCGAGCTCGGAATACTCGGGATGAAACGGTTCGATCACCAGCGAGGGATCTGCGGAAATTACCACGACGGCAACGATGTCCTCACCTTCCTGCACGGGAATGGCATCGTAGAGCATTGGCGGATCGAGTACGCCATGGATCTGGACCAGGGATTTTTTACCCTCGAGCACGGACATCGCCAGGTCCAGCTTGGCATAGCCGTTGGCGCCGAGCGAATCGGGAACCAGCGCATCGATTTCTTCGCTTCTGAACACTTCGACGCCACGCACGGCCGGTTCACGTTCCTGCAGCCAGTCGAGCAACGCCTGGCTGGCGGCCGGGTTTTCCATGACGTTCAGCGCCAGCGCCTGGACCTGCGGATCATTGACCGATTGCTCGTATCGTTGCAGCGGCTCGATGAGTTGCTCAAGTACGACCTGCCCCTGGGCCCTGGCTTTTTCAGCCCGGCTGGAGGCCTGCGAGTCGGAAAAAGAGAGCCAGACAGCGGCGGCGATGACCAGCACGCCGAGTGCGCCGAGCAGGATAACCATCACCGGCTGGGTGGTGTTCTTACCCCTGGCCCGGGTGAGTTCCGATAATTTCGCCTTGATGTCCATATTCCTGGTGCCTCAACGATGCCCGGTGTGCCCGAAGCCCCCCGCAGCGCGCTCGGACGTTTCAAACTCGTCAACCGCCTCCCACTGCACCCGGACCACCGGAACGAACACGAGCTGCGCAATCCGTGTGCCCGGCTCGACCGTGAAATCGTCCTGCGAGCGGTTCCAGCAGGAAACGAATACCTGGCCCTGGTAGTCGCTGTCGATGAGACCGACCAGGTTTCCCAGCACTATCCCGTGTTTGTGGCCCAGGCCGGATCGCGGAAGGATCACGGCAGCCAGGCCGGTCTCCTGCATGTGCATGGCAAAGCCGGTGGGAATCAGGCGTGTCTCGCCCGGGGCGATGGTCAGCGGCTCGTCCAGGCAGGCGGGCAGATCCATGCCGGCCGACCCGGTGGTGGCGTATTCGGGAAGCGGGAATTCCGTGCCCAGGCGGGGGTCCAGAACCTTGATTTGTACCGGTTTCATTTTTTCTTGTTTCACCCTTTGCTGAAGCCGGGCGAGGACCCTGTCCCACCCCCTGACACCAATTTCCATCATATCAAGCATCAGGCGCGAACGCTTCTTCGTTGCGCTGCCCAGAAGCGCCGGGATGACAGGCGGCCGAGGTGTTTTCCTCTACCGGAAAAACCGCTGGAGCATGAAAATGGCTGCATGAGCAAAAAACTGCCGCGTGAGAAACTGGCCGAAGAAGGACCGGAAGCACTGCAGGACCACGAACTGCTGGCGCTGCTTCTGGGTACCGGAATGTCGCGCAAACCGGTCCTGGACGTGGCCTCCGCCCTGCTCGGCGAGTTCGGCGGTTTCCGCGGCCTGTTCCTGGCGGACCGGGCCACGCTGGAACGGCAGCCGGGCCTCGGCCCGGTCAAGGCGGGAAAGCTGTGCGCCGTGAGGGAACTGGGCCGGCGGTTTCTCGGTGAAACCCTGCAAAGGGGCCGCCCGCTGGAAAGCCCGGACTCGACGCGGGACTACCTGAAGTCCGCACTGCGGGACTGCCGCCACGAGGTGTTTGCCTGCCTGTTCCTGGATACGCGCCACCGCGTCATCGCGTTTGAAGAGTTGTTTCGCGGAACGATCGACGGCGCGACCGTTTACCCCAGGGTGGTGGCCGAGCGCGCCCTGATACTGGGGGCCGCCGCGCTGATCGTGGCCCACAACCACCCATCCGGCGTCAGCGAGCCCAGCCTGGCCGACCAGGCCATCACGCGCCGCCTGAAAGAGGCGCTCGGCCTGCTGGACATCCGGCTGCTGGATCATTTCGTCGTGGGCGACGGCAACCCGGTGTCCATGGCGGCCCGCGGCCTGATTTGAAAAAACCGGACAAAAACGTGGCCGGGTCTTGCACGACGAGCCCGATCAGGGTATAAAGAGCGGCTAATTTTTTGTAAGAATTCAGGGTGAATCCCAATGTCACGAGTTTGCCAGGTCACCGGAAAAAGACCTATAACCGGAAACAACGTGTCGCACTCGAATATCAAGAGTAAGCGGCGTTTTCTGCCTAACATCCACAGCCACCGTTTCTGGGTGGAAAGCGAGAACCGTTGGGTGAAACTTCGCGTCTCGACCAAGGGCCTGCGCATCATCGACAAGAAAGGCATCGATGCAGTCCTGGCCGACCTGCGGTCACGCGGCGAAAAAATCTGAGGAGGGCTTGAACAATGGCCAAGAGCGCACGAGATAAGATCCGCCTTGTATCGTCTGCCGGAACCGGTCACTTCTACACGACCGACAAGAACAAGAAAAACACCCCCGGAAAGATGGAAATCAAGAAGTACGACCCGGTCGTACGCAAGCACGTCATGTACAAGGAAGCC
>Ga0180435_10007122_pt1 | contig 10684 bp, 11 predicted proteins | sample SS_ome_3_FD_132467 | JGI IMG/M metagenome (GOLD analysis project Ga0180435, IMG submission 132467) | Hypersaline lake sediment archaeal communities from the Salton Sea, California, USA - SS_3_S_1 metaG | ecosystem: Environmental > Aquatic > Non-marine Saline and Alkaline > Hypersaline >... | reverse complement strand
GCTCTTGTACGCCAGCTTTTTCAAGCTCATCATTGGCTGCGAATTCGGCCTTCATGAGCTCCCTTCGCATGCCGCGGGCTAAAGATTGTTGTTGCCTCACGATATTTTCAGAGATTCTCTGAATATTTTCTCGCTTCTGATAAAGCGCATAAAGGCGCCCCCCATCTTCACGCGCTTTGGGCGACCTTTTGATTTTGGCAATCTGAGCATCGAGGCTTCTGATCTGATCGCTCGCCTCATCGGCCCTGATACTAAGATCAGCGATCTTGTCAGCCTTTTGGTCGACAATTTTACCCTTTGCTTCGGCAGTCTTTATCGAGATCTCACGCACCAGTCGCTCGATATCTCGTTCAAGCGACTTCTTTTTGCGCCCAGCCTCGTAGCGCTTGCGAATGAGCTCCACGCGATGCTGCGGCGTCGCGCTTTTCATCTCTTCGAGCGCGCCTTTGATCTCTTCACTCTTCGCAGCCGCCCGGATCTTCGTCATCTCGAGCCGCTCGACGAGCTGCGCGATCTCTTCGTCTGAAGCTGGTGGATTTTTTACGGGTCCTCCGGTGATGGATTTCAGAGCCCGTCGATAAGAGCGCTTGTCAGTTTTTTTGAGGTGAACGAGTGCCTTGTAGACCTTTTTGCGATCACCTGTAAGTTTTTTTGCAGCGCTCATTTGAGAACCATCTCCTCAATATTTTTTCGGATATTTCTCACCTTTTGTCGGCGCTGTTTGCGTTCCGCGGCGGAGGCGGCTCTTTGTCGAGCTTTGAGCACCTTATCACCTCTTCGCTTCTCGCGGCGGGCTCGCTCTAGTTTGTTCGTCTGAGCAGCGTAGCCGCGCATGGCGTTGCGCCATGGCGAGGACGGAAGCTTCCGGCGCTGCGGAGGTTTGGTGGCCTTTGCCCGGTCACGGTCCCACTCCACGAGCTCGAGAGCGCCCGGCTCGTGCTCGTGGAAGACGTTGGGCTCACGATCCTGGTGCGCCTGTTCGATGTGTCCAGCGATCACGTTGAGGCAGTCCTCGTAGCGAGCGTAGCGGCCGAGGTAGGTGCCATCTACGCACCCGCACTCATATCCCTCTGGGCTTCGCGCCCGAACGATGTAATCTTCGATGTCGACTTGCGGCACCTCGTCGAGCAAGACGCCGAAGACCGGGCCCCAGCGAGCTTTGAGGTCGAACGGACAGATAAGGTCGGGTTCGCCATCCGGATCTACTTCGGAGGGCCCCATGGCATCACAGATGATGCTCACGAGCTCGGCTCGGTCGCGCAAGTTACGCGAGCGGCTGTCCTTTTTTATTTGCTTGGTGCTGATATCTCCGACGATGCTCAACTCATTGACATCAGCTTTTTGAAAATGGGCCAGTACATCGCGCGGAATAGGCGCTGTCCAGACCTCATAGTTTTTTTGCCCTTCATCTCGGGCTCGCCAAAATTGCCAGTAAGCATGGCGGCCGCGTGGCTCGATGTAAACCACGCCGCCGCCGTACTCAAAAGCGTCTTGGTCCCCGGTCGTTTGGATGACCTGAGTCCCATCCTCGAGCGTCAAAATTGGCTTCATATCAGCTGCCAAGTGGCGCGATTCGCTGGATCTCGATGTTCGTAAAAGTCGGCGTTGCAGACGTAGCGGCGGCTGCAGTGATGTTGCAGTAAGCGGTCAGCGGATTATCCACGCTGATGTTCGGCGTGATACGGAGGATCCCGCTTGCAACGAGCACTGTGCTGGCGCTCTCAAAGCCATACGCCCGAAGGCTCACGAAATCCGAAGGCGGTGTTGCGATGCCTGTTGCCGGATCTGTCGTGAGGGCGGGCCGGGTCCCATCAGGCTCGATCCAAGTAAGACCGATGCCAGTCGCGCCTGCGATGGGGCCAACGACCCAATTGACTTGATAAAGTCCGGGTTTGGTAAAAATGATCCGAGCCGCATCACCATTCGGGTCTCCCACTGGCGGCAATTCGTATTCGATGCCGCCTTGAAATCCCGGATCTAAAAAACGAGCGCCAGTCGTATCGATAGTGCCTACGGGGTTTACCGGGTCAAACCCGGTCACCGAAAATACAGGCTGCCCAGGCCGTGTGTCAGCCAAATTGATGGTGGGGAAAGCGTATTGTTCTGTCATCTTGGAACTCCTGAAAGAAAAAAGGCCTGAGGCACAGGGGCCTCAGGCCTTTCGAGGCCAACCTCTATTCAGCTCAGAGGCTGATTCGGGTTGCGGTGATCTTGGTGCTCACTGCCAAGACGCCCGGAATGTCAGCCGCAGCCGCAGCGAATCGAATCTGGCGATTCGGATTCACGCTGCCGACCGGGTCCTCAAGATCCACGTCCGAGATACGGAAGGTGGCCGTAAGGTTAAAGCCGACCGGCGCGGCGCCGGGGGCGATGAGGCCGATGACACCCAGCGGGTCGCCCGTGGCGAAATCCACTGCGGGGTAGCCGTTGCCAGCAGTAATATCGAGCGTAGCGCCACGCACGATGTTAAAGCCGCCAGCCGGCGTCACCGAACCAGAGATGGTCAGCTGGTAGAGGCCGGGAGCGGAGAACTGGAGAATGCTTCCAGCGTTAGCGTCGCCAGCGACGCTGATCCCGCCAACAGCTGCCGAGTCGGCGCTGAGGGTGCTCCAGTAAAAGGCCTCAGTGCTGACAACGCCAGCAACAGGGTCCACAGTGGGTTGCGCGGCAAAGGAAACCGTCGCAGGGGCACTGTTGATGGATTGGGGAAGGTATTGTTCCGTCATTTTTCTTTCCTCCTGTACGTGCTACCCGTGTGATTCGGCTCCCTTCAATGGGCCAGCGGGTAGCACGCTCGCCCCGGCACGGGAAATCTGTGCGGGTATTATACCCTGATTTTTGGAATCGTGAAAATCCCCCGACTCAAGTACGGGGGATTGGGTTACTCAGATGTTGAAGCCCGAGTTGCGAAGCGCGCGGTCAATCTGCGCCGGCGTCAACGACTTTTTCTCTTTGCGGGGCGCAGCCTTCTTAGAGCCCTTCTTCTTGGTGGCCTTCTTCTTGGCTTTTTTCTTTTTGCCAGGATTTGCAGAAGGATTCTTCTTGGAAGGGTTCTTCTTCGCAGCCTTCTTCTTCGAAGGATTCTTCTTGGAAGGGTTCTTCTTGGCCTTCTTCTTAGCCGTCTTCTTCTTGGTAGTCTTTTTCTTAGCTACCTTCTTCTTGGCGACCTTCTTCTTGGCCGTCTTCTTCTTGGCCGTCTTCTTCTTGGCGACCTTCTTCTTGGCCGTCTTCTTCTTGGCGACCTTCTTGCGACGCTTCGGGTTCGCCTTCTTCGCAGACTTCTTCTTGGCGTTCGACTTCTTTTTACCGGATTTTGGTGCGGGGTAGTTGTACATTTTCAAGCCTCCATCTGGCTTTTCGATGAGTTTAGGCGTCGAGGACTCGACCCCTCTTTCCTTCAGGAAGGCCCGGAGATCTGCCTCCTCACATTCTCCGAGCCGGTCGTCACCGAGGAAAACATCGAAAAGCCCTCTGGTGACGGGGATTAGTACGACCACCTCAGTGTGGATCGCACCAATTTCGTAAGAGCGCGGGGCATACGGCGCCGGATTGGTCACCAGGCATTTGTAGCTTTGCGCCATAGTTCATCAATAACCGCGCGAACGGGAGTCGTTGGCAAGGTTTCGGAATTCCGGGTACAGCCCTTCTTGCTGGACAAGCTGAAGGCCGTTGAGCGTGTTCGGGCCAACAAGGCCATCTTCGTCGAGCCCGTTCATGTAGTTCGGGATGCCAGGATGCCCTGCGACGCCTGCTCGAGATACGGCATTGTAATCCGATTGAAATTGGCGGACGTTCTCGTTGGGGATATCGTCTCCGCCACCGAGTTTGCCGTCAGGCCCAAGCTCGTTCATCGGGCGCTCGTCAATCAGGACAGGATATCCCATTGAGACGAAGTGCTCACGAATGAATTTCGCGCTTGCACCCGGAGAACCTTTTTCCCAATAGGCGTGATCGTAGTTCCCATACGGGCCAGCGCCGGCCGGATTAGGCGGGTCGCCTTGAGGCGTACGCCTAGGCTCGCGGGCCCCCGTATCCTCGACGATGACTTCTGCGACGGTTTCGCCTTCGTCGATGCCCTCATCGAAGACCTCTTCCTCGACCTGCTTTTTCTTTTTCTTTTTACTGCCGAGGGCGATGACACCAACGGCAACGGCTGCGAGTGGTGCTAGAAGACGCATGGCGTTACTTCAGTTACTGGCCTGGAAACGGTAGATGTTTCCGAGAATGATGTTGCAGACGGCGATTGCCGTTTGGCTCGGTGGCAGATCTGCCAAACGGACCTTGATCCCCCTCTCCCCGATATACGCATAATGCGAATCCATGAAGGAGAAGAATGTTTCGAGCGCCGAGCTCGCCATATCGGGATACTGCGCCCAAAGCGGATATTTCTTGCCAAGGTCTTTGATCAGCGCATCGTATGCCGACTTGGAGATCTCCGGCCCCTGCGCCATGTCCTTGATTTCGGACGCTATCAAGTAGAGCGCTCCACCCGTCGCCGCAGCATAGGCACCAGCAACGACCCAAGCGCCCCAGCTCGACGCCGCCAAGCCGGCCGTAGCGGTGCCACCTGCCGGGATGACTATGGTTTGAATCGCCGGGCTCGTTGCGACAACAGCCGTCGTCGAGCTCGCGGGGATAGCGAGCGCAGTGCTCGTCGCTGCGCCCGAAGCTGCCGCGCCGCCAGCAGCAGCGGGCGCGGCAGCCGCCGCTGCGCCCATCGTTGCGATGATCCAAAGGCCTGCATACACGGCGGCGCCGACATTGTCGCCGCCACCTGTGATCTCGCCAAGGAAAGTCGAAGGGTCTTTGACGAAGGTATCGTAAAAGAACTTGCCCCACGTCTGCTTGTCGCTTTTGGTCAGCAACATGTGCTTGTCTTTGGCCTTCACCAAATAGTCTTGCAGCGTGGTGTACCGGAACTGTGCGTGAATCGCATACTTGTCGCCCGCCTCCGAAAAGGTAATCTGACGACTCATGGTCGGCGCGGGCAACGAACGGCTCGCCGAAGGTGCAGCGCCACCGCCTGTCGCCGCGCCCGACACGACCTCGCCGAAGGTGCTCGCGCCGCGCTCCGCCATAGCGCGAAGTGCATGGTCAGCCGCATCCGAAGTGTTGGGCCCCCACTTGCCATCGACCTCGAGCGGCTTGCGGCGCTCATCCCATTGGTTGTATTCACGCTGGAACGACTCGATCCCGTTCCGCGTGTTCTTCCCCATCTTGCCGTCAATCGCGCCGACGATGCTACCGTAGCCGAGCTCATGCAAAACCGTTTGCTGCTCGCGGGTATTGGGGCTAACCGAAGTACGCGCCGGCTTATCGCCAGCGGCGACGTCCGCGTCATCCATTTCGCCCAGCTCCTCATCCGGCGCCTTTTTCTTCTTGCCGCGAGAAGCCATGAGCAGCGCTGCGCCGCCGCCAAGTGCAATCAGTGGGAAAAGTCTCATTTGGGGTGCTCCTTCAAAAAGCCTTCAGGCTCGAAACTCTTGGATCATTTGACGAATGGCCTCCTCGAGTTGAGGCGTCCACTTGTCGGGTTCAGTGCCAAGCACCAGGCTCAGCTCATTGATGATTTGATCAATGTCGCGGTTGTCGGGGTCAAAATCAGGATTTCCGGTCGCATCCGCAAGCTCACGCAGCAGATGCTTTTTTTTGCCCCCACTTTTTTTACTTCCGCTCATCAGCAAAAGAGCGCCGCCCCCAAGGGCGGTGACTGGAAGCATGTTCACGGCGACACCTCAGCTTGCTTGAGCAGGCTGCGCCAAGCGGATTGGCAAACGACACCGAAAGGCGTCGGACGGCAGTCGATCCCAGAGTAGTTCGTCGCGCCCAAAAGGGCGGCCTCCATCGCCAGCGCCGTCTTGTACCCGATCTTGCCGTCAGTCGTCAGACGCTTCCAGCCATTGAACGTCGCGATCTTGTTGTAGTCAGACTGGAACCGTCTGATGATCGAAACAAGCTCAGGCCCATCAATGTCCCACTTGTGCGTCTGGCTGCGCCAGCGGTTCGAACCCTCGGGCAAGTATCCGAGCTGAATCAAAGCGTAACCGAAGTTGTGCAGCGGATAGGGGCCGTATGCGAAAATCGCAGGGAGGCCCCAGGACGGCTCTTTGCCATAGCCGACGACACCACTCGTCGGCTTGGTGCCGGTCACCTCTTCTTCTTCGAAGGTGATCGTCGTGTCGCCAGGAGGCGGCGGCGCATCGCTTGGCTCGGGCACGGTTACCGTCGACTCATACCGCGCAATCTGATCAACCAGCTCGCGCCAATTGTCAAAGCTGATGGCCTTGCCTGGAATGACAAAGGGCTTGCGGTTGGCGAGATTGATGGCGCGACCAACCGCGTCATCCGTGTTCGGCCCCCAAACGCCATCCACCGCAATCTTGCGAGAGCTATAAACTTCGAGCGAAGCCGCAGCCTCGACGAACTTGTTCCAGTCTCGCTGAAATTGACGCGTCGCAGATTTGGTGCGCTTTCCAGGAATACCGTCGACAGCCCCGAGGCTGTAGCCTAACCCCTCGAGCGCCTGCTGCCGACTCATCCAAAGCGATCGGTCCTTCGGTGTTGGCGGCGTCGTGCTTTGCGCCTGCGGCAACGTTGTATCTTCGGCGGGCACATCTTGCTCAAACCGAAAATCTTCGATGATCTGCCGAATCGCGGACTCGAGCTGAGGCGTCCATACCCCCTCAGGCGTCGTGCCAAACTGCAAGCTGAGCTCACGGACGATGATCCCAACCGGACGACGATCCGGGTTGTAATCATCATTTTGAGTCACCGCAGCAAGCTCGCGCAGCAAATCTGCCGCGCCCGCAGGAAGCCGCGAAGCGGGCGTCGGTACACTCGTCGACGCGTCGCCCGACGCTGCATCGGCGTCTTGCTCCTCTTCGAGCGCCTCGTCCTCCTCCGACACAGCGTCATCAACTTGAGCGTCAGAAGCCTCCCCCTCTTTCGACGGCTTCTTCTTTTTCTTCTTGCTCGCAGCGTAAATCGCTGCGCCCGCAAGCCCTAAAAACAAAACGCCCTTCATTGCTCCACCTGCATTTTCTCGTCTTTAGCGCCCATTTTCAAGCCATTCCTTTTGGAAAGACTCGGTAGATACCCGAAGGAGAGCGTTTCTCGAAGATGCCGAGCGAGCCAGCATCGAAGTTGTGGTAGTCGCTCAGCTGCGGCGTTACATCGGTGCCTTGGAAGCTGTCGACGATCTCAACCCTGAGCTTGCTAGAATCTCCGTTCGGAGAGAGATCTGCGACGCGACCGATGATGTGTTCGGCGTGTGTTTTATCTTCGCTAAGCGCCAAGATCTCCACTCGCTGGTCTAAAGCGATCAAATCTTTGTCCTGTTTGCTGCGCATCGTAAGGTTTGGCATACCTAAAGATTCACGAATCACTGTATACATGTTTGGGCTCGCTCTAAAGGTTTTTACCTTCTCAAGTTTTGGCCCGATGGTTTTGGAAAAACCAGTGTTAATCGCCGCTAGATGTGCAAGCCCTAAAGCGCTATGCCAAACAAGTTTTTGCGCGTCTGTAAAGCTTTCTTGTGGCGCAGTCCAGTCAGAACCGCTGTTGATCTTGGAGAGCTCTTCTCGAGCTACAACTTGTGGGAGCGTCGGATTTTCTGCACCGCCGACCATGTCGGAAAACCGGCCCACAAACCGATCGAAGAGCTCGATTTGAATCCGTGGCGCAAGGTGGAAGTAAAACCGGTTCTCGGGCAGGGAGGCCGCGGAGTCTGCCGTCAGCGCGTCCGCGATCTCGGGAGGCATGAACACGCCTTCCGCGCTATAGATCGACGCAACGGGCTCACCGGGAGCTTCGGGCCCGCGTGGAGGACGCTTGGGCTGGGCGGCCGGCGTCGGGATCGCCGTCTTCGGCGCGGGGTCGGTAGGCCCTGGCTGCTCAATCGGGTCAAGCTCACCTAGATCGAGGTCTTCATCCTCGACGCCGGTTTCGGGAAGCGTCGTCTCGTCGACGAGCTCACCAATCTCTTCGTCAACCGTATCATCGCTTTCATCTTCGAGCTCTTCAGGCTCTTCGGATGGCGCGGCGCCGCCCGGCTCATCGGTGACGTCAAGAAGCTCGGTTTGCTTCTTTTTTTTCTTGGACTGCGAAGCGAGATACATCGCGCCAGCGCCAAGAGCGAGTATGGCTAGACCACGCATTAGCTTCTCTCCTCCAAGACGATGATTTTTTGGTTCGGCACACCTCGGATCTTTCGAATGACCGCTTTGATGCGGCCCTCAATTTGATCTTCACGCACCGAGCCTTCGTTGGCTTTGTAGGCCTCAACCAGGCCCGATACGATGCCCTGAAGCATCGTCGCATATTGTGCGATGGCCGCCTGCTTGTCTTCGGTGTTCGCCTTCCAGTCCTTGATTGCCATTTGCTTGCCGTCAGCAAACATGAGGCGACTTGCTTTTGCAGCCGCGTTGAGGCCTCGCATAAAAGCTTCGAACCGGATTTGTTGAGTGCTCTGGCCCTTTTCAAATTCTTGTTCGTACCAGTATTTGAGAACTTGCTCACCAATGGCAGCGGGAGCATACAAAGGCCCAAGGACCACTAAGGCGCCGTAAGCCTGAAGACCCTGCCGCCAGTACGGCGCATCGACCCACCGCCTGTCGTACAGATCCAGCCATTCACGAGGCGTGTCTTTGAGCGCCTTGTTGTCTTTGTACTTTTCGATGATAGCCAAGATCACCTCCGCTTGTGCGTAGAGGTGATAGGGGCCCAAGACCAGCTTCTTCTTCGACTTGTCCCAAGTCATGAACTGAGGCCCCGGAAGCGGAACACTCAGTTCCCAATAGGGCTCATATTTTTGAGCCAACTCAAGAGACGCGGGATCGAATCTCCCCACGGACTCGTCTTTGACGAAAGCGCTTCCTCGCAACTCTTCGCTACTCGTAAAATATCCCTGGCCTGATCGTTCGAAATCTTCAAGACTCTGATAGCCCTGCGGCTCGAGGCGCTTGCAGAACCATCTCGGCATACCGTTTTTCTCGAGAAACTCTATCTCTTCCATGATCGTTTCTTCGAGCTCGGCATCCCAAATGCCGTCTTCCTCAAGCCCACACACGCGCTCGAATTCCTCGACGGCGCGTTGCGTGCCCTCATCGTATCGACCAGAAATGGGCGCACGAAAACCTAAAGACTGCAAATGACCCTGCCATTTTTTCCAGTCCTCTTCGCTTTTGTCGCGAACTTCAGGATCTACCGCATCCTCTTTAGGCTTACCCCCTGTGTACCCCTCCCACGTCTCCGACAAAGAACGATTGCCAGCGATACCCTTCATGATCATGAGGGCGCCGCCAACACCGAGCAACGCTGCAATCGCCGTACGACTCATACGCCAAACTTTTCCCCTGGGCCAGGAATTCGACCTGCGAAAATCTCATTTAAAAGCATCGCTAAACTTTTCCCCTGGGCCAGGAATTCGACCTGCGAAAATCTCGTTCTCGATCGTCTTACCAACTTCCCAGGTGTCACCACCTGTGCGATCGATCTTTTTTTCGATCGCGTAGCGCGATTGCCAGGGGAGCTGTTGAAATGGCCACGCGCCGGTCAGCACCGGCGAGATGCCGATGGACGACTCATATGCCTCATAGTAAATCTTGGCATTTGGCCCCACACGGTAATAGGCGCCCTCGAGCGTCTCGCCCGTGTTCGGATCTGTCTTGATCGGGACATACAAAGTGGTGCGCGAGTAAAGGGCCTTTTCTGCAAACTCGTTGCACTCCTCTTGCCCGAAGCAAAACTTCGGGCTACTGCGTCGCCGAATTTCCGAGTCGAGCTTTCGCTTGGTTTCGATATCGCAGACACCGGTCTCCTGAAGGCCATGCGCCTTTTGGAAAGTCTTCAGGTGGTCGCGCGTCTTCGAGTTATAGTATCCCCACTTGCCCTTGGGGGGCTTGCCAACGCCAAGGGCAAACAAAGCCCCTTGGCACAGGGTAAGGTTCTTGTCTTTTTTGTCCTGCGCAGCAATATCCTCTTGCCGCTCGACGGATTCATCAATCTCTTCTTGGGAGCTCTCACCCTCGCCCGCCGCTGCTGGCACAACCTCTGCCTTGATCGGACCGGGGAGCTTCGACGGATCTATCGAAGCCGTGCTGATCGTTGGGCGAGGAAACGAACCCGCCGGCCCTGTCGTAGGCGCACCACCTCGGGTACCCGTCGTCGGCCTCGGCGCAGGCCCCCCAGAGTCCCGACCAAACGGGTCCCTCGTCGGCATACCGCCCTTGGGAATACCACCTCGGATACCCGTCGCCGGCCTCGGCGTAGGCCCCCCAGAGTCCCGACCAAACGGGCCACCCGTCGCCGTTGCCGGAGTGATAGAAATGCCAGGGAGAGGCCCCCCGCCCCCGCCAAGGCCATCACCATCACCATCCCCGTCACCCCCTAAGGTCTCGTCACCATAGTCGGCGCCGCCACCGAGGGGCTCCTCCTCGATGTCCTCTTCCTCAATGATCTCTTCTTCTTCTTCCTCTTTTCGTTTCTTGCCTCCACCAAGAAACAGAAAAAGGGCGGCTGCGCCTGCGATTGGAATGAGTGGATTATTCATGGTGACTCTCCTTTAGGGGCGCTGCCATTTACCTTGCTCAAAAAGCATCTCTGCTTCATGGAGCGCTTTCATGGTCTCGCGCGTGGGCTCGCCGTTGACCGGCAGATTATACCGAGAAACATTGCTCATGTGGCT
>Ga0180435_10007121_pt1 | contig 10686 bp, 4 predicted proteins | sample SS_ome_3_FD_132467 | JGI IMG/M metagenome (GOLD analysis project Ga0180435, IMG submission 132467) | Hypersaline lake sediment archaeal communities from the Salton Sea, California, USA - SS_3_S_1 metaG | ecosystem: Environmental > Aquatic > Non-marine Saline and Alkaline > Hypersaline > Sediment... | reverse complement strand
GGCACGATCCTGGACGCCACCGTCACGGCCGAGGGAGCGGATGGCAAAGCGCCGAAAGTCAAGCTGGAGCAGAAGACCGACGACAAGGACGGAAAGGTCGAGCAAAAACTGACCTTCGCGCCGGCCGGAGGGGGCGAGGGAGTCACCGTCGCCCTGAGCGGCGAAGTTGCCGGCAGCGGCGAGGCCTTCCCGGCCGAAACCGAGTCCGAGGCCCAGAAGCGGTTTACGTATGTCCGCAATTGCACCGGGCTGAGCCGCAACCTCCGCAACAATGCGGTCTACGACCGGCGCTGGGACTGGGTGCTGAGCGGGCCCGCGGACGGGGCGACGCAAATCACGCCGAAGGCGGACGGGGAGAAGAAGCGGACTTTCGCGATCGAGAGCAAGGGAAAGAGCCTTGATCTGACCTTCCGCCCGCGCCTCTACCAGAAGCACCATGGCTACAAATACTTCGAGCCATGGACCTACAAGGTGTGGAAGGGCTCACTTTCGGGGTATTGCACGTGGTGGGCCTACCGTCACAGTTTCAAGCAGGAGACCCTTGACGCGATGCTCGCTCTGTTCGTCGAGAAGAATCTCCCCGACTTCGGTTACGACTACATGCAGTTCGACGACACCTACCAGCAGGGGAACGGCAGCTGTCCCGAGAACTGGCTGAACTGGAACAAGAAGTTCCCGGGCGGCTGGAAGTACTCGATCAAGGCGATCCGGGATGCCGGCATGAAACCGGGCATCTGGGTGCACCGCATCCACCGGCCGAGCGACCCGCACGTGAAGGACATCGTCGAGGCGCACCCGGACTGGTTCGTGCGCAAGGAGGATGGAACCGTCGCGGCGCACCGCGGATTCCACATGCTCAACACCACCAACAAGGAGGCGGTGGACAACATGATCCGCAAGCTCTACCGCGGTCTGCACGAACAGGGCTGGGACTACGTGAAGATCGACGGCACGGGGGATCTGCTGCGCGCTTACCAGAACAAGGAGTGCGAGCACTTCTTCAAGACCCACGAGACCACGCCGGAACAGTCGCTGCGGAAGTGGGACATGGTGGCCCGGGAGGAGCTGGGGCCGGAGGTTTACGTCCTCGCCTGTCACACCGTCGGCAACGCGCGGGTGGTGATCGGGTTGGTGGACGGGGCCCGGCTGAGCAACGACGGCTTCCAGCCGCGGACGCTGGCGCAATACAGCTATCTCGAGGGGGTGGTTTGGCGCTGCGATCCCGACCACTGCGACGTCCTTGGGGAGTGGCTGATGGACACGGATGCCATGATGCCGGTCTTCGGGATGAAGGAGGCCGTGCCGGCCCGCACCGTGATCCGCCCCGCGATTTGCGCGATGGCGGGCGGCGTTCTCATGGTCAGCGACAAGCTCGAGGTCTACCAGGACGACCGCAACATCGAGGGGATGAAGCGCAGCGCGCCGGTGCTCGATACCGTGCCGGGTCAGCTCTACAGTTGCGGCCGGCGGTCGATGCCGTGGTGGCTGCAGGAGATCGAGTTGCCATTTGACCGGTGGTCGGTCTTGGGGCAGATCCAATGGGGCGAGAAGGAAAAGGAGAAGCACGCCTACCACTTCAAGGGCGTGCCCGCACAGGAGGTCAAGTTTGCGGATCTCGGCCTGCCCGACGATCGCGAATACGTCGTCCACGAGTTCTGGACGCAGAAGTTCCTTGGCAAGTCGAAGGGTTCGTTCATGGCGCCGGCGATGGACGAGAACATGGGGATGCACGTCTTCGCGATCCGCGAAGCGCGCGATCATCCGTGGGTTCTCTCGACCAACCGCCATCTCTCGCAGGGCGCGATCAGCCTGTCGGACGTGAAGTGGGACGCCGGCAGCAAGACCCTCTCGGGCAAGAGCAAGGTGGTGGCCGGCGATCCCTACGTCCTGACGATGCATGTGCCCGGCGGCTTCAAGCTCAAGAACGCCCGGGGAGCCGGCGGGAAAGTGGAGACCGCCAGCGGCAAGGAGACCGCCACCTTGCGCATCGAGTCGAAGGAAACGAAGACCGTGGACTGGAAGATCACGTTCGGATAGCGGTGGCTCAGCCCGTGGGAGGCGCGAATGCTCCACTCACGGGCCGGCTTCTTTGAGACGCCGCATCGGGAACACTGCAATGAAATGGGCCTTCTCGCTCCCTCGTATCGTTCTTGGGCGGATCCTTGTTCTGATCGGGACGGCTGCGCCGCTGGCGGCGGAGACGGCGTCCGACATCCTTGCCGGGGCTGGAGTCGCCGGCGGGCTGGTGGTGCACGTGGGCTGCGGCGGCGGTGAACTGACCGCGGCGCTTCGCGCCAATGACCGCTACCTTGTTCACGGGCTGGACACCGACGCGGCGGCCGTGGAAAAGGCCCGGCGCCACATCCGGTCGCTGGGTCTCTACGGCGAGGTGTCGGTGGACCGGTTTGACGGGAAACGCCTGCCCTATGTCGGCGACTTGGTGAACCTGCTGGTTGCCGAGGATCTCCGCGAGGTGACGACGGACGAGGTCCGCCGCGTGCTGGCCCCCGACGGGGTGGCTTGCATCAAACGGGGCGGGAAGTGGACCACGACGGTCAAACCGCGCCCGGAGGACATCGACGAGTGGACGCACTTCCTGCACGACGCCGCGGGCAACGCGGTGGCCGACGACAGGCACGTCGGCCCGCCGAAGCGTCTTCGCTGGCTGGATGGCCCCAAGTGGTGCCGCAGCCATGAGACGCCCAGCAGCGTCAGCGCCGTGGTCAGCGCGGCGGGGCGCCTGTTCACCATCCACGACGAATCGGTGATCGGGATCTACAAGAAGGTCCCATCGTGTTGCCGCCTGGTCGCGCGCGACGCCGCCAACGGCGTGCTGCTGTGGAAGGTGCCCATGCGGGACTGGCAGCCGCCGGCGACCGGGACCGGAAACCGGTGGAACATCCACCACACGATTCCGCGCCGCCTTGTGGCGGAGGGCGACCGCGTCTATGTCACGCTGGGCTTCCTCGATTCGCCCGTTTCCGTCCTTGACGCGGCGACCGGCAAGGTCGTTGTCGAGGCGCTCGAGGGCACGAAGGGGACCGACGAAATGATCCTCTCCGACGGCGTGCTCATCGTGAAGATCACGAAGAAACGGTCGGTTGCCGCGACGGCGCGGTTCGGGAAGGACGCGCTGGACGGGACCACGCTGGCGGCCGTCGACGTCAAGACCGGCAAGCAACTGTGGCGCAAGGCCGGCACCCGCGTGGTCCCCTACGCATTGTCGGCCGGGGGCGGGCGCGTGGTCTATCACGACATGGACGCGCTGGTTTGCGTGGACGCGCGGACCGGGCGCGAATGTTGGCGGACGCCGCACCTGATCCAGCGGACCGTCGGCGGGGGCAGCACGCTGGTTATCAGCGACGGCGTGGTGCTGTTCAACGGGCACGGCCAGCCGGCGGCCCCTGAGAACAGGGCGTCCGGCAAGAAGGGCGGCAAGAAGGCGGGCGGCCGGCGGCTGGGGGGGATCACCCTCACGGCGCTGTCGTTCGACGATGGCAAGGTCCTGTGGCACGAGCGGGGGGGCAGCGGATGGTCGGCGGCGTGCACGCAGCCGGCCGACCTGTTCGTCATCGACGGGACGGTCTGGTGCGGTTCCTTCAAGGGGCGGGACGTCAGGACGGGCAACGTCAGGAAGACGATTTCGGTGGGCAAGCTGATTTCGCCCGGCCACCACTACCGCTGCCACCGCAGCAAGGCGGCCTCGCGCTACCTGATCCTGCCCAAGCGGGGGGCCGAGTTCGTCGATGTCGAGGGGGACAACCACATGCGCCACGACTGGCTGCGGGCGCCGTGCTTCACCGGCGCAACGCCCGCCAACGGCCTGTTCTACGTCCCGCCCGACCAGTGCTTTTGCTATCCCGGCGTGAAGTTCAACGGCTACTTCGCCTTGTCCGCCGACCCGCGAGGGAAGCTCAGGCCCACCACCGCCGCCGGCCTCACCCGCGGCCCCGCCTACGGGACAGTGGAAGACCGGAAATCGGAAACCGGAGATTCCGGGGATTGGCCCATGTACCGTCACGACATCGAGCGGAGCGGCTCGACGAAAGCGTCCGTGCCTCCCAAGCTGCGCAAGGCGTGGGAGGCCAGACTCGCCTGTCCCGGTTCCCCGCCGGTCGTCGTTGGCGATCGCCTGTGGGTCGCGGAGAAGGACGCCCATCGTATCCGTTGCCTTGACACGGCCGACGGGAAGGACGTGTGGTCCTTCACCGCCGGCGGGCGCATCGACTCGCCGCCGACGGTCCGGGCGGGGCTGGTGGTCTTCGGTTGCCGCGACGGGGCGGTCTACTGCCTGCGGGCGGCCGACGGTGAACTGGTGTGGCGCTTCCGCGCCGCACCGGGGCCGCAGCGGCTGGTCTCCTATGGACAGATCGAGTCGGTCTGGCCGGTCCACGGCAGCGTGCTGGTGAAGGACGGCATGGTGTACTTCGCGGCCGGGCGGTCGTCGTTCCTCGACGGGGGCATCCTCGTCTATGCCTTGGACGCCGGGACGGGCGCGGTGCGCCACACGCACCACCTTGAAGGCCCCCGGCCGAAGGTCAAGACCGAGACCGGCGCGCCGTTCGCCATGGAGGGAGCATTGAACGACCTGATTGTCAGCGACGGCGAGGACCTCTACCTGCAGCGGATCAAGTACGACACCGAACTCAACCGCCTGCCCGCGAAGAAGGAAAGCCCCCTCGGCGAGCTGGACATGGGCGCCAACCACCTGGCCGCCACCGGCGGGTTCCTCGACGACACCGGCTTCGACCGGGTCTACTGGATGTACAGTAAACGCTGGCCCGGGTTCTACTTCGCGCAACATTCCCCGAAGGCGGGGCAGCTCGTGGTCTTCGACGAGACCACCACGTTCGCGGTGAAGTACTTCTACCGGCGCCATCAGTGGAGCCCGTTGCTGATTCCCGGCGCGCAGGGCTACCTGTTGTTCGCCGACGACAACGACAATCAGCCCGGGTTCGTCGGGGAGGGCGGGAAGGCGCTCGACTGGCTGCCCGAGGGGGCGGCAAGGGACAGTCACCGCCGCGGCGGGCGGGGCGTCGAAAAGGGCACCGGTTACGTGCGCCACGAGCCTCCCATGTGGAAGACGCTCGTGCCCCTCCGCATCCGCGCCATGGTGCAGGCAGGGGACCGCCTCTTCGCGGCGGGCCCGCCCGACGTGGTGGACCCCGCCGACCCGCTGGGCTCCTTCGAGGGACGCCAGGGCGCCCTGCTGAGCGTGTTCAGCACCGCCGACGGCTCGGAACTCGGGTCACAGGCGCTCCCGTCGCCGCCGGCCTTCGACGGCATGATCGCCGCCGCCGGCCGCCTGTTCATCACCACCAGCGACGGCAAGGTGATCTGCATGGCGGGCAGGTAGCGGCGGCCTATTTTGCATCAACCTTCGAGGCGAGGAAGCCACCGATGATCGCGGCGATGGGCTTGAGCCGCCTGGCGGCCGTGTCGGCGTCGCCGCCGAAGTTCTCCAAGGCGGTTGCACCCGGCAGGTAGAGCGATTGTTACGGCGCTGCACTCCCCGGTGAGGGTGCGGCGACCGACGCATCGGCCAAGCGAATGGGGGCCCGGCCTCGTTAGGCATTGCGTTGGTTCCTTCAGAAGGCATTGTCTCCCGGGAACATGTTTCTGCTCGTTTTCTACGTCCTTCTGGCGCTATGCGTCTCGTTTCTCTGCTCGATCATGGAGGCGACGCTTCTCAGCGTGACGCCGGCCTCGATCGAGGCGGCGAAGCAGCGGCGCGCGAGGTGGGGGAGCCGGATGGAGGCGCTGAAGAACGACATTGACCGCCCGCTGTCGGCGATCCTGACGCTGAACACGATTGCCCACACCATGGGGGCGGCGGGGGCGGGAGCGGAATATGCGCGCCTCTATGGAAACGCCTATGAAGCGGTCTTTGCGGGACTTCTGACGCTCGCCATCCTTGTGGTCACCGAGATCATCCCGAAAAGCCTTGGCGCGCATTTCGCGAACCAATTGGCGGGCCCCGTTTCGTGGTTTCTGCCGTGGTTGACCCGCCTTTTGGTGCCGCTGGTCTGGGTGAGCCGTCAACTGACCCGGCTGATCACTTTTGGAAGGGCGAAGCCGGTGCCCCGGCACCGCGAGGAACTGCTGGCGGTGGCGCGGCTCGGCGAGAAGGCGGGAGATGTGCGCAAGCGGGAGGGAATCATTCTGCGGAATCTCATGAAGCTGCAGGAAACGCGCGTGAAGGACATCATGACCCCCCGGGCGGTGGTGTTCTCCCTGCCGGAGGACACGTCGCTCGGCGAGTTCGCCGGTCTGGTGGCCGACAAGCCCTTCTCGCGCATCCCGGTCTACGAGGGCGATCCGGACAAGGTGACCGGTTTCGTGCTGCGGACCGACGCCCTGCTCGCGCTGCAACAGGAGCCGCACACCAGGGCGACCCTCCGGTCGGTCCGCCGCCCGCTGGAGGCTGTCTTCGAGGCATTGGAGGTGGACCGTCTGTTCGAGCGATTCGTCAGGGAGCGTCCCCAGATCATGCTGGTGCACGACGAGTTCGGGTCGGTGGCCGGTCTGGTCACGCTCGAGGACGTGGTCGAAACGATCTTCGGCATCGAAATCGTCGACGAGAAGGACACGGTGGCCGACATGCAGTCTTACGCGCGCCGGCTTTGGAAGGAACGAGCCACCCGCATGGGACTGAAGCTCGACGAGGAGGGAGTCATCAGGATCGAGGAGAAGCCGTGACGGGAAGGCGCCGGGAGGGGTGCGAGGGCGCGGTTGCCGGTTGCCGGTTGCGGGTTGGTCGGCGGTTGCCGGACCCTGAGGCTAGCCCGCCCTTGCGAGGAAGGTGCCGGCGGAAGCGGTGTACTCGGGAGCGACATCGAACTTCTGGCGGAGCAGGCCGGAGAGCGGGACGACCGTGACGGTGGCGCCGGCCGCCTCGAGGGATGCCTTCAATTGCGGGATGCTGAGGCGGTTCCGGAAGTATGACAAGAAGGGCCGGATCTCGTGGCGCGGGATTCCGGCGATGTTGTGACAGTGGAGCCAAGCCTCGCATCGGGTGACACGCATGATCTCCCCGACCGCGATCTCCAGCGCATCGGGGGAAAGGTGCCCGAGGAGATCGTGTACGAAGAGGTAGTCGAAGGACTTGTCGGGCAGGCCGGAGTCCAGGATGCTGGCCTCGAAGAAGCGGACTCCGGGGAAGATCTCGCGGGCGTTGCGGATGTTTTTCCATGCGATGTCGAAGCCCGCGTAGGAGATGTGCCTTTCCAAGCCGAAATTCCGGAGGGCCTTGAAGTCGTTTCCCGAGCCGCAGGCGACCTCGAGGACCTCGACGCATTTGGCGTTCCGGGCGGACAGTTGCGACGACCAAATGCTGGCGAAGGTATTCATGGCGGGTTCGAAGAGGCTCCAATGGGGCCGGTCGGGGTCCACGTACATCAAGGCTTCGCCGAGGTAGTCGGGGATCGGGCAGCTGTCGGATTGCAGCCAGTGCCACGTCCGGCGGACGATTGCAGGGATTTGTGAGCCGGACGCCGGACGGTCGAGTTCTTCGAGCAACCGGGCGCGTTCGGCGCCGGATTTCAGGGCCTGCAGGAGCCAGGTCATGACGAGTCCGAAGCGGAGTTCTTCGTCGATGAGGGCGTCGAAGCAGCCGGGCCAGAGAGAGTCGATCAGGAGGGCGCGGTTGAGGATGCTATGGGTGTTGAGGCGTTGGTCCTGCTCTTCGACGCCGAGGTAGACGGCGAGGTGTTCGGCGGGCAGGCAATCCCACGAGGCCTTCAGGCGGGCGTTTTCGAGGGCGATGGCGGTGTCGTCCATGGGTGTCGGGGGAGACCAGGCCGGTGCGTCGCTCGCTGGAATCCTCGAAAACCAGAAGTCGTTGGGCATTCCTCGCTCCACCCGCAGTTCGCATTGGTTTCTCCCGGTCCGGGGGTTCGTTTTGTTAGAGTTTCGGCGGGGACCACTCGGGGATGCCGGTTTTCTCGCGCTGCTTGCGGTATGCGGCGTGGTAGGGGTGCTGTTTTGCGAGGGGGACATCCTCGTTGACCATGAACGGCCGCACCTTGTTCCACCATTTGTCGTATGCGTTCAGCATTTTTTTCGCGACCTCGGGGTGCTGCTGGATGAGATTGCGTTTTTCGCCCGGGTCGTCGCGGATGTTGTAGAGCTGGTCGCCGTTCACGAGGCGCCACGTTTCGTCACGGACTGCGAAGAGCTGGTGTTGGGCCTCGTCGGGGTCGCAGGTCTTGATATTGCGCCATCCCTCGACTCCCTCCTTGCCCCACCGGCCGAGGTGGAAGAACGTGTATCGGGCCGGCCAATCGGGCCTTGCCCCGGTCAGAAGGGGGAGAAGGCTGCGTCCGTCGACCTCGACGTCGTACGACGCCCCGGCCATTTCGGCGAAGGTCGGGAAGATGTCGATGTGCCGGGTGAGGACGTCGATGTCCCGGCCGGCCTTGATGCGGCCGGGCAGGCGGAAGAACGCGGGCACCCGCGAGCCTCCCTCGTGAAGCGAGGCCTTTTTGCCGCGCATGCCGGCGTTGAAGTCGCCGGCCGCCGATCCGTTGTCGGTCATGAACACGAGGAGCGTGTTGGCGGCAAGGTCCCACTCATCGAGCTTCCGCATCAGGAGTCCGACGTTCTCGTCGATGTTGGTGATCATCCCGTAGAACGCGGCGCGCGGCTTGTAGTTCACCTTCTCCTCGTAAAGCTTCTGATATTTTTCGGGGCAGACGTAGGGGGAGTGGGGGGCATTGGTCGAGATGTAGGCGAAGAACGGTTTTTTCCGGTTGCTCTTGATCCATCCGAGGGCCTGCCGGAAGAAGATGTCGGTGCAATAGCCCCGGGTCTTGACGAAGGTGCCGTTGTGCCGGATGGCGGGGTCGAAATACTTGTTGCCGGGCGCGTCGGCGCAGCTTCCGGGGTAGGCCTGTCCGATGCCGCCGGCGCCGTGGATGAAGACTTCGTCGAACCCGCGGGCGCCGGGTTGGTACGGGTCCTCGTCGCCGAGGTGCCACTTGCCGAAGATGCCGGTGGCGTATCCGGCCGATTTCAGGACCTCCGCGATGGTGGTCGCCTTGAGCGCCATGCGTTCCCGTTCGAGGATGGTATGGGTGATCCCGTTCTTGAACGGGGCGCGGCCGGTCATCAGCGCGGCGCGGGTGGGCGCGCAGGTCGGGCTGACATGGTAATCGGTGAGGCGCGTGCTTTGGGTGTAGAGCCTGTCGAGGTTCGGGGTCTTGACATACGGGTGACCGTGGCAGGCGAGATCGCCGTATCCCTGGTCATCGGTCAGGACGAGGATGATGTTCGGCTTGCCAGCCGCGGGGGCCTCCCCGCGAGCGGCAAAGGGCGCGCCGCACAGGCCGACGGCGACGGCCGCGAGGAATGCGAGTTTCAGAAATGGGTTCATGATCATGTTGGTGTCTTCGGGTCCTGCTCCCATACGGGCCGAGGGGAGGGCGTCTTTCGGGGCGGGTGTCGGGTGTCGGGTGCAACGTCGAGGGAGGGGCCGAAAGCGGGACGGGTCATGGAAGCCGGCGGAGCGGGATGAAAGAAACGGCCGGAATGGACCGGTATGGGTATTGATGAATCGATTGCAGCCGATGCGGATTCGGGAGGATGCGGGGGGTCGGGGACGGTGGGGGCGGTTCGGGGGAGGCGGGAGGGGCGCTGAATGGCCGGGCTTTTGCGGGCGGCCGCGTCTCACGGGGGTCATGGGGATGGCGTTCGCCGCGGTTCTTGCGGCCGTGAGCCCGGCCGCGCCCGGCGCCGGGCCGGACCGGAAGACGATCGAGAATGTCCTTGCCCACCAGCGCGAGAGCGGTGGCTGGCCGAAGAATTATGACCGCAAGAAGGCCTTGACCGACACGCAGCTCCGCGCTCTCCGCAAGGACAGAGGCAGGAACGATGCCACCATCGACAACGGGGCCACTCACACCGAGATCCGCCTGCTCGCCGCGGGCCTCGCGAAGACCCGCGACGAACGCCTCGAGGAAGCCGCCCGGCGCGGGATTCGATACTTGCTGGACGGCCAGTACCGCAACGGGGGCTGGCCACAGAGGTTTCCCGGCCCCCGCGGGTACCAGCAGCATATCACCTTCAACGACAACGCCATGATCGGTGTGATGACGCTCATTGCGGATGTCGCGGACGGGGCGTCCCCCTTCGGGTTTGTTCCGCGCGATCTGCGCCGGGAGTGCGAGGAAGCCGTGGAACGCGGCATCGGGTGCATTCTGAAATGCCAGGTCGAGGTCGACGGGAGACCGACGGTCTGGTGCGCCCAGCACGACCGCCGGTCGCTGAAGCCGGTCAGGGCGCGCTCCTACGAATTGCCGTCGTTGAGCGGCGCCAGTCGGTCGGCATCGTCCGGTTTCTCATGCGGATCGAGGACCCCGGCCCTGAGGTCGTGCGGGCCATCGAGGGGGCGGTGGCGTGGTTCGAGCGGTCGAAGCTGGAGGGGATACGGGTGGAGCGCGTCAAGGATCCCTCGAAGCCGAAGGGCTTCGACAAGGTCGTGGTCAAAGACCGGCGTGCGCTTCCGATGTGGGCGCGATTCTACGACCTCGATACGAACCGGCCGATCTTCTGCAGCCGCGACGGCGTCCCCAAGCGCACCCTGGCCGAGATCTCCTACGAACGCCGGACGGGATACTCGTGGCTCGGCGGCTACGCCCGGCAGCTCCTCGCGAACGACTACCCGCGCTGGCGGCGTGGGCACGGGCG
>Ga0180435_10007119_pt1 | contig 10686 bp, 8 predicted proteins | sample SS_ome_3_FD_132467 | JGI IMG/M metagenome (GOLD analysis project Ga0180435, IMG submission 132467) | Hypersaline lake sediment archaeal communities from the Salton Sea, California, USA - SS_3_S_1 metaG | ecosystem: Environmental > Aquatic > Non-marine Saline and Alkaline > Hypersaline > Sediment... | reverse complement strand
TCGCTCAGTTCCACCGGCTTCCGGCACTCCGGACACAGCTTGCGAATCAGCCGTTGCGCCATGATGGCCCGCACCGCCGACGCAATCAGGAAGCGCTGCACGCCGATGTCGGCAAGCCGCGCCACCGCGCTCGGAGCGTCATTGGTGTGCAGCGTCGAAAACACAAGGTGGCCGGTCAAGGCGGCGTTGATGGCGATGTTGGCCGTCTCGGCATCCCGGATCTCCCCCACCATGATGATGTTCGGCGCCTGGCGGAGAATGGCCCGCAGGGCGGCCGCAAACGTCATCCCGACGTTGGGCTTCACCATCACTTGGTTGATCCCCGCCAGTTCGTATTCCACCGGATCCTCGACCGTGATGATCTTGCGGTCGGGCTGGTTGATGTAGTTGAGACAGGCGTAAAGAGTGGTGGTCTTTCCCGAGCCGGTCGGCCCGGTCACAAGAATGATGCCGTCCGGCAAGCCGATCAGTTCGCGGAAGGTCTGTTCGTCGTCCGAAAGGAAGCCCAACTGCGGCAGACCAAGCAGGAGCGAAGACTTGTCGAGGATCCGCATCACGATGCTCTCGCCGTGGTTGCTCGGAACCGTCGAGACCCGCAAATCAACCTCCTTGCCGGCAATGCGCATCTGGATGCGTCCGTCCTGCGGGAGCCGCTTCTCGGCAATGCTCATGGTTCCCGTCATGACCTTCACCCGTGCCACGATGGCGGGAAGGATGCGCTTCGGGTGGCTGTCGACCTCCATCAACCGCCCGTCGACCCGGAAACGGACCCGCAGACTCGTTTCCAGCGGCTCGATGTGGATGTCCGAGGCCCGCATCTTGAAGGCATCCATGAGCAGGCTGGACACCATCCGGATGATCGGGGCGTCGCTGGCAGTGGTCTCCTCCTCGCCTTCCGCGCCGAGAACCTTGAAGACCTCCGCCGGAGCCTCCGCTCCCGTCTCCACTCCGTAGTTCTCCTTGAGGGCCTTGGCGATCGAGGTCGGCGTGGCCGAGACGAAATTCACCTCCCGGCCGAGGACATGCGGCAGAGTGTCCAGAATCTCGAAATCGAGGGCGTCCGCCACCGCCACCGTCATGTAGGTGCCGTCATCCGCGATGGGAATCGCCCGGTAGCGCTGGGCGACGTCCGCCGGGACCGACTCGAACAGGTCCGGCACGATCGGCATGTGATCGATCTCCGCGAAATCCGTCCCGGTATTCGCCGCGATCGTCTGGGCCACCTGTTCTTCCGAGATCCTGCCGCTCTGAACCAACCGGTCCACCACCCCCTCCTGGGGACCCAGATCCTTCCGGGTCTCGCTCAGTTCCTCCGGCGAGACCACGCCGTCTTCAAGTAGCAGTTCGCTGAGGTAGTCCTGGTTCGAGTACACGGGGGATTGACGGTCTGCAGCACTCGCCTCGCGACGACTGCCAAGGGAGGGGAAAGATGATCGAGCGCCATCCCGTTGTCAATGCGCCCGAATCACGAGAACCAGAAATTCATTTCAGCCCTCGAATCCCGCCTCGCGCCGGAGTTCCTCCTGGAGGGCGCCCATCCGGTCCCGGCCGTCCGCCGACTCGTCCTCATGCCCGCAGAGATGAAGAAGACCGTGGGTCAGATACAATCCCAGCTCCGCTTCCAGCGTGGTCCCCAACTCCTCCGCCTGCCGCCGCCCGGTCTCCACGCCGATGAGGATCTCGCCCGACTCCCCAAGAGGGAACGAAATGACATCCGTCGGGGTGTTCTCGCCGAAATACTCGCCGTGGACCGCCGCCATTCCCCGGTCATCCATGAGAACCACCGCCACCTCCGCGGGCGGCTCTTGAAGCGCGAGCCCCCGGCGCCGGATGAGCGCCACCACGGCCGCCGCCCCGCGCGCCAGTTCACGGACGAATCCGGCCCGCAGCGTCACCCGCTCCTGGCCGTTGCGCACCACGATGCCTCCGGCTTCCGCTTCCTCGTCCACGGTCCGGGTCCGGGTCAGGGTCTTTTGACGGCCTTCTGTCGATGGCGTTCGAGTTCCTCGACCGGGACCACCTTTTCGTCGCGGGCGTCCCCGGCCGGGGGCCGTCCGTTCGTCCCGGCTTCGCTCTTCCGGGTCTCGTTCTCGCGCGGTTTTTCGGCCTGGCCCGGTTGTCTCGGGTATTCGATGCGGCTGTGGAGCATGCTGCGAAGCGTCTTGGCGAAACTCTCGCGCAGCGTTTTCAGTTCCTTCACGGTGAGCCCGCAGCGATCGAGTTGGCCATCCTTGATGCGATTGAAGACGATGTCGTCGACGAGGGTCCTGATCTTCTGGGGGGTGGGCTTCTGCAGGCTCCGGGAGGCGCTCTCGACGGCGTCCGCGAGTGAAATGATGCCGCTTTCCCGGGTCCGCGGACAGGGGCCCGGATAGCGGAAGTTCTTTTCGTCGATGCTCGGCAGGTCCTCGGGGTTCTCGAGGCCTTCCTCGACCTTCTCCTCCTCCTGCCGCCGCTGTCCCTGCGCCTTGCGATAAAAGTAGTAGACGAGCGAGTCCCCGTGATGCTCGCGGATCACGTCCACGATGCGGGGATTCAGCTTGTGCTTGATGGCCATGTCGACGCCGTCCTTGACGTGCGCGATGAGGATGAGGGCGCTCATCGTCGGCGTCAGCGCGTCGTGGGGGTTTTCCTCGCCCTGATTCTCGATGAAGTACTCCGGCTTGTTGAGCTTCCCGATGTCGTGGAACAGCGAACACACCCGGCAGATCATGGTGTGCGCCCCGATCGCCTCCGCCGCCGCTTCCGACAGGGAGGCCACCACAAGGCTGTGGTGAAACGTCCCCGGCGCCTCCAGTTGCATGCGGCGCAGCAGCTTGTGATTCAAATCGCTCAGTTCCAGCCAACTGATGTCCGTGGTCAACGAAAACACCTCTTCCAACAATGGCAGCAACCCGCTCACGATCATGGCCGTCACCACCCCGATCCCGATCACCGTCACGCTCTCGATCCCAAAAACCTCCCAGTCCTCCACCCCGCCCCGCACCAGCGGACGAACCGATATCACATCAAAGGCGCACGCAAGAACCCACGCCGCCGCCCCGGCATAAATCCCCGCCCGCAACAGCCTCCCCCGCTTCCGCATCTCCCGCGTCACGTAAACCACCGTGACGCCGCAAAAAAGACTCGTCATCAAATAGGCAAGCATCCACTCCCGCGGAACAAGGAAACTCCCCAGAACGCTCACACAGGCCACCGAATACACCCCCACGTTCGTCCCCAACAGGACCGAGTGAATCAACGGCGCAAAGGCATACGAGATCAACAACAACTCGAAGGAGGCGCTCAACCCGCTGCCCTCGACCACCGCCCCCGCGCCCCCCACCAGCGCAAGGTGCGCCGCCAGACCGCCGAACACCAGCAACACCTGCCCGTTACGCCCTGCCACCCGCCGATGGCTCATCTCGAAAACCATCACCGCCATCACCACCGAGATCAGGCTCGCCACGATCTCGTGCGGCGGCTCCAGCGCCAGCCCGTTCCCCCGCGGGGCGTTCAGCACCAGCAGACACACGATCACCGCAAAGGCGCCATAGATCGCGTAGCGCACCGTGCCGCTGCGGTCCAAGGTGCCCACCACCCGGCCGTCGGGCTGGGTGCGGCGTTTCTTTCCGGACGACAGGCCCCGTTGCGTCAGGCGCCGGCGCCGCATGAAGTCAAAAAATCCCACAAGAAACTTCAGTCTCCCGCCGCCCGGGACGCTGCCATCCCGCCCGCGGCTGCGAATCTCCCTAACAGCAATCCTCCCGCGTGGCAACCCGATTCGAGCCCCCCGGCAAATCCGTCCCGCGCCTCAAGGCCTGTCGCGCTCCTCCCGATACCTCCGGTAGGCGTCGATGATCCGCCCCACGACGGCGTGGCGGACCACGTCTCCCTGATCGAAGTGCAGGAAGCGCACCCCGGGGACATCAACCAGCGCCCGCTCGGCCTCCTTGAGGCCGGAGGGGATTCCCTGCCGGAGATCGACCTGGGAGCCGTCGCCGGTCACGACGCACCGCGACCCCTCGCCCAGACGCGTCAGGAGCATGAACATCTGCTCCCGGGTCGTGTTCTGGGCTTCATCGAGAATGACGAAGGAATGCGCAAGGGTGCGTCCCCGCATGTACGCCAGCGGCGCGATCTCGATCGTGCCGTCTTCGAGATAGCGATGTCCTTCGCCGGGTTCGAGGATGTCGTGGAGGGCGTCGTAGAGCGGGCGGAGGTAGGGCGCCACCTTTTCCTGCAGGTCACCCGGGAGGAAGCCGAGCGCCTCGCCGGCCTCCACCGCGGGCCGCGTCAGCATCACCCGGGTCACTTCCCCTTCCTTCAGGAGCGAGAGGGCCATCGCCATGGCAAGGTAGGTCTTGCCGGTTCCGGCCGGTCCCAAACCGAAGACCACCGCATGCGAGCGCATGGCTTGCAGATAGTCGAGTTGGTGCGGGCTGCGGGGCGCCACCGGCCGGCGCGTCCGGGAACCGAGCAGGCGCGTCCCCGCCAGCTCCGACACCCCGGTCTCGGCCCCTGCCACCACCAGGTCGACCGCCATGCGGAACTCCCGCTTGCCGATGCTGGCCCCGCCGCGCCGGGCTTCCTCGAGGTCCGCGAACAACCGGCGCCCCCGCTCCAACGCCCCCGGCGGGCCGGTCAGCAGGATCCAGCCTTCCCGCGTCACCGCCCGCAACCCGACCCGCTCCTCGAGGAAGTGCAACTCCCGCGGGTCGTCACCAAACAGCGAGTGCAGAAACTGCGGCGTCTCAAACTCCAGCTTGAGCTGACCCTCCGGGGGAGCGGGTTCCATCATCGGCGCGGCTCCATGAGACGATACCGCACCGCCCTGCCGCAAGCCAAACCGCCGCTCCGGCCGGGCAATCCGCCGCCGGACTCCCGTCCCCGCCGCTAATAGAGGATCATCGGCCCCCCCGGCTGCGGCACATACTCGTTCCGCGGACGCGCCGAAAGCTGCGTGGCGTACACCGATCCATCCGCGCCCCGCACCACCGCCACCCCGATGCTCTCATTCGGCGCCAACAAATTGCCGCGGTGCGCCCCCGACTCGATCCAGCTTCCCACAATCCGCCGGCCCAGCTCCGAATCCGGAATCCCCCGGCCCCGCATCACGTTCTCGATCAGATTTTCCAGCTCGTAACCCTCCTCCGCCACAAACTGCCGGTAATGATACTGGCGGTGCGACATCTTGCCCCTGCGCATCATGTCCCCGCTGTGAATCGCCGCCAACCGGTCCAATCCCCCGTGCCTCCTCAGCGAATCCTTGCCACGAGAATGACGAAAGGCATTGATCCGCGCCACGATCTCGTCCTCCACTCCTGCCGCATCCGCCGGTTCCCCTCCCCCGCCCTCCATCACCACCATCGCCGACTCCATCATCACCGCCGGGGACGGCCCCGAACACGACCCCAACCCGAATGCCAGCACCAGAACCCATCCCTGCCAGCCCATCCCGGAAAGGAATCTTTTGATGATAACGCCCATTTCGGACAATGGAATATCAGTTTATCCAAAATTGTCGAGGGGTTAATGATTAATAAAACTTAATATTATTGCATTCTCCCTGATCTTGAACGATTTACGAGGAGAGATTTTTTGTGTCATGGGGATCAATGATGGCTGGTGGGTCTCGCATCTCCCTCGACAAGCGCGCAAGGGCGCCTATTCTCCCGGGCCTTTCGACGATGGCCAACGCGCTTCAACCTCTGCCCGGTTTTCGGGATTTTGCGCCGCCTGAGCGCCTTGTGGCGCGGTATTTTTTCGAGGCGTGGTCGCGCGTGGCATCGCGCTACGGATTTTCGGAGTTTGAGGCTCCGATCGTGGAGGGGGCGGCCCTGTATCTCAAGAAGTCGGGGGGGGAGCTGAGTTCGCAGCTTTTCCGGTTTGCGGACCAGGGCGGACGGGATTGTGTGCTGCGTCCGGAGTTGACCGCCTCCCTTGCCCGGATCGTGGCGGGGCGCCAGCGCGACTTCCCGAAGCCTCTCAAATGGTTCGAGATCGGCCGCTGTTTTCGGTACGAGAAACCGCAGCGAGGGCGCCTGCGCGAGTTTTACCAGTTCAATGCCGACGTTCTTGGCGAACCGTCGCCCGCCGCCGACGCGGAACTGATCGCCCTCGCCATCGACATCATGCGCGAACTGGGGTTCGTGGCGGGTGATTTCGTGGTGCGCCTCTCGGACCGGCGGGCATGGCAGGAATTCTGCGACGCGCAGGGCGTCACGGACGTCGACGGGTTCCTCCAGGCGGTGGACAAGCTCGATCGCGAGCCGGCGGAAAAAACCGAGGCGCGCCTCCGCGCGACGGGGACCACCACGGAGGCGGTGCAGGGGTTCATTTCCGATCCGGGCCACCACACCGGCGGCCTCGCGGCGGTGCGAAGCGACCTCGAGGCCCGCGGCTTGGGGGACTTCGTGGAAATCGACCTTTCGGTGGTCCGCGGCCTGGCATATTACTCCGGCCTCGTCTTCGAGGTGTTCGACGCCGGCCGGGCGTTGCGCTCGGTGGCCGGGGGCGGGCGCTACGACAACCTCGTGGCGGTCCTGACCGACGGGGCCACCGGCCTCCCGGCAACGGGATTCGCCATGGGCGACTGCGTCATCGCGGAACTGGTGAACGAAACTCCGCACGCCCTGGCCCGGATGCAGGCATGGCGCCAGCGCCAGCGGACCTGCGAGGTTTACGTCGTGATCGCGGACGAAGGGCAGCGCCCCGCCGCCATGCGCCTCGTGAGCGATCTTCGCGCCGCGGGCATCCGGACCGACTTCCCGCTCGCCCCCGCCCGCGTCAACCGACAGTTCAAGGCCGCCGGCCACGCCCTCGCCCGCTTCGCCGTCGTGGTCGGCAGCGAGTTCCCCGAACTCAAGCTCAAGGTCATGGCCTCACGCCACGAGGAGTCCCTCGCCCCGAACACCGACCCCGTGGCCTGCCTTCAACAACGCCTCGCGCAACCCGACGGTCCCCTGTTGGCATAACAACCCTTGTCGACCCTCCCCCGCCTTCCGAACACCTTGATCCCTCGAAACCCCTCCGGACCCTCCGCCGTTACCATTCCCACCAGCATGCGCACTCACCACTGCAACGAGCTTCGCCCGGAGCACATCGGGCAAGCGGTCACGCTCACCGGTTGGGTCAACACCAAGCGCGACCACCACGGCGTGATCTTCATCGACATCCGCGACCGCGAGGGGGTCACCCAAGCCGTCTTCCGCCCCGAGGAGAACCCCGAGGCAGCGCGCCTCAGCCATTCCCTGCGCCCTGAAGACGTCATCATGGTCAGCGGCCGGGTCGAAGCCCGCCCCGTCATCGACGGCGAATCCACCGTCAACGACGCCATCGCCACCGGCGAAATCGAGGTGGTCGCCACCGCCCTCGAAATGCTCAACAAGGCCGGGGTCCTCCCCTTCCAGCTCGACAAGGAACTTTCCAACGAGGACCTCCGCCTCAAGCACCGCTACCTCGACCTCCGCCGCCCCCGTCTCGCCGCCAACCTCCACCTGCGGCACGTCACCACCATGGCCGCCCGCGATTTCCTCGACCGCAAGGGATTCATCGAAGTCGAGACCCCCGTGCTGTCGAAGTCCACCCCGGAAGGGGCCCGCGACTTCCTCGTCCCCTCGCGGCTCCACCCCGGCGCCTTCTACGCCCTTCCCCAAGCCCCCCAGCAATACAAGCAGCTGCTCATGGTGGCGGGCGTCGAGCGCTACTTCCAGATCGCCCGCTGCTTTCGCGACGAAGACCTGCGGGCCGACCGCCAACCGGAGTTCACCCAGATCGACCTCGAGGTCTCCTTCACCAACCCCGACGAGATCATCACGATCGTCGAGGGCGTCCTCGCGGAAATGTTCCGGGCCGGCCGCGGAATCGAGATCCCCCGGCCCTTCGAACGCCTCTCATGGCGGAACGCCATGAACCGCTTCGGCTCCGACAAACCCGAACGCCGCTTCGGCATGGAACTCACCGACCTCGGCGAACTCTTCGCGGAGAGCGGCTTCAAGGTCTTTGCCAACGCTCTCAAAGGCGGCGGAGTCGTCAAGGCCGTCAACGCCACCGGATTCGCCGACATCACCACCGGCCAAGTCCAGAAACTCACCGCCCTCGCCACCGCCTGCGGCGCCCGGGGACTGGCCTACATCCAGGCCCGCGGCGAAGACCCCTCGACCTGGCGCTCCCCCATCACGAAATTCTTCTCCCCCGGCGAACTCGACGGCCTCCGCCGCGCGATGGGCATCAAACCGGGCGACCTGATCCTCTTCGCGGCCGACCGATGGCAGCGGGCCTGCGAAATCCTCGGCCGCATCCGCCTCGAAGTCGCCGCCATGCAGAACCTCCTCGCCGGCAAAAACGATCAACTCGACTTCCTCTGGGTCACCGAGTTCCCCCTGCTCGAATTCGACGAAGAGGAAAACCGCTGGGCCGCGGTCCACCACCCCTTCACCCGGCCCGTCGATGAAGACAAGGCCGCCCTCGACGCCGGCCAATACGAAGGCCTCCGCGCCCAAGCCTACGATGTCGTCCTCAACGGACAGGAACTCGGCGGCGGCTCGATCCGGATCCACGAACCCGCCCTCCAGAAATCCATGTTCCGGGCCCTCGGAATCGACGAACACGCCGCCTCCGCCCAGTTCGGCCACCTCCTCGAGGCCTTCCGATTCGGCGCCCCGCCCCACGGCGGCATCGCCCTCGGCCTCGACCGCATCGTCATGCTCATCGCCAACGAACAATCCATCCGCGAAGTCATCGCCTTCCCAAAAAACAACAAGGGAATGGACCTCATGACCGCCAGCCCCGCCCCCGCCGCCCCCCGCCAACTCCGCGACCTCCGCATCAAAAGCACCGCCGAGGAATCACCGAAAACCCCCGCCAGCCCCTGACCCGCGCCCCGGCCGACAACCGACAACCGACAACCGACAACCCGCCCTCCTCTCATGAAGCTCCTTCCGCTCTTCGTCGCGCTCTCCGCCCTCCTTGCCTCCGGAGCGGCCGGCGCCGAGGCGGACCGGGACGTCCCCCTCGGAATTGAAGCGGTCACCGGCATCCGAAGCGACTACGTCTATCGCGGCTTCAACCTCGCGGGCGCCGTCCTCGACTTCCAGGTCGAGTCCGAACTCGCCCTCGGGCGCGATTTCTATCTCGACATGGGCGGCTGGTTCGCGGCCGGCGCCGCCAGCGACTTTTCCGAACTCTCCGGACTTGTCGACCTCCGCCGCACACTCTCCGACCGCTTCTCGCTCGGCGGAATCCTCGCTTACCATTCCTTCGACGAGAGCCTTTTCCGCAGCGGATTCGATCTCGGCCTCTACCTGAGCTACTTCCCCGCTGACGACTGGGCGTTCACCGCCGAGGCTCGTCACGACTTCGCCGCCTCCGGCTGGTACGGCAATGCCGAAGCCCGCTGGTCCGGGCGCCTGACCGACGACGCCTTCCTCACTGTCCGCAGCGGCCTCAGTGTCGTCGACGGATACTACCAGCGTTCCGGGTTCAACGACCTGCACGCCCGCGCCTCCTTCACCTACAACATCAATCGCATCGTTTCCGTCTCCCCCTTTCTCGGCGGCTCCGTCGAACTGCTCGACGGCGACGGCAACGAACTCTTCGCCGGACTCTGGTTCGAGGTCTCCTTCTAGCGAGGCAAGCCTCGGACCAGGATGCAGGATGCAAGATGCAAGATACAGGGAACACGGGATTGCATCCTGAATCTTGCACCCTGCATCAGGCAGGGCAACCTTGCTGCCGGAAAACTTGACTCATTTGTGACGACTTCTGGATTTCAAGGACTCTGGTGGTTCGGCCGCCTGCCGCCCGCTTGGGGCCGGTCCTCCGAGTCGAGTTGCCCGTCGCCGTTGCGGTCAAGGCGCCGGAACAGTGCTCTGAGGCGCTCTTCATCGCGGTCTGCACGACGGGCGTGGTTCTTCCACTCCTCGAAGGTGAGGGATCCGTTGCCGTCGCGGTCAAGTTCCGCGAAGACTTCCGGAGAATGGAAGGGCGGCCGCCCCTTCCCCCGGGGAAAGCCGTGCGGCCCGCCCCGCCAGTCGCTCCTCGTCAGAAATCCGTCCTGATCCCGGTCCATCCGCCGGAACATTGCTTCCCGTCCCTCCAGCGGCATCCTGCTCAGCCGCGGGTTCTCGAGAAACTCCCGGCGGGAAATCCGCCCGTCCTGGTTCGGATCCCAGTGCGGGCGGTGCATCCGGCGCCCCGGCAGCTCTTTCCGCCGGATCTCGCCGTCCCCGTCCTTGTCAAGGCGGTCGAACAGGCGCCGCCGGCCCCTCTCCGGCAATGCCTGCAGCTTCTCCGACGCTGAGAACTCCTCGTAAGTGATCCCGCCGCTCCGGTCGGTGTCGAGCCGCCGCATCATGACGGCAGAGGGATCTCCGGCTCGCCTTTCCTTGCGGTGCGTCCCCCTTTCTCCGCGTTCGCTTCCCGCTGCCCCCTCATCCCGGCCGGCCCGGGGCGCCTCCGCCGGAGCAAGCGCCGCCCCCGCGAGGAATACCGCGAAAATGCGCGAAAGACCTTTCATAACGCTGGAAATGCAGCAATTTCAACCCCGGCAAGCAATCCAATCCCGCAGCCGGATCTCCACCGATTCAACCCTTCCCGGCCCGATCCGTTGCGCGCTCCCGCACGATTTTGGTCGGCCCCGGCTGCCTTCACCCCCAGTGACGCTTCCCGGCCCATGCATATTTCGGAAATCCTGAAGAATCAGCG
>Ga0180435_10007117_pt1 | contig 10690 bp, 10 predicted proteins | sample SS_ome_3_FD_132467 | JGI IMG/M metagenome (GOLD analysis project Ga0180435, IMG submission 132467) | Hypersaline lake sediment archaeal communities from the Salton Sea, California, USA - SS_3_S_1 metaG | ecosystem: Environmental > Aquatic > Non-marine Saline and Alkaline > Hypersaline >... | reverse complement strand
GATAATAATTATCGCCATAGCGCATCAGCAAGGGCAGGCGTCGCAATACGCCATCCTTATCAGGATGGCCATTTAAAAAGCCCGAATGGGTCACCTTGGAAGTGAATTGAGCAAGGTTGCAGATGACGTCTTGCGCACGATAAATGCGGTGGCCTTGTCGCCGGCCGGTTGTTTCTGAACGCGCAGAATGCGCAAGGGGTGCAGAAGACAATCTACGCCGGTGTCGCCGGGTGCGTCGAACAGGAATTTGTAGCCGAGGACAACCGGCTTGCCGGACAATGTCGCGGACAAGACACGATCATTGTCCAACGCCGTTTCCGGCAGGGCGTGGGTCTCGACCTGGTACCCATATTCCCTGTGGATGGCCTCCCGCAGGGCTTTGAGCGAAGTCCGATCCGGCTCGGCCATGACAAAATCCAGGCCCACGCTGGCCGCACCCGTTTGGACGACCGCTTCCAGCAAACGCGCCAGCTGAAAGCGCGGCCAGGGCCACTGCCCATATTGCGCGAGGGTGTCATCGTCGATTTCCACCACGGCAATTTGTTGGCGGGTTTGGCTGGCGGGGCTTTCCGCAACAATGGCATCCAGCCATTTATTGTTGACGAATTGGATAAACGGCAGGTTGGTCAGATAGATGGCACTGCACAAAGCAACAACGACCGCAGCAGTCAAAAGGGTCCATCGCGTTGATGGATAAGAGCGGGAGGACGGGTTTAGCATAGACGACCTTCAGGGCGATCCAAGGGGTCTGCAATCAGCTTAACGGCTATCTTCGCTCCGGTCTGTCTGAATCGTCAGCAAATGCTCCGGATTTGGAATGGCCTGCCGTTATCGAATGACGACCTCGACACGACGGTTTTTCGGGTTGCTCACATTGTCCGCCGTTTTGACGAGAGGGTTCTCTTCTCCATGGGAGGTGGTTTCAATAAACGCTTCGTCAATTCCCTCTTTTACCAGCATCTTCTTCACGGCAACCGCCCGGCGCCGGGACAGGTCGAGGTTATAGCCTTTGTCACCGAGCGTGTCGCTGTGGCCCACGACACTGATACGCTCGGCCCGGCGTGTTTGAATGGTGTTCAAAACATCGGGCAGCAGCTCCCGGGATGACGGCCGCAACCGGGTGGAATCTTTTTCGAAATAGAGAATAAAGTGCACCGGTGGCTCTGGCTGGACAGCCAGGGCCTTGCCGAAAAGATCGTCGATGACTTGCGGTTTCAATGTCTCCGGGGGGCTGGGGGGTGTTTCGGCATCGCGAATAGCAGTGGATTCGTTGGGGGCATCGATTTCAACCGACCCGGCGGCATTGGCTACCGTAATCCGTCCCACGCTGCCATCGGGATCCGGTACCAGCACCACGATATTTTTCTGGCTGCAGGCCGCCATCAGAAGCAAGCAGCATACCGAAACAAGCCATCGTTGCCAGTCGAAGCAAGTCACGAATCAGTTCTCCTCTCTGTCATCGTCGCTGTTTTCGGGGAGGGTGGCTTTGCTGGCCATCTTCTCCCACAACTTGCGGCCGGAGATGCTCAACGGAGGCCGGAATGTTGCGCCAAAAGTCCCCGGCGTGTTTCATGTCTGTTTTGCCACGCCGGGAATCGATCGAAGCCGTCTCGATCGCAGCTAATCCACCTTGACCAGCACGTGCGTGCCCCGGACACCGATCGTGGCCGCGGGCGTCATCAGCTTGACCGACTCGGGCGCAAGCTTGGAAATCTGGCCGGACAAGTAGGATACGGTCCCCTTCAGTATTCTGGCGATAAACCCCAACTTGCCCTCGATGGGTTCAAAAAGGTAGTCTTCCACGGCGAGCTCTGTGCGGGGCCCCATTGAAATGACGGTATCATCCGAGAAAATGAGCCCGATGGCGCCGTTATTGCCCGTACGGATGATATCGCCCTTCTTGATTTCCATTCCTTCAAGGGCATCCCGGGATTGGCCATCGCGTATGATGACGGCATTTCCTTCCAACGATTTGACAAGCCCTACAAATTCTTCGGCCTGAACACCCGTGCTTAAGATCGAAACAAGAAGAAACGTCGACAACAGCAAATGGGAAATGGACGTCATGAAAATCTCCCGTATAAATGGACGTTGAGGGGATAGAGCGTCGATACATCCCAGAGCAGCGCTTGGGCTGGAGAAAACCGGAAGGGCGTTCGACAATTGTTGAATATATCATAGGAAGAGACGATTGCAAGCTGGCCCTTCGCTGCAGCCCGCTTCATTGTGCAGGACACGGGGATGATATCCATAAAAAACCGATGGTGGCGACTGCAGGCACCCGACAGGGCCGACCATCCGGCGGTGCTCAGGTCAATCATCAGGCAGGATTAGGTTTTGACAGATCGGGATGACTTTACTATTCTATTATGAACATATGCTGAAATCCTCTAGACTTAGGGAGGCCCCCATGCAGCGACCGCCCCTTTTGATAATGATAGCCGTTTTGGTCCTTCTGCCGCTGGCCGATGTGATCCCCACATTTGCCGGGGAGGGGGTGATCACCGGTCGGGTCAGTCTGACCAACCGCAATGGAGAGGTCATCTTCGGTGACTGGGTGCGGGTCTTTTTAACCAGCGCGCCGGTCGATATCCCCACGGTGGATCTCGCGGCAATTGACGTCCCGGTGGAACGTCGGGCCCGGATCAATACGGTCCACATGGCGTTTTTCCAGAACGTCCAGCAGAAACTGCCGGAACCCGGCTATGCCATCGACAACAAGCTGAGCCGCCCGGACGGGACTTTCGCCTTCCACGGTATTCCGGCGGGTCATTACTATATTGTGATTACCTTCCCCACCATGATTGACGGATTCAAATGTGCCTGGCAGGCACCGGCGGATGTGGTGGCCGGCAATGAGGTGCATGTGGAATTGAACAATGGCAACATGATCCTGCCGGCCTTCTGATGCTGCCATCGGGAAGCGGACGATCCTGATCGGTGGGAAAGGGGACGCAGGTCGGCGGCACCATGATGCTGTCCGTCACACACCTCTCCGCGTGCTTACGTCTGATCGTCCCGGCCCGTCGAGTGGGGCCCGTGGTGTCCTCCAATGAACACCGGCCGAAATAACCAGCAGCCCGTTGACGGAGGGCACCCTCTACCGCTGGCACGGCGCGATCCTGCGTCCCTCGGAACGACCATTCATATCCTGTTCGGGAAGGGCCCGTCCAGCGCTTTTTTCTCATCTTCAGCCATCTCGGCCACGGCTTTCATGACAACGGCATCCACCGGGCACTCAAGCGCACAAAACCGGCAACCGATACAGGCCGCTGGATGGGCCAGCCAGGGATAGACCTTTCGATCCCGGGTATCTTCGGTGTGAATGGCCGCCAGGCAAGCCGTGGGGCAGACTTCGATGCAAATCGCACAAGACATGCAGCGGGCATAGTCGATCAGCGGTTTTTCCCAATTAAGGGCCTTGCGCCGGATTCGCTCACAAAGCCGACCGCGATCATCCAATACGGCGTCGTGGGGGCAAATCCGGCCGCAAGCACCGCAATCGATGCAGCGATCAGACACGACCACGTGCAGTTTTCGGGGTTGCCCGTCAATACAGGCCACAGGGCAAATCTTACGGCACATGCCACAACCGACACATTTATCCGTGATGCTGTAACTCATCGCCGCCTCAACCACCGTGCTTGCGCGGGATACCCCACCGATTGAGAATGGCCGCACCGGGTTTACCGGTTTCGGGATCCCAGCCAAAATGCTGCCAATAGGCACGCATCATTGCCTCGACCGCCACACTGCGCCCCGCATTAGCACCGATGGACTGGGGTGGGCGACCGAAGGTCCTCGGGTTCGCCTTGTTGGATTTCGGTTCGATCCCGTGTTTGACATTGAAGGCCTGTTTTAAATTCTGAACACGCTCGCCGATATCCATGTAATCCGTCGGCGTCCGTTGCCACCCTGTGGCCGCATTGAGCCACTCGAACAGGGGCAAACGCTCAACCCCTAGCAGCGCGCCAAAAAGGCAGGTACCGGTCCCGTTCAGGATGTTCATGAAACGACTACAGGCCGCCGCTGCGGCAACCTTGCCCGTTTCGACTTCATATTTACTGCCCTTGGTGTATACGATGTCGATATCCGGCAAACCCGGAATTTTCTCCCACAGGCGAAACATCTCATAGTAGAGCTGGGAACCGATGGTGTGTCTGCCGGGTGTGGGCTCGACGCTGTAATGCAGGGCGAACCCGGGATCATACCGTCCGTCATGCATACCGAGTTCCTGGCCACCGGCATGCATGGCAAGACGGTCGGCCCCCCGTCCGATTTTCCGCGCCGCCGCCCGGCTGCCATCCGCCAGCAGATCACCGATACCCTCACGCCGGATCATTTTATCGATCAACGCCAATATCGCGGTGCTGTTGCCCCAGGTGAGTTCCAGGCCATCGGTGTCTTCCCGCGTCAGAAGCCCGTGCTCGTAGCATTCCATGGCGAAAGCCACCGTGCCACCCGCCGAGATGGTATCCATGCCGGCCCGATTCAACATATCGTTCAACTGGAAGATGCTCTGGGCATCATCGTTCAACAGCAGTCCCCCCAGGGCCATGACGGTTTCATACTCGGGTTTGTGCCCCCCCGGCCAGGGGCTGTCTTTCGCCATCAGCCCACCGCAGCCGAGCGGACAGCTATAGCAATGGTAGGTTGCCACCATGGTATCCGTGAACACCTCGGGGCTCAGGTTCACCGAACGATCCCGGCCAAAATCCTCATTGGTGCCCTTCCAGTTCTGAATCGGCGTGTCACCGATTTCCACCATGATTTGATTGAGGCTGGCCGTACCGTATTTGTCCAGCATGAGCTTGTAGAGCATGCCGTCAAATGCCACCTGGACCGGCAACATGCGCATGAACATGCCCGTGTAGGCCATCATCATGCCGTTCAAGAAAGGGGGCGCGAACTGGACCGTATCGTTGCACTGCCGGCTTAACGCCTTCACCGCCTCACGATCATGAACCCGGACGCGCTGTCCTCCCCCCAGGGCAACGGCTTTGAGGCGCTTGGCGCCCATGACCGCGCCCAGTCCCGCCCGGGCGGCCATGCGGCCGCGATCATTGGCAACGCCCGCGATCAGGGACTGATTCTCACCGGCCGGGCCGATACATGCCACCCGCAAGCCCCGGCCGTCCGGCTGCTGCCGGATCCGATTCTCGGTCTCGAGCGTGTCGCATCCCCAGAGATCGGTGGCGTCCCGCAGTTCGGCCTGCCCTTTGTCGGCCCAGAAATAAACCGGTTTGGGACTGATCCCCATGAAAAATATGGCGTCGACCCCGCATCGTTTGATGGCGGGTGCGAAATTACCGCCGCAATTGGCATCGCCCCAGCCCCCGGTCAGCGGTGACTTGCCGGTAACGGTCCAGCGGCCGGTAAACAAGCTGCCGGTGCCCGTCAAAAGACCGGATACAAAACCGAGGATGTTATCAGGACCAAGGGGGTCGGCCCCGGCCGGAATGCGTTCATAGAGCAAGTGGGCGGCCAGCCCCACACCGGACAATACCGTTTCGTACAGGCTGCTGGGAATGGGTTCGACATCGATCGTTCCCCGACCCAGATCGACCCACATGATTTTCCCCATCGCAGCGTAGCCCATACCATTTCTCCCGGTGAAACGTATTCAAGCCATCAGGACAGGCAGACGGTAGGCGATAGCCGGCCGGGATGGCCGCAGCAGGAGGTCAGCGGAACAACCCGGTCGATCAACGATAAGTGGATACAGGCTCGCTGTGCCATCGACCGGCTACCAGTATAATGAGATTTAACACATAAGCCTATTAGCGGGTCAGCGCGCTTTTGTCAAATCCAAACCGTCCGGGTTCCGCAGCGCCGAAGTCGGCCAGAAGCCGGTGCTTCTGCCGCCGGCGCGCGAGAAATCACAAGCGTCTCCCGGGCCGGCTTAATGAACAGTTTCAGGCAACATGGGCGGGGGTATCGGCCGCGCACTGGTTTTGCGGACAGACAATCGCCAACCAGACACTGTTCCGATGTGCTGGCGACGTCCGGCCGGAAGGTGTGGCGACGCTTTGCGCTTCGGTTCGGTCGGACAGGATTTTCAGGACAGGAAACAGGCCGCCAAGATTCACGCGGTTCGATGCTATTCGTCGTTCCCACCCTATAGATCCCCTGATCGGCGGTATTCGATCGTTCGGAATTGCCCGGAGGAAGGTTGCTATCCGGCACATCAGACGTTGACCTAAAAAACGAGCAATGGCATGGCTTCCGGCTTTTTATCCCGCTCGATGGGCAGAAATTGCATGGATTTTTGCTGGTGGGCTTCCGCTTCCTGCTCGTTTACCTTGTTGGCGATGGGTTTGTAATAAAACGCCAGTTTCATGCGGCGGTCCTGCTGGTCGAACTTCAATTTCATGCGGATTGCCTGGTGGGTCCATTTGTAGGTGGTCTGGTCACCTGCCACCGACCATGTGATTTTGGGGAAACCATAGCGGTCCTCCATGTAAGCTTTGATATCGTCAAAGGTTTCCATGGTGTCGATCAGCAGGAAAGCGGAAAAGAAATGATACTGATGGGTCCCGTAGATCACCCGGGCGATTTTGAATCCCTTGACGGTCCGGACGGTATTCGGCTGGATGTAGTAGCGCAGGTCACCTTTCTCGTAGAGGAGTTCGTAGCCTTTCTGGTCGCGGATATCAACGCCCCAGGCAAGCCCCAGGAACTCGCGCTCCAGCGCCTGCCCGAAGGCGGGGCTCACCACAAAAATGATCGCTAAAAACAATACAAAGCCAGCAAGGATGCGCATGGCATTCACTCCTGTATCCCGATACCACCAGAAGGGATGATCGCTAAAAACGAAATGAGGGTGGCCCTTTCAGGTCAATCCGGAAACAAGTTTCGGAAACAGGTTTTCCAGCTGGACCTTCATGTAGAACCAGTTGCCGTCCGTCTTGGTGACCCCCATCAAACGCAGCCCGGCGGCGGCCTCCAGCTCCGATGTCACCAGCAGGATCACGCCGCTGCGCGTGTGCAGCGTGAGGGCCTGGCTACGGTCGAACCCGATCTGGTTTGTGGTTTCTTCACTCACCGAAAAAATACTGCTGATGCCGATGGATAGCCGTTCCAGATCGATTTGCTCATCGAGGATATCCGCCGCCAGCACGTCACCGTCGGCATCCAATATGGCTACGGCCAGGTAGCCTTTGATGGACTTGAAGTCTTCGATGGAATGGCTGAGGATGCTGCGGCTGGTTTCCTCGTCCAGAAGCGTTTGGCTGGTGGACGTTTCCAGGATGACGCCCTCACCCGTGGATTCCTCCTCCTGCATCGCCTCCGTTTCTTCCCGCATCCAGGTGGCACCGGCCATATCCATCAAGTGGGTCTTGACGCGGGTTCGGGTGCGCCGGCGGGGGAGCTCCGAAAATTTGATGGCGATGCGATCCCATTCGGAAATCGCCAGGGCGGCTTTCTCGCCGGTTTTACCTTTAAGGTGGGCATCGATCAGCACGCCTTCGTCGAAGTAAAGATAACCTTTGCCCTTGCCGGCCGACTTGACTTCCATGCGGCAGGTCTTCTGCTCGATCTCGATCAGCGGCAGGATGCTGGCCATGGTCATACCCTTGTAGTTCATCCCCTCGTCACGGAGATTGAGGCCGACAAATATAGCCGAGGCCAGCGCGCCGATCTCAAACGGTTTCTCCAGATGGTAGAGAACTTCCTGCTGGTCCATGCGTTTGCGGAACCAGGGTTTGCCATAGTCGGTCATCACGATGCAAGGCGTACTGGGGTGTTCTTGGGTCATGAAGGCCAGGAGTTCCAGGCCGTCGAAAGTGGGGGTGTTGATGTCCGTGACGAAGACCGCCACTTTTTCGTTGGAAAGGAGCTGGATGGCCTCCTCCCCGTCGCTGGCCACCAGCACCTCGAACTGGTGCATCTTGTCGAGACCGTCTTTGAGGGATTTGAGAAAATCGGCATTGCTATCGACAATTAAAACCTTATCCATAGATCCCATCCTGTGAGAATGCTTTAGCCCTGACCGCTCCGGAGAGCGCGATACCCCCCTGCCCAATAGGGGTATCGGTCGATACCGCTATAAAATTTAACGCCCCGGTTGTTCCAGCACGCTGGAGAAAACTAACAAACAAACGTAATTTACTGAAACTATATGACATAATTTGAACGAAGGGTCAATAGACCTCCGCTGCGCATCCATCGATCTTATCCGCCTTGTTTCCAAAAAAACCTAAAGTCCCGCTATAGGAAAACCGATACACCCCCTTAAGACCCAATGATCGCATCCCGCAAACCGTCAACGCATGCGGGCTGCATGGCAAGATTTCATCTTCACGTCACAGGCGGACAGACCGTTTTAGGGGGAGGCTACCAAATGTTAGACAAATTCAAACTATCGACCCGCATCCTGATCCTCGGGGTGGTCATCGTCGTCGCGTTCGGCGCGGTCTTCGGCTGGCTGTATCCCAAAATCAAAGGCAACATGTATGACGCCAAATATCTCAAGACGCGTCATCTGGTGGAAGCGGCCCACAGCGTGGTGGGGCATTATGCCGATCTGGCCCAAAAAGGGACACTCTCCACCGAAGCGGCTCAAGCGCAGGCCCAAAATGCTCTGCAGGGCATGCGTTATGAAGGCAATGACTATTTCTGGATCAATGACATGACCCCGCGCATGGTCATGCACCCGATGAAACCCCAGTTGAATGGCAAGGAGCTCTCGGGCGCCAAAGACCCGAACGGCAAGCACCTCTTTGTGGAAATGGTCAACGTCTGCAAAAAGGACGGCGCCGGATTCGTGGACTATATGTGGCCCAAGCCGGGCGTAGACGAACCACAACCGAAGATATCCTATGTCAAACTGTTTCCCCAGTGGAACTGGGTCATTGGATCCGGCATCTACATCGATGACGTGCAGAAGGAGATCGCCGGCCTGTTCACCATTATCTATATCGTGCTGGCTATCATTACCGTGGCCGCCATTGCCGTATCCTGGCTGATGGCCCGCTCCATCGCCAAGCCCATCGACAACATCATCCAGTCCCTCAACACCGGATCGGACGAAATCGCCTCGGCCTCCAGCCAGGTGTCATCCGCCAGCCAGTCGCTGGCCGAAGGGGCTTCCGAGCAGGCCGCCAGCATCGAGGAAACCTCGGCCTCGCTGGAAGAAATGGCCTCCATGACCCAGCAGAACGCGGACAACGCCGGCCAGGCCAACCACCTGATGAAAGACGCCAACGCGGTGGTGGAACACGCCACCGGCGAAATGGCCCAGCTGACCCAGTCCATGGGCGAAATCTCCAAATCCAGCGAGGAAACGCAGAAGATCGTCAAGACCATCGACGAAATCGCCTTCCAGACCAACCTGCTGGCCTTGAACGCGGCGGTGGAAGCCGCCCGGGCGGGCGAGGCCGGGGCCGGGTTTGCCGTGGTGGCCGACGAGGTGCGCAACCTGGCCATCCGCGCGGCCGAAGCCGCCAAAAACACATCGGTTCTGATCGAGGATACCTCCAAACGGGTCAAAGACGGTTCGGAACTCGTCACCAAGACCAACACCGCCTTTACCGAGGTGGCCGAATCATCCACCAAGGTGGGTGACCTGGTGGGCGAAATTGCCGCCGCTTCGACCGAACAGGCCCAGGGCGTCGAGCAGATCAACAAAGCCGTCACCGAAATGGACAAAGTGGTCCAGCAGAATGCGGCCACGGCGGAAGAATCCGCGTCGGCTTCCGAGGAAATGAACGCCCAGGCCGAACAGATGAAACACATGGTCCAGGAACTGGTGGTGCTGGTTGAAGGGCAGCGTTCCCGCAGGACCGCATCACCCCAAAAGGTCAGCCGTCAGGCCGAAAAGAAGCAGGTTGCCCAGAGTGCGGCACCGGCCGCCGCTTCCAAGGACGCTTCGCCGCAACAGGTCATTCCCTTTGACGACGGCGACGGGGACGCCTTTCAGGACTTTTAGGACCGGCAAACATACCCATAGCGTTAAAACGCATCGGGGGGTCGGTACTTGCGCGACCTCCCGCCAAGCACCCTAGACGGGAGGAGCGATCAATGAACGACTCACTGGCAGGGAAATACCTGACCTTCATTCTGGACAACGAAGAATATGGCATCGCATTGCTGAAAGTAAAAGAAATCATCGGCATGATGCCCATCACATCCGTTCCCCAAACCCCTGAGTACGTCAAAGGCGTCATCAATCTCCGCGGCAAGGTGATCCCGGTCTCCGACCTGCGCTTGCGGTTTGAAATGCCCCCGGCGGAATACAACGAGCGCACCTGCATCATCGTCGTGGAAATTCAGGGTGAAGAGACGACGATTCAGGTTGGCATCGTCGTGGATGCGGTCTCCGAAGTAATGAACATCAAGGCCGAAGAAGTGGAGGAAGCCCCTTCTTTCGGAACCAAGGTGGAGACGGATTACATCCTGGGCATGGCCAATATGGAAGGCCAGGTCAAAATCCTGCTGGATATCGACCGGGTCTTGACCAGCGAAGCCATCGCGAAAATCGAGCAGGCCGCCTGACCCGCATCCATTAATTTCGATAACCCAGCGACACGGCAGCCCAACGGCCGCCGTGTCGCTGGCGTTTGCGGGTACATCTGGCGGTACGGTCACAGCGCCTTGCCCAAAATGCCCCGAAGCAACCGCCGCCGATTTCACCGGCGGACGAACGCCGCTCGCCCTCCCACCACCGCCGCTTTCCACGAGATCATTT
>Ga0180435_10007116_pt1 | contig 10690 bp, 8 predicted proteins | sample SS_ome_3_FD_132467 | JGI IMG/M metagenome (GOLD analysis project Ga0180435, IMG submission 132467) | Hypersaline lake sediment archaeal communities from the Salton Sea, California, USA - SS_3_S_1 metaG | ecosystem: Environmental > Aquatic > Non-marine Saline and Alkaline > Hypersaline > Sediment... | reverse complement strand
TCGAGCTGATCGACACCGACGGCGACGCGGACCCGTTCGAACTCGACTACCTGGTGAGCGGCGCGCACTGGGAGCCGTACTACGACGTGCGCGCCGACGCCGATCTGTCCGGCGTCGACCTCGTGTTCCGCGCGCGCGTGCACCAGCGCACCGGCGAGGACTGGGACGCCGCGCGCGTCGCGCTCTCAACCGCGCAGCCGCGGCGCCGTCTCACCGCGCCGGAGCCCGAGATCCGTTGGGTCGATCTGTGGGACCCGAAGATGTCCGTGGCGGGATCGGCGTCGGAGGATGCACGCGCCACGTGGGACGCCGCGCCGGAGGAGTCGGCGGACTTCGAGGTCGGGTTCGCGGAGAAGAACGCGGACCGCAACGCGCTGTCCGAGCGCGCCCGCTCCGGCCGCTGGGCCGAGATCCAGGCGGACGGCGTGAACCTGCGCTACGCGCTGCCGACCGCGCAGTCGATCCCGAGCCGGCCGGAGCCGAGCTCCGTGCTCGTCGGTCGCCAGGCCCTCGAGGTCGAGATGGAGCGCGTCTGCCTGCCCGAGTTCGACACGACCGTGTGGCTGCGCGGCCGCGCGACGAACAGCACGCCGTGGACGCTGCTGGAGGGCGACGCGAGCGTGTTCCTGGGCTCGACCTTCCTCGGCCGCACGCCGCTCGCGCGCGTCCAGGTCGGCGAGGCGTTCGACGTGCCGCTCGGCGAGGACCCCTCGATCACGGTCGAGCGCATCGAGACCGAGCGCGAGATCGACACCGCCGGGGTCTTCTCGTCGACCGAGACGCTGAACGTCACGCACCGCATCCGCCTGGTGAACACCTCGGCGAGTGGCGCGGCGAAGCGCGTGATCGTGCACGAGTCGGTGCCGCGCGCGACGAACGACCGCGTCGCGGTGTCGGTGGACCGCGCATCGCCCGCTCTGGCCACGGGCGCGCGCTGGAAGGAGCTGCGTGAGGAGCGCGGGCTCGTCACCTGGGCGCTGGACCTCGGCCCGAGCGCCGAGCGGACGATCGAGCTGCGCGTCGCCATCGGCTACCCCGAGAGCAAGCGCATCTCGCTGCGCTGAGCGGTCGGCGCGGTGCGTGCCCCGACGGGTGGTGCGCGCCCGTGCGCGGCGCGGCCCGTTCTTCCCGTATGGGGAGGGCGGGCCGCCCGCGCGTCGCGTCGATTTTCCGTGAAGGGATCGTCACCCCGGGCGCGGGCGCCGGTCCGGTTCGTGAGGAGCCCGCCGCGAGGCCCGAGTCCGACCGGCTCGCGGGTAGGCTCTCGTGACCATGGGAGTGCTGAATCGAAGGATCGGGGCCGCGCGCCGCGCGCGGTGGGCGACGGTGTGCGTGGCGGCTCTCGCCGCGTTCGTGGCGTTGGCGATCGGACCGCGCGCCGCGGAGGGTCAGGACGGGGAGCGCGAACCGCTCCACCTGGTCCTGCTCCACACGAACGACGTGCACGGACAGGCGCTCCCGCGGCGCGCGACCTGGATCGAGGATCGCGAGCTGTGGGTCGGCGGGATCGAGCGCGCGGCCGCGTACATCGAGCAGGTCCGGCGCCGCGAGGGCGCGGACAGGGTGCTGCTCGTGGACGGTGGCGACTGGTTCCAGGGGACGCCGGAGGGGCGCGTGCGCGGCGGGCGCGAGTTCACGAAGCTGCTCGCGCGGCTCGACTACGACGCGATGGCCGTCGGCAACCACGAGTTCGACCTGGGGCTCGAGCCGCTGCTCGCGCTGCTGCTCGAGACCGAGGTGCCGAGCGTGTGCGCGAACCTCTACGAGGAGGGCGGCGCCGAGCGCGTCGGCTGGGTGCATCCCTACCGCGTGGTCGAGCGCGCCGGCCTGCGTATCGCCTTCGTGGGCCTGATCGCGCCGAGCACGCCCGACATCACGCACGAGGACGCGCGGCGCCTGGTGTTCACGGACCCCGTCGCCGAGTTCGCGAAGGTGGTGGACGAGCTGCCGGACGGCGTCGACCTGGTCGTGCCGCTGACGCACAACGGCCTGTACCTGGACCGCGAGTTGGCGGCGGCGTACCCCGAGCTCCCGCTCGTCGTCGGCGGCCACAGCCACACCTACCTCGCCAAGGGCGTGCTGGTGGGGGACACGCGCATCGTCCAGGCGGGCGACAAGTGCACCGTCGTCGGGCGCGTCGACCTCTACTTGGATCCCGTCACGAAGCGGGTCGAGCGCACCACCTCGCGCCTCGTCGACCTGGATCGCGAGGCCGATCCCGAGTTCGTGGACCCCGCGCTGTCGGCGGCCGTCGCCGAGCTGGTCGCCGAGACCGACGCGGTGATGTCGGTGGTCGTGGGCCACCTCGACGCGTCGCCGCCGCCGCTGATGCCGTTCGAGTCCGGCGCGCTCGGCAACTGGATCGCCGACGCGATGCGCCGCTTCACCCGCGCCGACGTGGCGCTGCACAACCGCGGCGGGATCCGCAGCTCGCTCGCCGCGGGTCCGATCACGCGCCGCGACCTCTTCCAGGTCTGCCCCTTCGGGAACACGGTCGTCAGCTTCGAGCTGACGGGCGCCGAGCTCGAGGCCTGCCTGCGCGAGTCGCTCGAGGGCCGCTCGACCGTGCGCATCGAGATCAGCGGCGCCGAGGCCGTCGTGCGCCACGTGGGCGCCGAGGAGCGCCCGCTGCACCTCGTGGAGGTGCGCGTCGGCGGCGAGCCGATCGACCCCGACCGGCGCTACCGGATGGCGACCAACTCGTTCCTCGCGACCGGCGGCGACCGCATCTTCGGCCTCGAGCGCGAGCTCGACGCGCTCGACAGCGGCGTCCTGATCAACGACCTGCTCGAGCAGCAGTTCCCCGACACGGGGGGGCTCGTGCTGCCCACCGACAACCGCTTCCCGCGCGCCGAATGAAGTCGCTCGCCCTCGCACTCGCTCTCATCTTCGCGGCCAGCGGTCTCGCTCCGGCGGCCCTCGCCGTCCAGGACGGCAAGACCTTCGAGGAGCTCCAGGCGGACGCGTCGGACGACGACGGTCGCAAGCGGCGCGTCGCGGTGCGACGGCTGAGCGAACTCGGCACGCCCGAGGCCTGGGAGCTCGTGGTCGAGCGCTTGACCGACGAGGACCCGCAGGTGGCGGACGAGGCGCAGCTGCGCCTCGCGGCGCTCGACGACGACGAGCTGTGGGAGGACCTCGCGTTCGGACGCGACGGCGCTGGACACAAGGAGCCGCTGGTGCGGCGGCGCGTGGCCGAGGCGCTGGGTCGCGCGAACGCGCCCCTCGACCCGAAGCGCGTCGACGGCCTGCTCGGGGACAAGGACGGCGCCGTGCAGCGCCTGACCGCCTGGAGCGTCGAGCGTCTCGCCGAGGCGGACGGCCCCGGCTTCGCGCGCTTCGACGCCGCGGCGCGCGCGGAGCTGGTCGAGGCGCTGCTGCGCACCGCGCGCCGCTCGAAGGACGGCGCGGCGGCGGGCGCGGCGCTGCTCGCGGCCCAGCGCGTCGAGGCGGCGGGCGGGTCCGAGGACGCTTCGGCCGACGGCCAGCTTTCGCGCGCAGTGGCGGTCGACCTGGCCGAGGACTGGGAGGACGGCGGGCCGGCCGCGGTGGGCGCGCTCCTCGCGCTCGGTCGCACCGGCGACGCGGCGTTGGTCCCGACGCTCGTGGAGGCCGCGACCGGCGACGCGCGACCGTCGCGGCTCGCCGCGGTCACCGCGCTGGGCGAAGCGCGCAGCCTGGCGGGCGTGCGGGGCCTCGTGGCGACGCTCGAGGGCGAGCCGAAGGGCGACGCCGCGCGGCGCGCCGTCGCCTACCTGCAGCGGCTCAGCGGTCTGAAGCACCGCACCGATCCGCGGCCGTGGCGCGCCTGGGTCGACGGCCTCGGCGACGACTGGGAGCCGGCGAACGCCGGCGCCGACGGCCTCGACGCCGACGACGGCACCGTCACGCAGCTCAAGGGCCTGCCGATCCGCTCCGACCGCCTGGCGCTGTTGATCGACATGTCGGGCTCGATGTGGCAGAAGCGCGACGACGGGCGCGCGACGAAGGAGCTCGTCGACGTGGAGGTGCGGCGCTGTCTCGAGGCGCTGCCCGAGAGCGCGCGCTTCAACCTGATCCCGTACGCGACCGAGCCCGACCCGTACGACGACGAGCTCGTGAAGGTCAGTTCGAAGAAGGTCGCGAAGGCGCTGGAGTGGTTCGAGGACAACGAGCTGCGCGGCAAGGGCAACGTCTGGGACGCGATCGACGTGGCGTTGCTCGATCCGGAGGTGGACACGCTCGTGATCATGGGCGACGGCGCGCCCTCGGGCGGACCGCACTGGAACCTCGAGCTGATGATCCCGATGCTGCTCGAGCGCAACCGCTTCCGACAGATCACCTTCGACGTGCTGTTGTCCGAGGCGCCCGGCAACCTCGTGCCGCACTGGGAGCGCCTGGCGAGCGAAACCGACGGCACCTGCCTCGAGGTGTCGTTCGACGCGTGAGCGTCTTCTCGCGCCCTCCGCGTCCCGACGACCCGGTCGCGACCGCCGAACAGATGCGCGCCGTCGACGCGCGCGCGATCGGCGCGTTCGGCGTGCCGGGTGCGGTCCTGATGGAGAGCGCCGGCCGCGCCTGCGCGGAGCGCCTCGAGCGCCTGGCCGCCGAGGGACGGATCGCGCGCGAGGCCCTCGTGCTGTGCGGCCCCGGCAACAACGGCGGCGACGGCCTGGTGATCGCGCGGACGCTGCGCGCGCTCGGGTGGGGGACGGTCGACGCCCTGTTCACCGCCGACCTCGAGCCCCGCGCGCGCTTCGGCGACGACCTCGCGCTGCAGCTCTCGATCGCCGAGGCGCTCGGCGCGTCGCCGTTGCCTTGCGTGGGTGCCCAGGGCGTCGACGCGGCGGCCGAGCGCTCGGCGCGGATCGCGGCGGCCGGCGGCGTCGTGGTGGACGCGCTGTTCGGCACCGGCCTCGCGCGTCCGCTCGAGGGCGCGCTCGCCGCCCTCGTCGAGGCGGTGGCCGCGAGCGGCGCCGCCGTCTTCGCGATCGACGTGCCGAGCGGCCTCGACGCGGACACGGGCGAGGTCCTCGGCACCGCCCTGCCCGCGCGCTTCACGACGACGCTCGCGGGACTGAAGCCGGGCCTGTTCACCGGGCGCGGTCCGAAGCTGGTCGGCGAGCTCGAGATCGCCGAGATCGGCATCCCGCCCGCGTGCCTCGCGCACCTGCCGCGGCTCCAAGACCGACGCGCGCCCCGATAGACTCGGCCGCATGATCGTCGTCACGGGCGGAGCGGGCTTCATCGGATCGAACCTGGTCGCGGCGCTGGCCGAGCGGGGACACGACGTGGTCGTGGTCGACCGCTTCGGGCACGTCACCGAGACCGAGGCCAAGTGGCGCAACCTCGCCAAGCACGAGATCGCGACCGCGCTCGATCCCGACGGGCTCTTCCCGTTCCTCGAGGCCAACACGAGCGAGGTCGAGGCGATCTTCCACATGGGCGCGATCTCGGCGACGACCGAGACGGACGTCGACCTGATCGTCGAGACGAACCTGCGCCTGTCGCAGATGCTGTGGGACTGGTGCACGGCGCGCGGCGTGCGCTTCGTGTACGCGAGCTCGGCGGCGACCTACGGCGACGGCAGCCGCGGCTTCGACGACGACGGCTCCTGCGAGGCCCTCGCGAAGCTGCGCCCGCTCAACGCCTACGGCTGGAGCAAGCACGCCTTCGACCGCCGCGCCGCACGGCTCGTCGCGCGCGGGAGCGCGACCCCGCCGCAGTGGGCCGGGCTCAAGTTCTTCAACGTGTACGGCCCGAACGAAGGGCACAAGGGTTCGATGATGAGCGTTGTCGCGAAGACGCACGCGCGGCTCGCCCGGGGCGAGCGCGCGGTGCTCTTCCGCTCGCACCACCCCGAGTACACCGACGGCGGTCAGTCGCGCGACTTCGTGTGGGTCGGCGACTGCGTGGCGATGATGCTGTGGCTCCTCGACGCGCCGGAGGTGAACGGCCTGTTCAACTGCGGCTCCGGCAGGGCGCGCAGCTTCCTGGACCTGGCCAACGCGGTGTTCGCGGCGCTGGGTCGCGAGCCCGAGATCGACTTCGTCGACACGCCGGTCGAGATCCGCGACAAGTACCAGTACTTCACGGAAGCGACGATGGAGCGCGCGAAGGCCGCGGGCTTCGAGCATCCCGCGACGAGCCTGGAGGACGGTGTGCGCGAGTACGTGCAGCGGTACCTCGAGGATCGCGAGGATCCGTATCGGTAGGCGGGGGAAGCGGATCACAGAGGCGCGCGCGCTGCGCTGAGGGGGCGCGAAGCGCGTCCGTGCGACACAGAGCCGACGCTGCGCGCCGGCGAGGACCACCGAGGTGGAGCGCTTCGCGCTCCACGATGAACGCGCGCCCTTCGGGCGCGCGGGAACCGGACACCAGGTCGTGAGTTCGGACTTCGAACACGCGGTCCGATGACCCGGGCCGCTGCAGCGAACCGTTGCGTTCCGTCCGCGGTCGGGTTCCGACGGGCGCTCCGCGCCCGCCCCGAGCCTTCTCCGGCGAGCCCGAAGGGCGAGCTTCTTCGCCGAGCGCGAAGCGCTCGGCTCTCTGTGGTCCTCTCCGGCGCGAAGCGCCGGCCTCTGTGAAGCGCCCAAAGGGCGCGCCTCTGTGCCCCTCCGAGAGCCCCCAAGTAGCCACGTCCCCAGACCCACCGCCCGTCCTCGTCCAGCGCTCCCACCCGTGCTAGAACACCGCCCCGCCGGGCAATTCGGACCCCAGACCCGCACCCGCTCCCCACCCATGCCGACCCTCGCCGACCTCTCCGCGCCCGAACCCTTCGCCAACGGCCAGGTCACCTGGCGCAGCGGCGGCGGCGTCTGCCTGCTCACGCTCACGAACGCGCCGGCCAACGGCTACTCGTACGAGATGATGCGCGACCTCGACGAGGCGATCCTGCGCGCGCGCATGGACACGACCGTCGAGGTGATCGTCCTCGCGGGTGAGGGCGAGAAGTTCTTCTGCGCCGGCGCGGACATCGGGATGCTCGACCGCGTCGACCCCGACTTCAAGTACGCCTTCTGCCTGCACGCGAACGAGACGCTGCTGCGCCTCGAGCACACGCCCAAGCTCGTCGTCGCCGCCCTCGGCGGTCACTGCGTCGGCGGCGGCCTCGAGATCGCGATGGCGGCCGACCTGCGTTGGGCGCGCGAGGGCTCGGGCAAGTGCGGGCTGCCCGAGGTCGCGCTCGGCGTGCTGCCCGGAACGGGCGGCACCCAGCGGCTGTCGCGCCTGCTCGGCAAGTCGCGTTCGATCGCGATGATGGCGAGCGGCGAGCTCGTCGACTACGCGCGCGCCGAGGCGCTCGGCCTCGTCGACGAAGTGCTCGCGGCCGACGACGACGCCGACTTCACGGAGGCCGTGCTCGCGAAGGTGAGCGCCTTCCTGCGCCCCGGTCACTCGTCCACGAGCGTCGGCCTGATCAAGCGCGCCGTGCAGACCGGCTGGGAACTCCCGCTCGAGCAGGGGCTCGCGCTCGAACGCGAGCTGCAGGCGCGGCTCTTCGCGAGCGACGACGCCAAGGAGGGACTCGCGGCCTTCGTCGAGAAGCGCGACGCCCACTTCGAGGGCAAGTGAACCGCTGCGCGGCGCGGCTCCTCCGCGCGCCGCGCAGCGCCCAAGCATCGAAAGCTCCGGCATCGACAGCTCCGACATCGACGGCTCCGACATCGACCGCCCCCCGAACCGAACGAAGCATGAAGGCCCTGCGCATCCACGAACACGGCGGCCCCGAGGTCCTGCGCTGGGAGGAGGTCGAGCGACCGACGCCCGGCCCCGGCCAGGTCCTGATGAAGGTCCTCGCCGTCTCGATCAACCACCTCGACCTGTGGGTGCGGCGCGGCATGCCCGGCTTCCCGGTCGGCTTCCCGCGCGTGCTCGGCTGCGACGGAACCGGCGAGGTCGTCGAGGCCGGCGAGGGGGTCACGGCCTGGAGGCCCGGTCAGCGCGCGGTGCTCGAGCCCGGCTACCTGGCGCGTCTCGAGCCCGGCCCCGACGGACTGCCGCGCGCGGACGTGTCGCTCGCCGAGCTCGAAGAGGCGCACGAGGCCCGCGTCGGCGGCTTCGACCACCTGCTCGCCGACTACGAGATCCGCGGCGAGCACTCCGACGGCTACGACGCGGAGTTCGTCGTGCTCGACGAGCGCTACCTGTGCCCGCTGCCCGACGGCCTCGACCCGGTCGAGGCGGCGGCCGTCCCGCTCGCCTTCCTCACCGCGTGGGGGATGATCGAGCGCGCCGAGCTCACGAAGGACGAGACCGTGCTCGTGATCGGCGGCGCGAGCGGCGTCGGTTCGGCGGCGATCCAGATCGCGCGCCACCTCGGCGCGTTCGTGATCGCGACGGCCGGCAGCGAGGCGAAGCGGGCGCTGTGCACGGAACTGGGCGCCGACGCGGTCGTCGACCACCGCGACGACGCGTGGCCGAAGGAGGTCAAGGCGCTCACCGAGGGCGCGGGCTGCGAGGTCGTGATCGAGCACGTCGGACCGGCCACCTGGAAGGGTTCGATGCGCAGCCTCGCGCGCCTCGGACGCCTCGTGACCTGCGGCGGCACGACGGGCCCCGAGGTCGCCATCACGCTGCCGCACCTGTTCATCAAGAACCAGTCGGTGCTCGGCTCGACGATGGGCCCGGCGAGCGCGCTGCCGACGATCCTCGACCGCGTGGCGCGCGGTATCTACCGCCCGGTGCTGGACCGCGCGATGCCGATGGCCGAGGCTGAGGCCGCGCACCGCCTGCTGGAGGAGCGCGGTGTCTCGGGCAAGCTCGTCCTCGTCCCCTGACACGCGCGCCCGCCGCGAGCGGGGCGCGCCGCTCCACGCGGCCTCGAACCGATCCGTCCGCCGCGCGGCGGGCGCCGTCGCGCCGCACGCCGGCACTCCGATCCGCACAGCCATTCGGGACGGCCGTTCCGCACAGCCGTTCCGTACCGGCGAACACCTCCGCCGAACCGCATCGTGAACCACATCGACACCATCGACACCGCCGTCGTCCTCGGCGCCGGCACCATGGGCGCGGGAATCGCGCAGGTCCTGGCCATGTCCGGCGTCGAAGCGCGCCTGGTCGACGTGAACCAGGACGCGCTCGACCGCGCCAGCGCGCGCATCCGCGCGGCGCTCGACAAGGGCGTCGACAAGGGCAAGGTCGAGGCGAGCGTCCGCGACGCCGCGCTCGAGCGCCTGCACACGCGCACCGACCTGGCCGAGGCGTGCCACGGCGCGAACGGCCTGGTCGAAGCCGTGCCGGAGAAGCTCGAGCTCAAGACCGACCTGCTCGGCCTCGCCGCCGAGCACCTGCCCGCGACCGCGCTCATCGCGTCGAACACCTCGTCGCTCTCGCTGACCGCGATCGCGGACGCCGTGCCGCACCCCGAGCGCGTGACGGGCATGCACTTCTTCAACCCCGTGCACATCATGAAGCTGGTCGAGGTCGTGCGCGCGGACCAGAGCTCCGACGCCGCGGTCGAGGCCACGGTCGGCCTCGCCGTGCGCATGGGCAAGGACCCGATCGTGGTGAAGGACCGCCCGGGCTTCGCCTCGTCGCGGCTCGGGATCGCCATCGGCCTGGAGGCGATCCGCATGGTCGAGGAGCAGGTCGCGAGCGCGGAGGACATCGACAAGGCGATGACCTTGGGCTACGGCTTCCCGATGGGTCCGTTGCGCCTCACCGACCTGGTCGGCCTCGACGTGCGCCTGTCGATCGCCGAGTACCTGACCGAGAAACTGGGCCCGCGCTTCGAGCCGCCGCAGCTCCTCCGCAACAAGGTCGCCGCCGGCGAACTCGGCAAGAAGAGCGGCGCCGGCTTCTACCGCTACGACGACTGAACACCTCGGGCGGCCGACGGGCGCGCCCGCTCGACGAAACACGAGAACGATGAACGAACAAGCCGTGCAGGACCGCTGGGACGTGGAGCTCGAAGATGCACCGCCGAAGTCCGGTGTCCCGAAGTGGGTCTGGGGCTGCGGCGGCGGTTGCCTCCTCATGCTGGTCGCCTTGATCGCCACCACGATCTTCCTGGGCAACCTGGCTCGGAAGCACTTCGGTCCCGAGGCCGCCTGGCCTGTCGTCGCCGAGGTCATGCCCTACGGCGACGAGGGATCCTTCGAAGACGTTCCCGAGCTTCGTCCCCCGGGTTACGAGCCGGGGAAATTCAGCGCGGACAATCCATTCATCGGGGCGTTCCTCTCCGATGAAGAGGTCGCGAGCCTCCCGTTCGAGCACATCGTCATCTTTCCGTCGCTCATGGACGTGTCGCAGCCGCGCGGCACCGGCGTGAACCTGACAGTGATCATCTTTCCGGACCTCATCGAAGGGGATCCGGCGTCCTACGTCTTCGAGAGTCCGCTCATGGACGGGATCGTCGTCGACCGCGACGAAGCGAGCGACCTCGGGGCTCGCCGTCTCACCTTCCAGGGTCGTGAGGTCGACACACTGCACCGCGTCGTCGAGTTCGACCAGGGCCAGCAGATCTTCCCGAACGGCGAGGGTTTCGAGGAGATGCTCCTGATCGACGCGACGGGCGACCGCGACCGCACGGTCGTTCTCGTGTTCGTGGCGACCGGTGAGGTCGGCGCGACGATCGAGTCCGCCGAGGAGTTCGCTCTGCCCTTCCGGGTCTGGGACGGCCGGTGAGCGCGGAGTCGGAAGGCGTCGCCCCGGTGTCCGACGCGACGGCGCAGGGCGACAAGCCCGACGGCCTCTTCGGCGCGCTCTT
>Ga0180435_10007115_pt1 | contig 10690 bp, 10 predicted proteins | sample SS_ome_3_FD_132467 | JGI IMG/M metagenome (GOLD analysis project Ga0180435, IMG submission 132467) | Hypersaline lake sediment archaeal communities from the Salton Sea, California, USA - SS_3_S_1 metaG | ecosystem: Environmental > Aquatic > Non-marine Saline and Alkaline > Hypersaline >... | reverse complement strand
CCGGAAAGTCTGGCAAAGGCCTGTTGGTCCTCAGAAGTGAAGGTGCGCTTCATTCGCAACCGCCTTCGTGGATGACCTCGATGTGCCGGGGCATGGCAACATCACGATCCGTTTTGAGGGTGAACCGCTGTCCCTGCCGTTTGAAAGGGGGGGTCAGGCTTTGAAAATAGTCCAGGCAGGGCTTGTTCCTGGGTGTGGGCCGATACTCGGCACAAACCGCTTCAAGGCCCAGATCCCTGGCGCACCCGATCGCGGCCGCCAGCATGACATCCTCAGTGCGGCGGCCCATGACGCGGCAGCTCAGAATGAAATCGATCAACAGGGCGCTGCGCCCCCGTGTGACCGTGCTGACGATGCCTGTCAGACCGGCATCGCCGAATCTATCCGAAACCCTTATGGTCCACAGGTGATGATGCTTTTCCCTCGCCCAGGCCATCAATTCCGTCTCGGACATCCTCCGGGTGGACAGGTTCATCTGGTTGGTCTTGTTCAGCAGTTGCGCTGCCCGCTGCAGGTTCTCGTCTCCGAGCGGATCGATCCGGACCCGGATGGACAACCGGTCCAGCCATTCTTCAACGGAGCCGGCCGTTTTTTTCAATTGCCGGCGTTTCGCTTCCGACAGATACATCCGGGTTCTGCCGGTGTCTTCCCGGCTGAGGGACGGAACGTCGAAGCATCTCAGGCTTAGCAGGGTGGACGGGTACAGCAGCGGATCGTCGGGCCAGTCCGGCACCAGGACTTCGGGCAGACTTTCCGTGACCCGGGCCCGCTCGGCCGGGTTGTCGTCGATAAACACCGCAGACTGGGGGCCGAGATTCAGCTCCGCCAGCAGGTCGATAATATTCTGCGCTTTGTCCTGCCAGTTGATCCGCCAGGCGGCGAAGTCTTCAGCCCGGAGCACCATTTCCGGGTGCCGGCGGATGGCCTCCATGGCGATCCGTTCTTCGTTTTTACTGACAATGCCCAGAACAATGCCCCTGTTTTTCATGGATTTCAAGGCGCGCTGGAAATCTGCGAATGCCTCGCCGATGGGGTGATGGCCTCCCAGAGCAAGCCTTTCCCATCCGAGATCCCCGACAATTCCGCCCCACAGGGTATCGTCCAGATCGAGAAGGACCAGTTTGCGCGCCTGTCCCAGAGCACCGTTCAGAGCGGCCTTGACATCAAGCGCTGCCTCTTTATAGAGGGCGTTGCTGTATTCGATTTTGCCCAGATACCACAACTTCGGATGAACCGCGTTGCGGCCGACCTGTGCGACCCATTTCTGGGCGTCGAGTACGAAAATGTTGGCACAGGCCTCGAGGCGTTCGACCAGCCGGAGGTTCATCCGCATCAGGGCATTCGTCAGCCCGGTCCCGGTTTGCATGTCCAACACCCCGAAGATCCGGCGGTGGGGCGGCAAAACCCAGGAAGGCACCAGGACATAGCGGACCCTCTTACCGATGCCGGACAACATGGCGGCATACGCATCCACCTGCCGAAGCAGTTCCGCCAAAGCGCCCTGTCCATACTCGAGAAGTGCATTGAAGGACGGGATAACCGTTTGCGGTCGGGTCCAGATAACGGCAGCGTCGGGTTTCTCCCGCCAACAAACATGATCGGGGTCGAGCAGAATCTGCTCCACCTGCCCGAATGGTGCCTGAACAGGCTTGAGTTCGGGCAGGCCCGGGGTGTTGGCCATGTAGCCCGCAAAGTTCTGCAGGTTGGCATCAGAGAGGAGAAGACAGCTGAGAGACGATCTATCGTCGGTTGGTTTCATTGGACAAAGCACCGATGTGGTCAGCAAGCGTCCCGAGTGTCCCGAATACCCGATCGATTTGCGACAGGGTCTTGTCGTCGGTCAGGATGATAGACAGGTTTAGTTCAGCGGCCGCTCTTTCCTCGGTGGCAACGATCAGGTTGATCAGGCCGGCGGAATCCAGTTTCCCACGCTCTCCCGCCAGAGCGGCGTCCAGATCCTTTTCCAGATGCGCTTCCGGCGGCAGCATCTCGTTGATTTCGTCCACTACGCGGAACAGCATTTTGACGATGGCATCATCCATTCTAAAAACTTCCCGGCTGAATACGCGCTTCAATGCATTTTGGGTGCAACCGCTATGCGCCGTGCACCCGCAAACGGGCAACCCGCCAACGGGCCAACCTGAAACTAGTAAAAGGCCAGATCCCCATCTCCACCCTGCAGACGGCCGTCCGAGCAGCCTTTGTCGGCAAACGGCTTCGCCAGCAGAAAGCCCCGCGAAACCGGTTTGGCCGAGCCTGCCTCGCCGGCCTCCCTGAATCTGGCCGCCATGCGAGCCTCGTGCAGTCCCAGTACATCCGCGTCCAGGGCCCGGGCGTTGTGCACCACCGCCGCCAGGAGGGCATCGACGGCCGCATCTTCAAAATAAGAAAACACCACGCTCGTCATCCGGTCTCTCACTTTTAACATAAAAAAACCGATCAGTCCGGTGCCTTCCGCAAACACCTTGACTGCGAGGTAGTAGAAGCGATTGGCAACCGAAGAAAAATAATATCTTTTGCCCGTGATGTCCTTCAGGGGGGCCGACAGAACCCAGGGGTAGGTCATGATCCAATCCAGATCGGCTTTCTCTTTGCGGCAAAGATCCCGTCGGTGGTGACGGTGGATGAAAGATTCGGTTTCCCCGTCGATCAACGAAACATACTCGAAACCCAGGTGCGAGATCAGTTCATCGTCCCCTTCGAATCCGATCCGGTTGCCCAGCTCGATATCAAGCCCCTTCAGCGGGTCGATGTCGACGAACCGGCGGGATGCCCTCAGCACTTTGCCGGCCGCCTTCGAACTTCCTGACACGCCGATCTGCTGGTTGTAGGCATTCAACCCCCTGAATAGCAGGGCGGTGCCCACTCCGCCGGACGCCCTTCGGGGATCCACCCACCAACCGGTTAGCCAGCCAAGTTTGTAGGACGTGTCGGAAAGAAATATCCGGTCGGGCAGGATGCTTAGGTAGCCGACGGTCCGGCGGCCTTCGTGACAGACCAGCAGGACGACGTCATTGGCATCCGCCCGGGGGTTGTGAAGGTGCGCCGCCGCCCGGTGTCTGGTGATCGGCAGGGGATCTGCGCGCCAGAAATCGTTTGACGCAAGGGTCGCTTTCAGATCGCCAATGGTGTAGCTTTTTATTTCCATCGAATTCCAGGATTTCCAATAAGCCTGAATGCGTCAGGGCACACGTGCGCTGCAGGCGGCGCAGGTATACCCGGATGATCGGCACCTGGCCGGGTTACACCTGAAGATGCGGTTTTGGCCGGGGTTGAGTATAGCGCATCCCGAAGGGGTGTCAAGCAGCGACGATGCGAACGGCCACAGATACATAGGCCGACGCAAAGCCGATGTAGTCGAACGAATAACCGCTCCGGTCGATAAATTCCATAAACGCCCGGTATTCATGCGCCTGCCATCCCGGGTAGTTATGGAATTCATCGAATAATATGACAGTTCCCGCCGTGATGCGGTTTTGGAGACGTGTCAGAACGGTTCGGGTGGAATGGTACAGATCACAATCGATGTGCAGAAACGCAACCGGCTCCGGGTGCAGGGACAGAAACGGCGGCAGGGATTTGGAAAATTCTCCTTTTACCAGCCTGACATTTTTCGGCAGGCCCTCGGGCAACCGGCCCTTGAGGGAGAAATCTCCCTTGCGGTACGTCAGCACCCAGTCTTCCGGCAGCCCCTCGAACGAATCGAAACCAAAGACGGTTTGCCCGGTCAAAGCGGCAATTTTGCGGAGGCTTTTGCCTTTGTAGACGCCGAATTCCAGCCACAGCCCCTCGATGTGTGCTTTCCCTACCGCGAATGCCAGGAGCCGGGACCGCGTCACCAGGTCCTCTGCCCCCGGCATGGATGCGGTCATCTGCTCTTTTGTGTCCCTGCCCGGTGGGGTTGTCATCCCTGTGCCCTTTTGCGATTTTACCCTCGTGGATTTCTGAAAGCTCGAGCAAACCGGTTTCCTGTGCCATGATCCAGCGTCAGGTGGGATATTAACTCCAAATATCCAAACCCGCCTAGCGGCCAGCCGCCATGGTTAAGGCTTTCCAGGACTTTGGCACAGATGCCTGCACGGTCGGGCTGTCTGCATGGGCGTGTTCAGTCAATCTGCGGGTTAAAGCACTTTTATGACGACCAGCGTGATATCGTCCTCCTGTGCCGCCGATCCCCTGAAAGCGTCTACGGACTCGATAACGGCAGCCTTGATCTGCTCGGCCTCATTGCCCGACTGGTTGCGAATGGTCTCGCGCAATCGATCCACTCCGAACATCTCGCCCTCCGGGTTGCGTGTTTCGGAGATCCCATCGGTGGTGATGACCACCACGCTGCCGGGCTTCAATTCTCCAGCGGTGTACTCTTTGAAGGTGTAGTCGGTCGTGACCCCCATGGCCATACCGTCGCCGGCAAGCTCGCTGAAATCATCCGCTTCGGGCAGATACACCATGGCCGGCTCATGACCGGCGCGCACCCACCTCAAACTGCGTTTCTGGGGATCGATCTCCAGGAAGAACATGCTCATGAACCGGCTGGTGGAAACACTGTCCCGGGTCAAGTACCGGTTGACTTCATCCAGCATCAGGGCGGGACCCGTGAAATTGCGGGCTGCGAAGACCAGAAAAGCCCTTGCGGTGGTCATGTGGAGCGCGGCATCGATGCCGTGCCCCGATGCATCCGCCACCACCACCCCCAGACGACCATTCGGCAATTCGATGTAATCGTAATAGTCGCCGCCGGTTTCATCGCAGTAAATACTGGTGCCGGAAATGTCGAGACCGGGCACCCGGGGCGCACCGCTCGGGAGCAGGTTGCGCTGAACTTCTTCAGCCAGTTTCAGGGCACTCAGCAGCTGGATGCGGTGTCGCAGGGCCTCGATCATCGAATTGGTGTGTCCGGCAATCACCCCGAATTCGTCTCTGGTCGCAACCGGCACCATCCGGCTCAGATCCCCGTTGCTCACTTTTTCGAGGACGCCGGTTTCGTTTTTGAAGAGCAGTTTGAGATTGCGCGAGTAGGAGATGATCAGGTTGATCACCAGGACCAGCAGAACGGCCATGATAAAAGCGATTTCCGAGCTGACCGACATCTGGGCCTGGGCAAGCCCGGCACTGTCCTCCCCGATGGTGGACAGCCAGACAATGTCACGCGAAATCACCAGCACGATCACGACGGCCACAAAAATGGCGGTGGCAACCGCGACCATCGAAAAGCGCCGGGTCATCGAATACAGCCGTGTCGGCGGCGGCAGCGCTATTTCCATTTCCAGCGAGCTGGAAATGATGTTTCTCTCGCGGGCCAGGGCCATGTCCAACCCGATAAAAAAGCCCATCACCACGCAGCCCATGACCAGCGACACCCCGCTGCCGATGGGGAAATCATGGACAAACGAATTGTAACCGGTTGCGAGCACCCCCGCCATCGCCGTCAGGAAGATCTCCAGCTGAAACTGGCGGTTGGCTTGAGACACTTCCCGGGCCGGCACCACCCACCGCTTTTCCAGCGGACGGCGAAGCACCAGAACGACGGCGAAAGCAACAAAAATGACGGCCCCCAGCTCCACGGAGGGCAGCGATTCCATGAAAGGTCAGACCTGACCGCCGTAGACCGTCAGAATGGCAATGGCAAATAGGTAGTGGAGCACTAATCTGATCATGCGGCTCTCCTGTTTATTGGCTCATTAGCACCATAAGGGCAGGGGATCGGCCTGTCAACGCTAAATCAAATATATCCTGTTGAGTTTATTGTCATTATTTTACTTTGACAACAACTCGACCGAAACGCTATAAAAATCGTTCGACCCGGAGCTGCCGAGTTGCCAATAACATCTTTGACAGGGACAGCCGACAATATGAAATATTTCCTGTGCGTCATTGGGATGGTAATGATCGTGGAAGGACTGCCCTACTTCGCGTTTCCCGAAAAAATGAAAAGCTGGGTTCAGAAGCTTCTCGCGATGCCCGGCGGCACCCTGCGAAAATTCGGTCTGGTCATGATGGTGGTCGGCCTGTTCCTGGTATACATGGGAAGAACCTAGCCCGAATATGTACGATATAAAAGATTACCGGTATGAGCTGCCTTCTGAGCTGATCGCTCAGGAGCCGCTTTCGAGGCGGGACAGCTCCAGACTGATGGTCATCGATCGCCGAACGGGCCTTCGGACGCATGGCCTGTTCAGTGACCTGGCAGAATTGCTCCGCGCGGGCGATATTCTGGTGATCAACAATACAGCGGTGGTGCCGGCCCGTTTGATCGGTACCAAAGAAACCGGCGGCAAGGTCGAGGTTCTTTTGATCGATTATCCCGACCGGGCTGATTTCGGCGCCGGCGCCATTGTCCGCGATTGCCTGGTCAAGGCCGCCCGGCGGCTCAAACCCGGGACAAAGCTGAATTTCGGCAACCGCCTGGAGGGGACCGTGCTGGCCGAGTTGGATGGGACGCAGCGCATTGCATTCAGCGCTCCGGATGATGTCGAAAGCCTGCTGGAACGCGTCGGCCGGGTGCCGCTGCCGCCTTATATTCGCAACGGCATCGACGGCGAACAGGACCGTGTCAGTTACCAGACGGTCTACGCTTCCGTCAAAGGGGCCGTCGCCGCTCCCACGGCAGGCCTGCATTTCACCGACGCACTGCTCGATCAGCTGCGCCGAATCGGTGTCGACATCGTGGCCCTTACCCTTCACGTCGGCTATGGCACGTTTGCGCCGGTTCGCGTCGACGACATCAGACAGCACCGGATGCATTCGGAGCCGGTGACGATCCCCGAGAGCACCGCAAATGCGGTCAACGCTGCCAGGGAAGAGGGCCGGCGCGTCATCGCGGTGGGGACGACATCGGTGCGGTCCCTGGAATTCGCCGCCGCCGGAACGGGTCGGATTCAGCCCGGTCAGCATCATTGTGACCTGTTTATTTATCCCGGCTATCGGTTCAGGATCGTCGATGCCATGATCACCAACTTTCACCTGCCCGGATCCACGCTGCTGATGCTGGTATCCGCATTTGCCGGACGCGAGCGAATTCTCAGCGCCTATGCCGGCGCTATCCGGCGCCGCTACCGGTTCTACAGCTATGGGGACGCGATGCTGATACTTTAACGAATTGTATCCGCTAAAGTGCATGTGGCATGTAGCAAGTGGCATGTGGTCAAAACGCTTGGAAGAATGGTTCTCAGCCGCAACGAATCGTGCACGAATTGATTCGCTGGTTTAACACTCGCCAATCGGATGAAGTGGGCGTAATAGGGTTTGATTTTCACCACACGCCACATGCTACATGCCACATGCGCAAATTTATGCGAGCGGCCAACGGGTGCGAGGAAAGAAATTTGACCTGATGAAGTTCACGGTGGAAAAACAGAGCACCACCTCCCGGGCGCGGGCCGGTGTGATAGAGACCGCTCGCGGCGTCATAAAAACGCCGGTGTTCATGCCCGTCGGCACGCTTGCATCGGTCAAATCGGTGACACCGGATGAACTGGAGCAGGCAGGGGCCCGGATTATCCTCGGAAATACCTACCATTTGAATCTCCGGCCCGGCTGCGAGGTTATCGAGCGATTCGGTGGATTGCATCGTTTCATGAACTGGGGACGGCCCATTCTGACCGACAGCGGGGGGTTCCAGGTGTTTTCCCTGGCAAAACTGGCCCGGGTCTCGGACGAAGGGGTTGTTTTCCAATCCCATATCGACGGGTCGCGCCACATGCTGACGCCGGAAAAAGTGGTGGCGATACAGCGCTGCCTGGGTTCCGATATCATGATGTGCCTGGACCAGTGCATCCAGCATCCGGCCAGTCATAGCGACACCGCGGCGGCCCTCGAGACGACCCGCAAATGGGCTGCGCGCAGCAAGTTGTCCTGGGAGTCGATGAACGATGGCCGCCAGGCACTGTTCGGTATCGTTCAGGGAGGGATGTCTGCTGATTTGCGGCGCCGGTCGGCCCAGGAGTTGGTCCAGATCGATTTTGAAGGATATGCCATTGGCGGCTTGAGTGTCGGCGAGCCGCAGGAGATGATGCTTGAAATGGCCGAAACCGCCCTGCCGCTGTTGCCCGATGAAAAACCCAAATATATCATGGGGGTGGGGACTCCCCCCGACCTGGTGGAGCTGGTTCATCGGGGAGCGGATATGTTCGATTGCGTGCTGCCCACCCGCAATGCCCGCAACGGACAGATCTTTAGCCGGACCGGGACCCGCAACCTGCGCAATGCCCGGTACCGCCAGGACACCCGGCCACTGGATGAGGACTGCGGCTGCTATACCTGCAGCCGCTACTCGCGCGCCTATCTGAGACACCTGTTGATTGCCAGAGAGCTGCTGTCATACCGGCTGTTGACCCTTCATAACCTTCATTTTTTCGTCGACTTTGCCGGCCAGATGCGCAGTGCCATAGTGGCAGACGCCTTCGATGCGTTCCGAAGGCAGTTTTACCGCGAATATGTGTGATGCAAGCCGAAAATCAACGCTTCCGGCGCGTGTCATCAGCGGCTCGTCCCGGCGTTTTTTCGATTCATCAGGTCGATATTCCCATAGAATCTTGCGATCCTGCCGCGACTGCAGTATAACCAACCATGCCCGCGGTCACAAATAATGAAAAGGAGCGAATAGCCATGAAAGAGGAAATTGAAGCAGCATTGCAGAAAATCCGGCCGATGTTACAGGCGGATGGCGGTGATGTCGAACTGATCGATGTCAAGGACGGGGTCGTCACCGTCAAGCTCCAGGGCGCCTGTGCAGGATGCCCCATGTCTCAAATGACCCTCAAAAACGGTATCGAACGGCTGCTCAAAGAGGCCGTTCCGGAGGTGGTATCTGTCGAAAACGCAATCTAGTTTCCAGCCGTAAACGGTTTCTTTGACGTCCGGCCCTGCCCGGGCGGGTTGATCCGTCGAATTAAATCCTCGGCGCGCGCTACGCAGGTGCCCAGCCTGCTGCCGGGCTCGGATGAATGTCAAAGCCACCATTTCGGGGACGGGAACTTCAAGGACCAAAGGAGAAGGATAGGACCATGAAAATCTTGAAAATTGACCACCTTGGCATCGCCGTCAACAGTATCGACCAGGGAAAAAATTTCTGGACCCTGGCCCTGGGGTTGGATTTTGAGGGGACCGAAACCGTCAGCGAGCAGAAAGTCACCACGGCGTTCCTGCCGGTGGGTGAAAGCGAAGTCGAATTACTGGAATCGACCTCTCCCGACGGCCCGATTGCGAAGTATCTGGAGAAAAAAGGCGAAGGGATCCAGCACGTTGCCTTTCGGGTGGACAACCTGGAGGCGGCGCTTGCCGAACTCAAGGAAAAGGGTATTCGACTGATCGACGAAAAGCCGCGCAATGGCGCGGGCGGCGCCAGAATCGCTTTTCTGCACCCCAAGTCCACCAACGGGGTGCTCGTGGAGCTTTGCGAGCGAAAATGAAGCAATCACCATAATCTTCCAAACCAGAGGAGTGCAGCAAAATGGCGGAACATCCCGACCTCCAACAATGGAAAGAAATGACCTCCAAGAAGCTGAAGGGGAAAACGCTGGAAGATCTGGACTGGCACACGCCGGAAGGAATGACGGTGAAGCCTTTGTACACCGCAGAAGATCTTGAAGGCCTCCCGCAGGTGAACTCGCTGCCGGGGATGCCGCCCTATGTCCGTGGTCCTTACCCCACCATGTACAGCATGCGGCCGTGGACGATTCGCCAGTACGCCGGTTTTTCCACCGCAGAGGAATCCAACGCGTTCTATCGACGCAATCTGGCGGCCGGCCAGAAGGGCCTGTCGGTTGCCTTCGACCTGGCGACCCACAGGGGTTACGACTCCGACCACCCGCGGGTGGCCGGCGATATCGGCAAGGCCGGTGTGGCCGTGGACAGCGTTGAAGACATGAAGATCCTCTTCGACCGGATACCGCTGGATCAGATGACGGTGTCCATGACGATGAACGGTGCGGTGCTGCCGATCCTGGCCGGCTACATTGTGGCCGCGGAGGAGCAGGGGGTCTCTCAGGACCAATTGGCCGGTACCATTCAAAACGATATTCTCAAGGAATACCTGACGCGCAATACCTATATCTATCCTCCCGAACCGTCCATGCGCATTGTTTCCGACATTATCGCCTATTGCTCCGAAAATATGCCCCGCTATAACACCATCAGCATCAGCGGCTACCACATGATGGAGGCGGGCGCCGATTCCGTGCTGCAGTGCGCTTTTACTCTGGCAGACGGCCTTGAATACGTCCGGGCTGCGTTGAATGCAGGTCTGGGGATCGACCAGTTCGCCCCGCGACTGTCCTTTTTCTTCGGGATCGGCATGAACTTCTTCATGGAAATCGCCATGCTGCGGGCTGCCCGATTTCTCTGGCATCGGTTGATCAGCCAGTTCAACCCGCAGGATCCCCGCTCGACCATGCTGCGCACCCATTGCCAGACGTCGGGGTGGAGCCTCACCGCTCAGGACCCTTACAACAACATCATCCGGACCACGCTCGAGTGCCTGTCGGCGGTTCTGGGCGGCACCCAGTCGCTGCACACCAATTCGTTCGACGAGGCCATCGGCCTGCCGACCGATTTTTCGGCCCGAATCGCGCGGAACACCCAGCTGATCGTGCAGGAAGAATCGCAGATCTGCCGGGCCATCGATCCGTTGGCCGGCGCTTACCACGTGGAGAACCTCACCGCCAAAATTATCGAAGAAGCCCAGAAGATT
>Ga0180435_10007114_pt1 | contig 10691 bp, 4 predicted proteins | sample SS_ome_3_FD_132467 | JGI IMG/M metagenome (GOLD analysis project Ga0180435, IMG submission 132467) | Hypersaline lake sediment archaeal communities from the Salton Sea, California, USA - SS_3_S_1 metaG | ecosystem: Environmental > Aquatic > Non-marine Saline and Alkaline > Hypersaline > Sediment... | reverse complement strand
GTAAAGATGACAGAAGAAGCTGTAGCAAGCGAAAAAACCTTTAGTGATGAAATTAAAAAATTAGGTGACAGCATTGTGGCCCTGACATTGATGCAGGCCAAAGAGTTGGCTGATTATCTCAAAGACGTTCATGGTATCGAGCCGGCCGCCAGTGCTGTGGCTGTGGCTGCTCCGGGAGGCGCCGCTGCCGGTGAAGAAGCTGCCGAAGAAAAGACATCCTTCGATGTCATTCTCAAGGCCGTGGGTGATCAGAAGATCAAAGTGATTAAAGAAGTCCGAGCCGCTACCGGACTGGGGCTCAAAGAAGCCAAAGAGTTGGTGGATGGCGCTCCCAAACCCGTTAAAGAAGGCCTCTCCAAAGAAGACGCCGAAAAACTGCAGAAAGCCTTGGAAGAAGTGGGCGCTACTATTGAAGTCGCTTAGTTATACTCATCGCGATAGAGTTTTCCCGTTTTTGCATTATGTTTTTACTTGCCGGAAACACAATTACATCCGGCCCTGCCGGGAATTCTCGTACCCCTGGGGTATAATTCGGCCACCCGCTGTCCGTAATATATAGATTGTGTTCAATTGGAACCGAAGTTGACGTTTGCAGGAGATTACAATGTCTGTAACGGAAATTCGTCGATTTGGCGAGTTTAAGGCCAGCTCCGAAAATCCGCAGCTTGCTTCTGTTCAGTTCGACAGTTATTCCCGTTTTCTGCAGGATCATATTCCTGCCGATAAACGGATCCCGGTCGGACTGGAGGGATTGCTGCGCGAAATATTTCCCATTGTTAGCTACGACAATGCCACTCGCATGGAATACGTTTCCTATGAGTTGGGCAAACCTCGTTATAGCCCCGACGAATGTCGGCAGTTACGTCTGACCTATGGGCTGCCCTTCCGGGTACGGCTGCGCCTTGTTCGTAAGGATCGCGAAGATATCATGGAAGACAGTGTTTATCTGGGTGAGCTTCCGATTATGATCGGGGGCGGTGAATTCATCATCAATGGCGCCGAAAGGGCCATTGTCAGTCAGTTGCACCGCAGCCCGGGGGTTGATTTCATCATCGATAGCCAGGAAGGTGATCGTCCCCTGCACGCCTGTCGGATTATCCCCGAACGCGGCAGTTGGATCGAAATCAATGTCACCAAGAAAGAAATAATGATTGTCCGGATCGATCAGTCCAGCAAGATTAGTGTCACCACTTTCCTGCGGGCTATGGACGAACGGTTTAGCACTACCGAGGCGATTATTCGTGAGTTTTATCCAACCTCCAGAGTCGCGGTTGATAAACTCAAACCTGACATGTGGGCGGTCGGTCCCATTATCGATAAGGAAACCGGCGAAGAAATCGTCAAAGCCGGATGCCTCATTGGTGAAAACCTCCAGCGAATTCAGCAGTCCACAATTGCTAATTCGGTGTCTAGCGACGACTTGGACAAAGTTGGATTCATAAGAAAACTCTCGAAGTTCAGTAAAGAGCGAGGTGAAGCCGACCGAAAAAAAAGTTTTTTGGGAGATGATGTCTACAAGGGTGTACCGCATTACAAATGGCTTCGACGTTGCTACATTGAGGGTGTGCCTGGGCTTGAGGATGAGTTCCCACAGTTGGAGTTCAAATGGATTCGGACTGATGAGGAAGGGCCCTTAACTGAAAAGGAGCTTGAAACTCTGGAAAAATCGCTCATAAGATTCCATGATCCTAGTTTTAACAAAAAGGGGAAAGGAGATGGATCTGCGGATAAAGAGACTCACTTTATTGACGAGAAAACCAGGAGTCTTTTCGAAAGATGCAAGAAAATTAACAGCGAACCAGACTGGCTTAGTTATTCTAGTATCAAGGACTACGAAAAAGCTGTTAATGAACATCCGGACTTGGGGGACAAAAAAGAAAAACAAGGTCCTCAGGGTATTTATTTCTTCAGGCCTTGTGGTGGAAAAGTTAAGGATGGTTACGTAGGTCTTGCCGGTTTAAAAAAGGCTGATAATCCAAATGCGCAGGGTCTTCGCCAGAGATTACATTTTCATTTTGACGGGGATTATTTGACTGCCGGGGGAAAAGATGGCACTGACAAGAGTTTGTTAGATAGGTTTATTGATGACAGTCTCAAGTTGGACTGGGTAAAGATAGAAAAGCAATGTGACAAGATTGAGAAGAAGAAGTCGAAGGGCAGTCGGAAGACACAAAGTGTAGTGGAGGTCTGCAGTAAGATCAGCGATCCGGTTATCCTGAATTCGCTGGCCGATGATGCCAGCGAAGACCACGAGTCGGCCTTATTACGCATTTATGCCCGCTTGCGGCCCGGAAATCCTTCCCATGTCGATAAGGCTAAAATTCTCTTCAAGGAAAAATTCTTCGACGAAAATCGATATCGCCTGGGACGAGTAGGCCGGTTCCGGCTTAATCGTAAGTTCGACCAGAGTATCAGTGAAGATGAAATGACACTCCGGCCCGACGATTTCCTCAATTCACTGAAATATGTCTTGAAACTCCGCAATGGCGAAGGATCCGTCGATGATATCGACCACCTGGGCAATCGGCGATTGCGTACCATCGATGAGTTGGCTACCGACGAAATGCGAAAAGGCTTTTTGAAGCTCAGACGCAGCGTGCAGGAACGCATGAGTATCAAAGACCTCGACCAGCTCAGCCGTATTGCCGAACTGATTAACAGTAAAAGTGTTGCCAGTGCCGTGGACTTTTTCTTCGGCCGGGGCGAACTCAGCCAGGTCGTGGACCAGACCAATCCATTGAGTCAGCTCACCCATGAAAGACGCCTGTCCGCTCTGGGCCCCGGTGGCCTGAACCGGAAACGGGCCGGCTTTGAAGTCCGGGATGTGCATATCAGTCACTACGGCCGTATCTGCCCCATTGAAACACCGGAAGGTACCAACATCGGATTGATTTCCTCCCTGAGCATTTATGCCAATGTCGATGAATACGGCTTTTTGGTAACTCCATATCGAAAAGTGGAAAACGGAAAAATCGCTAAAGCCATTCCTCTTCGTGCCGATCAGGAGATGGAAGCGGTTCTGGCTCCTATGGACGTTTTGCAGAAAGATGGTAAAACCCTTAAAAAAGGGCCGGTCCTGGCCCGGGTAAATGGCGATTTAGCTCAGGTGGACAGCTCCGAAGTGCAATACATCGATTACTCCTCCAAGCAAACGGTAGGTGTTTCCGCTTCTTTGATCCCGTTTCTGGAACACGATGATGCCAACCGAGCCCTGATGGGCTCTAATATGCAGCGGCAGGCGGTTCCTCTGTTGAGAACCGAAGGGCCTTTGGTAGCTACCGGAATGGAAAAAGTGGTGGCCCAACACAGCAGTATGGTCGAACGCGCCCGCAAAAGTGGTGCGATTACCTATGTCGATGCTTCGAAAATTGTAATCGATGAAGCTGATGAATATGAATTACGCAAATTTGTAGGTCTCAATGAAAGGACCTGCCTGAATCAAAAGCCGATCGTAAAACTAGGCCAGAAAGTCAAAAAAGACCAGATCATCGCCGATGGCGCTTCCACCAGCCAGGGTGAGTTGGCTTTGGGACGAAATGTCCTGGTCGGTTTTATGATGTTTGACGGTTATAATTTCGAGGACGCCATTCTCATCAGCGAAAAACTGGTGAAAGATGACTCCTTTACCAGTATTCATATTGATACTTTCGAGGTGGAAATTCGTGAAACCAAGCTGGGCCGCGAAGAATTCACCCGTGATATTCCCAATGTATCCGAAAAGGCTCTGGGTAATCTCGACGAAGGGGGAATTATTCGTACTGGAACCTATGTCAGACCCGATGATATCCTTGTGGGCAAGGTCTCTCCCAAGAGTAAAAGTGAACTATCCCCCGAAGAAAAACTTCTCTATGCAATTTTCGGCCGGGCCGGTGAAGATGTTAAAAATGATTCTCTGGTCGTACCCAAAGGTACTGAAGGCATCGTGATTGATGCCAAGCGCTTCTCCCGCCGCATGTATATGAACGATGAGCAGAAAAAAGAACATAAAAAGGCGATGGAGAAATATAAATCGCAGATGAAAAAGAAAATCTGCGAGATTTTCCGCCAAATGGCTCGCAATCTGCAGGAAAAACTAAACCTGGTTCCCGTGGATCCCGGTACCAAACAGAAATTAGGCGTTAGCGACAACGATGATATCATCTGGGAACAGGTCGAATCCTTTGAGTTGGAGTGGATTAAAGCCGCGTCCAAACGAGAAAAGGCCGAAGTGATCCTCGAACCTTATCAGAATCGCATTGCCGAACTGCAGGAGGAAATGCAGAGGCGCCTCCAGCAGATGAAACGCGGCGACGAACTGCCCTCCGGTGTCTTGGAAATGGTCAAGGTTTATATCGCCACTAAAAGGCGGCTTTCCGTGGGTGACAAAATGGCCGGCCGGCATGGCAACAAGGGCGTCATCGCCCGGATCCTCCCCGAGGAGGATATGCCCTTCCTGCCCGATGGTACGCCTCTGGAAATCCTTCTGAACCCCCTGGGAGTGCCGGGCCGAATGAACGTGGGCCAGATTCTGGAAGCCCATCTGGGCTGGGCCGCCAATATTCTCGGTTTCCAGGCCGTCAACCCTGTCTTCGATGGCGCTTCCGAAGAACAGGTCCACGCCGCTGTTGACGAAGCTAATCAGAAAACCAAGACCATCAACGATGAAATCAAGGATAATAAACGGACACCCAATCCTAATGACATGATGGTAGAAATGCCTTTCAGCGGCAAATTAACCCTCTGTGACGGCAGAACCGGAGAACCTCTGGAACAACAAGTAACTGTCGGTTATATGTATCTTATGAAACTCCATCATCTCGTTGATGATAAAATTCACGCCCGGGCCACCGGTCCTTATAGTCTCATTACCCAACAGCCTCTGGGCGGTAAGGCCCGGACCGGCGGACAGCGTTTCGGGGAAATGGAAGTCTGGGGACTGGAAGCTTATGGCACCGCCTATATTCTTCAGGAGCTGCTCACCGTAAAAAGTGACGATGTGGAAGGCCGAACCAAAATTTACGAATCTATGGTTAAGGGAAATAACGTTCTCGAAGCCGGCACTCCCGTCTCCTTTGATGTCTTGTGCAATGAAATTCGCGGCTTGGGTCTAAATATTCAATTGGAAAAAAAGCGGATTGATTAATTTTCCGTGTACGGGGCGGGTCAACAAAACTGCCCTTAGATATAAGGAGTGAATCGGAAATGGCAGAATCGATTTACGACCGAATAAACGATTATGGTTCCGTAAAAATCAGCTTGGCCAGCCCCAATGATATTCGCAGCTGGTCTTTCGGTGAGGTACGTAAACCGGAAACGATCAACTATCGTACCTATCGTCCGGAAAAGGATGGTTTGTTCTGCGAACGAATCTTCGGCCCCGAACGAGACTGGGAGTGTGCCTGCGGTAAATATAAGGGCACCAAGTTCAAAGGAATCATTTGTGATCGTTGTGGCGTAAAAGTGACTCATAGTCGGGTGCGTCGAAAACGCATGGGACATATCAATCTGGCCGCGCCCGTGGTCCATATCTGGTTTTTCAAGGCCATGCCCTCCCGCATGGCCAATCTGCTGGATATGAAAACCTCCGACCTGGAGAAGATTGTTTATTTCCAGGATTATGTCGTAACCGACCCCGGCGACACCCCTCTGAAACTCAAACAGTTGCTCAGTGAGGAAGAATATCGACGCGCCCTCGATACCTATGGCGATGTCTTTAAGGCGGAAATGGGAGCCGATTCGGCTCGTTCTCTTCTGCAAAGCCTGGACTTGGATCAGGAAGTCATACTGTTGCGGGAAGGCCTGGAAAAAACCAACAGTGTCCAGAAAACCAAGGAAATAAGCAAACGGCTCAAAATTATCGAGTCCCTCCGAAAAAGTGAAAACAACCCCGAATGGATGATTGTGGATGTTATTCCGGTTATTCCCCCGGATTTAAGACCGCTGGTGCTTTTAGAAAGTGGAAACTTTGCTACCAGCGACCTGAATGATTTGTATCGCCGAATTATCAATCGCAACAACAGGCTCAAAAAACTAGTCGATCTCAATGCCCCGGAAGTAATTATCCGCAATGAGAAACGTATGCTGCAGCAGGCAGTGGATGCTCTCTTTGATAATGGCCGCTGCCGTCGGCCCGTATTGGGCTCCAGCAATCGACCTCTAAAAAGCCTTACCGATATGATCAAAGGCAAACAGGGACGCTTTCGCGAAAACCTCCTGGGTAAACGAGTGGATTATTCCGCTCGATCGGTCATTGTCGTTGGGCCGGAACTCAAAATCCATCAGTGCGGTCTTCCCAAAAGGATCGCCCTGGAACTCTATCAGCCTTTTATTATCAGAAGATTGAAAGAGCAGGGATTGGCCGACACTATTAAAAGCGCCAAACGTATGCTGGAAAGACGGGAGGATATTGTCTGGGATGTGCTTGAAGAAGCTATTCGGGAACATCCTGTTTTGCTGAACCGGGCTCCCACCCTGCACCGCATGGGAATTCAGGCCTTCGAACCGGTTTTAATCGAAGGACATGCCATTCAGCTTCATCCCCTCGTTTGCCGAGGTTTCAATGCCGACTTCGATGGCGACCAGATGGCTGTCCATCTGCCTTTGAGCGTTGAAGCTCAGGCAGAGGCTCATATCCTCATGTTGGCAACCAACAATATTTTTGCCCCTTCTAATGGCTCTCCCATCATGTCTCCCTCTCAGGATATTGTCTTGGGAAATTATTATATTACCGCTTGCCGCCCGGAAGAACATGGCGAGGGAATGCAGTTTTGCAATCCGTTTGAAGCCATGCTGGCCTATGAGCAGAATAAAGTTTCCATTCATGCTTCCGTTAGGATACGTTTGCCGAAGGACAAAAGGGCTATCGATGATAATGGTGAGTTCAGTGAGTATGGCGCGGTGATCGATACGACCGTCGGCCGCTGCATCTTTAATGACTCTCTGCCTGCGGAAATGCCTTTTTATAATTTTGTTCAGGGTTCCAAGGGGCTCAGTCGCGTCATTAGCGACTGCTTCGAGATCTGTGGACGCCATCACACCGTCGACCTTCTCGATACCATTAAGGAACAGGGATTCAGATATGCCACTTTAGCCGGTTTGTCTATTTCTATAACCGATTTGCGTATCCCCAGCAAAAAACAGGAAATCATCGATAAAACCCAGAAACGGATCGATCGTATCGAGAGAAACTTTAAATCAGGGGCTCTCACCGAAGGTGAACGATACAACCAGATTATCGACTCCTGGACCCATGCCCGTGTCGAAGTTACCAACGAAATGATGAAGGAACTGGAAAACGACACCCGGGATGGCAAACCGTATCTTAATCCTGTCTTTTTGATGACAGAATCCGGAGCCCGTGGCCGAGTTGATCAAATCCAGCAGTTGGCTGGTATGAGAGCCCTGATGGCCAAACCTTCGGGGGAAATTATTGAAACTCCCATTAAAGCCAATTTCCGCGAAGGATTGAGCGTTTTGGAATACTTCAGTTCCACGCATGGGGCTCGCAAAGGTTTGGCCGATACCGCTCTCAAAACTGCTGACAGCGGTTATCTTACTCGAAAACTAGCCGATGTCTGCCAGAATGTTATTGTCAACGAACATGATTGCGGAACTTTGCAGGGGATAAATAAGAGTGCTATCTATGAAGGAGAGCAGATTTCGATTCCTCTCGCCGAGGTCATTGTCGGACGCGTCGCCCGAGACACCATCAGAAATCCCATCACGGATGAAATTATTGTCGCGGAGAATGATGTAATTACGCCGGGCATGGCTCGCAAGATCGAGGAGCTGGGCATGGACACCATCCGGGTACGCAGTCCCATGACCTGTGAAAGTCCGCTGGGGGTTTGTGTTCAGTGCTATGGCCTGGATTTGAGTACCGGCCGTCGAGTCGAACAGGGACTTGCCGCGGGAATTATCGCTGCTCAGTCGATCGGTGAGCCGGGCACCCAGTTGACTATGCGTACCTTCCATACCGGTGGAATCGCCGAACGGGCCGTGATGGAAAATAAAACCCGTTCCCTGGTCGAGGGAACTTTGAAATACAATCAAATTAATGCCGTTGAAGTCCCCCAGTCCGACGGTTCCGTGCGCACGGTTGCCCTTAAGAGAAATGGTGAAGTGCTTATTCTTGATGCCAAGGAGCGGGAGCTCGAACGTTATAGCGTACCTTATGGTGCTTTCCTGTTCGTTGCCGAAGGAACGAAAGTCAAATCAGGTGACGTCCTCTTCGAATGGGACCCCCACAGCGTTCCTATTCTCTCCGAAGCCGCCGGGATTATTAGTTTCCAGGATATCGAGGAAGGCGAAACCATCCGAACAGAGCTGGAAAAGGGAACGGACCGACGACCGGTCGTTATCGAACATAAAGGCGAAAAACATCCTCGTATCGTGATTGAGGATGTCGAAGGACGTATTCTTGATTTCCACTATCTGCCCGCCAAAGCTCGAATCATGGTTAATGAGGGCGATGAAATCCATGCCGGTGCCCCGCTCGCTCTTCAGCCCCGGGCTATTACCGGAACTCAGGATATTACCGGTGGACTGCCTCGTGTTACCGAAGTGTTCGAAGCCCGAAAACCCAAGGAACCCGCTGCGATGGCGGAAATTTCCGGCCGGGTCGAGCTCCGCAGTGACAAGCGAAGGGGTAAAATGACCATTTCTGTTAAAAGTGAATCTGGCATGGAAGTCGAGCACCATGTACCACACGACAAACACCTGCTGGTCCATTCCGGTGATTATGTCGATGCCGGCGATCCTCTTACTGATGGCCCTCTCGTGCCTCACGATATCTTGAGAATCAGAGGCGAAGAAGCCCTGCAGGTTTATCTCCTGCAGGAAATCCAGAGTGTTTACCGGGCCCAGAAGCAGGATATCGATGATAAACACATAGAAGTTGTTATCAGCCAGATGCTCCGTAAGGTAAAAATCGAAAATGCCGGCGATACGGATCTTCTACCCGGCGATACCGTGGATAAATTCATCTTTCGGGCTGCCAATGAGGAAGTGGCCTACAGCCTGAAAATCAAAAATTCGGGCGATAGTGATCTCAATATTGGCCAGGTGATTTCCAAGGGAGAACTGGCTCGCATAAACGAACCGATCGATGCCATCGGGGGTGATGAAGCCGTGGGAGAAAAATGCCGCCCAGCTACCGGTACTACCATGCTCCTGGGCATAACCAAGGCTTCCCTGCAGTCGGAAAGTTTTGTTTCCGCCGCCAGTTTCCAGGAAACCACCCGTGTTCTCACCGAAGCCAGTATTTCCAGTAAAGTTGACCAGCTTCTGGGGCTCAAGGAAAACGTTATCCTCGGACACCTTATTCCCGCTGGAACCGCTTTTAAACCATATTTAGGAATCAAAACAAAATATACGGCCGCGCCGCCCACCCCGGCCAAGCTGGAAACAGAAGAATTTATTCAGCGGGAAGAAGAGGAAGCTCGTGCCGATGCTGCCGTTAAGGAAGCTTTAGGCTTGACAGATTAGTCGATAATGATTATACTCATTAAAATTGTGTTTTCCCGTTTATGTATAATGTATCCACATATACTAAAAACAGTTACGTCTGGCACTGCCAGGAATCCTTATACCCGCCGGGTATATTAGTAAGTTTTGCTCTATTTGGAGAATTAGATGCCGACCATAAATCAGCTTGTTAGAAAGGGACGGAAAAAGGCCGCCAAAAAGTCTAGAACGACGGATTTGGATTGTTGTTCCCAAAGAAGGGGCGTTTGCCTCCAGGTGAAAACCCAAACCCCAAAAAAACCTAACTCCGCCCTGCGGAAAGTGGCCCGGGTACGCCTCAGCAATGGAAAAGAAGTAACTGCGTATATCCCCGGAATCGACCATAACCTCCAGGAACACAGCATTGTTTTGGTCCGGGGCGGCAGAGTCCGTGACCTGCCGGGTGTCCGTTATCATATCGTCCGCGGGGTGCTTGATACCCTCGGCGTGAGTGGCCGCAAGCAGGGACGAAGTAAATACGGCGCCAAGAGAGGCAAGTAAGCCGGGACCGCTCGGTTCCTGATTAACTGTTTTTATGGAAAAATACGGTGCAGCTTTTTGTTTTGGAATAAAATTTATAAATATCTATTGGGAGTGATAATATTATGCCTAGGAAATTCACGGCTTCAGCCAAACAACTAAGGCCGGATCCTAAGTACAACAGTAAACTGGTATCGAAGTTTGTGAACTGCCTCATGTGGGACGGTAAAAAAAGCGTCGCTCAGCGTATCCTTTTCGATGCTATGGAAGTGATGGGGAAAAGGGTCGGGGACGTGCCCCCTCTGGAAGTGTTCGAAACCGCTATCAATAATGTAAAACCGATTATCGAGGTTCGCAGTAAACGGGTAGGGGGGTCAACCTACCAGGTACCCATCCAGGTTAATTCCAGACGCCAGCAGGCCCTGGCATTTCGGTGGATAATCACCGCTGCTCGGAATAAAAAGGGTAAACCTATGTGCAATTGCCTGGCCGACGAACTCCTGGCTGCTTATCGTAAGGAAGGCACTGCCATGACCACTCGCGAGAATGTGCATCGTATGGCCGAAGCCAATAAAGCCTTTGCTCATTTCGCCTGGTAATTATACTAACCGTAAATGAGTTTTCCCGATTTCACATTATGGTTATACTGCTTCCGATTGAATTTTCCTGTTTTCGCATTATGTATATACTTAACCAGAAAACAATTACATCGGGCCCTGCCAGGAATT
>Ga0180435_10007113_pt1 | contig 10693 bp, 8 predicted proteins | sample SS_ome_3_FD_132467 | JGI IMG/M metagenome (GOLD analysis project Ga0180435, IMG submission 132467) | Hypersaline lake sediment archaeal communities from the Salton Sea, California, USA - SS_3_S_1 metaG | ecosystem: Environmental > Aquatic > Non-marine Saline and Alkaline > Hypersaline > Sediment... | reverse complement strand
CTTCTTTCCAAACAGCAAGGGACGTTTCCGGCTCCATATAGCCTGGATGGATCCTGGGTAGAATAAAAGTATCTTCAAGGATGTGATCGGCTACTTGGAATCCCTCTTTCATATCGCCATCACAAATTCGATATTCAGTGATCAGATTGCCGCCCTGATGCAAATCAGGTGCCCCTTTCTGCATGGCTTCAAGGGGATCAAAAACAGGTGAAAGCGGATCATATGAGATCTGGATCTGCCCGGCAGCTTGCTTTGCGGCTTGTTTGGTATCTGCAATGATCAAAATAACCGGTTCCCCGACATGTCGGACAACATCTCTTGCGAGTGAGGGCTGGTCCGGGATCAGGGGGCCGAATTCTTTGGCGCCCGGAATATCATCTGAAGTTAAGACAGCCAGGACTCCTGGTGTATCCAACGCATTACTTTTATCTATATCAAGGATCCTGGCATAATGATAGGGGGATCGAATAAGAATTCCAGTGCGGACATTATCAATCGGGATATCTGCAGTGTAAAGCGCCTTGCCTGCCGCTTTATCCCAGGCATCTTTTCTGCGCAGGGATTTCCCAACTGTTTGGAATTGATCAGTCATCCAAACTCCCTTCCTCTGCCAGATGGACAGCATCAATCATTTTGTTATACCCGGTACAGCGGCATAGATTTCCAGACAAACCATCCCGGATTTCCTGATCAGTTGGATGAGGGTTCTCATCCAGAAGCGCTTTTGCAGTTAATATCGCACCCGGTGTACAAAAACCGCACTGGACTGCACCAGCTTCTACGAAGGCTTTTTGGAGTTGGTGATACTCACCCTTTTCCATCAAACCTTCAATAGTCGTAATTTGAGTTCCTTCAACCTGGCCGATGAAGATCATACAGGAATTCACAGGTTTTCCATCAAGGATGACCGTACAGGCCCCGCATTCCCCTTCTCCTCCACAGGCATCCTTGGCGCCAGTTAATCCCAGGTCCGTCCTCAGTACATCCAGCAGGGTCCGATTGGGCATACATGTTATTGAAGTCTTTTTCCCGTTCAGGAGGAAAACGATAGAGATCTCTTTCACCTCATCCTCCCTTTCGCCTGTTCTACTGCACATTCGAGAGCACGATGAATGATGACCTCAGCCGCATGGTCACGATATTCCTCAGTGGATCTGACATCTGTGATCGGGCTGATATCTTTCTGACAGGCAGCATGGATCTCTTTCATCAGCTCCGGTTCCGGCTCTTTCCCCAACAGTGAATCTTCGACTTCCCGGCAGCGGATCACAGTAGGAGCAACCGAACCGAGAGCAATCCGTATATCGCTGATCTTTCCTTCCTGGTTCAGTTCGACTGCTACAGCTGTATTTACGACTGAAATGGCCATCCCAGATCGTTTTCCAACCTTGATAAATGCTGAACCCCAGGCTCTGGACAATGGTTTAAAGGAAATACTGTGAATAAATTCTCCATCCTTTAGATCAATCTCTCCAGGGCCAAGCAAGAACTTCTCCAATAATATCCTTCGTTCCCCTGTCATACTCTGCAGCAATAAGGTCGCATCATAGATCAATAATGGAGGGATAGTATCCGCAGCAGGTGAGGCATTGGCAATGTTTCCACCCAGAGTTCCCCGGCAGCGAGTTTGCTGGCAGCCTATACTTTCAGCTGCTGTGACCAGAGCCGGATTCACATTCTTAAGCAAGGCTGAGTCTGCCGCCTCCTGATGGGTCGTCAAAGCCCCCAGGACGATCTGACTCCCCTGATCTTCAACAAAGTGCATCGCGGCCACCCCACTGGTATCCACCAGAATCGGTGCGGAGAATTTTCCCTGGCGCATCTTTGGAACGATATCCGTCCCACCGGCCAATATTCTGGCGCCTGGCTGACTGAGATTTTCCTTCAGCTCAGTGATCGTAACCGGTCGGTGATAATTAAATTCCTGCATGAATAATCACTCCACAAAAGAACTGATCAGCTGATGGGAAAAAACATCTACCAATCCCAGATCTGTTAATCCCAAATCTGGCACAGTGGGTAATCCAATAAACGAAATAGTCATAAATGGAGCGGGCAGACTGCCGCCCAGGTTATGATAAAGATGATTGATCTCTTCTAGCCCAGCGATAACTTCTTCAACCGGCTCTTCGGTTAATAATCCCGCTATGGGTAATGCCAATTTCCCGATCACCTTACCCTCAGAAACCAATACAAACCCACCCTGCATATCTTCGATAGTTTTTGCGCACAGGGCCATGTCCTCATCATTCGTGCCGGCCACAATAATATTATGATGATCATGGGCGATCGATGATGCCAGGGCTCCATTCTTCAAACCAAAACCTTTTACAAAACTGATTCCGACGTTGCCATTCTTTCCGTGCCTTTCTACCACAGCTAACTTGAGGATATCCTTCCCCGGATCCGCAGCAACAGCGCCATTGACTACCTGCAATGAATCTTTGATCCGGGTATTGATGATCTGGTCCGGGAAAAGGTCAATGACCCAGACTTCAGCCTGATCAGCGGAGGATTCCAAACGGAAATCAGCACCCTTTCCCCCTTTTTTCAAAGTAACTGTTTGATAAAGCCAGTCAGGATACTCTGGTTTGGGTAGCGTGCCAATATACTTACCATCATCAACTACTTTTCTACCTTTAAAGAAAACCTGATTTGGTGAAATATGCTGCAGATCATCCACTAGCAAGATATCCGCCCATCTGCCCGGTGACAGAGATCCCACCAGATGTTCAATGCGAAAATGCTTCGCGGCATTGATGGTTGCCATCTGGATGGCCTGCATGGGTGTTAGTCCAAGCTCAATGGCGCGGTTGACCATGAAGTCGATATGCCCTTCGTCAAGGATCTCATCAGGGTGCTTGTCATCTGTGCAGAACATCAGATGATGGGAATATGTGCCATTTTCCACCACTCCCTTGAGAATCGGGTCGAGGTTCCTCTCCGTGCTCCCTTCGCGAACTAAAACAGACATGCCCAACTGCAAGCGCGAAACAGCTTCCTCATAATCTACACACTCATGGTCATCAGCCAGGCCTCCGCAAGCATATGCCACTAGTTCTTTTCCTACCCGGCCAACAGCATGGCCGTTGCAGATCTTGCCTAGCTTCAGAGCTGCTTCTATTTTCAAGAGATATTCATCCCGCATTTCAAGGACTTTGGATGGGTCAAGCTCTCCCAGGCTGACTGCCTGGGGCCAGGTCAGTATCTCGCTGACATCAGCCAGGTTCAACTCGCCCCCAGTCGTTTCCAATCCCGGTGCGGTGGGCACTCGTGAAGAGACCTCAAGGAATATATGGTAATCAATCTTATCTATGGAATGGAATAAAGCTTTGAATCCTTCGAGACCAGCTACATTAGCGATTTCCATAGGATCAGAAAGCATCACTGTAGTGCCTCGCGGCAGTAGCAGTTGAGACAAGAATTCGGGTACAACCAGGGTGGAATCCAAATGCACATGGGTGTCAATGAAACCCGGCAGGGCATATCTGCCCTGGCCATCGATCACCTGATCAGCCTGATAATCATCGGCGTAAGGGGTAACGATCCGCCCATCCTTGATACCTATCGATCCGGGTTCAACAGTGCCTGTAAAGACATTAACAACGTGAACCTGGTCAATCCTCAAGTCCAGCGGCGCCTCACCCAGGGCAGCCCTGATCAAGTCTTTCCGTGTAGATAGATCCATCATGGGTTACAAACCGCGTTGTCCGCGAATATAGGGCAAGCCCAATGCTGCCGGTGTACCAATGCGTTTACGGTTAGCCTCGCGGCTTCCTATCACCAGGAAGACGATCGTGAATAGATAAGGGATCATCTTCAGGAAGAAACCGTAATGAATATTGTAGTGGAAAGGATTGGACAGGCCGAAGATCGTTACCGGACCCTGGAGGTCAAGCACAAGCCTCCTGAGCGCTCCAAACGTGAATCCACCGAAAGCCGCCCGGAAAGGATTCCATTGGGCGAAGATCACCAGACCAACCGCGATCCATCCCTGGCCAGCGGTTGTCAGGCCGCCAAACCATCCGGGGGAGATCGAAAGGCTGATCGTGGCGCCAGCTAAACCTGCCAACAATCCACCGACAAACACATATAGATATCGAGTGAAATAGACCCGGATACCCAAAGTATCTGCAGCAGCAGGATATTCTCCTACAGAGCGCAGATGCAGTCCCGGGCGGGTGCGGTTGATAAAATACCAGGCCAAGGGAATAAACAAGTACCCAATATAAACCATTATGCTGTGATTATCAAAAAAGATGCCACCCAACCAAGGAATCTGAGATAAGCCCGGAATAGAATACTTCGGAAGCTGGGGTACAACATCTCGTAAGCTGGTCAGCCCTTCACCAAGAACCAGGCTGATCCCGGTGGCCAGGAAGTTCAAAGCCAGCCCGCTGATGACCTGGTCTGCTTGAAGTGTGATTGTAATAAAAGCATGAACCTGGCTGACGAGCCCAGCAGCCAACATGGCTACCAACAAACCTATCCAAGCATTATTTGTTGCTGCTGCTGCCTTATAGGCAGACATCGCACCAATCAGCATCATTCCTTCTACACCGAGATTCAAGATACCTGATCTTTCTGCAAATATTTCGCCCACTGTCGCATACAGCAATACGGTTCCAGTAGCTATACCAGACGCTAAGATTAAAATGAAATCCATGTTAGTCCTCCACCTTCCGGGTGATTCTGACCCGGTTGCGATAGAAGAAATCACTCGCAATCAAAAACACCATAATCAATCCCTGAATCAATGTTGGTATACCGGAAGGTTGCACTTCCCTACCCGCCAGGATCAAGGCCCCAAACAGGATCGATGCCAGGATCACTGCCAGCGGGTTGAGTTTTGCTAACCAGGCAATGATAATACCTGTATAACCATATCCGGGAGAGATCGCACCCTGCAAGCGGTGGACTACTCCCATGATCTCTGAGGCTCCCGCCAAACCTGCCAGGGCGCCGGATACGATCATAACCAGCACGATGTTCTTTTTGATAGATATACCGGCATACTCCGCAGCTCGGGGGTTATCGCCAATCAAGCGGATTTCATACCCCCACCTGCTTTTACTCAATACCCACCAGAGGATAATTGCGGCAACGATTGCCAGCACAAGTCCGAAGTGAGTGGTCAGTCCCCCGAAGAAGGGCCATCTCTTGGCCAGGTCAGTTAATCTCGGGAACCAGGCATTGCGCTGGAACATGCGCGACATCTGGAAGCCGCCTTCAGACCACACACCATAAATAAAATAGTTATTCCACTCGATGGCGATATAGTTCATCATCAAGGTAGAGATGATCTCATTCACGTTATAGCGCGCTTTTAAGAAACCTGGAATGAAACCCCACAGAGCGCCAAACAACATACCAAATCCAGCAGTTACCAGAATGAACTGCCATTTGGGTGCTTCCATTGGGAGTACCGGCAGCAAGACAACCATACTTGCACCAAAAGCTCCCAGGAAAAACTGGCCTTCTGCGCCGATATTCCATAATTTCATTCGGAAAGCGATCGAACAGGCCAGACCCACCAGCATCAGGGGGATCGCTTTTACCAGCGTATCAGATAGCACACCGACACTGCCAAGGGAAAACTTGGCAATATGGACATAGGCTGCCCAGGGATCACCGCCGGCGATCTTGATAACCACTGCTCCGATCAACAGAGCAATGATCACTGCAGCCAGAGACAAAACAGGCGATAGCCAGCGAGGTGGATTTTCTATCCTGTTCTCAATCTTAATCTTGAATGGAAACTGCCATTTGGGAGCAGATTCTTTTACACTGATATCAGCCATATCAATTCACTCCTTCTTTTTCAATCTGCTCAAGGGGAGTGCCGGTCATCATCTGACCGATCTTATCGATATCTCCATCATTTACTTCACCCATGATCTTACCTTCATAAATAACGTAGATCCTGTCGCTAAGACTCAATAACTCCTCCAGCTCTTCAGAAATGAGCAATATCGCGGCTCCTGATTCCCTTTGGGAAAGTAGGAGTTTCTGTACACCCTCTATCGCACCAACATCCAAGCCGCGCGTGGGTTGGACTGCAATCATTAATTTAGGCTCACTGGAGATCTCCCTGGCCAGGATCACCTTCTGGAGATTGCCTCCTGAAAGCAGGCGGACTGATGTATCTATGGTTGGCACCATAATATCGAAGGAATCCTTCAATCCGGATGCGTACTTATTTGCTTCAGAGGTCAATACTCGCCACCCTTTGGCAATTGGTGACTGATCATAATTCTTCATGATCACATTATCGGTCATACTCAGGTTGGGAGCGGTGCCTACATGAGTCCGGTCTGCGGGAATCAGTGAGATACCATGCCGAATTCCGAGTTTCACAGGCTGGTTGGTCACATCTTTATGATTGACTTCCACAGTCCCTTCTGTGACCGGTCTTAAGCCTGTCAGCGCTTCAGCAAGTTCGTTCTGACCATTGCCGGATACACCAGCCAATCCAACAATCTCACCTTCCTTGACGTTGAGATCAACTCCATTCAGTGACTGGATGCCCTTGTCATTAAAGGCTTTCAGATCATTTACATTCAGGACAACTTCACCAACTTCAACATCTTTCTTTTCAACCCGGAAGATCACTTCCCGGCCGACCATAAGATGCGCTAAATCTGCTTTAGTGACATCTTTTGTGTTGATCCCAGCTGAAGTTACTTTACCTTTCTGGAGTACAGTAACCCTGTCAGCGATATCTACCACTTCATTCAGCTTGTGACTGATAAAAACAATCGACTTTCCCTGTTCTGTCATCGAGCGCAGCGTATTGAATAATTCATCGATCTCAGTCGGAGCGAGGACTGCTGTTGGTTCATCCATGATCAATATATCTGCACCACGGTAGAGCATCTTCAGGATCTCAACCCGCTGCTGCTCTCCAACCGAGATCTGCCAGACCTTGGCCTCAGCATCGATCTGCAAGCCGAATTTCTTAGCTATCTCTGTGACTTTGCGAGTGTACTCCGGTAATTTCATCCTAAAGCGGGGTTCTTTTAACCCGAGCAGGATGTTCTCGGTGACGGATTGTGAAGGCACCAGCATGAAATGCTGATGTACCATACCAATTCCTGCTTCAATAGCTTCCCGGGGGGAGCCAAAGTTTGCCGGTTTGCCATGCACTATGATCGAGCCAGCTTCAGCTTTATACAAACCTGCCAGCACATTCATCAAGGTGCTTTTCCCTGCTCCGTTCTCCCCCAGAAGGGCATGCACCTCGCCTTTTCTCAGATCAAAATCAACCTGATCATTAGCAACCACACCCGGAAACTGCTTGGTAATGGACTGCATCTGAACAACCAGTTCATGTGTGCTCTTCTCATTATCCATAATCCACCATCTGTCTATGTGATAAAAATTTGATAAAAAAGAAAAAATAATTCCATTTAAGAGTTGGGTGACCAGATTACTCTGGTCACCCAACACAGTAGTGTTTAGAGGTCAGGCAGGTCAGCGATGATATTCTCGTTCCACCAGTACATACCATAGGTGGCCTCAAAACCAGGTGCGCCGGGCGCAAACTGATCAATATCTGCCTGGGTCATTCTTTCGCCATCGGGAACTACTACATTGCCGTCGATATCAACAATCGGTCCAGCGAAGACATCAAAGCGGTCAAATTCACCAGCAGCAACGGAGTCCATCACTGCCTGGATCGCGGCCAGGTCATCTGCGGGTAAGCTGGCAACGCCAGGCTGCAGTTCCTGTCCTTCCATGAAACCGTAGAGAGCAACGCCGCCATTAGCAGCACCAAAGTAGTCTGCCATATATGGATAGGTTCCAGCTTGTACTTCTTCGGCGATGCGGACGAATTCAGGTCCCCAGACCCAATAAGGAGCGGTCAGGCACTCATCAATGGTGCAGGAGCCAACCCAGTCATAGGTGATGCCATAAACGCCTTCGCGGTCAGCGGCTGCCAGAGCGGAAGCCGGGGTGTCTGCGCCGGTCATAACAACATGGGAGCCAGCGTCAAAGAGGGAATCGGCGCCTTCGCGCTCAACAATGGGATCGTGCCAGGTGAAGATCCAGCGGATATCCACTTCGCAGTCGGGGCAGGTTTCTGCAACACCTAATGCGTAGGCATTGAACAGGCGGAGTTCTTCTGGGATTGGGAAGGTGGCCATACCGCCAACGCGGTTAGCGCCATCTGCCTTGGCCCGGGAGCCAGCGATCATGCCAGCAACGTATTTCATGACTTCCATTTCGCCAAACAGGTTGCCGAAGTTTTCGCCATTGAATTTGTAGCCGGAAATATGCACAAAACCGACATTGGGGAATTCATCAGCTACGACGAGCATGGGGTCCATATAACCAAAGGAGCCACCGAAGATCAGATCAAAACCCTTGCGGGCCAGAGCACGGAATACCTGCTCGGAATCTGCACCTTCTGCGACAAGCTCAACATAGGCAGTATGAACGCCGTCCATATTATCCTGGACATAGTTGATACCTTCCCACTGAGCCTGTGACCAACCGCCATCATCGTGATTGCTGAGCATCACAACGGCAACGTTGAACATGCCTTCTTCAGCATCAGGAATCTGCAGTCCGCCATCAGAAGCTGCTTCTTCTTCCTCAGCTTCTTCGACTTCAGCTTCCTCTTCCATCACCTCTTCAACCTCTTCAGCTTCTTCGGCCATGGGGGCCTCTTCTGTTGGAGCCGGCTGGCAGGCTGTGAAGACAAATGCTGATATAAGCACCAGGCTAATCACTAACCATAAACTTTTCTTTCTCATTTTATCTCCTCTACATTGAAATAGGTTATAAAATACTGCTTTACTTTCGAGCTGTACCACCTCCTCATATTGTAGTCTATCTAATAATTCATAGTATACTTGAATATTATTTTTCAACTTAAGAATAATATCCTAATCTGGGGTAGATTTTCCCTACCCCAGCTAGAAAATCAGCAAATACTAGGGTTTAGGGCACAATCCTGGTGCCTGTTTCACCTTTAAGCGCCCGGCCAATATTCTCCGGATTTGTCACAATGGCTTCCTTCCCGCCCTGTTCCAGGAATTTTACGATAGCCTTGATCTTCGGTTCCATGGAACCCTTGGCAAAGTGCGTTCCTTCTTCAAGGTATTTCTTGGCCTCGGCGACTGTGATCTGATCCAGATCTACCTGATCAGGTTTACCAAAATTGAGGGCCACCTTCTCTACTGCAGTGGAGATCAAGAGCAGATCGGCATTGATTTCGTTAGCCAGGAATGCTGATGCGAAGTCTTTATCAATCACAGCGGCTGTTCCAATCACACCTTCATCGGTTTCAATAACAGGAATACCACCGCCACCAACTGTGATGGTAATCGTTCCGGAATCGATTAGTGCCTTGATCGCGTCCAATTCCATAATTTCTACTGGTAGAGGAGAAGCAACCACACGGCGCCATCCACGCCCAGCATCTTCCACAACATTCCAACCCTCATCTTCTTTTTTCTTCATGGCCTCATCTTCTTCCATGAATCCACCAATCGGTTTAGCCGGAGCTTGAAAAGCCGGATCATTGGCATCCACCCGGACCTGGGTAATCACTGTTGCGGCAGCTTTCTCAATACCGCGTTCCTTCAATTCATTATGAATGGTCTGTTGAAGGGAATAGCCGATCGCTCCCTGGCTGTCTGCTCCACAAACATCCAGAGGTACTTCATGCATGCCTTCAACTTTATGGGCAATCTCAGATCGGCGTAGAATAAAACCTACCTGCGGGCCATTTCCATGGCCAACTGCGATATCCCAGCCAGCTTCGATCATATCCACTAAGTGGGTCGCGGTCTCCTGAGCAGCTTTATACTGATCCTGGACCGAGTGATGCTGCTTGGACTTAATGAGGGAATTCCCTCCAATCGCGACAACTGCTACTTTTTTCTTTTCTGCCATATTCATCTCCTAGCACATGGTCAAAGCCATGACGGCTTTCTGGGCATGCATCCGGTTCTCAGCCTGGTCAAACACGACTGATTGAGGTCCATCCATAACTTCGCTGGTCACTTCTACATCACGATCTGCTGGCAGGGGGTGCATATAAATTGCATCCTTGTCAGCCAGAGCCATTTTCTTAGCATCTGTGATCCAATCTGAGTATTTATCCTGAATTTTCTTGCCTTCTTCGGGATCATGGGTGGTCATAAGTGGGCCCCAGGATTTAGCATATACAATATCAGCATCCTTGAAGCCCTCTTCCATATCTTCAACAACTTCGAATTTTCCGCCATAGATCTTGGCCTGTTCTTTGGCCTGCTCCATGATCTCCGGCATAAGCTTGAATTCTGGCGGGTGCGCCAGGGTTACATCCAGGCCAAAGCGGGGCATCTGCAGCACTAGAGACTGGGGAACTGACATTGGTTTAAGGTAGGATGATGCGTAAGCCCAGGAAACAACGATCTTCTTTCCTTTCAAATTCGGGCCTTTTTTCTCGAAGATGGTCATAATGTCCGCCAGGCACTGATGCGGGTGGTAGATCTCGCATTGCATGTTCAGAACTGGAGAGCGGGAAGCAGAAGCGACATTATTGATGTATTTATTTCCTACACCCCAATCCACGTGACGGATTGCGATTCCATCAAAATAACGGCCGAGGATCTCGCCCAATTCCTTTTCGGTATCCCCGTGGGACACCTGTGTTGTGCGGCTTTCCATGAAAGCTGCATGCCCACCTAACTGAGCCATT
>Ga0180435_10007112_pt1 | contig 10693 bp, 9 predicted proteins | sample SS_ome_3_FD_132467 | JGI IMG/M metagenome (GOLD analysis project Ga0180435, IMG submission 132467) | Hypersaline lake sediment archaeal communities from the Salton Sea, California, USA - SS_3_S_1 metaG | ecosystem: Environmental > Aquatic > Non-marine Saline and Alkaline > Hypersaline > Sediment... | reverse complement strand
TGAAAAGAATCACAAAGGGGATGCGGCCACCATGACAAAAGCTGAGCTGTCGGCGGCCCTGGAAAAAGCCGTGCGTTATCCCCATAAACATGTTCACACAGGCCGCCTGATTGTGTCACCCAAAGCATATCAGACACCGGACTTGGAAACCAATATGGTGATCAGTCCGTTTGCCCTGTTGGATTGTACGGGTTCGATTCGCATCGGTCCCTGGTGCAATATCGGTCCGCGAACACGGATCTACACCCATGATACCATTCACATGGGTAAACAGCCATTGGCTTTGCTGGAGAACGAACTGGGTGTGTTATGGCAGGATAAAGACATTGGACGTGATGTGTGGATTCATGACGGTTCCATCGTGTTGTACCAGGCAACCTGTTTGCCAGACGGTTTTGTGCTGGGGGCCGGATCCATTTTAACGAAAAATCCTGGTGCTTATGAAATATGGGCCGGTAATCCGGCGCGCAAGATCGGGGAAAGAAAGATAGCTGACCGGGAGGCCATAGAAGCGCGGGTGCAAGGCAATCGTTTTCGTTTAAATGATGTTTCCGGGGACAGGTCGTGACCATGGCAAGCAAACGGCCCGTTCTGGGTATGATTCTCAAAGGCTACCCAAGGATATCGGAAAGCTTCATATCCAATGAGATTCTGCTGCTGGAACGCCAGGGTATTCGTATCCATATTTTTTCCATGCGTCACCCGCGTGAATCTTTCACGCACAAAAGTATTCAACAGATCCAGGCCCAAGTAGATTATTTGCCGGAGCGCATATTGGCCGCACTACCCCAATTATTTTTTTACAACCTAATCCAAGCTGTGAAGGCCCCCGGCACCTATCTGGGTGCAATGGTGACCGCCTTCAGACGATTTGTCAGAACGCGCAAATCAGCCACCATAAAACATTTGCTACAAGCCGGTTACCTGGTTCAAAAATTGCTGCCGGGAAGCAATGTGGTGCACCTGCATGCCCATTTCGCCCACTCTCCAACGTCGGTGGCTATGTTTGCGAGTCAGTTAAGTGGTATCGACTATAGTTTTACTGGGCATGCCAAGGACATCTACACCTCTCACCCCATTCAACTAAAGGAAAAGATTACCAGGGCGCGGTTTGTGGTTACCTGCACTGAGTACAATCGTCGACATCTCATGCAGATATTGGGTAATCGTCGTACCGCTATTTACCGCATCTATCATGGTATCGATTTGAAGCTTTTTTCGAGTAGGGCCAAAAAACCACAGACGAAGCAGCCCTACCACCTGGTTACGGTGGCCCGGCTGGTGCCCAAAAAAGGGCTCCCTACGGTCTATCGTGCTCTGCAGCGGCTAAAACAGGCCGGGGTTGAATTTGAGCACATCCTGATTGGCGATGGCGATGATCGCGAAAAAATCTTGAAGTTGATTCGAGATCTTGATCTATCTGGCGCCTGCCGCTGGCTGGGGACCCTGACCCACGAACAGGTGCTGGAACATTATCGGCGGTCGGACCTTTTTGTCCTGGGATGTGAGCAGGCGGCCAACGGGGACCAGGACGGCATACCGAATGTCTTTGTGGAAAGTCTGGCCATGGGGCTTCCGGTGGTGGCGACCCAGCTTTCAGCCATTCCGGAACTAATCGAGTCGGGCAAAACCGGGCTTTTGGTAGAACCTGGCAACGACGCAGACATGGTCACGGCTATCCTAAACTTGTTGACGGATTCTGCTCTCCGGATTCAGGTGATCACAGCTGGAAAGCAGCGTGTGCAGCAGATGTTCAATAATCGAGAGTTAATCAAGAGCTTGTATCGAACGTACCAGCGAAAAGTGCCGGAGCTTCAGTTAAAACAATAAATTTCAAATGCCAGAGTGCTGGATACTGGAGGCTGGGTTCTGGATGCTGGATAATGGATGCCCGCAACCCGCAAACCGTAACCCACAACCTAAACCCTAAAACGTAAAACCTAAAACATTCCGCATGCATATCGCCCTGTATACACCTTTTAAGCCCCTTGGGCACCCCAACCCTTCCGGAGATTTGGTAATTGCCACGGGCTTGCATGATTATCTCGTTGCCAGAGGCCATAAGATCTGGCAGGCAGGCCCGCTGCGGGCCAGATGGATTTATTGGAAACCCTGGATGTTCATCGAGGTGTTAAGGGTATACCGGCATGCAGTCCGACATGTTTTGCGTGAGAGAGTGAATCTATGGTTAACTTACCATACCTACTACAAAGCTCCTGATTTATTGGGTCCAAACGTATCCAAGCGTACCAATATCCCCTATATCATTTTTCAAGGTATTTATTCTACAAAGCGAAGAAGGAAGCTCAAAACCTGGCCTGGATTTGGGCTCAATCAAGTGGCATTGAAAAATGCCCGGCACATTTTTACCAACCGTCGTGAAGATTGGGATAACCTAAAACGGTTTGTACCCCAAGATCGGATTTCTTATGTGAGGCCGGGTATCCATACGGATGACTTTTATTTTGATGCCGATGCCCGCAAACAAATACGCCAATCTTTGGGTGTGGAAGCGGAAGTGGTAATCCTGGCAGTTGCTATGTTCCGATCCGATGTGAAAACCAAGGGTCTCACTTTTTTAATTCGGTCATGTGGCCGCTTAATCAAAGAGGGGCTCAGATTCAAATTGGTCATAGCCGGAGACGGTAAGGAGCGGCGTTATCTTGAACAGCTCGCCAAAAAGCACCTCGGCGCTAGCGTGCATTTTGTTGGCAGAATCAAAAGAGCGGATATGTTCAGATACTACAGTGCCAGCGATTTGTTTGCGTTTCCAGGTATACGGGAGTCATTGGGTATGGTGTATCTGGAGAGCCAATCCTGCGGTCTTCCGGTTATTGCCTTTCGCAATGGGGGGATACCCGAAGTGGTCAAAGACAATACGACCGGATTCTTGACACCGGTTCATGAGCAAGACGCATTCGATTCGGCCATACGCAGACTTGTGACTGACTCTGATCTGCGACATCTTATGGGGAAAGCGGCGTCAGCCTATGTCCGTAGCTGGCATCAACTGAATTCTAACTACGATGCTGTGGAAACAACCTTGCTGACCATAGCTGGAGCTAACAAACATGCTGGATAAGGACAGACCCACCCGATTCGCCCTGATCCGCCATGCACCGACAATGTGGAATCGACAGAAATTGATTCAGGGACAAAAGGATTCACCCCTTACAAAAGAAGGTCGAACGCTGTCCAGAACCTGGGGAAGAGTGCTGCAGGACTTACATTTTGACCGCATCCTTACCAGTGATCTTGGTAGATCCGTGTCAACCGCCAGACTCATTAATCAGACACTGGGGCTAGGATTAGAAAAAACAGACCAATTGCGGGAATTGGACTGGGGGCAATGGACCGGTAAGCGAATTCAGGACATCCGGTCAGAGAATCCCAGGAAATTAGAGATTATGGAAGGCAAAGGATGGCAGTTTTGTCCTCCCGGTGGTGAGAGTTATATGCAAGTTTGGCATAGAGCCAGAGACGTATTGCGCAGGGAGGCCAATCGGTTTCCGGGAGATTCTATTTTAACGGTTACCCACGAGGGACTCATAAAATGTATGGTTTATCGTTTGTCCGAGCGACAGTTACAACCCCAGAATCGTGTCCCGATCAAACCTTATCATCTTCACTGGCTTAGCTGCCAAAAGAATGAAGTCCAAATTGACACCATCAATGCCTTGGCATTGTGTTAGTGTGGCAAAATTAGCATGCGCGGGTCTAGGTGGGCAATAGGGGACCCGCTCAAATTCTAGTGGCGTGTCACAAAAAACTTTCGCAAAAGGTTAGATTTTATGCTGAAAATTGAAGATATCCGGGCTATCAACTTTGAGATTACCTCAAAATGTGGCGCCAAATGTCCTTTTTGCAGCCGAGGCCAGAAAATTCGTTCCTTTGGCAATCAGGATATTTCGCTTGCAGATCTTAAACACCTGCCGCGCAAATTGTTGCAGCAGCTTCGGCGAGCTTCCTTTTCAGGCAATTTTGGTGATTTCAGCTGTAATAATGAATTTGTGGATATCGTTGCTTATCTGCGTGATCTCAATCCGGATATCGTCATGGATGGCGAGACAAATGGTTCTGCACAAAGTAGTGATTGGTGGCGCCGGCTTGGTACGCTTTTTGGAAATGGAAATTTAATTTTTGCACTTGATGGCCTGAAGGATACCCACCCACTACATCGCCGCGGAACACAATTCAAGCGTATTATCAAAAACCTTGAGGCCTTCGCTTCTGGCGGTGGCCGTGCTTACTGGAAGTTTATTGTGTTTGCGCATAACGAACATCAGATTGCCGAGGCTGAAAGCATGGCTCAAAAGTATGGTTGCAGAGGCTTTTTTGCTGTTTCTTCGCGTGAGTACACTGACATTCTCAAGCAGCCCAAAACCATAGATGTGGAGATCAAGCGTGATATCTACAACAGTTACTATCGCAAACTGGATGTCAATAAACAGACGGCACGCTGCAAGCCGTTTCATTCAGGTTCAATTTATATTGCTGCAGACGGAAGCGTTCACCCGTGCTGCTTTGCCCATTGCATGTTCATAACCGAGCATAACCGCCAGTTCGACTTTATTGTTCCTTTGATCAAGCAGTATCAATCGGAGATCAATTTTAAAACCAAGCCGATAAAAGAGATTATTGAAGGGCCTTATTTTAAGGCGGTGGCGGCGCAATCGCCGACCAACAGCTATTGCCAACTTAAATGCAATCGATATAAAAAGGCCATCCGCCAAGAACTCGTTTTATATGATAACGAATTTTAGAATAATATGAAAATAGTCGTGTATTGCCAACACGTTTTGGGAATCGGACATTTTTTTCGAACTCTGGAAATTTGTCGAAAATTAAAGGGCCATGAAGTGGTGCTGGTCACGGGCGGTGAGCGGCCCGATATTGCCTTACCCGACCATGTCCGTGAAATTCCTCTACCAGGTTTGATGATGGACGCGGATTTCTCGCAATTATTCACAACGGAAAAGGACCACAGCATTGAGACCGTCCGCAGCCAACGACAGGATCGTTTGCATCGTCTTTTTGAGACAGAATCGCCAGATGTCTTCTTGATCGAACTTTACCCCTTTGGGCGCAAGGCTTTCCGGTTCGAGTTGGATCCAATCTTGGAAGGCATTCGCAAGGGCGAATTGCCGTCATGCCATGTGATATGCAGCCTGAGAGATGTGTTGGTGGAAAAAAGGAAAGTGGAATCGTATGAGGTCCGGGTCATTAAAATTCTAAATCGCTTTTTTGATGCGGTGCTGGTGCATGCAGACCCACAGCTATTAAAACTGAATACCACATTTACTAGGCTCAGCGATATCGCTTGTCCCATTGTTTACACGGGTTTTGTCACGCCGAGACCTGCGCCAGGATCGGGAAAAAGGCTGCGTGAGCGACTTGGTATCAAACCGAAAAACAAGCTGGTGGTGGTCAGTGCCGGTGGCGGCAAGGTGGGATTCAGGGTTTTAATAACCGTGGCTCAGGCAATAAAATACATGTCTGAAGAGATCCGCGTTTTTATGTTTTCTGGGCCTTTTATGGATGCGGATAATTTTCAGAAGTTGAAGTCCTATCAAAATAGCAAGCTGCATGTGGATCGTTTTACACCCAACTTTCTCGCCTTCCTGGACGCCGCTGATTTGTCCGTTAGCATGGCAGGGTACAACACCAGCATGAATTTAATGGCGGCAGGAACACCGGCCCTGGTATGGCCGTTTGCCCAGAATCGGGAGCAGCGGCTAAGGGCGGAGCGCCTGGCGCTCTTGGGTGGCATAAAGGTTTTAGCAGACACGGATCTGGCGCCAGAAACAATGGCGAGTCATATGCAAGCCATGTTGTCTCAGAGCAAGCGGTCTGCGGGTATGATTGATTTGGCAGGCGCGGAAGCAACGGCTAGGTGGATAGAGGAGAATTGTCGGGTTGGGGGGTTATAACGCGGAAGGTAGAAGGGGCTGCGGTTTGAAGGGTAGGAGTGGTGGGCAATCTGCCGATTGCCGGCTATTAGCCGTTCGGTGTTCATTTTGAGGCAATTAGGAAAGGCTGTTTTAAGCCAAAATAGTGACAACTTTTGATCAGGACTTGACTTTGCGGGTATAAGCGGTCAGCTAGCAGGTATAAGCATTGAGCTGCTTGTGGCTTATTGCCGATCGCTGTAAGCTGGAGTTTACCGTTGACATCCCCATGAAAAATGGGGATCCAGTTTATACGCAGGGCCTTAGAATGGATTGTCATCCCAGAGGAATCGGGGATCCAGAATATGCCTTTAGCTGATAGTTGATGGCTTTAACTGGGTTTTAGCCTGCGCGGGAACGACGGGAAGGATCAAGGGATCATTCAGCTGGCGTTGAGTTACGAAAGTTGGATTGCAAGGAAATAAAAATTTTGATCTTGGCTATTGGCTCTTGGGCGGTTGAGAGTCAGTAGCGAATAGTCATCTGCAGTCTAGCTTCACCCCTTCACCCCTCCAACCCTTAGGTTAAACAGGGCTTATTGTGAATAGTGTTAAGCTATACAAATCGGACAAAGTTCGGATGTAAAAATGCATTACCCTATTTCTAAATTGTGGCAACAACCACACAAGGACCAAAGTCAGGCCATCGACAATTGTTTGCGGGCGGCATTGGATAAAGTTTCATATAGAAAGACCATCCCGGTTTATTTTCGGGCTGATGATGTGGCGGTCCCCGGCAGGCAGTTTAAAGATTTGGTCAAGGTTTTCAGGCGTCACCGTGTTTCTCTATCCATGGCGGTAGTGCCGACCTGGCTGACCCAATCACGCTGGGATATAACCCAAGAATTGTGTCGGGCGAACCCTCAATTATGGTGTTTCTACCAGCATGGCTGGCGGCATGTAAACCATGAAAAAGAAGGCAAAAAGCAGGAATTCGGGTCTGCACGGGCCCGCAAAGATATCCACAAGGACATTATTCGTGGACGCGATCGGCTGAAATTCCTAATGGGGAGCACCTTTTACCCGGCCTTCACACCGCCCTGGAATCGTTGTTCCAAACAAACATTCGGTGTTCTGAAAGAATTAGGCATTGCGGTTATCTCACGAAGTCAAGCAGCGTGGCCACCTGTAATGGCAGGTATGAAGGATTTTCAAGTCAATGTTGATTTGCATACCCGTAAAGAACCCTCAGCGGCTAAAGGCTGGCAAAAACTTTGGGCGGAATTGACACATGCCATTGCCGGTGGCTTTTGTGGCATCATGATTCATCATCAGCGTATGAATGCCAATGCTTTATCCTTTCTGGACAGTCTGCTGAAACACATGCGGGCTATGGATCGATTTCGGTTTTATCATTTGAAGGACTTGGCGGAGGGGTTACATGAAACTTGAACCATTTCAACTGGAACGCTATTTTGCCCGGCACGAATTCTCGACCCCATATCTGCTAAGTTGTTCAGATTGTGAGAGCATGTCCATCGATGAGTTGCTAACAATGACACCGGAAGCCAAAGAGCGGTTTCTTTCCCAAAGGCTGGGATATACACAATCCAGCGGTAGTCCAGAGCTACGCCATGCCATAGCCAATTTATATGACCAGGTAATCGCCGATCACATCCTGGTGCATGCCGGCGCGGAAGAAGCAATTTTCAATTTTATGCATACGGTACTGGAACCGGGTGATGAAGTGGTCGTACATGCGCCGCGGTACCAATCCCTGGGTGAGGTGGCCCGCGGCATCGGTGCCAAGGTCATCTCCTGGGAAGCCGATCCTGAAAAAGACTGGGCGCTTGATATCGACTTTTTAGATAAGTGTTTGACCCCAAAAACCCGCGCTGTGGTGGTTAACTTTCCCCACAACCCCACAGGCTTTTTACCGGAGCTTCAATTCGTAAGTGCTCTATCTGAGCTGTCAAGCAAACATGGATTTATTATCTTTTCAGATGAAGTCTATCGCGGATTGGAATACGATTCCAGTTATCGTTTGCCTGCTTTTGCAGACATCAATGCGCAGGCGGTTTCACTGGGTGTCATGTCTAAAACATATGGTCTGGCAGGTCTGCGCATCGGTTGGATCGCAACCCGCAATAAAACCGTTTATCATAGAATGGCAGCCTTCAAGGATTATACGACCATCTGTAACAGCGCCCCCAGCGAGTTTCTGGCGAACCTGGCCCTGGAACATCATGAGTCGATTGCCAATCGAAATGTTTCCATCATTGAAGCCAACTTAAGGTTTATTCAAGGTTTTTTTGATCGGCATGCTGATATGTTTCGCTGGCAGGCGCCCAAAGCCGGGCCCATCGCTTTTCCGCACTATCTTGGCGGAAACGTGGACGATTTATGTCTCAATTTGGTGGAAAAGGCTGGCGTTTTACTGGTACCTGGATCATATTTCGGACATAATGGCGAGTGTTTTCGGATCGGATTTGGTCGCAGCAATTTGCCCGCGTGTTTGGAGCAGTTGGACAAATATCTGAACCGCTTTGGCTCAGATCTTTGATTTTGGAACATATTTATTAGAAACAGAGTTGACATGGCGGCGGTCGTGTTCTTTGGCGATCAGCAAAAACGCGTTTCCACGAAGCCATAAAGTCAGACGGGGTCCCATCTCATGAAATTATAATGAAAACAAAACGATATGAAGATGCACTCAAAACAAGATTCCGACAGAAACATAAATCTCCCCGGCGTTGCCTGTAAAATCTTCTTCCAAGTCATACCATTCGGCCGTACCCGCAAAGCCCAGACTCCTCAACCCGATGGTCGTGGTAAGAATGGTTTTGCCTTTGCCTAAGGCGAAATTTGCACCCCCAGCTACGCCAAGACCGACTGCGGTACCTGAAAATGAAATTTCATCCCCAAGGTACTCTTTGTCCGTTTTACCGCCGTAGAACCCAACCAAAATCTGGGGCCCTCCCCAAAGACGGATCTTTTCAGAGGGATTGCCGCCGAAAGCAAATGTGTTGTTGATTACAAGGCCGCCAAGCTCGAAAGTCACATCTTCGTCATCCTCTATCTCTATGCCTCTGGATTCAATCCCAGCTTGAAATCGATAACTGAATACTTTCTTTTTGGCAGACAGTGGGTTGGTTTCAAATTGAAATCCAACACCAAAGAAACCCGTATCGATATCGAATTCTTCTGAATCTTCAAAATCAAGTTGACCCTCTCCGCTTCCGCCGCCAAGATCAATATAGGCGCCCAATGATAACCCTAACGTTGCATAAATTTTCTGATTTTTACTTTTATTATGCTGCTTTCTTCAGTACATCCAGAAAATGCATTAGATCCTTGCGAACAGACTTGTTCGCACTCATTGTGAGAGTTAGTTCACCCTGGGGTCGAGTAAGACGACCAGCTCTTTGAATGACCCGGTGTCGGAGGGTATCCAATCTTTCGAATGTCCAAGCAGCCGGACGTTTCGCACGTGCTCTTTGAACCGAAGGGGCTGCCAACATTTGCACTTCACGCGATAGATTATGGGCCATCATTGAACACAGGGTGTAAATCTGATTGCCGGCCAGACGCCTGGAAGGGATTACGTCCAGTGCCGCATCATTTTTCGCGTCGCCAAAGATACATTCCTGAGATCCGCGGCCATTGTGAAACAAAACAACACTTTTTGCGGACTCGGTTTTATTGGTGACAATGACCTTATAATCATAATTGAAGTCACGCGGTTCAAAAAGGTGAAGCTGAATCGGCCCTCTTCGCTGTTTTTGGTGAAGCTGAATCGGCCCTCTTCGCTGTTTTTTATGTTTTTTCCTTGTGAAAATAAAGCGATAGCAGTCGTCCCAGGATTTGGGCTTCCATTGAGTCTCAAAATATGACCATTGTTTATCAATTTTATGCCAGCGCTTTCTTCCTTCGACCATACCTTTGAGTTCGGTGAGCCTTTCAAAAGGAACAGAGGCGGTAAACTTCACATAGTTGTTGTTTAAAATGGACATGATTTCTTTACTGAAAAAAGCAGAATCCATTCGTGATTCGAGTACGGTATTTTTCAGATGCTCTTTGGCTTCGACAAAGCAGCTTAACATAAATTGATCTGCGCCATTGGAATCGTGCACATTGCCTGGTCTATGAAGGGCATCGAGAAATTGCCCAGTCTGTGCAACGGTGCAAAACAATGGATAGTAGCTGCGGGATCCCTTTTTTTGTTTGTTGAAACCGACGGCGGTGCCTTCAGAGTGACCCTTTGTCGATTGAACTGAACCATCAAAATCCAGAGTTAGCCGAGGAAAATTTTCACGTATAAGTCCTTCGATGACCATTGAACGCGACAGATGTCGGACATTTTCAACACCAGTTTCTTCCATCTTCGAAAGAGCCCTTGATATAGTGGAAACATCCGGCAACCTGCGCAGTCCCATCAATCGAAGCACAATGGGATCATCACGGTAATAATCAACTTCGCGCAGGCGTCGAAAGCCAATGAGCAAATGAACGATCAAGAGCATGACAACCAGATGGCGGCCGAAAATAGGCGACACTTGTAAATGAGCGAAACATTTTTTAAGGCGATTCTTGAGATTGATACGTTTAAAAAGTAGTTGAAAAATCAGTAGTCCTGAAAAGGAAGTAAGTTTTTGATCTTCGAAGCGGATCGACGGAATTTTGTGGAATTTTGCCGTAATTTGTGATTTGCTGGATTTCACTTGCGGTGGCCTCCTGGTATGGTTTGATTATTTGGCGATAATCGTTATAAAACCATATTCCATGGGCCTCCGCAAGGTTTTTACT
>Ga0180435_10007110_pt1 | contig 10694 bp, 9 predicted proteins | sample SS_ome_3_FD_132467 | JGI IMG/M metagenome (GOLD analysis project Ga0180435, IMG submission 132467) | Hypersaline lake sediment archaeal communities from the Salton Sea, California, USA - SS_3_S_1 metaG | ecosystem: Environmental > Aquatic > Non-marine Saline and Alkaline > Hypersaline > Sediment... | reverse complement strand
TCCTGTGATATGCTTCGGGCGACCAGCTTCTGAAGGGGTGGTGGTTTTTATTGCCCTACCGCTTCAATTCAACAACCTTGCTTTCAGCTTTCTCAGAAGCCTTGCTGACGAAATCCCAGGCAATGTTGGAGGCTTTTCTGAGGGCTTTACCTGGTGTGTGCACTGAAAAGTGCCAACCAAGCTGCCACCCATGCCTCTATATCACCCATCCAAGAGCATGCCATGGACCAGACTGCCGGTTCTTGGCGGGGTGGGGGTATCAGATTGGGGTAGGTGGGAGGCCGGCCTCATCCTTGCCGGCCTTTGTCGGTTGGATCTGATTGGTGGGAATATAAAGCAGGTAAAAACTGTGTTGTTTTAAATCCTGTCGAGTCGAATCCTTGTACAGTCCTTGTACAAATCAAGTCATCAACAAAAAAAGGTTTACGGCAATCTCCGTAAACCCTTTATTTTTCTGGTGCCGAGGGACAGAATCGAACTGCCGACACGGGGATTTTCAGTCCCCTGCTCTACCGACTGAGCTACCTCGGCTCCGGAAAAAGTAGGATGCATATACCTGAGGGGCATGCAACTGTCAAGGCCTTTTGTGGCTCTTTATCCAATATCGCCCCATTGGTATTGGGTTAGCGTGCAGGCGGCCAAAGCCGCCGTATCGGCCCTTAGGATGCGGGGACCTAACGTGGCGGTGCGGATATTTTGCGATTTCGCGGCGGATACCTCTGCGGGATCGAATCCGCCTTCGGGGCCCAGGATCACCAGGATGCGCCGGGTTGTTTCCGGCGGGTGGTCTGGGGCGATGGCGGAAAGGGCGGTCCGGGCGTGTTCCCAAAAAAGGACAGTGAGATCAAAATCCCGGGCGGAGGCCAGCAGCCCGGACCAGGTCTGGGGGGCGGCCAGTTCCAGGGTCCGGCCGCGGCGGCACTGTTTCATCGCTTCCCGGGTGATGCGTTTCCAGCGCTCCGTGCGCGCGTTCCAGCGTTGGGGCGCGGGGCGCGGCACGGAGCGTTGTGCATAATAGGGTATCAGGCACACCGCCCCCAGCTCCGTGAGTCGCCGCACCAGCCGGTCCATTTTTTTTTCTTTCAATAATGCCTGGGCTACAGTGAGTTGCAAACGGGGCTCCGTGGTGCAGCGCTTCCGGGATTCAATGCGGGTGTTTACCTGTTTCTTGGCCAGGCTGGTGATGTGGCCCTCGTACTCCCAGCCGCTGCCGTCGAGGATCAACAGCCGGTCTCCGGGCTGCATCCGCAAGACGGTTGTTATATGGACTGCATCGGAGCCGGTCAGGTTGACTTCCGTGGATTCTCCGATGGGGTGGGATACGAAAAACCGGCGCACCGACTCCTCCTTGAAGATTGCATGGTAATTGGCAATGGACTTCAGGTTCGTACATATCAAACCCTGTTTCCTTTGCAAAATGCCAAAATGCCGGTTTCGGGATTGGCGGATTGGAACCGGCCTTGTCTTGACACTTATTTGGGCCTGTGGTAGGGAAATCAAGCTGGTGGTCCTATTTACTGTAATATTAGATAATTACCTTCTTTCAGGAGCCCGGAATGGCCAAAGACGATATACGCGAAGAGGATGCTCAACAGCCGGAAGCGGAAGTTTCTCCTGATTCCGAGGCTTCTGACGATGGCGATACATCATCTCAAGATGTTGAAATTATTGAATTAACAGATGTTGCTCATGAAGAGTCCATGATCCAGGCGGATACAGATGCTGATGCAGGGGTTTTGGAGTTTTTTGATGATGATCAGGCCACCGATAAGGGTGAGACCACATTGAGTTTTTCTGAACCCGATAGTCTGGATCAGGCGCCGGATGTTGCTGCCCCGCGCGAGACGGACGGCGCCCCGGAACCGCGCAATAGCAGCAAATACGGGGATGATGTCCTGGAGATTACCCCCGATGATCTGTTGGACGATGATGCGTTGTCCCTGGCTGTTGAGGAGACCATCGAAGCCCTGGATCTGACAGATTCTGGAACGCCGGTGAGCAGGACCCTCACCGATGATTTCCGGTCGGGCGGGAGCATTGATGTGGACGATACCCTGGATGACGCTTTCATTCAGAGTCTGGAAAATTTCAAGCCCGCTGAAGCAAAGCCGGAACCGGAACCGGAACCGGCGGATACCCTGGATGTCACCCAAATTGAGGATGACGACCTGGATAAGCTGTTGGCAGAGATGGCCGGCGAGATTGCCGGCGAGATTGCCGATGAGACCCCGGGCAGCCAAAAGACCATTGTTCTGGATGATGAGATCGAGGAGCCGGACTGGATCGAAGAGGCGGAGTCTGCCGACGATCTCCTCGCGGAAGAGCTGGCCTCAACCGATCTGGAAACGGCCATCGCCGCAATGGATGAAGCCATACTGCCCGATTCACCGCAAGGAGATTTTGAACTCCAGGACCTGGCCGACGAACTTGAGCAGGAACTGGCCGGAGATGCGGTGGATCAATCCGAACCGGCCCGCGATATAGCCGAGCAGAAAAGTATGGCCGACGAAATTGCCTCCCTTGATGCCTCGTTGCTTGGGCTGGATCAGAAATCCCCGGAAGCAGAAGAAGATATTGTAGTGCAACCCCCGGCGGATGGTGGGGACGATCCGGTGGCGTCATTGCCGGACCAGGTGCCGGCCGTTTCTGAGGAGCAGCTCGATGCTGCCCTGGAACGGGTTGTGCTCAAGCTGTACGCGGAAAAGATAGACAGCACCTTGAATGAGGTCATTCAGCGCACTGTAAACCGTGAAATTAAGCGGTTAAAGGAATTTTTGCAGGAAGAATCCGAAAAATAGGCCGTGCCCAAGCTATAAAACTGTTCTTGTGCAGACTTGGAACGCTGCATGGGTACTGGCGACTGGCTGGTTATATGCCCGAGACTTTGGATCGGGGCGGAGGATTCAGCCAGGGCGTCTCGGTTGGGAAGGCCTGAAACTATCCGGGGATTGACCGCAATCCCCGTTTTTCATTTCAGCATACCCTAAAAGATATAACAGGAGTTGACTTAAATGGCCAAGGAAGCACTCGCCAAGGGCTACGCCCCCCATGATGTGGAGAAGAAGTGGTATCAGTTTTGGGAAGATCAGAATCTGTTTGCCGCTGATCCGGCTGATGACGCACCCGGCTACGCTATTGTCATTCCGCCGCCCAATGTGACCGGCGTCCTGCACATGGGCCATGCCCTCAATAATACCATGCAGGATATTTTGTGCCGCTACCGCCGTTTGCGGGGGGATGCTGTTTTGTGGATGCCGGGTACCGACCACGCCGGTATCGCCACCCAGAATGTGGTGGAGCGCAAGCTGGCCGCTGAAAACAGCAATCGCCATGAACTGGGCCGGGATAAATTTATCGAAGCGGTGTGGGAGTGGCGCAAGGAATACGGCGGGGCCATTATCAACCAGCTTAAACGCCTGGGGGCTTCCTGCGACTGGCAGCGGGAGCGGTTCACCATGGACGAGGGGCTCTCCCGGGCGGTGCGCAAGGTGTTTGTGCAGCTCTACCAGGAAGGGTTGATCTACCAGGGGGACTACATCATCAACTGGTGCCCGCGCTGCAACACAGCTCTGTCTGATCTGGAGGTGGACCACCATGAAAAACAGGGCCATCTCTACCATATCCGCTATCCGCTGGCCAAAGGGGAGGGCGGCATTGTTGTGGCCACCACCCGGCCGGAGACCATGCTGGGGGATACGGCCGTGGCCGTGCACCCTGATGATGAGCGCTACTTTGACCTGCCGGCCCAATCCGTGATCCTGCCCCTCATGGAGCGGGAAATCCCCATTATCCGGGATACCTATGTGGACATGGCCTTCGGAACCGGCGGTCTCAAGGTGACCCCGGCCCACGATCCCAACGATTTTGAAATTGCCGGACGCCATCAGTTGCCCAGTGTCAAGGTCATTGACGAAGAGGGGCGCATGACTGAAGAAGCCGGGCGTTTCGCCGGCCTGGACCGCGATGCCTGCCGTGCGGCGGTGCTGGAGGCCCTTAAGGCCCAGGGGCTGCTGCTGGATGTCTCGGATTATGAACACAGCGTGGGCCACTGCTACCGCTGCAAAACCGTCATTGAACCCAATCTCAGCAAGCAATGGTTTGTTAGCGTCAAGCCCCTGGCCGACAAGGCCATTGCCGCCGTGGAACAGGGGGATACCAAGATTGTGCCCGAGGTATGGACCCGCACCTATTACGATTGGATGTACAATATCCGCGACTGGTGCATCTCCCGCCAGATCTGGTGGGGGCACCAGATCCCGGCCTGGACCTGCACCGCCTGCCAGGAGTTGATGGTTGCCGAGCAGGCTCCCGAAAAGTGCACGGCCTGCGGCGGTGGCGATTTGATCCAGGACCCCGATGTGCTGGACACTTGGTTCAGTTCGGCTTTGTGGCCCTTTTCCACCATGGGCTGGCCTGATGAGACCGCCCTGCTTAAAAAATTCTATCCAACGTCGGTGCTGATCACGGGCTTCGATATTCTCTTCTTCTGGGTGGCCCGGATGATGATGATGGGCCTGCACTTCAGAGGCGAGGTGCCCTTCCGGGATGTTTACATCCATGCCCTGGTGCGGGATGAGGATGGGCAGAAGATGAGTAAGTCCAAGGGCAATGTCATCGATCCCCTGGAGGTCATCGACCAATACGGTACGGACGCCTTTCGCTTCACGCTGACGGCCTTTGCAGCCCAGGGCCGGGACATCAAAATGAGTACCAAGCGGGTGGAGGGCTATCGCAACTTCATCAACAAGCTCTGGAACGCCTCCCGTTTCGCCCTGATGCATCTGGAGGAAGGGTATGACGCTGCCGGGGATACCGGGCCGCTGTCACTGCCGGAGCGCTGGATTCTCTCCCGCCTGGCCAGCGTTACGTCCGAGGCTGCCGAGGCCCTGGATGACTATCGCTTCAACGAATGCGCGGGTGCTCTGTATAATTTTGTCTGGCATGAGTTTTGTGACTGGTATCTGGAGGCGGCCAAGCCCGCACTTTACGGAAAACAGGGGGATGAGCGCCAGGCGGCCTCCCGCCGGGTGTTATGGCAGGTGCTGCGCCAGGTGCTGATTCTGCTGCATCCCATCACGCCTTTTGTCACCGAGGAGATCTGGCACCAGCTTCCGGGGTGTGACGGTTCCATCATGAAGGCCACCCATCCCCTGGATGACACGGCCCCGTCGCTGGTGGGCGCGGATGAGGCTTCCGAAGCCCAAATGGAGCTGGTCATGGCCATCATTACCGGAATCCGCAATATACGCGGCGAAATGAACATCGCGCCCTCCCTGGACCTGGATGTCACCGTACAGAGTGCGGATGAACAGGTCCGGGAAGTAATCACAACCCAGCATGATTTGGTGGCCAATCTGGCCCAGCTTGCCACGCTGGCTGTGGAGGCTCCGGGTGACCGGCCGGCTGCCGCGGCTACGGCCATTGCCGGAGATGCCGCCATTTTTGTCTCCCTGGAAGGGGTCATCGACTTTGCCAAGGAGCGCCAGCGCCTGGAAAAGGCCATTGCCAAGGTAAAAAAGGAACTGGCCGGAGTGGAGCGTAAACTGGCCAACCAGGGATTCCTGGCCAAGGCGCCGGCGGAAGTAGTGGCCAAGAACCGTGCAATTTTCGATGAGCTCACGGATAAAGCGAAAAAGCTGGAAGCCAACCTTGCGCGTATCCGTACTCTGGCGGAACAATCCTGAGAGGGACCGGTGGAGTAAGCCATGATTCCCATCCGCGATACCCAGCCTTCCCGCAACCGGCCGGTGGTGAACCATGGGATCATAATTCTCAACATCCTGGTCTACCTGGTGCAGCTGGCCCAGGGCAGCGAGCTGAACCGCTTTATCTACTATTACGGTGTCGTGCCGGCCCGTTACGTGGTGCCTGAGATTGCCGAGTACTTCAACTGGTTCCAGCAGCTGTTTGCCTTTGTTTCTTTTATGTTCCTGCATGGCGGGTTTTGGCATTTAGCGGGCAATATGTGGTCCCTGTGGATTTTCGGTGACAATGTCGAAGATCATCTTGGCTCGGTGCGCTATCTCGTGTTTTATCTGCTTTGCGGAGTATGCTCGGGGATTGCCCACCTGACGCTCAACCTCCACTCCAATATCCCCACCATCGGCGCCAGCGGCGCCATCTCCGGGGTGATGGGCGCCTATCTGCTGCTGCACCCCAATTCCCGCATCCTGACTTTGATCCCCATTATTTTCATCCCCTGGTTTGTAGAAATACCTGCTTTCTTTTTCCTGGGGCTCTGGTTTGTACTGCAGTTCATCAACGCCGCCGGCAGCGCCGGCAGTGTATCCGGGGTGGCCTGGTGGGCCCATATCGGCGGGTTTGTGTGCGGCATGCTTTTCCTGAAACTGTTCCGGCGGATCCCATCCACCGGCGTGTCCCGGCGGGTGCAAAGCATGACCCGGCGCAAAACCTCGCCGCGTCTGCAGGTGGTGCGGCCCACGGCTGCTGACGCGGACAGCCACACCAGCGGCACCCTGGTGCTCACCCCCTACGAGGCGGCGGTGGGTACCCAGAAGATGATCAATGTCCCCGGCGGATACCAGAAACGGCTGGTACGGGTGACGGTTCCGCCGGGAATAACGGAAGGAAAAACCTTGCGACTCAAGGGGATGGGTAAGAACCTCGCCCGCGGGGCTCCCGGGGACCTGTTGCTGAAGATCAGGGTGCGGGGGCCACTGAACGATTAGCGGTGAGGCAATTGGGGCTGAAAGTTTGCGAGTGGCTGTATGCCCCCTCCGCCAACCTTTCGAAAACGGGGGGAGGGGCGTTTTCTATCCGCTACTATTCACCACAACCGTTTTAGTGCCTAGAATTCATCCATGGCTTTTTTCAGCCGTTTATCGGTTTTGCCGCTCTGTTTGGGGGCTTCCCCATCCCCTGCCCGGGAATAGGCCAGGTGGGCCAACTCTTTGGAGAAATAGGTGATGGTGCATTGAACATTATAGCTGCCTCCGCTGAGTACCAGGTCGATTTTTGTGCGAGGGGTTTCCCAGGATGCGTGACAGCTCAGGTCGCCGATGCTCACAGCCGTGCCCCACTGGCTGGGATCGCTTTTGAAATGGGGCTTGTGCCATTCCATATCGTCCCTTAAGGCCGGGCCGTATTTTTTACCCAGGACGGCCTTGAAATCATTGTAGTCCTTAATGTATTTGGCCTCCATCAGGTAGCTCTCCGACAGGCGGTATACCGCCTGGTAAAGCTGGTCCTGCCCCAGATGGTATTCCACGGACATCTGGCGGTCCAGGATCGATGTGCTATACACCATCAGCTGCCCATCCTGGTAGGCCAGGCGCGCTTTTTCGGCATCGAGGATTTGTTCCTGGTTCATTCCCCAGTACAGACGCCGCAGGTCATATTCTTGCTTTTCCCCGTTGCCGCTGCCGCCGCCGCCGCTGGGAGCGCGCGAGGCGCAGCCCGCCATTATCAGGCCGGCCAACAGAAACAGAATGGGGCGTGATATCCGGAACAGGCAGCGGGTTGCGGGCCGTTGGGAGTGGCTTGGGCGGCTAGCGCTGGATTGTGTTTTCATACTCGGTCAACCTCTGCTGGGCGGTGATGTTGTAGGGGGCGCCTTCGCGATTAAAGGCCTGCCGGCGCTGTTCATAATCCCTGATGCGGGCATTTAATTCCAGGGCCTGGCGGTTGAGCACTTTATGCCTTTTACGTGCTTTGGAGCGGGGGTGGCGTAGAATGGCTGCCTTGTTTTCGGCCAACTCGGCCTTGGCTGCGGCCAGGGTTTCAAATTCCTCGTCCAAAGCTGTTTTGCGGGCCAGCAATGCGTTGCGCCGGGCGATTCGAGCCGGGTTTTCTTTGGCGGCCGGGGGGGCGTATTGCTCCTTTTTGGGCACCGCTGTCGAAGGGGGCACCTCGTCAATTTCCGTGATGATCACACCCTCCGGAATGGTGGTGCGGTCATTGGTGAAGTGCAGGACCCCCTGGGCGTCCTGATAGCGGTACAGTTTGGCTGCTGCCGGCCCGGCCGCCATCAGGATCAGGATCACCAGAAAGATATGGATAGCTTTCATTGCCAGCCTCCAGTCCCGGAGGATACGGTGTCTCCCTGAGCAGTGTCAACCCATGATGTAGGAATTATAAGGGGAGATTGATTTACGGGTCGCCAAAAAGAGGAATCTGGGCAGATTCCGGCCTGGATTTGGGGGGGCGGCCGCGTCCCCTGCGGGCAACGGGCTTGGGCCCAGCCTCGCGTTCCCTGGCAACTGGTTGGTCGGACTCCGCGCCGGCTTCGGGCGGGGGGGCATAGGTGACCGTAAACGTTCCGGATCCATTTGAGGTAATCCCCGCGGCTTCATCGAAATAGAGGTTTTTCTCCTGGTTGGTCATAACCGGGAAGCCGTAATTGCGGTTGGTGTATTTTACCGGTTGGTTGTTTTCCTGCCGCTGGGCCGTGAATTCCAGGTGTCGCTGCAAACGCGCCGCCACGGCTTCCGCCGCCAGGGCCGGTACGCATTGGGCCGTTTCCTCGATGATGGGGGCCAGGCTTCGGTCCAGTTCGTAGCCCACGCTGTGGCGCGCAGCCGTCATGGCGGCGGCCATGGTGGTGCCCGTGCCCATAAAGGGGTCCAGGATCCGGTCGCCCTTGGCTGAGTACATATTGATCAGGCGGTAGGCGATTTCAAAGGGAAAGGCCGCACTGCGGCTGCGATCCTTGCCGCCCGGCAGCTTCTGGCGGGTGCCGATGATATCCATCCAGACATCGGAGAACCACTGGTTGCGCTCTTCCCAAAAAAAGGCGCTGGCCTGGCGGTTGGCCCGTGCCTCCGCCCGGGTGAAAGTGCGTTTGCCCCCTTTGCGCACGATGAGGATGAATTCATGCTCCAGGGTTACATAGGCCCCGGCGGGCAACATGCCCGAGCCCATGAACTTGGTGGGCGAATTGGTGGGCTTGCGCCACAGGATTTCAGGCAGCACGGTAAATCCCAGTTCGGTCAGGGCCATGAGGATACGCACATGGTTGGGGTACAGGGCAAATTCGTCCCCCATGCTGCGGGTGGCGTCGCCGATGTTGATGCAGGCAAAGCCCCCGGGCTGCAGCACCCGGTACACTTCCGCCCAGACTTCGTCCAGCAGGCGATGCATGGCCTCAAAGGCCTCCCGGCCCTGGTGGCACTTGAGGGCTTCATCAATGTCTTTATCCTGGCGCCGTAAGGGGTCGTCCCACATCTCGATCATGGGATAGGGCGGGGAGGTGATCATCAGTTGGACACTGCCGGCCTCCAGTTGCGGCATCCTGCGGGCATCCTGGTAATGGACGGCATGGGTGGTTTTCATTGACATGCTGATTTCTCCCTGGTTACAGAGTGGTGCGCAACTGCATAACCCTTTACCGTCTTAGCGTCAATAATTGACCATTAATTTCCCGGGCAGGATCGGGATGAAAAAATCAAAAAAAGGCTTACCATGGCATTTCAAGCAGTAATCTTTGATATGGACGGCACTCTCCTGGATACCCTGGCGGATATCCGCCGGGTGGTGAACCAGGTGCTGGAGGAAAACGGTTTCTCCGGCCATCCCCTGGAAAAATATCGCTACTTCATCGGGAATGGCCCCAGGGAATTGATCGTCCGCGCCCTTCCGCCGCATGCCCGGCAGCCGGAAACCATTGAAACCTGCCTTGCCGCTTACCTTAAGGGCTATGAGCAGGATGCGGATGGGGCTACGCGGCTGTTTCGCGGTATTGGGGAGTTGCTGGATCAGCTCACGGCCCGGGGGGTGCAACTGGCTGTTTTGACAAATAAGCGGCACCACCTGGCCCAGGGCTGCATGGAACTGTTTTTTAACCGCTGGTCATTTGAGCTGGTTTTGGGATTGCGTGATCATGTACCCCCCAAACCCGATCCCTCTGCCGCGTTGACCATTGCCCGGCACCTGTCCCTTGCCCCTAAGGCCTGTGTATTCGTCGGGGATTCGGATGTGGATATGGCCACGGCCAAGGCCGCCGGGATGCACGGCGCCGGTGCCCTCTGGGGCTACCGCACGGCCGCAGAACTGCGTAAAGCCGGTGCGGATGACCTGCTGGTGACTCCCCTGGACCTCCTGCAGCTGCTCTGATGGCGGCAGCGGCCACCCCCCGGGAACGAATTGCGGGCAGCTTTGCTTTTCCCGGGACCTACATGCTTTTGTTTTACCTGCCGGCCCGCCAAAGGGTAGCGGTGGGCCGCCTGGGCACCCATCTTTTTTTGCGGGGTTGGTATATCTATGTGGGCAGCGCCCGGGGGCCGGGGGGCGTGGCTGCCCGGGTGGGGCATCATTTGCGCTGCCAGAAACGTCCCCGCTGGCATCTGGATTATTTGCGGCCCCTGATGCGTCCCCGGGGACTAGGGGCCGCCCCCTGCGACCGGGAGCATCAATGGGCCGCCCGACTGGGTGCTCTGCCCGGGGCCCACCTGTCGATGAAAGGCTTCGGAGCTTCGGATTGTTGCTGCCCCGGTCATTTATTATATCTTTCCCGCCGTCCGGAAGGGGAAGCTCTAAAAAACGCTCTCCAGGGCGAATTTCCCCATGACCCGCCGCTAATAATGATTACTTTATAGTTAGGTGCGGTTTTACAAGCATTGTCAGCTTCCCTTAACCGCAGGAGGATCGTCCATGAACGATCATCTCCCCGGTTTACTGGCCGCCATGGCCGACCCCGCATTTTACCCCCACCCGGTACAGGCGCTCCAGCGCCGTGA
>Ga0180435_10007109_pt1 | contig 10694 bp, 6 predicted proteins | sample SS_ome_3_FD_132467 | JGI IMG/M metagenome (GOLD analysis project Ga0180435, IMG submission 132467) | Hypersaline lake sediment archaeal communities from the Salton Sea, California, USA - SS_3_S_1 metaG | ecosystem: Environmental > Aquatic > Non-marine Saline and Alkaline > Hypersaline > Sediment... | reverse complement strand
TTATCCAGCTCAACTACTTTTTCTTCTGAATGCGGGAAAAAACGGTTGCCATTGAATTGAAAATAATGGCGGTTATTGAAGAAGGCTCGCACGACGGCGGATTCATGATCGGGCGTCGGGCTATTAGGGAAACAGAATGCCGTCATGGTTTCCAGATCGATCCATTCCTGTTCGGAGTTTAATACTTCCCACAGCTCCTTAACATCCACATGATCGATGAGTGCTTTGCGCCGATTGGATATCTCTTTTAGTGCGTCAACTAAATTTTCGCGGCTCATGGACAGATCGAGATGACGACCACTTCGGTGGGACAGTCTGTCAGCCGAAAGTTTGACCTCACGATTTCCCTCAGTCAACAGCCGTAGCCTCAGTTTTTTTATCTCTAGAATGACCGCACAAACCATTTTCTGACGATCAATAAATTCGACCACATTTCCTAAGTCCATAAAGAAGCACCCTAACAAGCGATGGTCTGAAAGTCAATATCTTCAAGTGGTTGATTAAGTTTAATTCGTGGGTTAGAAACGACAGTATCGGCCTCTTTTTTGAACATTTTCATGACAATTCATAATTCATGCTAATATTCTGATTAAATTGTATCTGGCTTGTCAGCATGTCCGCATGACAACCCTGTTTCCCATTAACATCACTTTGATGAGCGGGTTTCATAAAAACCGAAACTCACGGTATGGCTGTATTACGGTTTTCCATATGACGCCTTTACAATTGATCAAACCCTATTTTATCGAAAATCGATGGATCATTCTGATCGGTTTTGTGTGCCTGATACTGGTAGACATCCTACAGCTGTTTATTCCCCGCGTTATCAAATGGGCAATTGACGATCTGACAGCATTTGCAATCGACGCAACCGGCCTCGTTCGCTATGCCCTCATCATTTTCGGTATCGGTTTGGGAATTGGGCTGTTCCGCTACTTATGGCGGCGGTGCCTGCTGGGGACATCTCGTCGTGTGGAAGAAGGTCTTCGCAATAAGTTATTTAGCCATATTGAAAAGCTTTCCAGCGCCTATTTCGATAATACCCAAACTGGCGACCTCATGGCCAGAGCCACCAATGATATCCAACAGGTTCGCATGGCCACCGGCATGGGGATGGTGGCCCTCAATGACGCCATTGTCCTGGGCGCAGCATCCATTGGATTCATGGCCTATATCAATCTGCAACTCACCGCCTTTGTCCTCATTCCCATGCCTTTCATCGTTTTGGGTACCCGCCTTTTGGGTCGCCAAATGCACTGGCGCTATCGGGATGTTCAGGGATCGTTTGCAGATCTGACTGAAGGCGTGCGCGAACGTTTGGCTGGGATTCGTATCGTTAAGGCCTACGGTACGGAATCAATCGAAAAGGAACAGATTAAACACAAATCTGGCGATTATGTGCGCCAAAACCTGCGCTTGGTGACCATTACAGGGACATTCTTTCCATTGATGCTTTTATTTTCGAATCTCAGCCTGGCTATCGTGCTATACCTGGGTGGTCGCAAGGCCATATTGCAGGAAATCACGCCAGGCGATTTTGTGGCCTTTATCAGTTACCTCGGTCTTTTAACCTGGCCCATGATGGCCATGGGCTGGGTAACCAACCTGGTCCAACGCGGGCGCGCATCTCTGGACCGAATTCATGCTGTTTTGGAGACGGTCCCCGACATCATGAACGCCCCCGATGCTGCCCCCATAAAACCACCGGCAGGCCATTTGCATTTTGATGGGGTGGGTCTCACTTTTAATTCCAGCGAGCCGCCGGTTCTCTCAGACATTCATTTTGAACTGCAGCCAGGAGAATCGCTGGGTATTCTGGGACCACCTGGTAGCGGCAAGACTTCCCTTTTTAACCTGATTCTCCGATTTTATGATGCCACCCAGGGACGAATTCTCTTGGACGGTATGGCACTGCCTCACATTCGAATTGAGGATTTGAGGTCCCAGATTGCCTATGTGCCCCAAGAGCCGTTCATGTTTGCTGGCACAATCATGGAAAACTTGACCTTGGGTGACAGTCAACACACCCAAGGAAACATCGAGCAAGCCACACGCATGGCCTCTGTGTATGACACCATCCAATCATTCCAGCTCGGTTTTGATACCGTCGTGGGCGAACGCGGAATCATTCTCTCTGGCGGCCAGAAACAGCGCCTGGCCTTAGCCCGCGCACTGTTAGTCGATCGACCGATTTTACTACTGGACGATCCCATCAGCCAGGTAGATACCAATACTGGCAACCGAATCATCGAAAATATCCGCAAATTAGCAGATCAGCGGACCATTTTAATCATCTCGCACCGTATATCGGCCATCCGCTTTGCTGACCGAATGCTGTCACTCAACCAGGGTCGGGTTATCGAGTATGGAAATCATCACGAATTGATGGCCAACAACCAATACTATGCCCGAACCCTTCGTCTTCAAGAGGTCCACCATGCGGCATGATAGCGGGTATTTCGAGGAACAGCAGCTAGGCAAGTCCTATGATTTGAAACTTTTGAAAAGACTGCTGCCATTTCTAAAGCCGCACCGTTGGATGATCATCGTATCCATCATCCTGGTTATGTTTATTACCCTGCTGGATCTGGCCATTCCCTATGTCACCAAAATTGCCATTGACCAGTATATTGTGCCCAACATGGAGGAAGCTTTCCAGCGAGACAGTAAGGAAGTATCCGATACAGCCCATTCCCGCTACTTGAAGGTTGAGCCGGATTCGGCTGATGTCCAAGCGGTCATTAATCGCCACCCCAGCCAATTCAGACGATCGGGTCAATCATATCTGATATCCTACCAACAGCTTGCCCAACTCCAAACCGAAGAAATCGCATTGCTGCGCCAAAATCATTTAAACGGTATTACGCGGGTTACGGCCGCTTTCCTGCTGATCATCATGCTGAGTTTCGGTTTTAATTTTCTACAGAAAATTGTCATGGAATACACCGGGCACCGCATGATGAACGACCTTCGGCTGGCCCTTTTTGATCATGTTCAGCATCTGAGCATGCCTTTTTTCACCCAAAATCCAGTTGGCCGATTGGTGACACGGGTCACCAACGACATTCAAAATATGCATGAACTTTTCACCTCGGTTATCTCTTTGGTTTTCAAAGATTTTTTTCTGCTGATCGGCATTGCCGCAGTACTGATTGTGATGAATTGGAAACTGGCCCTATTTTCGTTTCTGGTCATGCCGCTGGTGGGGTATACCAGTTTTGCTTTTTCAGGCCGCATCCGGGATGCCTTCAGGGTATTGCGGATAAAAGTTGCTGAAATTAATACTACTTTTGCTGAAATGATTGACGGCATTGGTGTCATTCAATCCTTTTGCAAAGAAACGATCGCTGCGCATCGCTTTGCGCAACTCAATCATGAAAACTACTTAGCCGGCATGCGTCAAATTCATGTTTTGGCCGTGTTTATGCCCTTGATCGAAGTATTCGGGATTGTCACTGTTGCGGTGATCATCTTTTATGGCGGTCAAAGTGTCCTGAATGAAGCCATCAGTCTCGGTGTTCTGGTAGCCTTCATATCCTATATGCGTATGTTCTTCCGGCCAATACGGGATTTGGCTGAGAAATATAATATTCTTCAAAACGCCCTGGCATCGGCCGAGAGAATATTTCTAATCTTGGATACGCCCAACGTGATTGACACCCAAATTCATACCAATGATGTCAAGGAGAAGGCCCGGTCTGTGCCCCCAGCACTGCCAAAAATTGAAACCATTGCTTTGGAGCGGTTATCCTTTGAATATCTCCCTGCTGAACCGGTATTGACGGATATATCGCTTAAAATTCAGGCCGGCGAGAGTGTGGCCATCATTGGCCCCACAGGCTCGGGGAAAACCTCCATCGCCAACCTGATCATGCGCTTCTACGATCCGGTTTCAGGTGTCATTTCTCTAAACGGCCAGGATATTAAAAACCTCAATGTCGCCGATTACCGTGCCAAAATGGCATTTGTAACCCAGGAGCCTTATTTATTTTCAGACACCATCCGTGCCAATATCTGGCGCGATCAAGTTCAACCCAGCGCAGCCGAAATCACCCGGGTATTGTCGGCGGCCAATTGCCAGGGTGTGGTCGCAAAACAAACCCACGGTTTGGACACCGTCCTCTCCCGCGGGGGTGCGTCCCTCTCCAGCGGTGAACGCCAATTGATATCGATTGCCCGGGCATTTGCGCGTGATCCCGAGCTGATCATATTAGACGAAGCCACTTCCTACATTGATTCCCTGACCGAAGACGCCATCCAAGACGCACTCTCCAAACTCATGACCGGTCGAACCGCCTTGGTGATCGCCCACAGGCTTTCCACGGTCCGGCAGGCCGACACCATCATCGTCCTTGATAAAGGTCACATCATGGAACACGGCAATCATGAAGCGCTCATGCAAAAACAGGGATTTTATTTCCGCATGAACCAACTGCAGCATTGCATCGGCAAAACCTGCTAGCTAACTGTCACAAATTTTCATGCCCTGACGCGCACAACCAAGCATGAGACAAAATCTATATATTGAAATGTCGTAGCTATCCTCTAAATATGGAGCCTGAAAATTCATTAATCAAAGGAGGACAGCTATGACACGTAAAAACCACAACAAAATAATCTCAGTTGTGCATACCATTTGTTGCGGAATCGATGTTCATAAAAGATGGTGTCTGCGAGCATCATCATTTAACGTTATTTTGACAACGAAGTGGTGGACTTAGCGCTTGCCAAATCAATTTTCACATGATAGCGGTTAAGGTCACCAATTTGACGCCTTTTTCCCATTTCACCAATTCTAAAAGGCGACCAAACTAAGGAAATATGAACGCTCGCATAAGAGCATACCTGAAAACTCACTAAACGTAAGGAGGTTGGAGCTATGGCATACAATGCAGTAGAAATGGCTGACTGGCAGATTTCGGAGGCAGCGGAAAAAAACATGCCCACTCCGGAAGAATGGGGCGACAAGCTCGGGCTTGAAAAAGACGAAATTCTTCCCATGGGACGTCTGGCAAAACTCGATTTTCTTAAAATCATTAATCGCCTGCAGGACAAACCCGATGGGAAATACATCGAGGTGACCGCCATCACCCCGACGCCCCTGGGCGAAGGCAAGAGTACCACGTCATGCGGTCTAATGGAAGGCCTGGGCAAGCTTGGCAAAAACGTGGGCGGTGCCCTGCGGCAACCTTCTGGCGGCCCCACCATGAACGTCAAAGGGACTGCCGCCGGTGGCGGTAACTCCCTGTTGATCCCCATGACCGAATTTTCTCTGGGTCTGACGGGCGACATCAATGACATCATGAACGCCCACAACCTGGCCATGGTGGCCTTGACCGCGCGCATGCAGCATGAGCGCAACTACAATGATGAGCAGCTGGCGCGCTTGACCCGGATGCCGCGCCTAAACATCGATCCCACCCGCGTCGAAATGGGCTGGATCATCGACTACTGTGCCCAGGCGCTGCGGAATATCATTATCGGTATCGGCGGCCGTTTCGACGGATTCACCATGCAATCCAAGTTCGGTATCGCCGTGGGTTCCGAGTGTATGGCCATCCTGTCGGTTATCCGCGACCTGGCCGATCTGAAAGAAAGACTGAACAATATCACGGTAGCATTTGACAAGAGCGGCAAGCCCGTCACCACCGGCGACCTGGAAGTGGGCAACGCCATGACGGCCTTTATGCGCAATACCATCAACCCCACCATGATGTGTACGGCTGAATACAATCCCTGTATGGTTCATGCCGGACCGTTCGCCAACATTGCCGTGGGCCAGTCTTCAATCATCGCCGATCGCGTCGGCTTGAAGTTGTTTGATTATCATGTCACCGAGTCTGGATTTGGCGCCGACATCGGTTTTGAAAAGTTCTGGAATGTTAAATCCCGTTTCAGCGGTCTGAAGCCGCATGTGTCGGTTCTGACCACCACCATCCGCGCTCTCAAGAGCCACGGTGGTGGGCCCAAGGTTACCCCGGGCATCGCCATGCCGGAAGAATATACTCAGGAAAATGTGGGCATGGTTGAAGCGGGCTGTGTCAACATGGTCCATCACATCAACACCATCCGCAAGGCCGGCATCAACCCGGTGGTCTGCATCAACCGCTTCTACACGGATACGGACGCGGAATGCGCTGTTGTACGAAAGGCCGCCGAAGCAGCCGGGGCCCGTTGTGCCGAATCCAAACACTGGGAAAAGGGCGGCGACGGCGCCATCGAATTTGCTGAAGCGGTGATCGAAGCCTGTGATGAAGAAAACGATTTTCAGTTCCTCTATCCGCTGGAGATGAAACTGCGCGACCGCGTCGATATCATTGCCAAGGAAGTTTACGGTGCCGACGGCGTGGCCTGGACACCCGAGGCCGAGGCCAAAGCCAAGATGCTTGAAAACGATCCCAAGTACGACGACTTTGCCACCATGATGGTCAAAACCCATCTCAGCCTAAGTCACGATCCCACACTCAAGGGCGCTCCTAAGGGCTGGTCCCTGCCCGTGCGCGACGTGCTGATCTATTCCGGTGCCAAGTTTCTGTGCCCCTGCGCCGGTACCATCAGCCTGATGCCGGGAACCGGTTCCGACCCCGCTTTCCGCCGCGTGGATGTGGATGTGGAAACGGGCAAAGTTACCGGATTGTTCTAAAACCGGTTTTTGTTGGTTGTTTAACCATAGGGTCCGGAATATTCCGGACCCTTTTTTTAGATACCCAGGTCCAAAACGCTCGGCACTGATCTTACCCTAGAATGGTATGCACTTTGCGTTGTTGTGAAATCCTAAATTCGAAACAAATTTGAAATCCGAATGTGCAAATGATCGAAACACGTGGCTTTATCATGGTGTCTGTTTTTTTGTTTTGATCATTTGAATTTAAGCAATTGAATATTGTCCTTCGGTTCTACTCAGGACGGTGAGCCTGCCGAACCGTTTGGGATTTCGTTATTCGTATTTCGAATTTTAATTTTAGTTTCTCGGCAGGACCGAAAATATCCGACCACTTCCAAAGGATCGGGTCTATATCCTGATAAAAAGCGATGCGTGTTCTACTAATCAACCCCCATTATCCAATCTCAGAAACACCGTCCCCACCCCTGGGCCTCGCATTCCTGGCCGGCGCACTGGAAGCCGCTGAGATTGAAGTCAAGATTCTGGATTTAGTGGTCTACCCCTACACCAAGCTGGATCTCGAACACGTTATTTCAGATTTTAATCCCCATTTGATTGGGGCCACGGCCGTAACCATGAATTTCAGTCACGCAGCCCGCATACTACAGGATGTCAAATCATTAGCGCCACATATCGTCACGGTAATGGGCGGGCCGCATGTCAGTTTTTGCGCGCAAGACACCCTGGCCAGCTGCCCACAAATCGATGCCATCATCATGGGTGAAGGTGAAAACACCCTCATAGAATTGGCCCTATCATGTCAGGACAGAAATTCGTGGAGCCGAATCAATGGCATCGCTTTTCGAAATCAGGACGGTTATGTGTCAACTCCACCCAGAAAATCCATTGCCGATATTGACGACCTCCCCGATCCGGCCAGGCATTTAATCCCCCTGGGACGTTACCGTGCGCTGGGTTTGCCCATCAGCATGACCACAAGCCGGGGCTGTCCTTTTCAATGCATCTTCTGTGTCGGTCGAAAAATGGTCGGCGGCAAGGTCCGCTACCGCAATCCCAAAAAAGTCGTGGATGAACTGGCATATCTCAACGCTCTCGATTTTCATCAGATTAATATTGCCGACGATCTCTTCACCGCCTCCAAGAAACACTGCATGGCTGTATGTGAAGAAATCATCCGACGACAGTTAGATGTTCAATGGACATCATTTGCCAGGGTCGATACGGTTTCTCGTGAGGTTCTTGCGCGCATGAAGCAAGCTGGTTGCACAGCTGTTAGCTTCGGCGTCGAGTCAGGCAGTCCCGAAATTTTAAAACGCATCAAAAAGGGCATCTCCCTGGATCAAGTCTTGAACGCAGTCAATCTTTGCAATCAGGCGGGTATCATCCCGCAGGCTTCCTTTATCCTGGGATTACCGGGCGAAAACGAGCAAACCCTTCAAGAGACAGTTAATTTCGCCCAACGGCTCAAGCGCTTAGGGGTGTTGCACGGCTTTCACCTGCTGGCGCCTTTTCCCGGTACCGATGTTCGCGAAAACCAGCATCTATACGACCTCCAAATCATGAGTCATAATTGGGATGACTACCATGCCAATCGTGCTATCGTGAGAACATCGGCTATCGATCAGCAAAGGCTCGATGGGATCGTCAAAGAATGGCAGGATCACTTTGATAACTGGTTGGACGACATCAAACAACGTCGCGACAACGGCACGGCCACCCAAGCGGAAGCCTGGCCGCTCACCAATTTAGAACATATCATCCTGATTTACGATCTAATGATGAAATCAATTATCGAAAACATGGAACCCCTACCCTACGACGCAACTGTGAGTGAATTAGACCTGGGTTACCTCCTTTGCCAGATAGACGGGCAGCTTGATTACACCAAAGCCCAAATCCAAAATACGTTGCAATACGCCATACAAAAAAAATACTTAACCCGCGTGCGGACAGGTGGACAATGTCGATGGGAATGGATAGATTACTTGGGGTAAATATGAATTTCGAATATCGAAATACGAAACGATTCGATTACAGGCTTTGCGTATCGTCGCTACAGAGATCATAGCACCAACCGCAAGCTCACAAAACTCACAACGCCCGGTACTTCAAGACGGTATTAAGAATTCAGAATTTGAGTCTTGGAAATTGTTACGGATTTCGATTCTAGGGTTTTGAATTTATGAATCGTATTGGAAATAAACAATAATGGTTCTTCTCCATTTCAGTTGGAGAAGAAGAATTCAAGGGGCCCAGGGTTCAAGTGTTTGTTTTTAATTCTAAAGGTGGATATAGGAGGATAATGATCTCAGGAATGAATTGGTTATGTGTCACTTTATCCAACGCCTCTATAAAAATGCCTCTAAACGTTAATCGTATTTCACTTGACCGCCCGAATCCTCGAATCCTTGAACCCTATAGAGTCACTGGTAATATAGAATAGCAATGACAGTAAAGATTCTCGTATTTCAACAGAACCAAAGTGGTGAAAGTAAAATTGCTGGGATTCGCAAATATGGCGGCGATCAGTTCGAAATCACAACGATTTCCATCGACACAGAACTGCCGCCGCTCATGGATGATGCCCGCGAGTTTTTACCCCAGAATATCGAAGCCGACCTGGTGCTCGATTTCTTAAAGCATCCGGACCTTTCTTATGATCTGGCCAAGCTTTGTGAAGACCAGGGTGTCCCGGTGGTGGCCTCCGGCAAAAAGCACTCCGGATCCTGTGTTATGACCCCACCCACCTGATGCGGCCTGTCCCGGCCGGGCTGCCTGGGAAGCTATGAGGAGCATTTTGGTGCACCAGAAGTAGATGCTGATGTCGTCGACGGCAAGATCCAGCGCATAAATGTCCGGAGGGGAGCGCCTTGCGGGGCCACATGGGAAGCGGCCCAAAAATTGATTGGCAAAGATGCCACCGAGGCCCCCACGCGCTATGGCTTGGAAGTTCAGTTTTTCTGCAGCGCCGATCCAGCAGGATGGGATCCGATTCATGGCAAGAGCCCGGTTCACTTTGCCGGTCACATCCATCAGACCGCACTCAAAAAAGCACTTAAGAATAAATCCTAGTCCTATGGATGTACGATTAGATTAGCATTTATTTTTAAGCGCGGCGGCATGCTTTTTGAGCAAACCTCTTATCTGATCATAGGTCAAACCCATTTTCTGCGCCGCTTTTCTTTGATTATAACGCGTGCTTTCCAGGGCCGATTTTAGCATTCGAATTTCCAGATTTTTTACAGCCTCTTTCAAAGGCATACCAATCAGGTCGCTCGGGACGGCAGGTGTTAAGGACTCGTTGGCTTGGGGAGGTGTCGGAGGTGCCGGTGTTGTCGGTATTCCGTAAGGCGACTGGAAAGGATTGAAATCAATATCCGCAATGGATCCCCCCTCGGTCTTATAGACCGCCCGTTCGACCACATTTTTCAATTCACGTACATTGCCTGTCCAGACATAGGACTCCAGACTGGACATGGCTTCCGTGCTGAATACCGGTGGTTCTGCGCGGCCGAGTTCAAAGGCCATACGTGCAGCAAAATGGTTGGCCAGCAAAGCAATATCCCCTTTCCGTTTGCGCAGGGGGGGTAAAAAAAGTACCTCAAAGGATAAACGATCCAATAAGTCCCGCTTAAACAAGCCCTTTTGCACCAATACGATCAAATCCACATTGGTGGCACCCACCAGACGAGCATCCACATCAACCGGAGCAGAGCCACCCACGCGCTCAAAGGTGCCATACTCAACTACCCTCAGTATCTTTTCCTGAACTTCCAAGGGTATATTGCCAATCTCGTCCAAAAACAGGGTACCGCCATCGGCGGCTTCGAAGCGTCCTTTGCGGGACTGGGATGCTCCCGTGAAGGCCCCTTTTTCGTGCCCAAACAACTCCGCTTCAATCAACGTAGGCGTCAGGGCCGCACAATTCAACGTCACCAGCGGTTCCTGCCAGCGGGGTGACAGATAGTGCAACCGCATGGCTGCCAGCTCTTTGCCGGTGCCTCGCTCACCCATCAGCAATACCGGCCGATTGACAGGGGCAACTTTTGAAAGTGCCTCCTGAAACATA
>Ga0180435_10007108_pt1 | contig 10695 bp, 8 predicted proteins | sample SS_ome_3_FD_132467 | JGI IMG/M metagenome (GOLD analysis project Ga0180435, IMG submission 132467) | Hypersaline lake sediment archaeal communities from the Salton Sea, California, USA - SS_3_S_1 metaG | ecosystem: Environmental > Aquatic > Non-marine Saline and Alkaline > Hypersaline > Sediment... | reverse complement strand
CCCCGCGTGATGCGGCGGATGTTGCCCCCCTTGCCGCCGGCGTCCCAGCCTTCGTAAGCCATCACCGTCGGTATGCGGGCTTTGTACAGCTTGTGCTCGAGATGAAAAATCTGCTCTTGCAGGTCATCCAATTGAGCGTCGTACTCTTCGCGCGACATCGACTGCGACAAGTCGACGCGGTCGAGAATCGTTTGCTCGCGTGTCGGTGACGGCACCGGTTCTTCCATCGGCTTGCCGGGCTTCTTGGGGTTCTCGGCCCGGCGGCGCAGTTCCTCCTCCAAAGCATGCACGATCGTTTCGAACACTTTGACGCGACGGTAGCGGCCCTTGGTCGATTCAACGACTGTCCAAGGAGAATGGGCCGAGAGCGTGCGTTCGAGCATTTCCTCGGTGGCCTCAGCCCACTTTTCGTATTCGTCGTTGCGTGTCAGCTCGCTCTTACCGACTTTGAACGCAGTGGCCGGGTGGGCCTTCATGTCTTTGAGCCGGCGTCGTTGCTCTTCCTTCGAAATGTGCAGGAAGAACTTGACGAGCACGACGCCCGCGTCGGTAAGCTGATGCTCGAATTCGAGAATCTCGCCAAACGCCTGTTGCCACTCGGCGTCGGTCGCGTCGCCCTCGATCCGGTCGACCAACACGCGGCGATACCAGGAGCGGTCGAAGATCGCGATGTCGCCGTTGGCTGGCAGTTGATTCCAGAATCGCCACATCCAGGGGTAACGCATTTCGATCTCGTCGGGGCTGCGGATCGGTTGCACATCGAACCCGCGCGGGTCGAGCACCTGCGAGAGCCGATTGATCACCGAACCCTTGCCGGCGGCCGTCCAACCCTCGAACAGCAGGATGACCGGCACGCCCTCATTTTGGATCCGACGCTGCACACGTCCCAGCCTCGCGGCCAGTGCCGGAAACACGCGGCGATACTCTTCCTTGGAGATCTGTTTGTCGAGATCGAGTAGTTCGAGCATGGTTCTATCCAGAAAAGAGGGTTGACGAACCGCGCGGCCCTGCGGCCGGGGTGCGTATCTATTCTCGGCAATCCGAAACGAATTCGCAAGCACGATGAGGAAGTGGCGAGTGCGGACGACGGAGTGGGGAGTGTCGAATGGAGCGGCTGACAAACGTGAAAGCGCCTCGCACCTCACCGCCCGGTTGCCTTGCCGCCATAGCGCGGGTCAGCTACGCCGATGAGCGTTCTGCCATCGGCAGCAACTCCGACGGCTTGCGTCACGCCTGCGAATTCCAAGTCTGCAACCGAATGGCCGAGCGATTCGAGTCGCTTGCCGTATTTCTCGAACAGTGGTTTTTCCAGGAAGAGTTGGTCCGGCCGCCATTGGTGATGAAAACGAGTCTGGGCGACGGCGGTCGGCAGGTCGAGCTTGCGATCGACCTGATGGATGATTGTCAGCATGGCTTGCGTGATGATCCGCGGCCCCCCCGCTGCCCCCACCGAGAGGATCGGGTTGCCGTCTTTGAGTACGATGGTCGGGCTCATACTCGAGAGCGGTCGTTTGCTGGGCGCGATCGCGTTCGCCTCAGCCCCGACCAACCCAAAGGCGTTCGGGACACGCGGCTGAATCGAGAAATCGTCCATCTCGTTGTTCAGCAGTACGCCCGTCCCCGGCACGATTACTTTCGAGCCGAATCGCAGGTTGATCGTGGCGGTGATGGCGACCCAGTTCCCGGCTGCGTCGGCGGCGGCGATGTGGGTCGTGTGGTGATCGAACAGATCGGCGGCTGCCCTTGGCGGCGTGCCGTGCTTTTCGACCTGCGTAGCCTTGTGACGGACGATCTGCGCGGCAAGCTCTTTGGCGTACGACTTGTCGATCAAGCCGCGCGGAACTTTGGCGAACTCCGTGTCGCCCAACCAATAGGCCCGATCGGCGAATGCCCGTTTCATCGCCTCGGTAGTGAGATGAATGAAAGTGGCTTGATCCTTTGCCGCGACTTCGGCCACATCGAAGGTCTCAAGGATGTTGAGAATCTGTGCCACATGGACGCCGCCGCTGCTTGGCGGCGGGAAGCCGACTATCTTATGGCCACGATAGGTCGAAACGACGGGCCGGCGGATGCGCGGCCGATAGTCGGCGAAATCCTGCTTCGTGAGAATGCCGCCGTTTGTTTTCATCCACGCACCGACACGTTCGGCAAACGGGCCGTTGTAAAACCAATCTGTTCCGTGCGTGGCGATCTCGCGATAAGTCTTGGCCAAGTCGGGCTGCTTGAGTATGTCGGTAGCCTGCCGCGCAGTACCGTTGCTATCGAGAAACACTCGCGCCGTGGCCGGGTAACGAGCCAAGAGATCTCGCTCGATGGCAATGTGCTCGGCGTTCGTCTTGCCTAGGACGAATCCGTCTTCCGCCAGCGCGATACCAGGCTGGAGTACGGTCGCCAACGACTTGCTGCCGCATTTCGTCAGCGCAAGATCGTAGGCGGCCAGCGCGCCGGGAGTGGCGACGGCCAAGGGCCCCACCTGACTCTTGTCGCCGTCTGGCTTGCCGTCTTTGAGATACATGTTCTTGGTTGCCGCGGCAGGCGCCGTTTCTCGACCGTCGACTGCGATCAATTCGCCGTCGGCCGTTCGGATCAAGATGAAGCACCCGCCACCGATACCAGACATCGCGCTATCAACAACCCCCAGGGCCAGCGCCGCGGCGACCGCAGCATCGACCGCGTTGCCTCCGTCTTCAAATACACCTCGCGCCACGTCGGTCGCTAACGGATGGCCGGTTGCGACGACGTATCGGCTACCGGTGGCGGTGTCGGCTTGTATCCCAGCGGCAAACACGAGAACGATGCCGCCGACAACGGCCAAGACGAGTACATTGCATCTGTGGTTAATCGTTGTTGGCATGGCAACCTCCAAGTAACGCAGGGAAAGCACCTCGGTCGGATCGTGACGGGCGTGCGGCAATTCAGAATGCGCTTAGCGTTCAAGTACACAGTACCGAGTACGCATTTACTCTGTACTCTGCACTGACAACTGTCAACTGAGAACTGACAACCCCCCGCTCAGTGCTTCACTGCGAATGAGCAGGTCGTTTGGCCGAACTTGTTGCCTTTGAGGTCCTCGACCGTCAGTTGCAGCGTGTAGGGGCCAGGATAGATGCGGCGCGGCATCCAGAGTTGGTAGGCAATGAAGAGATCGCGGCGACGGTTACGACAGATCTCCGATTGCAGCGGCAGTTCCTGGTCGAAAACCGGCCGGCCAGTCGGGTCGAGGATTTGGTACGTCGCCTGAAACGCCGACTCGAATCCCTCGACCGTTTCCTTGGTTGCGAAGTTGTCGATCTCGACGTAGAGCAGCACTTCCTGGCCCGGCTGAAACTCGTACTTCTCGAACTCTTTGTAGCGGCCGAAGCTGTCGACGCGCGTGCAAAACGCGGCATTGCGAACATCGAGCGTACTGACGGCCGCGAGGTGATCGAGTGATTCGCGAAGTTGCCGCAGGGCGAGGGCGTAGCGACGACCCGTGATCGGCATGCCTTCGTCGTTTAGGCAGACGCCAAGTCCGTGAAGTTGCTGCGCCCAGAACTGCTGCAGGTCTTCGTCGAGCGCGGGAATTGCTCCGGCCGCTTGCTCTCGATCGCCGGAGGCGAGTTGCATGAGACGTAGCTGCAGCAGGGTTTTGGCGATCTGATCGGTGTCGCGGTCTGGACGTTGTGACTCGGCTTTGAGGATTTCGATCGCTTCGTGGAGGCTTGTTCGCCAATCGCCTGCGGTTCGTTTCGGTGCGTCCTGGCCGTCGATTTCTGCTTGATCGAGTGAGGTGTTGGATTCTTGATCCGTATTCGGATCTGTTTCGATCGTCGGGCTCTCTTCGGCGGAAGGCAGGGCACCGACTTCGGGAGCATGATCTGCGACCGGCTCGATGGCCGAAACCGGCTCCACCGAGATGTGAGAACCACGAAATGCGTGCGCTAGTTGAACATATCCAACTGGCGATGTGTTGTTTGGCGGCGGATCGACCGGTTCAATGGTGTGCGTGACGGCGTCGGCATATGCGGGCGACTTCGACGGAATCTCCCTGGCCCCCGGCTTCAACGGCGACGCGGCATTTGCTCCCACCATCATTTTCGCGTACGCAACCAGAGCGGTGCGTTGGCTTTCGGGCGCGTTGAGAAAGTCGGAGATGAGTTGGTCGCGCTGATTTCGCGTGACTTTGCCCGACGCCAATTGTTGGTCAATGACCTCGACGAATTTGGCGAGGGGCGTCGTTGGATCGGGGTTTCCAATGTTTTTTTCCGTTTTGGACGCCGTTTGCTTGGATTTCGACTTCGGCTTCGCTGTCGCGACGTCACTGCTAGCGTCGGGCGTTTCCAGCGTGTCTGGCAACGGGACTCCCGATGGATGGAGGCGAGCGCAGCCAGCGACCACCAGCAGAGCCAGCGTTACAAACGCGAGATGTTGCAGGCGAAAGGACATCGAGGCCGCCATCCGAGAAGTTCCCACACTGAAAAGAGGGGCGAATGGTACGAGAACAGCCCGTCTTGTTCAAGGCGAAAACGGCGAGATCAGCCACCACCGATGGCCGGAAACACGCCCAAGGTCTCGCCTCCCTGGAGACTATCCGTCAACTCGGCATGACGGTTGTTGACGAATAGAATGCGGGTTTCTTCAGCGGGGACTCCCAGGTGCTCGAGCACGCTTTCTACCGTCTGCCCAGCTTCGATCACCAACTCGACCGACGGCTTGCCGTCGATGTGCTGGCGGAACGTGGCATACAACTTGACGGTAATCTGCGGCATGGGGTTGTAGGGTAACGTTTCAGTTGGGGGTCACTTCCTCGTTTAACCGGCAGCCGCAGGCGACGCTGTCTTCGCCGATGGCGCTAACCCCAACGACGTCGCCAGCGGCTGCCGGTTACACAACAGTATTCGTGGATTCGCAGGGCGTACGCTAGTCGAACTGCAAGACCTTGTCCAGTTCTTCTTCCGGCACGTCGAAGACGACATCGTGTGGGGAGAGCTTTTCGCGCTGGAAGAATTCGGGCAGGCGATCGTCGGCGGGCGAAAAACCTGCGCGCGTGTTGAAGTCGCGTTCGTCCTTGAGCACACCGATTCCCAGGTTGCCGAAATCGTCGCCGGAAAACGGGCGGCCATAAAACCCTGCCAGCATTTCACACATGCCGTCCATCGCATTCGGGTCGTCCAGCACGGCAAACGCCACGAACAGGCAGAGTCCACTGGCGTCGATGGCGCCGGTCGCGATCTGCAAGCTGCGGCTGAGTTCGGCTTGGCCTTCGGGAGAAAGCGGGTCGACACTGCCGCCCACGCCCAAGATGTTCTGGCAGACAGCGTAACCGGCGGTATGGTCGGCGCCTTGGGTTGAAGTGGCGTAGGTAACGCCCATTCCCTTGACTGCACGGGGATCGTAGGCGGGAATCGACTGCCCTTTCACCGTTGGTATGTGTGGTACACCATAGGCGCGGCCCAGGATCTCCGCCCCCGAGCCAACGAGTCGCCCCAACGGCGTACCCTTGGCGACCTCTTCGAGCAAACCGATGACGCCCTGTGCGTCGCCAAAGTCGAGGATGCCTGCTTCCATCGCGACGGCGATGGCCGCACCAGTCTCGATCGTGTCGAGGCCGAGGTCGTCCTCCATGCGATCCATCGTCGCTATTGCATCAAGATCGTCGATGCCACAGTTGGGGCCATGCGCCCAAACCGTTTCGTATTCGGGCCCTTTCGAGAGGAACCCGCCTTCCTTGTCGAGGTAGGTACGCGAGCACTTGATCGTGCAACCGCGATGACAGGCGTGGGCAATGTCGCCGTCGCGTTCGACGATGATGTCGTGCTGCGCTTCGCCACTGACGGCTTCGGCGTCTTCGAATTGACCTTCGCTGAAATTCCGTGTCGGCAACGCGCCGGCTTCGTTGATCACGTTCGTCAAGGCATTGGTGCCATACTTGGGCAGGGTTTCGCCGGTCAGCGCGTGGCCTTGAAGCGCCGCCGCAAACTTCTTGGCGCCGACGGAGAAAGCCTTCTGATCGCTGGGTTTGACACGACTGCCGTCTTCCAGGTCGACAACGACGACCTTGACGCGTTTGGACCCCATCACGGCCCCGAGCCCACCCCGACCACAGTGTCGCGTGGGCCGACCTTCGATGTCGGTCACCGCGACGCTGGCGCCGGCACAGCACATCTCACCTGCTTGGCCGATGCTGAGGCAGGTTGCCTTCTTCCCGTACCGTTCGAGTTCCTTGGCCACGGTGTCGTAGTTGCCCAAACCTGCGAGGTCGTCGGCTTGTTCGATTTTGACGCCTTCGGCGTTGACGATTAGCCGGTACCAGTGATCCTCAGTTGGTTTTCCTTCGAGGATCAGAGCTTTGATACCTAGAGTCGCCAGGGCGATCGCCACCATGCCGCCGGAATTCGCCTCTTTGATCGTACCCGTGAGCGGGCTTTTCGCGCCTGCCGAAATTCGGCCGCCACACGGTGCGCCCGTGCCCGTCAGAATTCCCGGAGCGAACACCAATTTGTTTTCGGCAGACAATGCGTTGCAGTTTGGCGGCACTTCTCTCGATACGATCGCCGAAGTCAACGCGCGGCCACCCAAGTCCAAGTATTCGGCCGTTGGCTCTTCACGCTGGACGGAAAGATCGGACAGATCAACTCGATAGATAACGCTCATGGGTAGACTCCTCGAAAAACGGCCGCGCAACTCGAACTACTCGCGGTTAGGCTACGGCCTGCAAGATTGGGCGTCAAGCCATACCGTTTCAGGGGCTCAGTCAGCATGCGGAACAACTAAACCAACGAGAGAACGTGCCAAGAAACGAAAAACCCCGACGCCAGTTCCACCGACGTCGGGAGAAATTCAAGTGCTCGAATCGTCGTGCTTCGATTAGCACCTTGATTTCCTCACCACCAGGCTTCTCCGCCCCGTGTGACAAAAAGTGATCGCTCGTGCTGAGTCGTCATTATACCCAAAAGGCGTGTAAAGGCAAGCCCTGAGATTGCTTTTGTCTAGTTTCACGATTCCGGGCGCGCCAACGATTTCTGTTCAAAAGCACGACTTTGATTGAGCGAGTCACCTTCGGGCTATTATCACGACGAACAAACCACTACCTCTACCCGCCGGCAAACTCGGCAGCGTCTTCGGCGGCGGCCTGTTTCAATTGATGGGGAAAGTCCGGATGCGCCGCTAGTACGCGAGCCCAATTGGGAATCGCCTCGCCGCCGGCCGGGTCGTTTTGGAACAATTCGCCGGCGTACATGATCTGTTGCGCGAACCCTTCAATCGCGTGTTCTTCGGCATGGCGATCAAAAATCAGTCCATTGATCAGAGCGTCGGCGTGGTATTGGCGAATCGCATCTTGAGCGGCTCGCAGATACGCAGATCGCAACGTGACGATTATTTCCGAACTGAGTACCGTACCGCGACTAGCCAATGTGCGGAAGATCGTCGTTAGAATGTCGCCCGCCATCTTCATCAGCCCCTTGCGGGGGTCTTCCAGCGACAAGGTTTGGTGCTTGTGCTCGTAAAGGCGGCACAGGTCGACCTGGCAAACGCGTTTGAGCGACGTATTGCGGAACACCTCAGCCAGCGTGCCAACTTCCAACCCCCAGTCGCTGGGGATGCGGTTCGACCGAGCCAGGGTCGAGGTCACTGCGAACTCGCCCGCGAGTGGATAGCGAAAACTGCTGAGATAGACGAGGAAGTCGTCGTGTCCAACGACCGAAATCAATGCTCGCAGCAGAGGAGCGACGAGCAGTCGCACGACGCGCCCGTGCATGCGATCCGTGCAGCGAGCGTAATAAGCTTTGCAAAACTCGAAGTCGAGGCTCGGATGCGCCATCGGAATGCACAGCCGGGCCAACATTTGCCGATCGTAGTCGACGATATCGCAATCGTGCAGCACGAAGGCGTCGAGCCGGCGGTCGGCCAACAGGCAACCAAACGCCGTCCAGACTGACCGCCCTTTGCCGGGCACGGTGAGATTGAAACCACCGTCGATCAACTCGCGGTACAAGCCCTGGATTCGTTTGCCGTCGGTCCAAAGAACTTGGACTTTGTCGCCCAACTTTGCCACGTGCTCTTTGGTTTCACGGTAGTCGGCTTCGTTGCGAGCCACGCCCAAAGTGACCACGATCGTATCGATGTAGTCGGCGTCGACGAGTTGATCGATGATTTGCGGGAAAGGCTCGGCCCGCATGTCGGCAGCGGTGACCGGCAGCACGAGACCGATCTTGTAGTTTTCAGTCGCAGCCAGCAAGATTTTTTCGAGCCCATCCAAGTCGGCCGTCCGCAAATCGTGCAGCGTGGTAACTGTTCCTTGTTGATAGAAGTCGGGCATATCTTCGCACTCCGATGTGGTACAGCGATTTTTCGTCAAAGGTTCAAGGTTCGAATTCCAAGGCTCAAATATTGTTCATTGAACCTTGGGCCTTGGAATTTGGACCTTCGGTTATCGGGTAGGCCCCGCCGCTATCGGTTGTTTCCTTGGATTCATCTCTTTCGATAGGTCAACGATCAATCGTTCGAGCGTCAGTCGAGCGCGGTCGGCTTGCGAGTGCGATCCCTTGAGCGCCAGATCGACGTCGAGCAGTCGGCGATACAGGGCTCCGGCCCGTTGTCTTCCCAGTTGTTTCAGTTGTCGTTCCGCGTCCTGCAATGCTTCGCGCGGCCATTTGCGAAAGCCAGCCTGTTCCAGGGCGGCCGCAAAGGGCATTCGCCGCCGCTCTCGTTCCGCCTGTTCGTAGATTTTGGTTGCCAGGGCGAATCGTCGCAGCGACCATGAGATCTGCCCGAGCAACGCCAGCGGATGTTCGCCCGCCTGCAACAGTTTGTCGAGTTGCCCCAACGCTTCGGCCGCGTCGCCATCGACGGCCGCGTCGATCAACTCCCAGGTCGTCTTCATCCGCCAGCCACCGACTACGTTGCGGATCTGCTCCGGCTTAGCCTTTTCGCCCGGGTTCACATACAGCGACAGTTTGGCGAGTTCCTGGTCGATCAAACCGAGTTCGGGGCCGATCAACTCCAGCACCAACCCGGCGGCTTGGGCGGAAAGCAGCAAACTGTGGGCAGACTTGGCTCGGGCCGAGATCCAGTCGCGGAGTTTGCCGTCATCGGTGACGTCGCGCCGCCCCGCCTTTCGAGTTGGCAGCTTGCAGGCGACTTGCAGCCCCGACTTTTCGACCATTTTGTATAGCCGCGTGTTGCTCGCCCAACTGCCCACCTCCAGAATCAACACGCCGCCCCGGGCTGGCCGGTCGACATATTCCTCTAATTGCGACCGATGCTTGGAAACGAATTCGTCGGCTTGGTCGACGATCGCCAATCTACGCGATCCGCCAAAAAGTGAAACGGTCGAGATCTCATCGACCACGTCCCGCCACTGCGCCGTTTTGCCATCGAAGGTGGCAAAGGGGACGTCGCTTTCAACATCGCCCAACACGACTTGCCGCAGTTGAGCAAGCACGAGCCGCGACAAAAACGTCTCGTCGCCAAAGGCGACGCAAACAGGCGGCAGATCATCCACCGCCGGCGGCGAGGCAAGAAAATCGAAAGCATGCACGGTCGTTTGCATGCTGTGAGCATATCGCAAGGGATTCAATCTTGCTAGATGCCGCCTGCGGCTTAGCAGACCAATTGACAGTCGTCAGTTTTCAGTGTTCAGTTCGTACGAAATCGCGACGTAGCAACACATCACTTGTTTTCCGGTCGTGTCAGATCGATAATCGACGTTTGGCCACAGGCGAATCGTTTGGGGGGACAATCATGGAACTCATCTGTTTCATCGGTGAACTCATTGGGGGGTTCTTTTTTGGGCTTTATAGCACGTTCGTCGGTGTGCTCTGGCCGGCGAAAACGCCCAAGTGGGCGATGTGGCAGGAGACCGCCGTGGGCTGTTTGCTCATTGCGTTGATTCTGTTTGGCATCTCGTTGGCGATTATCTTCACCAGCGGTTTCGCCTGGTCGGTGCTTTATCTATGGGGCGCCGCGTTGATACCGGCAATCATCTTCAGCGTGATCGGCAACGAGTGCCGCAAATTCCATGAAGAGGAACACAAACGCAACGTTCAACGAAACCAAGAGGACAAAAGACAATGCGAAAACTGAAATCGAAATCAATCGCCTCGTTCGCAAGTGGCCTGCTGACCGCCTGTTTGTTGTTCGCGGCATTTGGGGCAGACTCGAAAGAGCAAAATCCGCCGGGCCGGTACGACATGGACGTCATCTTCACCGGCAAGGCCCTGTTGCTGAACGTGATCGACCGACAGACCAACACGGGCTACCTCTATAACCGCATGACCGAAGACACCTACGAACTCAAAGAGACAATCGACCTCTCGCAGGCCGGCCAAAAAGAGATGAAGATCTCGCCGCTCGATGAGGACGACTGATTGCGTAATTTCGAACGCAACGACCGGAAGGCGATATGCGATTCACGATCAAGCATATTCTTGTTGGCATGGTGTGGTTCGCATTCGTGTTCACCGCCGCCGGTTATTCCGGCCCGAAAGATGCATTTTTGTTCGGGATATTGACGGGCGGCGCAATGTACTTCGGAATCGCGTTGCTATTCTACTCGAAGACGTTGCGCTTCATCGAAAAGACGCTTTTTCTTCTCGGATTGATCGTTGCTATCGTTGGGCTTGTGTTTGGCTTCCTATGTGTGAGACGCGATTCATCGACCAGCCTGAAATGGCCAGCCCCTTTCGAGATCAGAGCCCACGAAAATGGGATCTT
>Ga0180435_10007107_pt1 | contig 10696 bp, 9 predicted proteins | sample SS_ome_3_FD_132467 | JGI IMG/M metagenome (GOLD analysis project Ga0180435, IMG submission 132467) | Hypersaline lake sediment archaeal communities from the Salton Sea, California, USA - SS_3_S_1 metaG | ecosystem: Environmental > Aquatic > Non-marine Saline and Alkaline > Hypersaline > Sediment... | reverse complement strand
GGAAGAGGCTTGCGAATCGGTTGCCAAGATGCAGTTTCTCAACAAGCTGCACCAGGAGGCCGAGGCGCTGGAAGCAGAACTGGAAGAGATGATCTGATGGCTTTTTTGCAGATAGCCGAGCCGGGCGAATCGTCCGCGCCGCATGAACACCGCCTGGCTGCAGGTATCGACCTGGGCACGACCAACTCGCTGGTGGCCAGCGTCCGCAGTGGCGAGGCGAAGACCTTGCCGGATGAAAACGGCGAACACATCCTGCCCTCGGTGGTGCGCTACACCGCCGACGAGGTGATCGTTGGTGCGTGGGCGCGGAGCGTGGCGGTCAACGATCCGCTCAATACGATCGCCTCGGCGAAGCGCCTGATCGGTCGCTCGGTGGCGGATTTGAAGACCCTGGGCAACCAGTTGCCCTATCATTTTGCCGATGTGGACAGCGCGGTGCCGCGGATCCGCACCGTGGCCGGTGATGTCAGCGCGGTGGAGGTGTCCGCCGAGATCCTCAAGGCGCTCGCGACGCGGGCAGCGGATACCCTGGGCGGTGAGCTGAGTGGCGTGGTGATCACGGTGCCTGCCTATTTCGACGATGCGCAGCGCCAGGCGACCAAGGATGCCGCGACCATCGCGGGCCTGAACGTTTTTCGTCTGCTCAACGAGCCGACCGCGGCGGCCGTGGCCTATGGCCTGGATCGCGAGGCCGACGGGATACATGCCATTTACGACCTGGGTGGCGGTACCTTCGACATTTCCATCCTGCGCCTCAACAAGGGCGTGTTCGAGGTGATGGCGACCGGTGGCGATTCGGCACTGGGCGGGGACGATTTCGACCGCGCGGTGGCCGAATGGATGATGCAGCAGGCGGGAATTGCCAGCGATGCGGGCCATGGCGTGTTGCGGGCCTTGAGCGAACAGGCGCGTGCGGCGAAGGAGGCCCTGGTCGAGCAGGCCAGCGTGGGCCTGCATGTCGAGCTGCCGGAGGGGGGTAGTTGGCAGGGCCAACTCACCCGGGAGACCTTCAACGAGCTGGTCGATCCGCTGATTCGCAAGACCGTCACCGCTTGTCGGCGCGCCCTGCGCGATGCCGGGGTTGGCATCGATGAGGTTCGGGACGTGGTCATGGTCGGTGGCTCTACCCGCGCCCTGCGGGTGCGCGAGAAAGTGGGCGAGTTCTTCCAGGCCACGCCGCTGACCGATATCGACCCGGACAGGGTGGTGGCGATCGGGGCCGCTATCCAGGCCGACGTGTTGGCCGGTAACAAGCCGGAAGATGAAATGCTGCTGCTGGACGTGAACCCGCTGTCTCTGGGTATAGAGACCATGGGTGGCCTGGTGGAGAAAATCATTCCGCGCAATACCACGATCCCGGTGGCCCGGGCGCAGGAATTCACGACCTTCAAGGACGGTCAGACCGCGATGGCCATCCATGTGCTGCAGGGTGAACGCGAACTGGTGGCGGACTGCCGTTCCCTGGCGCGTTTCGAGCTGCGTGGCATCCCCCCCATGGTGGCCGGTGCTGCACGCATCCGCGTAACCTTCTCCGTGGACGCGGACGGCCTGCTGCACGTGGAGGCGGAAGAACAGAGCCAGGGCGTCAAGGCGAGTGTCGAGGTGAAGCCTTCCTACGGACTTACCGACGACGAGATAGCCGGCATGTTGAAGTCCTCGGTCGAGCATGCCGGAGAGGACATGGCGGCCCGCAAGCTGGCCGAGCAACGCGTGGAGGCGGCGCGGGCGGTCGAGGCATTGACTGCCGCACTCGCAGCCGATGGTGACGAATTGCTGGAACCCGGGGAGCGGGCGCAGGTGGAGAATGCCCTGGCGCAGTTGCAGCGGGTGTCCGCGGAGTCGCAGGACGACAAGCAGTTGAAAGCGGAGATCGAGGCGCTGGAACAGGCCTGTGCCTTTTACGTCGAGCGTCGCATGAACAGCGGTATCCGCAAGGCAATGGCCGGCCACAAGGTCGACGAATTCGAATAGGGGCGGCCTGGCCGTTCCGGGATTGAGAGTATGACCCAGATTATTTTTCTACCCCACGATGAGCTCTGCCCTGAGGGCGCGGTGATCGAGGCCGAACCCGGCACCACCATCTGTGATGCGGCGCTGGCCAACGACATCGAGATCGAACATGCCTGCGAGAAGTCCTGTGCCTGCACCACGTGCCACGTCATCGTGCGCGAGGGCTTCGACTCGCTCAACGAGTCGTCCGAGGACGAGGACGACATGCTGGACAAGGCTTGGGGGCTGGAACCCGAATCGCGCCTGTCCTGCCAGGCGGTGATTGGAGAGGAGGACTTGGTGGTCGAATTGCCCAAGTACACCATCAACCATGCCAAGGAGCATCACTAGGCCTGCGGGCTGTGGCCGCGTGGGCCGATTGGCGACACGGGAGTGTGTGTTGCAGGGTGCAGACCGCGGGTAAAACTGCACGCCGAACCCTGCGCTTCGGGCCTGGCACCACCAGCGGTCCGACATGCGCAGCATGATGCGGCATACACAAGCGCCAAACCCGGCCGCTAGGTACTGGATCGAGATTGGTTTTGGAGACCCGATGATGAAATGGACCGATACCCTGGATATTGCCATTGAACTGGATGAAACCCACCCGGACGTGGATCCGACCCAGGTGAATTTCGTTGACCTGATGAACTGGGTCCTGGCGTTGCCCGGATTCGAGGACGAGAAGGAGCATTGTGGCGAGAAGATTCTCGAGGCCATCCAGATGGCCTGGATCGAAGAACGCGAAGACTGATGCGCGGAGCGCCGGTAGGCGGGTGTGCGAAAATAGGCCTGGCGCGTGGCAAACTGCCGTTATCCTCATCCCGGGGTCCCGCGTGTGCCCATGCTAGCGTGCAGCGGCGGGGACGTTAGCGCCGCTTCCATGCAACGCTTTCCGCAAACTTGGACGAGAAACTAGATTGGTCTCCCTGGTCACTTCACTGCCCACCGAGGGAACGCTGGATGAAGCGCAGATCGACGGCTGGCTGGATGCCCTGGCCGAACAGCGTCCCCCGGAGGAGATTGAAAAAATCCGTGCCGCGATCGGGCTGGCCCGACGCAGTCATCGTGGACAGGTCCTGGTGGACGGCATGGATCGCCTGCTGGCCCTGCTGCATTCCGCCGATACCCTGAACCGCCTGAAGCTGGACTCTGACACCCTGATTGCGGCCATCCTCTCTGAACAGCAGGGGCAGGTTGGCTACGACCCGGTGGCACTCGAGGAACGTTTTGGACCGGCGGTGATGCGCATGGTCGAGCAGGTCGGCCGGATACGCGAGATTTCCGCCAACGGGGCGCACGACGAGGAGCAAGACGTCGAGAAGCTGCGCCGCCTGCTGCTTGGGATCGCCACGGACGTCCGCGCCATTCTGGTCCTTCTGGCCAAGCGCTTGCGGCTGATGCGCGGCCTCAAGCGCGTTGCCCCGGAACTGCAGCAACAGATTGCCCGCGAAACCCGCCGTATTCATGCGCCTCTGGCCAACCGCCTGGGCGTGTGGCAGCTGAAGTGGGAGCTGGAAGACCTCTGTCTGCGTTTCCTGCAACCCGAACAGTACCTGGAACTGGCGCGCAAACTGGACGGCAAGCGGCGCGAGCGCGAGGCCTTCGTGCGCGACGTGGTGGCCCGCCTCGAGTCGTTGTGCGCCGAGCAGGGGATACCCGCCGAGGTGAGCGGTCGGCCGAAGCACATCTACAGCATCTGGAACAAGATGCAGAAAAAGAACCTGGATTTCGAGCAGGTGTTCGACGTGCGCGCGGTGCGCGTGCTGGTGGATACCGTGGCGCAGTGCTACGAGGTCCTCGGTATGGCGCACGGGCTGTGGCGGCCGGTGCCCGGCGAGTTCGACGACTATATTGCGCACCCCAAGCCCAATGGCTACCAGTCGCTGCACACCGCCGTGGTGGGCGACGATGGCAAGCCCCTGGAGATCCAGGTGCGTACCCGCGACATGCACGAACATGCGGAACGCGGGGTGGCGGCACACTGGCGCTACAAGGAGAACGATCAGAAAGACGATGAGCTGGAACGACGCATAGCCTGGATGCGCAGCTGGCTGGAGCAACAGGACGAGGGTGCCACGGATATCGCCGGGCTGGAAACGACGGACGCGGAATTCGAGGCCAGGCGTATCTATGTCCTGACGCCGCAAAGCAAGGTGGTCGAGCTGCCTGCAGGGGCGACACCGATCGATTTTGCGTACGCGATCCATACCTCGGTCGGGCACCGTTGCCGGGGCGCCAAGGTGAACGGGCGCATCGTGCCGCTGTCGGCGCACCTCGAGAGCGGTGACCGGGTGGAGATCATCACCGTCAAGGAGGGCGGCCCCAGTCGGGACTGGCTCAGTCCGCAAAGCGGCTACGTGACGACCAGCCGTGCGCGCAACCGTATCCGGCACTGGTTCAAGCTGCAGGACCATGACGAGCACGTGCGTATCGGGCGCGAGTCGCTGGACCGCGAGGTCAAGCGTCTCAGTGTGCCGAAGCCGGACCTGGATGCGCTGGCGCTGCGTTTCAGTTTCCAGCGGGGCGAAGACCTGTTGGCGGCCATCGGCCAGGGCGAGGTCTCGGCGATCCAGGTGGCCAACATCCAGCTGCAGAATCAGCAGGGCGACCGCGACGCGCAGGCCGAGCGCGAGATTCGCGAAAAGGTGCACCAGAAGAAAATGCACCAACATGCCTCGGCCGGCAGCGTGGTGGTGCACGGGGTGGGAGACCTGATGACCCACACGGCACGCTGTTGCAAACCGGTGCCCTATGATCCGATCATCGGCTATATCACGCGCGGCCGGGGTGTCACCATTCATCGCCAGGACTGCCGTGTGGTGCAGCGCATGGACGAGCAGAACCGTGCCCGTCTGATCGACGTGGTCTGGGCGGACAGTCAGCAGCAATCGCGTTTCATGGTGGATATCCAGATCCTTGCGCAGGACCGCAAGGGGTTGTTGCGCGACATCTCCTCGGTCTTCGCGAATTGCGAAATCGATGTCCTGGGGGTTAACACCCAGACCGACCGCCACCACGAGAAGGCCAGCATGCGGTTTACCGCCGAAGTGTCGGACATGGGCCAACTGAGCCGCGTGATGGAGCAGTTGGCGCAAATCCCGGATGTCTACGATGTGCGGCGGCAGGTGTAACGCGCCTTCCCGGGGGCGACACGAGCCATCTTTTCAGTAGCAGATCCAGGCTCAGGTCGTTAAACTAAGCGCCGGATTTCCCAAGAAAAATCAATTATTCCGCTAACTGCGCGAAGGGTTGCCGTGGAAAGGCCCATCGGCGGCAGTGGATCGGAGCGAGGGGGACTTCCGGAGGGTGACGGCATTCACGTCAAGTAGTTTGTCGTGAATCTATTCTTATTGCTTGAATTTACACTAATTTTCTTATGGCTTTGCAACGCACACTTTCGATCATCAAGCCCGACGCGGTGGCCAAGGACGTGATTGGCGATATCTACAACCGGTTTGAACAGGCCGGCCTCAGAATCGTCGCGGCGAAGATGCTGCACCTCACCGAGGCCCAGGCAGGCGAGTTCTATGCCGTGCACAAGGAACGCCCTTTCTACCCTGAACTGGTTGCCTTCATGACATCCGGTCCAGTCATGGTGCAGGTGTTGGAAGGCGAGGATGCCATCGCCAGAAACCGCGAATTGATGGGTGCCACCAACCCGGCGGACGCCGCGCCCGGGAGTATTCGCGCCGACCACGCACAGACGGTGGACGAGAATGCGGTGCATGGTTCGGATGGGCCGGATACCGCCGCGACGGAAATCGCCTTCTTCTTCCCGGAAGGCGTGTGCGAGCGTACCCGCTGAGACAACCATGAGCGACGCCTCTCCCCCGAAAATCAATTTGCTCGACCTCGACAAGCAGGGCATGCAGGACCTGGTCGTGGGGATGGGTGCGAAGCCCTTTCACGGTCGCAACCTGCTGAAATGGATCCACAAACATGGTGTGAGCGATTTCGAGCAGATGACCGATCTGCCGAAGAGTCTGCGTCAGCAGCTGCAGGACCAGACCGCGATCGACATCCCGGAAATCGTGTTCGAGCAGCCATCCCTGGATGGCACGACCAAGTGGATCCTGGAACTGGCCGATGGTCAGCGTATCGAGACGGTCGCCATTCCGGATGGTGACCGCACCACCATCTGCGTTTCCTCGCAGGTGGGTTGCGCCCTCGACTGCTCGTTCTGCTCGACCGCACAGCAGGGATTCAACCGCAACCTCACTACCGGGGAGATCATTGGGCAGGTCTGGCAGGCGACCCGTGAACTTGGCCAGCCGCCGAGCAACGTGGTCATGATGGGGATGGGGGAGCCGCTGGCCAATTTCGAGGCGGTCGTCAGGGCGATGGATCTGATGATGGAAGACCTGGCCTACATGATCTCCAAGTCGCGCGTGACGCTCAGTACTTCCGGCGTGGTGCCGGCGTTGCAGCGTTTGCGTGAGGTCAGCGATGTCAGCCTCGCGGTTTCGCTGCACGCGCCACACAATGAACTGCGCGATGAACTGGTGCCGATCAACCGCAAGTACCCGCTGGAACAGTTGATCCCGGCTTGCAAGGACTATGTCGCGCAGGACAAGCGGCGCAAGGTGACCTGGGAATACGTCATGCTCGACGGTGTGAATGACAGTATCTCGCATGCCAAGGCACTGATCCGGCTGCTCCAGGGAGTACCCTCCAAGGTCAACCTGATTCCCTTCAACCCGTTTCCCGGTACCCGCTACACCACCTCGCCACCCGAGCGGGTCGAGGCTTTTCGCGAGCGCCTGATGCGTGCCGGCATCATCACCATCACCAGGAAAACACGTGGCGACGACATCGATGCCGCATGCGGGCAATTGGTGGGCCGGGTACGTGACCGTAGTCGCCGCCAGTTGCGTGGTGACACCGGGCTCAAATTCGGAGTGGGCAAATGATGGACAAGAACCGTTGGTTAGTGTTGCCGGCATTTTTGCTGGCGCTGTTGCTGGGAGCTTGCGCCGGCAACAGGGTGAGCGACGCGGGTGCGGAAGGCGACACCACCGGTCAACTCGGCTCGCCGGTCAAGCGCAGCAGCCCGGCCGATGTGTATGTCGATCTCGGTACAGTCTACCTGCGGGACGGCAACCTGACTGAGGCCTACAAGAACGCGCGCAAGGCGGTGATGCTGGATGAGCGCTCCTCCTCGGCGCACAACCTCCTGGGGCTGATTCACCAGCGCTTTGGCGAGGACGCGATGGCGGAAAAGCACTACCGTCGCGCGGTGGAACTGGAGCCGCAGAACCCGTATGCGCTCAACGCGCTGGGTTCGTTCGTGTGCTCTGCCGGTGAATACGAAGAGGCGGATGGCTATTTCAAGCGCGCCCTGCGGAACCCGCTGTATCCCACGCCCTGGGTGGCATCGCACAATGCCGGCCTTTGTGCCGAAGGCGCCGGCCGCCTGGGCCAGGCGGAAACCTACTACCGGGCGGCTTTGCAGCGTAACCCGCGTTTCGCTCCCTCGCTGCTGCGCATGGCGCACTTGAGCTTCGATTCGAACAGTTACCTCTCTGCGCGAGCCTATGTGCAGCGCTTCGAGCAGGTAGGCAGGGACACCGCAGAATCGTTATGGTTGGGATTGCGCATAGAGAAACAACTCGGCGACATGGACCAGGTGGCCAGTTACTCCTTAAAACTCCGGGAGAATTTCCCGGATTCAGAGCAGGCCAGGTTCCTGAACGAGGCTGAATGATATGAATGCCGTAGCCGCTGAACATGAGCAGTCCGACGTGGTGGAGTTGCGTGCAACGGGCCCGGGAGAGCGGCTGCGTATTGCACGGGTTTCGCGGGATATGGATATCTCCAAGGTCGCGGGTCAACTGCACCTGACGGTAGACCTGGTGGAGGCCCTGGAGTGCGACGACTACTCCGAACTGCCTGCACGCGTCTTTGTACGCGGTTACCTGCGCAATTATGCGCGCCTGGTGGAACTCCCCGTGGATTCGATCCTCGCGCAGTTCGACGATTTATGGCCGGAAGACCAGGAGGCGGTCAAGATCGAGAAGGCGCCGCGGCTGCCCGCGGACCAGCGTCCCGGGCGTAACTGGGCGAGCGTGGTCACCTGGTTGCTGGTGATCGCGGGTATCGTCCTGTTCCTGATGTGGTGGCAGGGCTATCTGGACCGCTTTACCGCGCAGGTCGAGGAAACGCCGGCGGCCCCGGCAGTCGGTACACCGGCGGATTTGTCTCCCGAGCCGCCAGCGGCCGCGATGCCCCTCCCGACGCCCGCGTCACCGCCTGAGCAGCCTGCGGAGCAGGAGGCGGCACCCCAGTTGTTGGAAGGGCCGGGCCTGCTCGCCCTGCCACCGGCGCGGGAGAGCGAAGTGGAAAATCCCACGCCGGTTGCGCCCCCGGCCCAGGCGGGCACCTCGGCATCGACGTCCCCGGCGGAGCCCCAGCAGGCGTCCGCGGCGCAGGCAGCGGTGGATGCCGGGGGGCAGGAAGCCCCGACGGTCGCCGCGGTGGAGACGCCCCCCCCGGCGGCAACCCCGGGCATAGTCGTGAGCTTCCGGGAAGACTGTTGGGTGGATATCCGTGGCAGCGAGCGTTCGTTCAAGCTGTTCGGGACCATGCGCAAGGGGACCAAGCGTACCCTGGAAGGTCAGCCACCTTACAAGTTCGTACTGGGCAATGCGGCGGCCGTGGAGATCCGGGTCAACGGCGAGCCTTTTGATCTCGGACCGCATACGAAGGACAATGTCGCGCGTTTCGCGCTCTCCCCTTGAGTTGGCATCCCTGCCGCCGCTACGCCGGTGGCGACTTCCAGGTAACATCGCGAGCGGCTCCATCTCCGGGTGGCGATGGTTGTTGCAGCGGCTTTGATTAGACATATGGCGAAGAATATTCAGGCAATCCGTGGCATGCATGACCTGCTGCCGGAGCAGTCCCCGCGCTGGCAATTTCTCGAGTCGCGGGTGCGCGATGTGTTGGCGTGTTACGGGTACCAGGAAATGCGCATGCCGATCGTCGAATCCACCGACCTGTTCAAGCGGTCGATCGGCGAGGTGACCGATATCGTCGAGAAGGAGATGTACACCTTCGAAGACCGAAACGGCGACAGCCTGACCCTGCGTCCGGAGGGAACCGCCGGTTGTGTGCGCGCGGCACTGGAGCATGGTTTGTTGCACAACCAGACGCAGCGCGTTTGGTACCAGGGCCCCATGTTCCGTCACGAGCGTCCGCAGAAGGGGCGCTATCGCCAGTTCCACCAGATCGGGGTGGAGGCTTTCGGGATGGCAGGGCCGGACATCGACGCCGAGCTGATCCTGATGACCGCGCGCCTGTGGCGAGAACTGGGTATACATGGCCTGGAACTGCAGCTGAACACGCTGGGCAGCAGCGAGGAGCGGGCGCGCTACCGTGAGGAACTGGTGGCCTATTTCTCTGGACATGCCGAGCGGCTGGATGAGGACAGCAGGCGTCGCCTCGACAGCAACCCGCTGCGCATCCTCGACAGCAAGAACCCGGACATGGCGGAATTGATCGCCGCCGCCCCGACCCTGGATGCCTACCTGGGGGAGGAGTCGAGCGAACACTTCGCTGCCATCTGCCGGGTTCTCGATCAGGCTGGCGTGGCCTACGTGGTGAATCCACGCCTGGTGCGCGGGTTGGATTATTATTCGCGCACCGTGTTCGAGTGGGTCACCGACCTGCTCGGTGCGCAGGGCACCGTGTGCGCCGGTGGGCGGTTCGACGGCCTGGTGCACCAGTTGGGGGGACGCCCCACGCCGGCGGCTGGTTTTGCCATGGGTGTGGAGCGCCTGGTGGCAATCCTGGAGGAACTGGACTCCGCGCCATTGCCACCGCGGGTGGATGCTTACCTGGTGCTGGTTGGAGAGCAGGCCCAGTTGGCGGGCCTGGTGCTGGCGGAACAGTTGCGCGAGCAGGTGCCGGGATTGCGCCTGCTGGCCCATTGTGGTGGAGGCAGTTTCAAGTCGCAGTTCAAAAAGGCCGATCGCAGTGAAGCACGGCTGGCATTGATTCTGGGTGACGATGAGCTTGCCGCGGGCAAGATCGGTATCAAATACCTGCGCGAGGATAAGGAGCAGGTGACGCTCGCAACGGACGGGTTGGCCGCTTTTCTGGTCGGCTATCTGCAGAATTCAAACGAGGATCAAGTGGCATGAGTTCTTATCTGTCGGAAGAAGAACAGGTCGAAGCGATTAAGAAATGGTGGAAGGAGAACGGTACCTCGGTGATTATCGGCGTGGTGCTGGGATTCGGCGTCATATTCGGCTGGCAGGGATGGAACACCTACCAGGTATCGCAGGGCGAGGGGGCCTCGATCCTCTATACCTCGATGGAAAACCAGCTGGCGCGTGGTGATCGAAACGCCGGGGTGGAGACGGCGAAGCGCCTGGTGGGTGAGTTCGGTGGCACGGCCTACGCCACTTTCGCCGCATTGCAGCTGGCGCAGCTGTCCTACACGCAAGGTGAAAAGGATGCTGCCAGGTCGCATCTGCAGTGGGTCATGGACAATGCGCCGGATCAGGCCTTGGCGGAACTGGCGCGGTTACGCTTGGCGAACCTGTTGATGGATATGCAACAGTTTGAGGCCGCCGCCACCCTTGTGAATGGAGCCGGGGCCATGATGGCAGGTGAATTTGCCCTCTTGCGCGGGGATATCGCCAGGCAGCAGGGTGATGCCGATGCGGCTCGGGCTGCCTACCTGGAGGCGCTGGACAAGGGTGTG
>Ga0180435_10007106_pt1 | contig 10697 bp, 7 predicted proteins | sample SS_ome_3_FD_132467 | JGI IMG/M metagenome (GOLD analysis project Ga0180435, IMG submission 132467) | Hypersaline lake sediment archaeal communities from the Salton Sea, California, USA - SS_3_S_1 metaG | ecosystem: Environmental > Aquatic > Non-marine Saline and Alkaline > Hypersaline > Sediment... | reverse complement strand
ATAGTCATCTGGGGAAAGAATCCGGCTGAATGCAACATTCAGCAAATGATCCCCATTGAGAAAGCTCAGCGAAAAGGAGCCAAACTGGTGGTGATTGATCCCCGGCGAACCCCCTCATCTGAAAGGGCCGATCTGCTGCTTCAGCCCATTCCGGGCACCGACGGGATTCTTGCCCTGGCCATTGCCAAAATCCTGGTGGAGAAGCGCTACCACGACGAGACTTTTCTTAAAGAACATGTGCTGGGTTTTCCCGAATTTGCAGAGAGCCTGAATTCCCTGGAGCTGGAATCTGCCTCTTCCACCTGTGGCATTCCGCTGGACCTTATGTACGAAGTGGCCGAGCTTATGGGGACCATCCAACCCATGACCCTGATGGCCGGTTATGGGGTACAACGTTATACGAACGGGGGACAAACCACACGCTGTATTCTGGCACTTTCCATCCTTACCGGGAACATTGGGAAAGCAGGTGCCTGCTGGCAATATGCCAATCTGAAGTCCTACGTATTCGATGCCATTAAGGAACCGGAAAGTTATTTCCCCGATCCTGACAGGGACTCGCCCTTTCGGAGAAGCATTTCCACTGCCCTCCTGGGGGAACAGATGCTGGAAACCCACTCTCCTGAACTGAAAATGGCCTGGGTGGAACGGGGTAATCCCCTTACCCAAAATCCGGATACGAATGTGGTCCTGGAAGCCTTTCGGAAATTGGAATTCCGGGTAGTAGTGGAACAGTTTATGACTGATACTGCCCTGGAGGCGGATCTGGTACTTCCGGCCAAATCCATGTTTGAACAAAGCGATATCATTGGTTCTTACTGGAATCCCTATGTGCAGTTGAAACAAAAGGTGGTGGACCCGCCAGGTGAAGTAAAACCCGAATCGGAAATATACTACCTGCTGGCCGGCAAGCTTGGTTTCGATCCGGAGGCCATAAGAAGCCATTTGCCCGAGCCCACCGATGAAGCCATAAATCAATGGCTCAACGGCTACCTGGACCGATATCCGGAATTGCATATGGACGACCTGAGAGAAGGACCCGTTCTGGCTCCGGGATGGGAAGAGGTAGCCTTTGCGGACGGTAATTTTCCCACCCCTTCGGGCAAGATTGAGCTTCTGTCGGAATCTGCCCATGCTCGATGGGGGGTCAATCTCCTGCCCAGCTATGAGCCACTTGATGAGGGACAGAGCGAGGGGCATGGAAACTTCCCCCTGAGTTTGATGAGTCCCAACAACAAAAACCGCATCCATTCCCAGTTTGGAAATCTGGATGTGATCAAAGATCTGGAACCCATACCCCTTATGAAGATGAATCCGGGAGACGCCAAAAAACGGCTTATCGGGGAAGGGGAAAAAGTCCGGGTATTCAATGAGAGGGGGGAACTCTTTATCCAGGTCTGTTTCGATTACAGCCTCAGGCCCGGCAATGTGGTAATAAGCAATGGATACTGGAATTCGGAAGGTGCCAATCCCAACCTGCTGTCCAAAGGACGGGAAACGGATATGGGTCACGGATCGGCATTTCATGATAACCTCGTAGAGGTGGAAAAGCACAGCTGAGATGGAGAAGAATATTTTCATATTCAGTAAAAACCGATGCGTGGGATGCCAGGCCTGCTCGGTTGCCTGTGTGAATGAGAACGGCAGGCAGGCCGCCGGCCAGTGGAAAAAGGTATATAACTCCAATCCTTCCCATTTCCCACTTCTGCCCTTATTCTATCTGTCCCTTTCCTGCAATCACTGCGATGCGGCCCCATGTATGCAAAGCTGTCCCACCCGGGCTTATTCCAGGGATACCAGCACCAGGGCAGTCCTTCACCACCCCGAAAAATGCATCGGATGCAAGATCTGTACCTGGGCCTGTCCCTACGATGCACCGGTGTATCATCCACAGCAAGGCATCATCGAGAAATGTACTTTTTGTCAGCCCAGACTGAAAGAGGGACTCAAGCCGGCCTGCGCGCATCAATGTCCGGTGGGAGCACTGGATTATACCCGCCAGGAGTTTGATGCAGGGCAAGCCCTGGAATCTTCGCCCGTGCCTGTGAGGATAGGTTCCTCTCTGAAGGTGGAAGAAATGGAAAAAAAAGAAGGGCCGAAGATGGATGCCTCACTTTTTGAGGATAATCCGATCCCGGAAGAGGAAGTCCACCGAAGCACTGGCCGTATTACTGCCCTCAGGGAATGGCCTCTGGTGGTTTTTTCACTGCTGAATGCTTTCCTGGTGGGGCTTTATGCCCATCTCGCCATAAGCATTGGCAATGTCCTGGGGAGCTCATTGATTTTGGCAGGGGGCCTCCTGTCTGCTATGCTCAGCCTAATTCACCTGGGAAGAAAAGGCCGGGCCTGGCGTTCCCTGGCAAACCTAAGGCATTCATGGCTTAGCAGGGAAATACTTTTTCTGTTACTCTTTTACCTATCGGTATTTATCGATCTGTTTCTGACTCCACTCCCGGTAATAATCCCTATTACATTGGGTGTTTTGCTTTTGATCTCCATCGACAGCTTGTATAACCTGGCATTCTGGGAGTGGAAAGTAAAGATTCATTCCTCACAAACCCTGTTTTTGGCTGTGAGTCTGTTTTTGCTTTTGCAGGACTTCCTGACCCTGTTTGTGATCCTCAGTCTCCTTAGAACGGGATTGTATGTAATTCGTAAACCCGGAATCGGGGATCTGAACCAGGCACATATCTTGCTATTGAGCTCCCGTGTTCTTGCGCTCACAGCAGCTATCCTAGTGGCTTATTTTACAGGCAATGTCTGGATCAGCACCCTGTGTTTTCTATGTGGAGAGACCATGGACAGGATTGAATTCTACAATGAACTCAATGTGCCTGAACCCGGCACTTTTCTGGCCAATGCTCCCGGGCATACAACTTAGTGCCTGTAACTCTTTCTATGGGTTCTTTTGATCTTCTTTCGTCGTTTCTTGTTCTTTTTAGAGTCGTAAAATCCCTTGTTTTTGTATACATGTTCCCCTTCCAGCATGAGCAAACCGCGTCTTTGATGTTCGTAGGTAGCACGTTTGGAACTGGCACAGGAACACAGAGAGAACAGCAGAAATACGGATAATCCAAAGATTATCTTACTGTAAAAGGATGGAAAGAACCTGCCATCCTTAAACAGTCTAAGCTTGCCCTTGGGCAATTCAGAAACAGCTTTCATATCCGGATTGATGGCTTCTCTTTAAAAACCAGATCCGATTCAGGATGGTTGCATGGCCTTTTCATTAGCACTTCTGAAAATATCTGCTTAAATTATGGCCTCTTTCTTTTTTATAACTACTACTCACTAAATAACACAACTATGAAATCAAAGAATGCCATGGACCGGAGAAAATTCATCGGTTCAGCTGCTGCCACTGCCGCGACCATTACTGTTGTCCCGCGACACGTACTGGGAGGTCCCGGATTTGTCCCCCCTTCAGATAAAATAACCGTGGCCAATATAGGCTGCGGCACCCAGGGCCTGAGAGAAATGCCCGGAATGCTGCAAAACGAGGACATCCAGGTAGTTTCCGTCTGCGACGTAAACAAATTCACAACCGATTACCTCGACTGGTCTGCCAATGGAATTAAACGTTCCATGCAGCGAACCATGGAAAATCCCGACTGGGGTGCCAACTACAAGGGAATCCCGGGCGGAAGGGATATTGGCAAGGAATACGTGGATACCTACTACGGTAAAAAAATGCCCTCCGGCAAATACAAAGGATGTAGCAGCTATGAGGATTACCGCGAATTTTTTGCGAAAGAAAAGGACGTAGATGCCATTAAGATCATGACTCCCGACCACCACCATGCCCACCTGGCCATAATGGCCATGAATGCGGGTATGCATGTGATCACTCACAAACCCATTGCCAACCGGATGGCTGAAGGCAGGGCCGCTATAGAGACAGCCAAAAAATCCAAGGTGAAGACTCATTTGCTGGCCTGGAGCGAACGTCCCGAACATAAGCAGGTGCTTAAATGGATCGAAGAAGGTGTGATTGGTGAGCTGAAGGAAATCCATAACTGGTCCTACCGTCCGGTGTGGGAACAGTGGCCCACCCGACCTACCGAAAAAGTGCCCATACCCGATGGATTCAACTGGGAATTATGGCTTGGACCCGTTCCTGACATGGATTACCATCCTTTCTATACCCATAACCGATTCAGAGGATGGTATGATTTTGGCGGAGGTAGCGTGGCCGATATGGGGCACTACAGCCTCTTCCCCTTATTCCAGGCCTTTGGAATTGATACCGCGCCCACAGCTGCAAAAGCTTATGGAACCACTCATCGTTATGTGGACGGAAATACCTACAAATGGGTGGAAAACGATGTGGGCTTCCCCTATTCATGCATGGTGCAGTGGGAATTCCCCAAGCAGAAAAAACTTCCTGCCTTTGATCTTTTCTGGTACGATGGAGGCATGAAGCCATTCATTCCTGAGGAACTCAAAGCAGACAACAAAGACATGCCCGAAGAAGGGATGATGTTTGTGGGAACCAAAGGTAAAATCCTGGCCGGATTCCTGGGAAGAAGGCCCAAAATAATTCCTTCAAGTCGCATGGAAGCTTACGAGGGAGATATGCTTGAAGTTCCCCAAGACCAGCGTCGTTCAAATACCTGGGCTGCAGCCATCAAAAACGATGAAGAATCTCCGGGCAGTTTTAAATATGCCGGTCCGGTCACCGAGACCATCAACCTGGCTGCCATAGCCTTACGGTCGGGGAAGCGTGTGGAATACGATTCTAAGAATTTGAAAATCACCAACGACGAAGATGCCAATAAGCTTTTGACCAGGGAATATCGGAAAGGTTGGGAGCTATAAGAAATCATTATATGAAACATACACGGAAACAGTTTTCCAGGAGAGGCTTTATCGAAAAAAGTGCCCTGGCGGGTGCAGCAGGTATGCTTGCACCCTCCCTGGGCCTTGAAGCCAAAGGTTTTCCCGAACCGGAATTTACACCCGGCATGACCCATGACGATATCTCCCTGGCCCAATGGGCCCTGGTGCAGGAAATACGGGATGGTAAGTGGACCAACCTGGATTTTCCCAGGGTAGCCAGGGAAGATTTTGGTTTGAACGGGATTGAATTTGTCAATACCCTCTTTGAAGTCCCCACCGCCAGGTATCTGAACCAGTTGAAAAAGAATGCCGGGGAGCACGGAGTGACCATGGTTTTGATTATGGTCGATGCAGAAGGCGACGGTTGCGAACCCACCCCTGAATTGAGGAAGCAGTTTGTAGTCAACCACCGAAAGTGGATCGACATTGCCCAGTATCTGGGTTGCAAGGCCATACGCACCAACTGCCGGGGCCCAAGGGATGTGGACAAGGAGGAAGCTCTTAAATGGGCTGCTGAATCCTATCACATGTTATTGGAGCATGCGATACCGGCAGGAATCAGCGTGTGCATCGAAAACCACGGGGGTGTCAGTAACGATGCCGACTGGATGGTGGCTCTGTTGAAAAAGGTGAACAACCTATACTTCGGATCCTATCCGGATTGGCGCGGTCCGTCCGATAGCTTCGACAATGTGGATTACCTGGAAAAGATGCTACCCTGGGCAGTGGGGATGTCTTATCGCAATCAGCCCACGGAAGAGCTGACAGCCAAATTGATCCAGATGAGTCGCAATGCCGGATACAGGGGATGGTACGGCATTGAATCCAGCGGAAGGGATGCCATCAGGCAGGGGAAAGAACTCCTGACCAGGTATCTGGAGCTCTGACCCAGGCTCAGAGCGGAACATGAGCAAGGTACCCGCATCCCCTAAAAAGACCCAATTCCGATGGGCCATTGTGGCCATGTTGTTTTTCGCCACCACGGTGAATTACTTCGATCGCTTTCTGATGGGGATCCTGGCTCCCCTGCTTGAAACCGAGATTGGCTGGACCGAGCAGCAATACGGCTACATTGTAGCAGCCTTTCAGTTGGCTTATGCCAGCGGGACCCTGCTCATGGGTTATGTGATTGACCGCCTGGGAACAAGAATTGGCTTTAGCATTGCAGTTACGGTTTGGAGTATTGCAAGTATGTTGCATGCAGCCGCCAGATCCTGGACTGGCTTTGCCCTGGCCCGGATTGGTCTGGGCCTGAGCGAGGCGGGTAATTTTCCGGCAGCCATCAAAACCGTGGCAGAATGGTTCCCCAAGAAGGAAAGGGCCTTTGCCACGGGATTGTTCAACGGAGGCTCCAACGTGGGGGCCATTCTGGCTCCCATCACCATCCCTTTAATCATCGCAGCCATGGGATCCTGGAGATGGGTATTTATCCTGTCCGGGTTTCTGGGATTTTTCTGGCTGATCTTCTGGTTGATCTTCTACCGGAAACCCAGGGAGAGCAAATTCACCAATCAGGCCGAAATCGACCATATTGAAGACGGCGAACCAGATACAGGACCCGTCAAAATAAAATGGTTGAAGCTATTGAAATATAGACAGACCTGGGCTGTGGCGTTGGGCAAGCTTCTGGCCGATCCGGTCTGGTATTTTTACCTGTTCTGGGGAGCCAAGTTCCTGAACACGAAGTTTGGCATCGACCTCAGGGAAATGGCACTGCCGCTGGTTTCCATTTACGTAATCGCCGATCTGGGAGGGATCACCGGGGGAGCCGTATCATCCCTTTTGATGAGGAAAGGAAGAACGGTTAATTATTCACGGAAGATGACCATGCTTGGTTCAGCCCTGCTGGTCCTGCCGGTGATGATCGTGCCCCATCAAAGCTCCCTGTTGATCTCTGTGGCTTTGATAGCCCTGGCGGCAGCTGCTCACTGTTCCTGGTCGGCCAATATTTTCACTGTTATTTCTGATCTCTTTCCCAAAGAGGTGGTAGGATCGGTCACCGGTTTTGCCACAACTGTAAGCACAGCCGGAGGCATGATCACAGCCTTATTGATTGGGATGGCTTTGAATGAATCCAGCCAGGGGGGCTATGAAATAGCCTTTGCCGTAGCCTCCTGCATGTACCTGGTGGGCATTCTGGTCATCCACCTGCTGGTCCCGAGAATGAGACCAGTGAAAAATATATAAGCATGAATTCCAGGGAGCGAGTATTCAAAGCACTGAACTTCGAAGAGGCCGACCGGGTCCCCTTCGACCTGGCCGCTACCACCTGGACGGGTATTACTCAAACAGCCTATCAGAATTACCTGGCATTTTCGGATGCAGAAGCGGAAAACCCGGAGTGGGCCGATGTGATCCAACAGATCGTTATCCCCTCTGAAAAGGTTCTTCAGTCAATGGAGGCCGATGTACGCGGAGTATTTCCCCTCACCAGTCATAACTGGGATGTGCATAATAAACTCAGGGACAGGGGGGATTATTTCGAGTACCACGATGAGTGGGGATTTACCCACCATTTTCCCAAAAATGGTCACTGGTTTTCCCTGGTAAAAAGCCCCATGGAAAGTCTGGATTTCTCGGAAGCAGGGATCATCAAAAACTATACTTGGCCCCATGCGGCTAACCCGGACCGCTTTGCCGGATTGCGAAGGAAGGCCAGGGAATACCATAAGAAGGACCGGCTTGTATTCACCAAGGGTTTATGCGCAGGTCTGTTTGAAATGCACCAGCGTATACGCGGCATGGAAAAGGCCATGCTGGATCCTTTTATGTATCCCCTGAACTCGGACAAGCTTATTGGAAAGCTGGCCGATCTGAAAATAGCCTTCTGGGATGCCCTCCTGGAGGAAATGGGCGATGTGGTAGATGTGGTGGGAGAAGGCGATGATTATGGAACGCAGCAATCGCAGCTGATAGCCCCCGAACAGTTCAGGGAGTTTTACAAAACACACTTTCACCGGGTCTTAAGTTTCATAAAATGGAAACGGCCTGAGCTAAAAATCATGTTTCATTCCTGTGGCAATGTGAGGCCCATCATCCCCGATTTGATTGAAATGGGGGTAGATATACTAAACCCGGTGCATGTGACAGCCGCCGGCATGGATGCGGTGCAGCTAAAGAAGGACTTTGGAAAGGACCTCGTATTCTGGGGAGGTGGAGTGGATACCCAACACATTCTTCCATCGGGAAGCCCCGACCAGGTAAAGGAAGATGTAAAACGAAATCTGGATGCCCTGGCACCGGGTGGCGGATACATATTCAGCACCATACATAACATCCAGGCTGAAGTGCCACCAGAAAACATAGAGGCCATGTTAATGGCCTTACAAGAATTCGGAAACTATTAAATTGCATAGTATGAAAAAAGCAAGATCGTCCCGTCGCGAATTCCTCAAAAAATCCTCGGCTGCTATGGCCGGAAGCATGATACTGCCCACCGTGGTTCCTTCCTCCGTTTTTGGGAAAACGGCCCCCAGCAATCAGATCAATGTGGGAATGGTTGGCTGTGGCCGCCAGGCAGTTCATGCCAACCTGAATCAGGGTTTCCTGCAACTCGACAATAGCCGTGTAATTGCCACCAACGATGTGGATTCCTGGCGCATGAATAATGCCACGCAAATCGTTAATAAAGCCTATTCCAAGGGTGCCAGGACTTATAAGGGCGTAAAAGAATACCACGATTACCGCGAGCTTATCGCCAACAAGGATGTGGATGCGGTCATGATCTCCACCACCGATCAATGGCACGCACCCGCCACCATTCATGCTGCCCTGGCAGGAAAACATGTGTGCATGGAGAAAGCCTTTACCGTGGCTCCCGCCTGGGGCACAGCCACCGTGGAAGCAGTGAAACAGACAGGTGTGGCCAATCGCCTGGATAGTGAATTTCGTTCCTCAAGGCCCATCAACAGGGCCGTAGAGCTGGTGCACAACGGACTTATAGGAGACCTGGTGGAAGTGGAAGTGGGGGTTCCGGGAGAACTCAATGGAAGTGCCGTTGGGCCTCAACCCACCATGGCCATTCCCGAAGAACTGAACTACGATATGTGGCTGGGACCAGCTTTTGAAGCTCCCTATACCCTTAAACGGGTGCACGACCCCAAGACCATCGATACGCGGCCCGGATGGTTAAGGATTTCCGACTACTGCAATGGGATGATCACCAACTGGGGAGCCCATTTGAACGACATTGCCCTCTGGGGGATGAAAAAGGAATACGAACTTCCCGTGAGTATCGATGGGAAGGGGACCTTTGACAGCGGTTTGTGGAATACCATCTCTGCCTTCGAGATTAGCTACGGCTATGCCGACGGTTTGCTGATGAAGTATGTGATTGACGTACCCTATGTGAAATTTATCGGCAAGGAAGGATGGGTACGAATAGGCTATCCCAGAGAACTGACCGCCAGCAGCGATAAGATTCTGGCATTCCAACCCGGGAAAGAAGATATCTCCTACGAAAATGTGCTTTCAGATAAGGCCGATTTCCTGCGAAGCATTGAAACAGGGAAAGCAAGCCTGGAACCCCTGGAAGTGGGAAACAACGTGTATATGCTCACCATGATGGGGCTCTTTTCAGCTACCCTTGGAAGAAAGCTCACCTGGGACAATACTTCCCGTCAGTTCCTTAACGACAATGCTGCCAATGCCATGATGACCCGTCCTTTTCGTGAAAAATGGCTGGACAGGCATGTGGTGGACTGGATGAATAAGCACCAATCCTATGAACTATGAAAAACTTCCTCCTCCCCCTATTCCTGATCTTTGTTTTTGTCGGTACTTCTGCTCAGCATACACCCGACAATCCCTTTTATGCATTCTCCAATGCTGGCAATCTGCCCAAAGCTCCTGAAGGACTGGATGCCAAAGCCAGCCTCTTTAAGGACCTGGGATACGATGGGTGGGGCGGACATTACGGCGAGGAAGACTACATGGCCCGCCGTGCAGCACTTGATAAGGCCAGCCTGACGATGCCGGAGTTATACTGGGGAATGAACATCGACAGCAGCGGTAAGGCCAGCTACAAGGAAGGCCTTCGGGAAGCCATAGCCGACTCCAAAGACCGGGATCTGATCGTTTCTTTGCTGGTCAGCGCCAAAGCCTACCAGGAGAACCAGGCTGAAGGAGATCCTTATGTGGTAGAAGCCATCCGCGAACTGGCCGACTATGCTGCACCCTTTGGAGTAAGGATCGCAGTCTATCCCCATGTGAATGTCTACTGCGAAACCCTGGAACATTCCCTGCGCCTGGCCAGCCTGGCCCAACGTGAGAATGTGGGGGCCATCTTTAACCTTTGCCATCTGCTGAAAAAAGAAGGAGAAGAGGGCTGGGAAAAAAAGCTAAGCGAGGCCATCCCCCATTTGTACATGATCTCCCTGTGCGGATCCGATTCAGGCAATACAACCGAATTGGGTTGGGATCGTCTGATACAGCCCCTGGGGGAAGGAAGCTTTGACACTTACGCCCTGGTGAAACTGGCATGGGATCAGGGATATGAAGGACCTTTCGGACTGCAGTGCTACAACATCCAGCTGGATGCGGAGAAGGTATTGAGCCAATCCATCCAAACATGGAGGAAGTACCAGGAGCTTTACCAAAAAGCTCAAAACACGGCCGAAGATTCAGATTTCCAGGCCCTCTTTGATGGCAGGACCACCAAGGGCTGGCGGGGCATGAACAGCGATCGCTTTCCCGGGAAAGGCTGGCAGATCGTCAATGGGGTATTGAAGGTGAACGCCCAAAGGGAAGAGGGCGCGGAACCCGGAGGGGATATTATCACCCTGGAAATGTACGGAGACTTTGAATTCCGCTGGGAATGGCTTATGCTCAGCAAAGGAGGTAACAGCGGTGTGAAGTAT
>Ga0180435_10007105_pt1 | contig 10697 bp, 8 predicted proteins | sample SS_ome_3_FD_132467 | JGI IMG/M metagenome (GOLD analysis project Ga0180435, IMG submission 132467) | Hypersaline lake sediment archaeal communities from the Salton Sea, California, USA - SS_3_S_1 metaG | ecosystem: Environmental > Aquatic > Non-marine Saline and Alkaline > Hypersaline > Sediment... | reverse complement strand
GAGTTCATCCACTTCGCCTGCACCTCGGAAGACATCAACAACCTGTCTCATGGCCTGATGCTGAAAGCCGGACGTGATGACATCCTGCTGCCGGCGATGAATGAAGTCATCGACATCCTCGCTGCCCAGGCTCAGGAGCTGGCTGAACAGCCGATGCTTAGCCGTACGCATGGCCAGACGGCATCACCGACCACCGTCGGCAAGGAACTTGCCAATGTTGTTTATCGTCTGCGCAAGCAGCGTGACCAGGTCGCTGCTATCGAGATCGTCGGCAAGGCGAACGGTGCTGTTGGTAACTACAACGCGCATCTCAGTGCTTACCCGGATATAGACTGGCCGGCCTTCTCACAGAACTTCATCGAATCGATCGGCCTGAACATCAACCCGTTCACCATACAGATCGAACCGCACGATTACATGGCTGAGATGTTTGATGCGATCAGCCGCTTCAATACCATCCTGATAGACCTGAGCCGTGACATATGGGCTTACATCTCTAACGCCTACTTCAAACAGAAAACAGTGGCTGGCGAGATCGGTTCCTCGACCATGCCGCACAAGGTCAACCCGATCGACTTCGAGAATGCAGAAGGCAACCTCGGCATCGCCAACGCCCTGTTCAATCACCTCAGCATGAAGCTGCCGATCTCCCGCTGGCAGCGTGACCTGACCGATTCGACCGTGCTGAGAAATCTCGGTGTCGGTTTTGCGCACAGCCTGATCTCTTACCATTCGATGGTTCGCGGCCTCAATAAGCTGGAAGTTAATAGCCCAGTGATCGAAGCCGACCTGGATGCCAGCTGGGAAGTCCTTGCCGAACCGATACAGACCGTCATGCGTCGCTATGCGATCGAGAACCCATACGAGAAACTGAAAGAGCTCACTCGTGGCAAAGCCATTACAGCTGAGGCATTCCATGACTTCATCCGCACCCTGGATGTACCAGAGGACGTACGTGACGAACTGCTTAAGCTGACACCGCAGAACTACATCGGTAACGCTATCGAGCAGACAAGAAAGTTATAAACACGCTATAACAATAGCCTATATGATCAACCTTGGTGACATCACCGTCGAGCAGTTTCTCGATCAGTACTGGCAGAAGAAACCACTGCTCATCAGGAACGCATTTACCGAGCTGAAAACACCGGTTAGTGCTGAAGAGCTTGCCGGCCTCGCCTGTGAGGAGCACGTCAACGCCAGGCTCGTGTTCGAACACGGCAAAGATAGTGAAGGCCCGGATGAAAGACCGTGGCAGGTAGAGTTCGGCCCGTTCGATGAAGAACGCTTCGCTTCACTTCCAGACAGAGACTGGTCATTACTGGTGAGCGATGTTGAAAAGCATCTGCCGGAGACCGCTTACCTGCTCGAACCTTTCCGCTTCATCCCGGACTGGCGCATCGATGACCTGATGATCAGCTATGCTCCGCCCGGTGGTTCGGTCGGTCCTCATACTGACGCTTATGACGTCTTCCTGATACAGCTCAGTGGTCAACGTTTATGGAAGATCAGCCAGCACTACCCGAACGAAACCCTGGCTGATACCGACCTCTGCATATTGAAAAGCTTTCGTGCAGAAGATGAATGGCTACTGAGTGCCGGTGATATGCTATACCTGCCGCCCAATGTTGCTCACCATGGCATCGCACAGCAGTGCCTCGCTGTCGACGGTGAAGAATCTCCCTGCCTCACGGGTTCCGTGGGTTTCCGTGCCCCGTCACTGAAGACGATAAGCAGCGACTACATCAATTACCTCAATGAGAACGTGCATCAGGATATACGTTACCGCGACACATCTCCATCGATAGCGTCACACCATGCCGAGATAAGCGATCAGACCGTGGCTGAATTTATCGAATATATCAGGCAGGGTTTTACTATCGATCAAGAACACGTCAGGCGCTGGCTCGGTCAATATTGCAGTGACAATAAGACATACGAGGAGCTTCTCGACATCCATCACTGTGACAGTATCGATCAGTTAGCCGAACAGCTTGACGACAACGGGCTGCAGCAATCGCCCTACTCCAATTTCCTGTTCAGCCGATCAGGCAACGGTACATTACTCTTCGTCAACGGTGACACTTATCAGGCAAGCACCTCATTCGCCGAAGCGTTGTGTGATTCAAAAGATATCGATTTTAATGAATTACGCGCCGTGATGGATGGCAACGATGAAGTCACGCTGCTGACCCTGTTCAATTCAGGTGCGATCATTTCTGAAAGCAAGGAATGAACACACAAGACTCGGACTCAAAGGCGGTCATTCGCGTAGCAGACTGGGCACAGGAAAAGGAGCCGTTATCTTCCGTCCGCAGACAGGTCTTCATCATCGAGCAGCAAGTTCCCGAAGCACTTGAGTGGGACGAGTTCGATAAAACCGCGATACACTTCGCGGCATCGATTGACGGCAAGATCATCGGCACCGCCAGACTGACAACCGACGGACAGATCGGACGCATGGCCGTCCTCAAACCCTATCGAAATCAAGGTATAGGAAGCCGATTACTTCAACTGGCACTGAGTACCGCACAGGATGAGCACTATCCTGAGGTCTACCTGCACGCACAGATCGAGGCGATCCCCTTCTATGAAAAACACGGATTCACAGCTGAAGGTGGTGTTTTTTATGAAGCAAACATCCCTCATCGTGGAATGTTAAAAATTCTCTGCTAGATATACTGACATACAAGAATAATATGTAAAAAAGAATGCCCATCATGCCAACCCAGCCTGTGGCGACAGAACACCCTATGGATTACAAACTCGGTGAGACAGAAGCTGAGGTCGAAGTATCTACCGCAGAAGAAAACAGAAACGCTGCGATCTCACTGGTCAAACAGGCCAGTCACTGTATCGACATCTTCAGCCGGGACCTGGATGCTGAGATATACGACAATAAAGAATTCGAAAGAGCATTATTCGAACTGGCCAGGAAACACCCGAATACCCGCATCCGAATACTGGTACAGGACTCACGCAAGGCCGCGCAGAATGGCCACTGCCTGATAAGACTGGCACAGTCTCTGACCAGCTCGGTTTTCATCCATACGCCTTCTCGCCAGCACAGAGATGAGCCGTGCGCCTTTCTTGTCGTCGATAAACTTGGCCTGCTCTATCGTGTAACCACTGCAGATAGAAACTACAAGGCCAGTGTCAACTTCATGTCACCGCGCAGAGCAGGCAAGTTAAGTGAATACTTCGATGAAGTCTGGGAGCACAGCACACCTGACATACAGACACGACGTATCTACATGTAAGAATATACTGCTGCTGACACACTAGCCACCCAATAAAAAAGTCGTTACCCGCGCCTTTTTGTATTTGTTTTAATTATGCGAGACCCGCTTATCTTTCCCTATCAGTTGTCATCAACTTCTGATCTTCCCAGACAATTTCCCTGAAATACCCGGCACCGATCTTTCTAAGGCAATAATCTGCACTAAACCCCCAGACTACAAGAAACATTATCTAGTCTTGAGATATTGCGCACATTGCCTGGCGCAATCGTTGATCAGCTTCGGACCCGAGTAGATAAAACCGGTATAGATCTGTACCAGTTTCGCGCCTGCTTTAAGCTTGGCCACTGCCTCCTCAGCAGAGGAAATACCACCGACGGCGACGACCGGCAATTTACCGTCAAGCGCCGAGATGAGCTTTTCAAGAATCTGGGTAGACATCTCATATACCGGCTGCCCACTGAGCCCCCCCTGCTCTTCAGCAAGTACCTTTTCTTTTAATGACTGAGGACGGCTGTTGGTGGTATTGGTTGCGATGACTGCATCGATATCGGCAGCTATCAGTCGTGCGGCGATGTCATTGATCTCATCATCTTCAAGGTCTGGTGCGATCTTTACCGCAAGCGGAACATAGCGGGAAAATTTCTTGTGAAGCTCTGCCTGTTTTAACTTTAACTGATTCAGCAACGATGACAATCCTTCACCATGCTGTAACTCCCTTAATCCGGGTGTGTTAGGTGAAGATATGTTGATGGTGATGTAATCGGCATGAAGATAAACTGCCTGCATACACAGCAGGTAGTCATCGACCGCATTCTCCAGCGGAGTCACTTTATTCTTGCCGATATTGATACCGAGCACACAATCAGAACGGTGCTTTCTTACGTTCGCAACCAGGTTGTCAACGCCCTCATTATTAAATCCCATCCGGTTGATGATGGCATGATCGGTTTTCAGCCTGAACAGTCGTGGTTTATCGTTACCTGGCTGAGCCACCGGGGTTACCGTTCCGACTTCGATAAAACCAAAACCGCATTTGGCCAGAGCGTCGATGTGGGCAGCATCCTTATCCAGCCCGGCTGCCAGGCCGACCGCATTCGGAAATTCAATACCCATAACACTGACCGGCGCAGTCACTCGCCGCTTTAACAACAGGCCTAATATACCAATACGGTCAAGAAAGCTGAGCATGCCTAACGACAGAACGTGACTTTTTTCAGCATCAAACAGAAATAATATTTTACGGATTATTGAATACATACTGATCTCTTATTGTTATTATTGTCTAGTGCGCTAATCACTGCAGCTACTCAAGCGTCACTTCAGGCAACAGCTTCGATATGCACGATGACAAGCTGTAGCTTGCGATTTCCTCTGAACTCATTCACATCGAGACGATAGACCGCTCGTATATCATCCTCACCTGCAGGCAGATCATCGTCAGTCATATTGAATGCGATTGCATCATAACAGACACCTGAGTCCGTTTTCGCCAGCTCCAGCTTGAGATGCTTTTCACCAACAATTCTCCAGTTCAGCACCTTGAACACATCATCGAACACTGGCTCAGGAAACTGCTGCCCCCAGGGACTGGCATATTTTATCTGCTCTGATATTTCTATATTCATCTGCGACTCATCGATACTACCGTCACTCTCAAACATATTCTGCAGATCTTCCGGCCTGAGAACCTTACCAGCCTGTTCGATAAAAGCCTGGTTGAAACGGGCGAAATCATCCTGCCTGATGGTCAGCCCTGCCGCCATGGCATGACCGCCGAACTTGATGATCAGGTCATCCTCCTGCTTCGATACTGCATCGAGCACATCACGCATATGCAGACCTGGTATAGAACGCCCTGAACCCTTGAGCTCACCATCACCACTATCGGCAAAGGCGATAATCGGACGATGATATTTCTCTTTCAGTCTCGATGCTAGCAGACCGACAACACCCTGATGCCACTGTTCATCATATAACGCGAGTGCATCAGGAATATCGCGGTGATCGAGTTCATCGATCTGCTGCTGTAACAGGCCATAAGCCTGCTCAAGCATTTCGCCCTCGATCTGACGACGCTGCAGGTTCATCTGGTTCAGTGTTGAAGCATAACTGACAGCCTGTTCATAATCATCACTCAACAGGCATTCGATGCCGACAGACATATCATCCAGACGACCTGCCGCATTCAGCCGCGGACCGATGATGAAACCAAAATCCTGCGACGAGCAACGTTCGATCGATTTACCGGCGATACTCAATAGCGCATTGATACCCGCACAGGCTCGATTGTTACGTATGCGATGCAGGCCAGTTTCCACGAGCGTGCGATTATTCTCATCGAGTGGCACGACATCTGCAACCGTACCCAGTGCAACAATATCGAGCAAGCTTGCCATATTGGGTTCGCTACGCGAATCATCGAACCATTGCCTGCGCCTGAGCTCCGCACGTACCGCCAGCATGAGATAGAAAGCGACACCGACACCGGCGATGACCTTGCTGGGAAACTGACAGCCTGGCTGATTGGGATTCACGATAGCTTCTGCATCGGGCAGCTCATCACCGGCCAGGTGATGATCAGTCACCACTACTTTGATGCCCAGCGCTTTGGCTCGCTCGACACCATCGATACTCGATATACCGTTATCCACGGTGACGATGAGATCAGGTTTAGATTCTGCAGCCACATCGACGATCTGTGGACTGAGGCCATAGCCAAAATCGAAACGGTTTGGCACCAGGTAGTCGACAGTTTCCAGCCCAAAAGCTTTCAGGCATCGCATCATCACTGCACAGGATGTTGCACCATCGGCATCGAAATCGCCGACGACGATCAACATGCCGCCTTTCTCAATGATATCTGCAACCGCAGCTGAAGCTCTATCGATATCTTTCAGCAGTGAGAAATCGATCAGCCTGGCAAGGCTGTAATCGACCTGCTCGAGTGTATCTACACCCCTGTTCGCATAGATTTTCTTCAGCAGCGGATGAAGGTTACTTCTCTCCAGCTCAGGACTGATAGTTTCATCACGACGGATGATCGATGATCTGGCTGTCACGCTTACTTCTTCCTTACCTTTGGTTACGTTTTATTAGATTTATCTGACCTGGCTGCTTCATTTTTAACTGACGATAAATGAGCAGGTTTCGGATTTTCCCTGCCTCGGTAAAAACATATATCGTTCGTCTTATTGGCCAAGGTCATCTTGAAATGAGTGGATATAAGTTGATAGCTCACCACGTCGCCAGAACTTCCACCGGTCAAATTTTGAAAAACTGTATTGTTTTCCATTACAGGGATACAGAACCATGCGGATATCATGTTTAGCCGCATATGACATCAAAGGGTAGATCCATTGTGTCAGCAGCTCTTCAAGGTGCTTTTTCCATAGCATTACGTCAGTGTAATTAACGACGTGTTCGAGCGCAGACAGATGCAGTACATGCTTAATGTTACCGACTTTTCTATGGCCGTCTTTACGCACTCCGGATTCAGAGCTGCCTGACGATCTAATGTAATTGATATATTTCTCTACCGATACACATCGCTGAAAATCACAACCAATCTCTGCCGCGACACCCTTGAACATATCGTCGCGACTAGAGATAGTAAGCGCTTCCGATTTATCGGCAGCTGTTTCCTGTGAGCCTTTGTCTTGTGACCCCGGCAATCGACCGGCACCGTAGAACCAGAGGCTGTTTATCGTTAACAAACCGTTGTCATTACGCCTGTTATTGACATCATGTGAATGCATCAGCATCTGAGCTTCCGTCAATATCTTCTTCCAGCTTGCTGACATGCCTCCCCGGGGTAGCAGGAAGTTGATATTCCTGCCGATCGCTTCTGATAACGATGTCGTCGTTATCCGTATCTCTTCAGAGGAACTGACTACCCACTGATCCTTACTCAGCATATCGAATGAAAGGCCATCTTCATCGAAGTGCTTACTCAAAGCGCCACATAATGCGATCGCTTCTTCCTCAGAGATCGAGATATCTACTGCCGGTGTAAGAACTGCGTGGTCGAGGTCGGCTTCCAGGTGGACGGGTGCCGCCTGTATGTAATATCGATCGGCAGCGTATCGATGATTCGCCTTCATCAATAATGCAGCCGACGGCAGATCACCTTCTCCTGTTTGCAGACCAAAGATACCGGCAACAGTATCATCCAGGTTAGCGTATGAGGCCTGTTCTTCTGAACGGCACAGTCGCTGCACCCACTGACGCACGGTATCGCTCTGTTTAAGCGATTCTGTTTCACACAGCGGTCCGCAGATACCGGGAACGATGACATGTATTTCAGTTACTCCCACTGCAAGCCCACTCATTTTATACAGAAACGACTAACGATATACTTGTGCTACACATACTTGTGCTATCGCTCGCAGCACTAGCTGGCCGATTGTTTTTGCTGACGACGTATCTCGTACAGACAAACCGCCGTGGCGACCGAGATATTCAGGCTTTCCACACTGCCCTGCATCGGAATGGAAACAAGTTGGTCACAGGCTTCGCGTGTCAGGCGACGCATACCCTTTCCTTCTGAGCCCATCACCAGCGCCATACGCTGACTGGCTGAAGTATCGTATATATCAGAATGACTGTCACCGCTGGTCCCTATCACCCATACGTTACTGTCTTTTATCTTGTCGAGTGTACGGGCCAGGTTGGAAACCATGATGTAGGGAACAGTCTCGGCAGCTCCGCTGGCGACATTCCTTATCACGGGCGTGAGTGCAGGACTGCGGTTCTTAGACACGATGACAGCATCGACACCGACCGCGTCGGCAGTACGCAGGCAGGCACCAATGTTATGTGGATCCTGCACTTCATCCAGCACCAGCAACAACACCGAATCCCTCGCCAGTATCTCATCGAGTGATGGCAGGTCCTGCTGGCCGGAACGTATCTCGGCCACCACGCCCTGATGACGTGAGCGCGGACACTTCTCTTTGAGTTTGTCGTTAGTGATCGCCTGGATGGCGACACCCGAGTTTTTTGCGATACTGAAAATCTTTCCGATGCGATTATCGTTCCTTCCTTTCTGAACGAAAACCTGCAGAACGTTTTCTGGCTGTTTTCTCAGCGCAGCTTCTACAGCATGAATACCATAGATAAGTTCATGAGACTTCTTCGCCATCTTCCTGCTGTCCCCGAAAAACCTGAGCCCTGAAAACTAATGTGAAGATATCAGTTCAAAGTCGATCTTGCGGTCATCCATATCGACACGTGTAACACGGATACGGACCGGATCACTCAGACCAAATTCCAGGCCCATGTTCTCACCGGTGAGCAGGTGCGTCTTGGGATCGAACACATAGTAATCTTTTGGCAGGCTGGTGATGTGGATGAGACCTTCGACATAATGCTCATCCAGCTCGACGAACAGGCCAAACGGAACCACGCCGGTGATATGTGCCGGGTACTCATGGCCAATCTTGTCCAGCATGTATTCGCATTTGAGCGCGAACTCTGCATCACGTGTCGCTTCATTGGCACGGCGCTCGTTGTTAGAGCAATGCTCACCCATGTTGACCATGCGCTCCAGCGTATACATATAATCCGAGCGCTTATGCTTACGGATGATATGTTTGAGCGCACGGTGCACCAGCAGGTCAGGGTAACGTCGGATCGGCGAGGTAAAATGCGTGTAATGTGTTAGCGACAGGCCGAAGTGGCCCGAATTTTCCGCTTTATAGATCGCCTGTTTCATCGAGCGCAGCATCAATGTCTGGATGACGTGATAATCATCACGCCCCTGGATCTGCTCACTCAGTTCAGCGTAATCACTCGAGGATATCTTGCGTGAAGGCGCGCCCAGTTTCAGTTCGAGATCGGAAAGGAAACCGCGCAGGTCTTCAATCTTCTCATCGGTCGGATCTTCGTGAACACGATACAGGCAGGGGAACTTGCTCTTGGCGATATATCTCGCTGCACAGACATTTGCCGAGATCATGCACTCTTCGATGATCATATGCGCAACGTTTCTCACCGAAGGTCGGATATTTTTTATGCGTTTATCATCGGTAAACTCGATCACTGTCTCGCTGGTATCGAACTCGATCGTACCGCGCTGCTTACGTGCCGCACTGAGGCTCTGGTACATCTCGTGCAGGTTGACCACCTGCGGGTAGACCGCATCGAATCGTTTATCTTCAAAGCCACCATCATCCAGCGCACTGGCAACGATGTTATAGGTCAGACGTGCATGCGAACGCATCACCGCCTCGTGGAAATCATAACTCTCGACCTCGCCCTCACGATTGACGAACATCTCGCATACCATACACAATCTGTCGACTTCCGGGTTGATCGAACACAGGCCGTTAGACAATGCCTCAGGCAGCATCGGCACCACACGCCCCGGGAAATATACCGAAGTGGCACGATCATATGCTTCGTCATCCAGCACTGAACCGATATCGACATAATGTGCAACATCGGCGATCGCCACGATCAGTTTCCAGCCTCCCTCACGCGGCTCGCAATAGACCGCATCATCGAAGTCGCGTGCATCTTCTCCATCGATGGTTACCAGCGGCAGGTCACGTAGATCGAGACGCCCTTTCTTGTCTTTGTCTTTGACACTTTCACCAAAAGCATCGGCCTGCGCGACCACCTCCTCAGAGAATTCGTATGGGATACTGTGATTATGGATCGCCATCTCGATTTCCATACCCGGCGCCATGTGCTCGCCGATGACATCGACGACCTTTGCAGCAGCCTGGCGTCTCTTCGTCGGCTGACGAATGATCTCGACCTTGACGATCTGACCATCCGATGCCTCGCCGCTCATATCTGCCGGTATGAGGATATTTTCGGTGATCCGTTTATTATCAGGAACGATGTAGGTGATGCCCTCATCGTCGAAAAAACGACCGATCAGTGTGGTATTGGCACGCTCGATCACACTGATGACAGAACCTTCCTTCCTTCCCCGCCTGTCGACACCTGAGACAGTAACCACGGCACGGTCACCATGCAATACGCCTCGCATCTGTTTGCCACTCAAGAACAGGTCATCTCCGCCTTCATCCGGCACCAGGAAACCGTAACCTTCAGGGTGGGCCATGACGTGTCCACGGATGAAATGTTTCTCATCCACAGGCAGGAATCCTCCGCGCCGGTTCTGCACCAGCTGGCCGTCCCTTACCATGGCACCGAGGCGTCGACTAACGCCCTCTTCCTGGTCTTCAGTGACACCCAGCTCATCGAACACTGCAGACATCGTCATCATGCCATGTTCGGTGATTGTCTCGAGAAGCAAGGTACGGCTAGCGACTGGATTCTCATATCGCTTTGCTTCTATATTCGCATCTGGATCAACAACCTTTTGTTTCCGTTTAGATGCCGTTCTTTTACCAGTAGCTTTGCCTTTACCCGATGCCGGTTTTCGTGAAGACTGCTTCCTCGCGGTTCTCTTACCAGTACTCTGCTTTTCTGTATCCTTACGAG
>Ga0180435_10007104_pt1 | contig 10698 bp, 8 predicted proteins | sample SS_ome_3_FD_132467 | JGI IMG/M metagenome (GOLD analysis project Ga0180435, IMG submission 132467) | Hypersaline lake sediment archaeal communities from the Salton Sea, California, USA - SS_3_S_1 metaG | ecosystem: Environmental > Aquatic > Non-marine Saline and Alkaline > Hypersaline > Sediment... | reverse complement strand
TTTCAACGAGGCCGTGGGCAAGTTCGGCCAGTTGATCAGGGATACCCAGCAACAGAATGAGGAAGCGACACGCATCAAGGTCGCCCTGGATTGCGTAACCACCAACGTGATGGTGGCCGACCGCGACAACAACGTCATTTACACGAACCCGGCAGTACAGGAGATGTTCAGCAAGGCCGCAGACGACCTGCATGATAGCCTGCCGAAATTCGACCCGAATCAACTGCTCGGGCAAAACATCGATGCCTTCCACGCCAACCCGAAACACCAGCATCGCCTGTTGGAAAAGCTGACCTCGACCTACGAATCACAGGTCGAGGTCGGTGAGCGCACCTTCCGCATCATCGCCAACCCGGTAGTCGATGAACAGGGTGAGCGCCTGGGCACGGCCGTAGAATGGGCAGACCTGACCGCAGAACTGAAGGCGGCCAAGGAAGAGGAGCTTCGCCTAACGGAAGAACGCCGCCAGGCGCAGGAAAATCTGCGTATCCGTACCGCGCTGGACAACGTCACCAGCCCGGTTATGGTGGCCGACGAAAACTACAACGTCATATACCTGAACAAGCAGCTACAAGACATGTTCAGTGATGCCGAGGAAGAACTGCGCAAGGTGCTTCCCCGTTTCGATGCATCGAAACTGGAAGGGGCGAACATGGACATCTTCCACAAGGACCCTTCTCATCAGCGCCGCCTGCTCGATCGCATGAGCTCGACTGTCTCCAGCCAGATCGAGGTCAGCGGCCTGACACTGCAAGTCATCGCCAACCCGGTTCTGGACGCATCCGGTGAACGCCTGGGTACCGTGGTGGAATGGGCAAACCTTACCGAAGAGGTGGCGGTGGAAAAGGAAATTGCCAACATCGTCAACGCTGCCCGCGAAGGCCAATTGGGCGAACGTATCCCGCTGCATGGCAAGGAAGGCTTCTTCCGCCAGCTGGGCACCGGCATCAACGACCTCGTGGACGTGGTCGAGAATGTATTCAAAGACATTGCAGCGGCCATGGAACACATGGCCAACGGTGACCTCACGCAACCGATCGAAAACGAATACCTGGGCACCTTCGGCAAGGTGAAGACAGACGTCAACACCACCATCGATAATATCGAGCAGGTAGTCGCCAAGTTGCGCGAATCCGTCGACAGCATCGATACCGGAACCCGCGAGATCAGCAGTGGAAACACCAACCTGTCATCGCGCACCGAGCAACAGGCCTCGGCACTACAGCAAACGGCGGCGTCAATGGAGGAATTGACCGCGACGGTGCGCAACAACGCGGCGAATTCCCAGCAAGCCGATCAGCTTGCCAACAACGCCAGCAAGCTCGCCGAACAAGGCGGCGCCGTGGTCGGTAAAGCCGTGCGGGCGATGAGCGAAATCAACGCCTCGAGCAACCAGATCGCGGACATCATCGGCGTGATCGACGAGATTGCCTTTCAGACCAACCTGCTGGCCCTGAACGCCTCGGTCGAGGCCGCGCGAGCAGGCGAACAGGGGCGCGGCTTTGCCGTCGTCGCGACCGAGGTGCGAAACCTGGCCAGCCGTGCAGCCACCTCCGCCAAGGAAATCAAGGAACTGATCCAGACCTCGGTATCCCAGGTGCAGCTTGGGACCAAGCTGGTGGATGACTCGGGCGAAACGCTGCAGGAAATCGTCACCGGGGTGAAGAAGGTCAACGATGTCATCGCCGAAATCTCCGCTGCGTCCGCCGAGCAATCCGCCGGCATCGACCAGATCAACCAGGCGGTCACCTCGATGGATGAAAGCACCCAGCAGAATGCTGCGTTGGCCGAACAGACGGCCGCGGCATCGGCTTCGGTCACCAGCAAGGCACGCGAGCTCAGTCAGTTGGTCGACTTCTTCAAAATAAAAGGTAGCTCTGCCGCGAATGCGGTCGCGCCCGCCAGCAAAGGGACACCGCTCGGCACCCGTCCGTCGGCAGCCGCTGCAGCGCCGGCAATGTTCGCCGACAAGGCGCCTGCCACACCCAAGACGTCAAAAACAGAGGCCACCCCACCCCCTACCACTAGCGCTCCCAAGGCTGCGCCGGTAGTGGAACCGGTCTTCGATGATGACGAGTGGGAAGAGTTCTAAAGCCACAAAAAAATAGCCCGGCGAGAGCCGGGCTTCAAAGGAGGATGTTCCGCAAATGGAGGACACCCAGTGCCCCTCCATGCGGAGGGGCAAAGGATTTGGTTTGCCAACTCAATGAATGAACAGGCCACCGTTGACCGGCAGGTTGGCACCGGTGATGTAAGTGGACTCGTCCGCTGCCAGGTAGGCTACTGCACCGGCGATTTCTTCCGGCGTACCCATGCGGCGCATCGGAATTCCGGAAACGATGGCCTCGCGCACATCGTCACGCATAGCGGCAGTCATGGCGGTTTCGATATACCCCGGTGAGACCGTGTTGGCCGTCACGCCCTTGGCAGCACCTTCGTACGCCAGTGCCATGCTGAAACCGTGCATACCGGCCTTGGCAGCCGAGTAGTTCGCCTGGCCGAACTGGCCGCGCTGACCGTTCACCGACGAGATATTGATTACGCGGCCAAAACCATTTTCCAGCATGCCGTTCCAGACCGGCTGGGTCACGTTGTAAACACTGCTCAGGTTGACATCGATGACCGCGTTCCACTGCTCGGGGGTCATCTTCTTGAAAGTGGTGTCACGGGTAATGCCGGCACAATTGACCACGATGTCGACACGCCCATATTTCTCGACGATGGCATTCATCATGCGCGCGGCGTCTGCCTGGTCGGCAACATCACCACAGAGTACTTCGAAGTTGCCGTTTTCGGCCTGCCAAGGACCAACATTTTCTTCTTCGGAAGTGTGCGCCAAGGCGACCACGGTGGCGCCATCGTCGGCCAGTCGCTTGCAAATCGCGGTACCGATACCACCCATACCGCCGCTGATTACTGCAATTCGATCTTGTGAACTCATTTACTTTTCTCCTCCGGGAAATATGGCCTTTACGGCTTCAACAATTATTGTTGGCGGGGCGCTAGCGCCCCGCCACTGCATTTTGCAGATGGTAGCGGGCCTGGATCAGGCAGCAACCTTTTCAGAAACTTTTTCAGCTTCCTCGCTGGCCTGGCGTACAGCACCTTCAGCCCAGCCACGGACGTCTTCGCCTGCTTTCTGAACCAGTTCCACGGATTCGCGGGTCACTGCGGTCACGTCTTCAGCGAGCTTGCGATTCAGTTCGATCTGGGCCTGCAGCAGTTCCTGCGGCTCTTTGCCTTCGCCTACCAGGGCAACCTGGGCTACAGCGCCATCAACCATCAGGTTGAAAGCCTGCATCTGCTTTTCCATCAGGCCGTTCCAAGCGGACATCTGCAGTTCACCCAGTTGACGCAGGCTCTGGTAACCCTTGTCGTTCAGTTCGTTGATCATCTCTACGGTTTCTTGAGGTTTGTACATAGCAATTCTCCTGTTTTGTGCGTTGCACCATTTGTTGCATTGCAGCATAGGAAGCAAAAAAGCATCTGTCAAGAAAAAATTTGTGCGCTGCACAATTTTTTTGCGCGACCACTCTACCAGGGTCAGCTGGTGCTATTTCCGGAAATTAGCGGGTGGCGACTTTGCGACGCTGCTCGCGGACCAGCCAGCGCACCAGGTCAACCCACATCAGGGATATCTCCGCACGGCTGGGCATGATGCCCGCGTGCGCCAACTCCACGGTGACTACAGGAACATCCAGATCGACACCACCGTAGTTGCCCAGGGAGCCGGGAAATACCCCCAACCGCTCCAGGCGCAGGTAGCCAAGCTTGTGGGGGGCCTTGGGCGGACCATCGTGGTCCACCAGTCCGTAAGGGGCATGCAGCGAAACGATGACATCCGGCTTGAAGCTGGCAATCTCCTCGACCAGGAAACGGGTTTCCGGCTCGCTGCTGGCGACAGGCCCAGGGTAGCGACGCACGTTTCGGCGGGTACGTTTCTCCCAATAGGCCAGCGCCGAAGATTCCCAATCCGCCGTTGGGAAATTGCGGTTGAGGTCGACGCCGCGCTCGTTCTGGCGTTGCGACTTCTTGCGCAGTAACCCGTCCGGGTTGTGCAGGGGTACGAAATGCCAGTGGAAAAGCCCGGAGTGGTGCTTGTTGAGGATATCCATCCACTTGAAAACCACCGAGACGGAGGAATACTCGTCGCCATGGGTGCCACCGACAACCAGTACACGGCCCAAGGGTTTCTTTTGCTTGCTGGGCGGATATTCCTTGATACCAATTGGACGCCCCAGTACCGAGTAGCTACCACTGTCTCTCAACCCCTGGCGCAGACAATCCTCTACCGAGACGCTGCCCAGCTTGTTGCCGATCTCTACGCACAACTGCTCGACGTTGGTCCGCTGCACCGACTCCTGCCTAGGGGGTTCCAGCGAAGACTCGGCCAACACCGGGAACACCAAACCTGCCAACAGGAAAAAGCGGGTTACCCTTTTTCGTAAACAATCCGCCATTGGCCCGATTCGTCCTGTCGCCATAATTGTTCTTTCCACCCCTTTGCGTTGAAGTTACTGCTTTCGTAACGCTGATAGAAACGCGCCAGCACCAGGCCATCTTCGCCCGGATAGCCCAGCAGGCTCAGGTCAGAAATCTGTACCTTGATAAAACGCTTTGCCTTGTTGATACGCGTCTTGTAACCCTTCCAGGCCGCCAGATCCTTCTCCAGGTTGGTGAAGTCATCGGCATAAAAGTTCAGATACCGATCATCGTCTTTCGACATCCACGCCTGGCGCCAATCCTCGATGGCCTGCTGCAGACTGCGCGCGACTGCCTTGGCTTTGCGCTCCTCGACCCACTCCAGCTGATCATCCAGCACGATCGCGGTATTGCCCACCTCGATATAGCGACCGATGCGTTCGATCATCAGGTTGGATGCCACCACGCAACCGTCGCTGTCCTGCAGCGGACGGTGCGCCGTTCCCTTGGGCAGGCCATGCAGCCAGATACCCGAACCGGTACGCTTGTTGATACGGTCGAGCGCATTCGGGTAATTCATGGTGAAGGCGCCATTCCCGTAAAAATCGTCCAGTTGGCCGTCCTGAAGATAGCCAAGCAACCGGTAGACGCCGACCGGGGTTTTCTTGTCACCCCGCAGCTGCTTGCCGAAGCCGCGCTTGCCGATGGACACCGACATGGTCTCCACCAGGGACAGGCCCTCCTCTCCCCGGTTCTCCAATACGTGCAGGTCACCGTTCGGCAGATCAACCCACAACACATGCTTCATGTCCGAAGACAGCTTCAGCATTCCCTCCGGACGCATCCCCTGGCGAGCCACATCCCCTCTGGGCTCTGCAAGCTTTGCCACCTTCTCGGGGACATTCAGGTCGAGATTGACAAGTTCCGCGGAAGTTTTGGCCGTCAGCTCGTTGTCGTGATCAGGCTTCAGCAGGCCGCGGCTGACCAAGGCCGTCTCGAGCACCTGGCCAGCGCCAATCTTCACCACGGAAGGAGTGAACTGAGCACAGGCCGATGCCTGGTCTGCACGGCAACGTTGGACCACGCGGAAGGCCTTCATCGAGTCCTGGAAACGTCCCAGCAGAAGCACCGTGTCGCCATTGCTGAGGTTCAGCTCAGCCAGCCGCTCGATCGGCAACACGCGATCCACCAAGGCGCGATTGCCCCCTTTTGGCAACACCACTTTCAGCGAATAGTAGGCCGGCCCCTGGGCCAGCATGATCTGACCCTGCTGGTCGCAAATACCCAGCGAGCGTCCCTGGCTGTCGACACAGTACGATTCGTTCACCGTACTGGCCGCCACACTGCCAGCGCACACAAGCGCCCCCCAGGTTAGGATCTTAATCCATTGAATTTTCTTCATTTTTCGATTTTAACGAGAAAAGGTGCCGAAACAAGGCCAGCGTTCCGGCAAGCACACACGTTCAGTCCTTTTTGTCCTTTCCGCCTGTTCCGAGGTTGCTGAAGAAACTGTTCTGGAACTCGCTCCACATTTTCATGTTCTGTTCGGCCATGCGCGCCATGGCGGTCATCGGATCCTGCCCAAGCGCATCGCGTAGCTGATCCTGCTGGTTGCTGAACATCTGCAGGCTGTCTTCCAGGTACTTGGCGAACATGCCCTGCACACTGCCGCCATAGAAGCGGATGATCTGCTGCAACATGGCCGCATTGAAAATGGGCTCGCCCGCGGCCTCGGCCTCCATGATGATCTGCAGCAGGATGCTGCGGGTGATGTCTTCGTTACTGTTCGAGTCAACCACCTTCACGCTGGTGCCGCCGGCAATCAGGTCCTTGAGGTTCGCGAGTGTGATGTACTTGCTGCTCTCGGTATCGTAGAGACGGCGGTTCGGGTACTTTTTGATCAGGTGCTGGGACATGTTGACAGCTTCGCTTCAAATTTGGGCGCCTATTCTACGTCTTCTGCAGGCAACCCGGCGAAAACTCTGCTCATTTATGGCGTAAGGCCCTAAATTGCCGCTGCCAGACCCAAGCGGAACGGGTTCGCAATCCTGCATCGCCATGCTCAAGCGCCCCCGCAACGCGCCGCTAAAGACGGGAACATCCACTGCCACCGGTTGCCCCATGAGTGTCGCTGCGAATCTCGACCAATTGATCCACTCCTCCCTTGCCACACTGGCGTTACCCGACGTGTACCTCAGGTTGCGCGAAACCATGGAGGACGACAGGGCCACGCTGGACGACGTCGCCAAGGTCCTGTCACTGGATCCAGCTCTGGCGGCACGCATTCTGCGCATTGCCAACAGCGCCCTGTACGGACTGCGATCCCAGGTCGATACTGTCTCGCGCGCCGCGAGCGTCCTCGGTATGCAGGAGATCCACGACCTGACCCTGGCAGCGAGCGTCTCCAAGGCCATCGAAGGCCTCGACAACGACCTGATGGATCTCAACACCTTCTGGTACCGCAGCGTGCATTGCGGCTTCCTCGCAAAGGAAATCGCGGCCGGTGCCGGCCTGCGCAACAGCGAAAGCATGTTCATCCGCGGGCTGTTACACGATATCGGACACATACTGCTGTTTTCCCTGCAGCCGGAGGCCTGCCGCAAGGCGTTGGCGGCTTCCGACCAGGGGCTCGCCGCACGTCTGCGGGTCGAACAGGCAATCATCGGTATGAACGCCCTGCAACTGGTGGCTGAACTGGCCGCCCAGTGGCAATTACCAGCGTCGTTTATCGAATCCTATACCCACCTGATGGCTCCCGAGCAGGCTCCGCCGGCCATGCAACGCGAGATCGCCATGCTGCAAATCGCGGTACAGATCAGTTCTGGCGTGGATTCGGACCTGCTGATCAACGAAATCCTGCAACAGATACCGAAGCAGGCCTGGAAGCTGGCGGAATTGCCGCCGGAAGTCGCCCCCGCTGCGTTGGACGCATCAACCCTGGAGATGACGGAGGCCATGTACCAGGTCCTCACGCGACAGGAACTCGCGGCATAAAAAAGGCAGCCCGAAGGCTGCCTCTTTCACTCAGCCAGGTATTGCTCAGACGGCCTCAACCGCCATCGCCACACCCTGACCGCCACCGATACACAGGGTCGCCAGGCCGCGCTTGGCACCGGAGTGCTTCATCTCGTGCAGCAAGGTCACCAGCACCCGGCAGCCGGAGGCGCCGATCGGATGGCCCAGTGCAATGGCACCGCCGTTAACGTTGACCTTGTCGGTGTCCCAGCCCATCTCCTGGTTGACACACATCGCCTGCGCGGCGAACGCCTCGTTGGCCTCGACACGCTCCAGCTCATCGACGTTCCAGCCCGCCTTTTCCAGGCACTTGGTGGAGGCCGGGATCGGACCGGTACCCATGATGCTCGGATCGACGCCGGCCGAAGCGAAGGCCGCGATCCTGACCATCGGGGTCAGGCCCAGCGCCTTGGCCTTTTCCTCGGTCATGACGACAACGGCGGCAGCACCGTCGTTGATGCCGGAGGCATTACCCGCGGTAACAGTGCCATCACGAGAAAAAGCCGGGCGCAACTTGCCGAGCTTCTCCGCGGTGGTGCCGGCACGCGGGAACTCGTCGCGCTCGAACACGACCGGGTCGGCCTTGCGCTGCGGAATGCTCACCGGGACGATCTCGTCAGCGAAGCGATTTTCGTTGAGCGCTGCCTCGGCTTTCTGCTGGGAAGCGGCGGCAAACTCGTCCTGCGCCTCGCGACTGAGGTTCCAGCGGTCAGCGATGTTCTGCGCGGTGGTACCCATGTGATAGTCATTGAAGGCATCCCAAAGACCGTCGACGATCATGGTGTCCTTCATCTTCCAATCACCCATCTTGGTGCCATTGCGCGAGTTCGGCAGCACGTGCGCTGAGGCACTCATATTCTCCTGGCCACCCGCGACGACGATTTCGGCATCCCCGCAGGCGACCGCCTGCATCGCCAGGTGCACGGCCTTGAGGCCGGAGCCACACACCTTGTTGATGGTCATGGCCGAGGTCTCGACCGGCAGACCCGCAGCGATTGCGGCCTGGCGCGCCGGATTCTGACCACACCCGGCGGTCAATACCTGGCCAAGGATGACCTCGTCCACCTGCTCCGGTTTGATACCGGTGCGCTCCAGCAAGCCAGCAATGACTTTGGCCCCCAGTTCATGGGCCGGCAAGCCGGACAGGCTGCCACCAAAGGCTCCGACCGCGGTGCGAGCGGCATCTACAATGACGATGTTCTGAGTCACTTTGAACTCCTCCAAATAACGATAGTGTGGGCTGTTTATCGGCGTGTTCTGCTGCGCCGTTGGAGCCTTTTTAGCAGAAATTGTTGCAGTGCACAATTTTTGCTGCTAGCTTTCTCCAGCGTAACCACAAAAATCACTGGCGGAAACCACCATGAGCGAGTCACCTTTCTGGAACGAAGACTGGGTACACACCCAGCAAAAATACTGGGAACAATGGACAGACATGAGCCGCAAGGCCATGGGAATGGAACCGGCGCAATCCCCCTGGGAATCAGCCATGAATCACTGGTGGCAGGCAATCTCGCCCAATGCCCCGGACGCCACCCGCGGCTTCATGGACAAGATGCTGCAACAGGGCAAGGTTTTCTACCGTCTTGGTGATGAGATGGCGAAGAATATGGGCAAGCACAAGGACTGGTCCGACGCACTCAACGAGACACTTGAGACCATCCAGGAAAATATGGCTGCCGGCGCCGAACAGTCGGCTGAAGTATCGGAGAAAGGCTTTAGCCAGTGGATGGGTTTCTGGGAAGGCCCTATCGAGAGCTGGCGCAAGGCCGCCGGACAACTGCCGTTGAACAGCGACCTGGCCGGTACGCCCAACCTGCTAGAGCAGGTACTGGGGATGCCCGGCCTCGGCTTCACCCGTGAAGACGAGGAACGATACAAGGAACTCGGCCAAAGCTGGCTCGCCTACCAGCACGCGCTGTTGAAATACCAGCACTTCTTCGCTGACCTGGGGACTGCCGCAACCCGCTGCATGAAGGACAAGGTCAAGGGCCTGGTCGACGAAGGCAAGAAAATCGAGAGCAACCGCGCCCTCTACGACCTGTGGGTCGCCGCCTGCGAAGAGGAATACGGCAAGCACGTCATTACCCCGCAGTACGCCAAGGTCTATGGTGAGCTGGTCAACAGCCTGATGAGCTTTAAGAAGCAGTGGCGCGAACTGGTCGACCAACGCCTCGGCCTGATGGGCATGCCGACCACGCGCGAGGTACGCACCCTGCAATCACGTCTGCAGGAATCCCGTCGCGAGATGCGCGCCATGCGCCACGAGATCGATGAGCTGAAGGGTCTGGTCACACAGTTGCGGGCACCAACACCGCCAGCCAAGACGACCAAGAAGACCGCTGCGAAGAAGACCGTCGCCAAAAAGGCCCCGGCGCGCAAGGTCACCAAAAAGAAAGCCGTCAGCAAGAAAACCCGCGCCAAGTAAACCTGGCACACCAGTCGAGGAGATAAAACATGTCACCGTTCAACATCCGTCCCGACCAGCTGGCGCAGGAGATGCACGATTACGGCCGCAAGCTGGGCAAGGGCGTTAAGAACCTGATGAATGCCGGCGAGATTGACGAGGGCGTCACCCCTCGCGAGGTGGTTTACCAGGAAGACAAGCTCACCCTGTACCGCTACAAGGCCGAAGGCGTCGAGCCGAGCAACGCCACCCCGCTGCTGATCGTGTACGCGCTGGTCAACCGCCCCTACATGACCGACATCCAGGAAGACCGCTCTACCATCCGCAACCTGCTGGAGCACGGCCAGGACGTCTACCTGATCGATTGGGGTTACCCGGATTCCTCCGATCACGCCCTGACCATGGACGACTACATCAACGGCTACATCGACCGTTGCGTGGACGTAATCTGCAAGCGCCACGGCGTCGACAAGATCAATATCCTGGGCATCTGCCAGGGTGGCAGCTTCAGCCTGTGCTACACCTCCATGCACCAGGACAAGGTGAAGAACCTGGTCACCATGGTCACCCCGGTCGACTTCAAGACCCCGGACAACATGCTCTCCGCCTGGGTGCAGCACATGGATATCGACCTGATCGTCGATACCCTGGGTAACGCACCGGGCGAGATGCTCAACTGGACTTTCCTCTCGCTCAAGCCATTCAGCCTGACCGGCCAGAAGTACCTGGGCATGGTCGACGTGCTGCACGACGAGGACAAGCTGAAGAACTTCCTGCGCATGGAAAAGTGGATCTTCGACAGCCCCGACCAAGCCGGCGAGACCTTCCGTCAGTTCATCAAGGACTTCTACCAGAAG
>Ga0180435_10007099_pt1 | contig 10707 bp, 7 predicted proteins | sample SS_ome_3_FD_132467 | JGI IMG/M metagenome (GOLD analysis project Ga0180435, IMG submission 132467) | Hypersaline lake sediment archaeal communities from the Salton Sea, California, USA - SS_3_S_1 metaG | ecosystem: Environmental > Aquatic > Non-marine Saline and Alkaline > Hypersaline > Sediment... | reverse complement strand
CGCAATCGGTGGTATCAAAGGTCTCGAAGCTGTCACCGGCGCACTTACCCGTGCTCCAAAGGGTGCTGAAGTCGGCGAGGATCTGGCGCGTTGCGTTTGGGCTCTCGAATCCATGGGGTTTGGTGACTTCATTGAGGTCGATCTTGGAATCGTGCGAGGCCTGGCATACTACACAGGCATCGTATTCGAGCTGTTCGACTGCGGTCGGTCCCTGCGCGCCATATGTGGTGGCGGACGTTACGACGGTTTGCTGAGTGCACTCGGAGGTGTCGATCTTCCTGCGATTGGCTTTGGGATGGGAGATGTGGTGCTGGGTGAGTTGATTCGCGAAAGGAATCTCGTTCCGGAACTGCCGTCGCAGGTAGATGTGTTTCTGGTATCGGTTACCGGTGATGATACTCAACATGTCTTGAATCTCGGGCGCACCTTGAGGGAACATGGGATACGTGTCGAATATGCGCTCAAACAGCAATCGATCGCGAAACAACTCAAACTTGCCGCGTCTCGACCAGCCAGGTACGCCGTCATCGTCGGGCCCGACGAGCGTGCGAAGGGTGAGGTCGTTGTTCGCGACCTCGCTGCCGGAAACGAAAGACCAGTCAAGCTGGAATCGCTGAAACAGGAACTCACCAAGTAGCCGCATCAATGCGGCTTGGCTTCTAATTAGAGAGGACGGAGGCGAAATAGTATCGGCCTCCGCACAGGATTATGGCTAAGGAATCAAAACTTACGAAGCGGGCAAACGACTTCAGCCAGTGGTACAATGACGTAATAATGCGGGCCGAGCTGGCCGACTACTCCCCCGTACGTGGTTGCATGGTTATCCGCCCCAGAGGCTACCGCATTTGGGAGCTGATGCAGCAAGCGCTCGACAAAATGTTCAAGGATACGGGGCATCAAAATGCATATTTCCCCCTATTCATTCCACAGAGCTTCCTGGCGAAGGAAGCGGAGCACGTTGAAGGATTTTCTCCGGAATGCGCTGTGGTTACGCAGGGCGGCGCGAAGGAGCTGGAAGAGCCATTAGTGGTTCGCCCGACGTCGGAGACCATCATATACGCATCGCTCTCCAAGTGGATACAAAGCCATCGGGACCTGCCGATGTTGCTCAATCAGTGGGCAAACATAGTCAGGTGGGAAATGCGCACCCGACTCTTCTTGCGGACCACGGAGTTCCTGTGGCAGGAAGGCCATACGGCACACGCGACGGAACCGGAGGCGGAGGAAGAAGCCAGGCTGATATTGGACATATACCGGCGGTTCATGGAGGATTGGATGGCAATGCCGCCGGTTACAGGTGTGAAGACTGATTCCGAAAAGTTCGCCGGCGCTATGCACACGTATGCGTGCGAAGCGATGATGCAGGACAACAAAGCACTGCAAGCCGGCACGACACATCATCTGGGGCAGAATTTCGCTCGCGCTTTCGACGTGCAGTACCAGACTGCCGAAGGCGGGTTGGAGTATGTGTGGAGCACTTCTTGGGGTGTTTCAACGAGAATGGTCGGTGGCCTGATTATGACCCACAGCGACGACAACGGTCTGGTTTGCCCGCCACGTCTAGCACCCATCCAGGTTGTAATAGTCCCGATATGGAAGTCTGACGAGGAGCGTTCGGCCGTCTTGGAAGCAGGCAACAAGATCAAAGGGGACCTGGAACAGGCCGGCATGAGGGTAGAGTTGGACGATCGAGAGGCAATGAAGCCGGGCGCAAAGTACTTCGAATGGGAGGCCCGTGGCGTTCCGGTCCGCCTGGAGGTGGGACCAAGAGATATCGCAGAAGAACAGGCCATGATGGCGCGACGTACGGGAGGCAAGTCGCCGATTAGCTTCAACGGCCTCGCCGAGACTGTAGTCACCACTCTCAACGAGATGCAGGCTGAGATGCTCGAGTCGGCAAAGAAGAGACGTGAGGACAACTCGTACAGGAATGTGTCTAAAGACCAACTCATCGAGTTGATGGATGGTGAGGGAGGGTTCTCCTACGGCGGCTTCTGCGGCACGGAAGAATGTGAAATGGCCATCAAGGACCGCACCAAAGCTGCTGTTCGTGTGTTGCCCGACCCGGAGTTTCAGTCCGATCCAAGCCCGTCCAAATGTGTTTGGTGTGGTGGGGATTCCAAGACTGAGGCAGTGTGGGCGAAAGCGTATTGACCTTAGCCCACTCGACGCTTGAAGACATAGCAGGCGAGGTGGGCACCCCGGTCTATGTGTACGATGCTGACGCGATCCGCGCCAGCTATGAGAGGCTGACCCGCGCATTCGGCACCGTCCCGCACAAGGTCTTCTATTCTGTCAAATCGAACAGCAACCTTGCCATCCTGCACCTCATGAAGGAACTCGGCGCAGGAGCCGACATAGTCTCGGGTGGTGAGCTAGCCCGGACTCAGGCAGCCGGAATACCAGGGTCAGACGTTGTATTCAGCGGAGTTGGAAAAACTCGGCCTGAGTTGCAGGCGGCTATCGATGCGAAACTGTGTCTCATCAACGTCGAGTCTCGTGGTGAGGCTGAGGCGATCGGAGAGCTGGCTGCGGATTTCGGCTCGGTGGTGAATTGCGGAATCCGGGTCAACCCGGATGTGACCACCGATACCCACCCCTACACGCAGACCGGGGAACAAGGAATGAAGTTCGGTGTTCCCACCGACGAAGTCGTTCCATTGGCAAGGTGGATCGTCGAGCACCCCAATTTGAGTTTGCGCGGCGTTGGGATGCACATCGGTTCGCAGATCACGAATGCAGACAATTTCCGCGACGGCGCGGAAAAGCTGTCCGTACTTGTCGAAAGTGTCCTCGAGGCAGGCGCAACCGAAGTTGCTTGGATCGGGGTCGGTGGGGGGCTTGGAATACGATATACTGATGAACGTCCTCTTCCTGCAGAGGAGTTCACTGCTGCAGTATCCATATTGCACCAGCGATTCGGTTTTCCACTGGCTTTGGAACCGGGTCGCTTTCTCGTTGGAAACGCCGGCTGTGTCTTGACACGGTGTCTTTATCTGAAGCGTTCTGGCAACCGTGAATTTGCGATCGTAGATGCTGGCATGAACGACCTGCTGCGTCCGAGCCTCTATGGGGCTGTTCACGGGATCGTGACCGTTACTCCTGTGCCTGACGAGAAATCGAGTGCCTCGCGGCATCAAGTCGTCGACGTGGTGGGGCCCATATGCGAGAGTGGCGATTTCCTGGGCCGACAGGTTCAACTGAGTGGCTGCGAGCCGGGGGCACTGCTGGCCGTCCTCAGCGCTGGGGCGTACGGCTTCACGATGAGCTCAAACTACAACTCGAGACCCCGACCGGTTGAGGTGCTCGTTGAGGGAGGATGCTGGCGAATCGTGAGAGAGCGGGAATCCGTTCAGGATCTACTGAGAGGCGAGTCGATCAACTGATCCCGCTGCTTATATGTTTTTCTCCTCGAGCAGCTTGAGGAAATCGTCGGCCGATTCAAGTTTCGCCAACCGCTCCGGAACGTCAGGTTCCTTCGCGAATTGAGCGACCTTTCCCAGGACCTGCAGGTATTGATTCGACACCTCGATTGGTGGAGCAACGATCAAGAAGAAGTCGTGCACAGGCTTTTCGTCGATAGCTTTGAAATCGAGACCGTCGGGCTTCCTGCCAAACGCCACCCGTAGCCGGCTGACCACTAGTGATCTGCAGTGTGGGATCGCTATCCCGCGGCCGATGCCGGTGGACCCGAGATTCTCTCGGCGCTTCAGCATCTTGTAGAGCATCTCTTCGGATTTTTCGTCAAGCCCCAAGAGCGAGATCAGTTCGCCAAGGATGTCGTCCTTGCTGTTGCTCTCCAACGAGAGTTTTATGCAGTCAGGAGTGAAGAAGTCTTTGAGATGCATACGGCCAGCCAGTTCCTGTTACAGTTGAGCGGAAACCTAATTGTAGCAGGACCCGCCGTCAAACGTGCTGGTTGCCCGGGCATGAATCCGATCTTAAGATGTTCGTCAAATGCCGTTCTCCTTTCTGCAAAGACCTGAACCGCCGCTGTTCCTGGCGCCCATGTCCGGCGTTACGGATTCCGCATATCGACAGGTCTGCCGGGCTTTCGGAGCCGACGTGGTCATGTCCGAGTTTCTGTCGTCTGAGGCTCTGCGCCGCGACATCGCGCATGTGCATGTAGGCGCGCAGTTTTCGGAATCGGAGCGGCCCATCGGAATTCAGATTTACGGAGCGTCGCCACCTGCCCTATCTGAAGCAGCTAGCATGGTGAGTGAACGGTATCACCCTGACTTCCTGGACATCAACTTCGGGTGCCCGGTGAAGAAGGTGGTACGCACAAATGGGGGGTCGGCCTGCCTAAGAGATTTGGATTTGGTCACAACGATCATCCACGACGTGCGCGAGGCATCGGCGGTGCCTGTATCGGTCAAGATTCGGAGTGGATGGGATGAGGCGACGAGACACCCGGTCGAGATCGGTCTAAGGTGCCAGGATGCGGGTGCCCAGATGTTGATCCTGCACGCGCGGACGCGGTCGCAGATGTACGGAGGCAGCGCACGATGGGACGAGATAGCAGCATTGGTTGAAACGCTCGACATCCCGGTAGTCGGCAACGGAGACATAGTCGAGCCCGCAGATGCCGCGCGGATGTGGCGGGATACCGGATGTGCCGGGATGATGATAGGTCGGGGATGTTTCGGCCGCCCATGGTTGTTCCGCCAGGCGAGAAGCATGCTGGACGGAGAACAACCTATCGCTGATCCAGGTGCGAACGCGCGGTTCGAGATTGCCCTGCAGCATCGAGATTTGCTGGTTGATCTGCGAGGTGATAGCCGGCATAGCGCATGCGAGTTTCGCAAGCATCTCGGATGGTACACCAAGGGGCTCGCAAACTCTGCTGGACTTCGTGCAAAATTGCACCAGATTGAGTCATTGAGTGAAGTTGACTCGATATTCGAGGAATACCTGAAATCGATGGAGATCGCCGCGTGACCGAAGAGCAGATGGCGGACCTGCTGTTAGATGTGGCCAGCGGAAAAATCGCGGCCGAAGCGGCACTCGACCGCTTGAAGAAATATCCAGTCGAAGATTTGGGATACGCGCATGTCGACCATGTGCGCCTCCACATACAGGGTTTTGGCGAAGTGGTTTTTGGGCAGTCAAAGACTACCGAGCAGGTGTTGGGTATCTGTACGTCCCTGTTCGAAGCGAGCGGATCGTTTCTCGCGACGAGAGTAGAAGAAATCACTCGGGTTGAACTTGCAAAAGCCTTTCCAAAGGCTGAGGTCAACAATCTGGCTAGAACCGTCTTCCTTGCCCCCGATCCCGCTCCCAAACCGACGGGCCGGGGCAAAGTCCTCATTGTGTCTGCGGGTACCAGCGACCTTCCGGTTGCTGAAGAGGCGGCCGTGGTCGCAAAGGCGATGAGGAACTCAGTCCAGACTCTCTACGACGTAGGCGTCGCTGGCATCCACAGGATACTGAGGCGCACCGAGATGCTGAGGTCTGCCTCAGTTGTCGTTGTTGTAGCGGGTATGGACGGTGCGTTGGCAAGTGTCGTTGGAGGACTCGTTAAGGTTCCGGTAATAGCTGTGCCTTCGAGTGTCGGTTACGGTGCATCGTTTCACGGAGTCTCGGCTCTGTTGGCGATGCTCAACTCCTGCGCTTCAGGCGTGACAGTGGTCAACATCGACAACGGGTTTGGTGCCGCTGCTGCCGCCACGCGCATTAACCAGCTGCCGTGACGATCCCATGAATTTACTAATTGCTTTCCTAGCGGGCGCGCTGATCACCTATCTGCTCATGCGGTTCGGTGTCGGGCAATCTCGAGCTCAACGCCCCGAGTTGGCGAACGGCAATCTCCACCTGCTGCTCGACCTGTTGCGGCGAGCTCACGGCGCAGCTGCGGCGTGTGTCGCTTTCTCCGACGATGATCCGATCTGGTCAATGACAAAACCGCCTCCCTCATCGGAAGTCCTCGACCGCGCTGTTTCGGTCGCGCGGCTGGGTATGGGAGATGCCCGGGACCATGTAATTAGTGAAGAGCAGACAGTGGTTGCCACGGGGGATGGCAGAACTGTGGGGTGTGCGGTCGTTTTCTACTCGGTTGATGTTCAAGAAGATGTGAGCGAGGCGGTTTTGGTCGATATGCGTGCCTTGATGGCCGATCTGCGCACTCTGATGGCTGGAGACGTCGATGGTGACGCCTCTAGGCCGAATCTACCGGAATGGTTGGTAGGTGGTCCCGAGTCTGTGGAGGGCATCTCCTTTCAGCTTTGTGAGGCAGCAAAGGAAGTGTCCGGACGTCCCAACGCACTAGTAGTAAGGGATCCAGGCACACAGGTCGCATCGGTTGTAGCTGTATCGGCTGGCACAGACCGGCGCTTGCTTGGTGCACGCATCTCGCCAGAGGCCGCCATCGGAAGAGCGTGCATCAGCGATGTGCCGATTGTCGGTGCAGACTCCGAGGAGCTTTTTGGTGCGCTTCGAGCTGACCGCCGCAGGCAGAAGGAAGGTGGAATCGCATATCCGCTTTGGGATGGTAGAGAATGCATCGGTGCCCTGGCCGTCTTTGGCGACCAATCAACGATGGACGCACCGTCCCGTGATCAGATCCAGTGGCTGGTGAAAAACGCTGGCCCGCGCCTAGGACGAGCCGCGGCGATGCGAACGGCTGAGACTCGCGCCATGACCGATGAGTTGACCGGTTTGGCCAACAGGCGGGCGCTCGAAAGAGCGATGAACTCTCACGCCGGCGGGCCTTGTTCGGTGCTCTGTATAGACCTGGATCACTTCAAAGCGCTCAACGACGGTTTCGGGCACGCCGCCGGAGATGCGGCCTTGCGTCAGGTCGCAGCAATATTCAGAAACGAATTGAGATCGGGAGATGTACCGGCGCGAATCGGTGGGGAAGAGTTCGCGCTGTGGTTGCCAGGTGCGCCAGCCGGCAAAGCACAGGAGATAGCGGGCCGAGTAAGAGATGCCGTTCGAGGCAAGGTGCTGGAGCACGGTGGAGCCGAAATCCGGATCACTTGTTCGATTGGGGTGGCATCGATACCTGAGTCTGTTTCGCAGGTCGACAATCTGCTCGGTGCGGCGGATGTCGCCATGTACCGCGCGAAAGAAGGGGGCAGGGACCGTATAGAAATGGCTTTGCCAACACCGGTTTGACGGCGTCACAGGTACTGGCGGAGCAGGGAATACGGGTGCCGTGCCGTCCAGAACGACTGTAGATTTGTATATGTAAACCCGGGGGGCGACTGGCTTCGACGGGCTTTGTGAAGATTCTGTTGCGTGTCCAGGTCCTCAGTCCCTGGCTAAATAACTGGGAAAAACCACAATTGCCAACTCTGATTTGGCTCTGGCTGCGTAAGCACTAGCTTCGCACCTGCCTGCGTTTCAGCCCGCCTGAGGCGGTGCGTAGGTATCGGAAAGTCAGGCTGGCGACGGATGCCGCTCCCGATTCCGGCGTAAGATTTTAGGGAGATTTTCCGGTGGTTGGATGGTCGCGTGCCTGCCACCGGAGAACTGAAAGCGCGGCCTACGCACGTAGAGACAGTTTGGGATCGAGGTTCGGACCGGGGTTCGATTCCCCGCGCCTCCATTGCAGCATCGTGACACAGATTGTTGCCGCGCGAGGTTGAGCATGTTTTGACTCGGCACTCGTGACTATTGGCTTGCCCCCGCCGCGTTGCATAGCTTAACAAGACAATGTTTCATGCAGTCCACGCCACAGCACTTTTGGGCTCGCTGCTGCTCGCTCCACAGGACGACCCGCTCGCCAGCAGCCGCCCGGCCTCTGGAAACGAACTCGTTTTCAGCGGCAGAGCAGGCAACCTCGCTGTTGCCGTTCCGCTGATTGAAGATCCCCAGGTTCGGATCGATGGTCGCTTGGACGAGCCCATCTGGCAGCAGGCCGCGCTCCTCAGCGACTTCACACAGTACGAACCGGTGGAAGGCATCCCCTCCACCGAGACCACCGAGGTGTACGTCTTCTATTCTTCGGACGCGATCTACTTCGGCATCCGGGCGCGGGACCGGGATCCCGACCTGATCCTGGCTAGGCTGGCGGAGCGGGACGCGTCCGTGCGGACTGATGACTGGGTGCGGCTCACGCTCGACACATTCAACGACCAACGCCAGGCTTACATCTTTTACGTCAACCCTCGGGGCAGCCAGACAGATGGGTTTTGGATCGAGGGTATGCGGGGCCGAGGTTTTGGTGGTGGTGGAGGCGGATCGGTCGACTACAATCCCGATTTCATCTGGGAATCGAACGGGCTGGTAGATGAACACGGATGGGCGGCGGAGGTGAAGATACCCTACGTCTCACTGCGCTTTCGTCAAGTTGAGGTGCAGGATTGGGGGTTCAATGTCACCCGCGAGGTGAAGCGCAGCGGGTTCAAGCAGGCGTGGGCGCCACTTACGAAGAATGTCTCCTCCACCCTGGCTCAGAGTGGGCGCCTGGTTGGTTTGCGGGACATCAGGTCACGCCGCCTCGTGGAAATAAACCCTGTTGCCACGGGCAAGCGCACGGGCGAAGTCACGGATGGTCAGTTCACACACGAGAACTTCGATCCGGACTTGGGTGTGAATGGTCGTATTGGCATCACACAGAATCTCGTACTCGATGCCACGATCAACCCGGACTTCTCACAAATAGAAGCCGACGCCAACCGGCTCACGGTGAACGAGCGGTTCGCACTGTTTTTTCCGGAGAAGCGAACCTTTTTTCTTGAGGGAGCAGAGGTCTTCCGCACACCGCGCAATCTGGTGCACACCCGCAGTATTGTGGATCCCAGCGGTGGGGCGAAGCTCACCGGCAAGCTAGGCGCGTTCAACGTGGGGTATCTCGGCGCTTTGGACGAGTCACCCAAGACGCTATACGGGCGCGATCGCGCAGCAGTGTTCAACCTGGTGCGCCTGCGACGGGACGTAGGGAGCGGTTCGACCATCGGCGTCCTCTACACCGACCGAACGCTCACCGACCGGCGAACATACAATCGAGTGGCATCCGCCGATGTCCGCTTGCTATTGGGCGGGCGCTACACGGTAACCGGCCAGTTTGCCGGCTCGTGGACGGGCGACACGACTGCCAGTGCAGTTCGTATGCGACCGATGGGTCATCTCCAGATCGCCAAGAGCGGCAGGTCGTTGTCATGGAATGTCCAATTCGACGACGTGCATCCGGAGTTTGATACGGAGAGTGGTTTCATTCCCCGCGTGGGCGACGTCAACACGCAGGGGAACATCACCTTCGCCAGATACGGGCGTGCTGGGGCGGTTCTCGAGAGGGTCAACTTCTCGCTGCGCAGCGACTTTTTTTTCGACCACGACGAGTTCTGGGAAGGGTCGTCACCGTTTGAGGGCGAGGTGGAGTTTCACACCAATTTTTCGTTTAAGGGTGGCCGGAGCGTCAACCTCACGCTGCGCGACGGTTACTTCCGGTTCCGACCGGAGGATTACGCCAGCTACCAGGTGCGCGACAGCGACGGCAACCCCGCGCCATTCGTCGTACCTCCTGCACTTACACACATGTTGGCCTTCGCCGTCAGGCCCAGAGCGCGCGTTACCAACCAGTTCCAGGTGAACGGCCGACTGTATTTCCGCGAGGTACCGTTGTACCAGGAGGCGGCGCGCGGTTTCGAGATCCAGGTTGGCCCGGAACTCACAGTCAGGCCCAACGCCTCGTTGCAGGTTGCGCTGTCTCACACCTACTCGCAGCTGTGGCGCCGGCGCGATGATACCCGGTTTTCCACGGTGCATCTGTCGCGATTCCGTACGCAATACCAGTTCAACAAGGCGCTGTTCGTACGCCTGCTGGTCCAGTACGAACTGGAGTATCGCGACGGTTTGCGCGATCCTACCACGGAATTGCCGATTCTCCGATCCGGCACCGAGGTGTCCGAACGCAACACCGGCGAGTTCCAAGGGCAATTCCTGCTGCAATACCAACCGTCGCCCGGCACGATATTCGTAATTGGATACAGCCGCATAATGGAGGGTGAGCGGACGTACCGACTCACGCGGATGGATCCAACGCAGGACGGCTTGTTTGCGAAGTTGAGTTACTTGTTTCGGCTGTAAGGAGGAGCAAAGTGGTTGCTGTCTTGCTGCTTGGAATTGCCATTACCGTGTCGGTGCCGCAGGGTGCGACCGACATCGAACGCGAATACCATCGCCGTATCCGGGCGGCGGACGCCGACTCCTCCACCGCCGAGGAGCGGTACCTTGCCGCCGAAGCTGCGCGGTACATGCGCCGCTTCGACGAGGCACGTTTCTACCTCAGGACTGCGGAATTGGCCGCAACAACAGAGGGCGACCGCAACGACATTCTCAGAGAGAAACTATACCTCGAGCTTGCGACAGGTGGCGGGGTGGAGGGCTTGCAGCAGGTGTTCGCTGAAGAACGCGGGCAGCGGCATTTCCCGCCCGTCGTGATCGCCGGATGGGTCGACGCTTTCCCCGAGCTACTCGTCGGCGGTGAATTCGACGAGTTGATCGACAGTTTGGCCGAGGATGCCGAGGACGAGCAGTACCGATGTGCCTGCTACGCTCCGAAAGCCTGGATGCACCGGGCCGCCGGGAGAATGGATCGGTCTCGCTCTTATTGGGATTCGCTTACGATCGCATGGCGACGCGTGCCCGAGTTCGCCGATCCGTTCAATGAGGCCGACTGGCGAGCACAACTAGCACGCAACTACGCGCGGGCCGGGAGTCACGACCAGTCGCGGGAGGAAATCGAAAGGGCCATGATGG
>Ga0180435_10007098_pt1 | contig 10707 bp, 11 predicted proteins | sample SS_ome_3_FD_132467 | JGI IMG/M metagenome (GOLD analysis project Ga0180435, IMG submission 132467) | Hypersaline lake sediment archaeal communities from the Salton Sea, California, USA - SS_3_S_1 metaG | ecosystem: Environmental > Aquatic > Non-marine Saline and Alkaline > Hypersaline >... | reverse complement strand
CTTGGGAGATGCCGGCAATCACCCTTACTGCAAATTCCGGGTGTGTGTTTAATCCTGTGCCGACTGCGGTGCCGCCCAAGGCGGGCTCGGTAAGGCCCGTTTCAACTGATTTAATTCGCTCGATACCCAATTCAATCTGTCCGGAATAACCACTGAATTCCTGTCCGAGGCTCATGGGAACCGCATCCTGAAGATGGGTTCTTGCGATCTTTTTGACATCTTTGAATTCGGCGGATTTTTCTTTGAGGGCCTTCTGGAGTTTTGCCAGGGAAGGGAGGAGGTGATTCCTGATTTCAGTCAATGCGGCGATGTGAATGGCTGAAGGAATCACATCATTGCTGGACTGCCCGAGATTTACATGGTCATTGGGATGCACTGGAGATTTTCCGCCTCTTTTTCCGGTAAGGATCTCGTTGGCCCGGCCAGCGATCACCTCGTTTGTATTCATGTTTGTTGAGGTGCCGGAGCCGGTTTGGAAGACATCCACAATAAACTGATCATTAAGCTTACCCTGATGAACCTCTTCAGCGGCTCTAGCAATCGCCTCTGCGATTTTTCTATCCAGCAACCCTAATTCCCGGTTGACTTTAACGGCATGCTTTTTGATCAAACCGAGTGTTTTGACAAAAGAAAAGGGAAGGGTGAGACCGCTTATGTTAAAATTATCTGCTGCGCGCTGTGTTTGCGCACCGTAATAGGCCTCCTCTGGGACTTGAACCGTCCCCATGCTGTCTTTTTCTTTTCTATATTTCATGGCTGTCTGGACATAATAAAGTGATATGACTTATTTAGGTTCCGCAGGGAGTCCCTTATCAGTCGCTTTTACCTCGCAGCTTTGAGTTTTTTTTGGATTTCCCGCTTGATGGTGTTGATAGATTTTGTAATCGGGATCTCCTTAGGGCAGCTACGGGTGCATTCAAAATGGTTCACACAGGCCCAGACGCCGTCAGAATAGTCCACCTGCCTGAGTCTCTCCAAATTGTGATCGTCCCTTGAATCAAAGATATAGCGGAATGCCCATACCAAGGGAGCCGGACCTAAGAATTGCTCGTTTTCACGCACGACCGGGCAGGACCCCATACAGCAGGCGCATAGAATACACCGGATCGCCAGATCCACTTTGTTGCTCTCCGCGGGAAATTGCCTGCGTTCTTTTTCAGGAGGCTCAATGGACGACATGAGATAGGGTCTCATCAGCCTTACCTTTTCAAAAAAGGGTTCCAGATCCACAATCAAATCCTTGAGGGTTTTGAATGACGGCAGGGGCTCCAGAACAACCTCCTGGCCCTGATAGTCTCTCACAAGTTTTTGGCAGGCCAGGGCACAGCGTCCATTTATTTTCATGGCATCCGAACCGCACACCCCGTGGCCGCAGGACATACGGTACCCGAGTGTCCCATCCTGCTCCCATCTTATGCGGTTGAGGCAATCAAGAATGCGTTCAGTGGGATGCGCAGAGACCCTGTATGTCTGATAATGAGGCTTTTTTTCCACTTCGGGATCGAAACGGAAGATCTTGAAATTCATCTCCATCAATATACCCTTGGTTTGGGTGTGAACTTTGTGACCCTTACGGGTTTATAAAAGAGACGGGGTCCGTCACCGGTCCTTTGTGCCAGGGTATGTTTGAGCCATTTTTTGTCATCTCTTACGGGGTAGTCTTCCCGGAAATGAGCCCCCCGGCTCTCCTTTCTGGCTATGGCCGAAGCCAAAATAACATCTGCCAGACCCAGCAGCGATTCTAATTCAAGGGCCTCCAGGAGATCTGTATTAAAGCGGCTCCCGCGATTGTCTATGGTTATCTCCCGGGATCGATCCGTTAGTGACTTGATTTCTTCCCGCGCCCGTGAAAGGCCTTCTTCTTGACGGAATACGGAGCAATATTTCATCATAACATCCTGCATGGCCGCACGTATTACTGCGGTCTTCTCCCCGGTCCTTCTTTCCTTCAAGCGCTCGATCCTGTTAAGGGGTCTCTCTTCCGGATGGTCCTTGAGAGGGATCCAGTGCAAATCCTGGAGGTCCTGAATGAGTCTTTTTCCGGCCCTGCGACCGAAGACAACCAGGTCGAGCAACGAATTGCAACCCAACCGGTTGGCTCCGTGCACCGATACGCAGGCGCATTCGCCTGCGGCGTAAAGGCCATGAACGATACTCTGGTTTTCAACCAGCACCTGCCCGTCCAGGTTCGTGGGGATTCCACCCATCATGTAGTGGCAGGTGGGTTGAACAGGAATCGGTTCTTTGACGGGATCTATCCCCAGATAAATTTGAACAAAGGATGAAATATCAGAAAGTTTCTCTTGAAGTCTCTCTTTTCCCAGATGAGTCAGATCAAGGTGAACGAAATCTCTCCCCTCGATTCCCCTCTCGGCCCGAATTTCTTGAGTGATCGCTCGCGAGACCAAATCCCTCGGAGCAAGGTCTTTAAGGGTCGGCGCATATGCCGCCATGAACCGATCCCCAGTGCTATTATGAAGAACACCCCCTTCTCCACGGGCCGCCTCGCTGATCAACACCCCAAGTCCATAAATACCGGTGGGGTGAAATTGAACAAATTCCATGTCTTCCAGAGGAATACCGGCCCTGTAGGCCAGATAGACGCCATCTCCCGTATTGGAAAAGCAATTGGAGGTGGTTTTAAACACTTTCCCAAAGCCGCCGGTGGCCAAGAGTATTGCTCTGCAGTGAAACATGTGCACATCGCCGGTGGCCAGTTCGTAGGCCACCAGACCCAAAACCTGATTCTCTTTGATGAGCAGGTCCAACAAATGAAATTCCGCATACACCCGGATGCCTTTTCGGAGGGCTTCACCATATAACGTATCTAAAATAACTCTTCCTGTACGATCTGCTGCGTGGCAGGCCCTTTTTATAGATGACTGGCCGAAATCGCGGGTATGGCCCCCAAAGGCTCGCTGGGCAATGGTGCCCTCTGCCGTTCTGTTGAAAGGCACGCCCATGTGTTCCAGTTCATAAATAGCCCTCGGGGCATCTTTGGCTAAAACTTCGGCGGCATCCTGATCAGTGAGGAAATCCCCGCCCTTTACGGTATCATACATGTGCCACTCCCAAGAGTCTTGCTCTTCATTCCCTAAAGCGGCAGCTATGCCCCCCTGGGCTGCGCCGGAGTGGGAGCGAGTGGGGAAGACCTTGCTTATTAAGGCGACATCCGCATGCTCTGCCGCTTCTAAAGCCGCACGAAGACCGGCAAGACCTGCACCTATAATTACCACGTCATGTTTTAGGTTCATTTTGCCATCCGGAACAGAAATCCTGCATTTTCGAATCGCTTTTCTCCGACGATATCCTGATTCCCTGCCTTTGCTGAATTATTAAGACTTGAGTCACGATCTCTCGGAGCTTATCGGCAAGGTGACCTTGAAGACAGTGCCCCCGCTTTCTCTCCTTTTCAGAGATAATGCCCCCCCCTCATGCTCCTGTATTATCCGCCTGGAAATGCTTAAACCGAGACCTGTGCCGTGTTGCTTTGTCGTAAAAAATGGGGAAAATATCTTTTCCTGCTCATCTTTAGGGATCCCGCAACCATCATCGGCTATCGTTATTTCCACCCGATCCCCGATCACCTTTAACTGGACCGACAACTGTCCCCCATTTTCCATAGCCTCCATGGCGTTTTTAACCAGATTTAAAAAAACCTGTTCTAGCCTGGACTTATCCCCTTTAATAGTAACCGGTTTATCTTCCGTCTTGAACCTGGCATTTATTCTTTTTCCCTGACAATCATCCTTTACCAGAGAATACACCTCCGAGAGTAAGTCATTGAGATCTATCTCTTCAATATTCATGACTCTCGGCGTGTAAAATTCTTTGAGTTCTTTAATGAGACTCTCCAGTCTTGTTACTTCATGCACTATTATTTCTAGTTTTTTATTGCGCTTTTCGTCCTTGGCATTCCGGATCAACTGGCGGGCAAACCCGCCGATCATCATGAGCGGATTCTTGATCTCATGGGTAATCTCCGCCACCACCTGGCCGAGAGCTGCAAGGCGCTCCGATTTTGTTATCTGCTCCTGGAGGATCTTGGTCTCGGTCAGATCTCTCACAATACCGGTAAAATAGAGGCCGCCATTCACCTCAGATACTGAAAAAGAAATGCTGGCGGGAAATGTCTCCCCACCTTTTCGGGCCGCAACAAATTCTGTTTCATGCCCGATCCGCCTGGGAATCCTTGTCTTCGCATAGCGTTCTACTGCCCGGCGGTGATCCCTGCTGCAGTCGGGTGCCATAATCACATCCAGGTCATGGCCAATAACCTCACCCCGGCTGTACCCAAAGATCTTCTCGGCAGCTTTGTTGAAAAACAGGACCTTGTGGTTTTCGCTTATGGTAACAAAGGCCTCATTGGTGTTTTCAACAGCACTCTTGAGTATGGATAGTTCTCTGTTTTCCTCAGGCGAGTGACTCATTTTTCATATTTGCTCCACTTTTTTTCTTTATTCTTCTTAAAGGCCCTTACTCTTCTTTCATCCATCCTTTTCGGTCTTGGGCCGATAAAAGACCACTCTTCCTTCCCACTAAGGCAAACTATCATCATTTCAGTGGGTTCGCAAGATCGTAATCGGGCTCAGATGGTCAGTAAACAAAGTTCTTTAATCCGCCAGAGGTGGACGAGGGTTAATTAACCCCTTAAACCTTCAGCTATGCTGATGGTCCCAGCTTTGCTATGCGGGTAGGTGCGTGAGTAAATCATTACCGCCCGCTTCGCTCAAGACGCAGGGCTCGCAGAGGACAAAAATATTTTCTTTTCTGCTGAGAGGGCAGAAAAGAAAAGGATTTGCGCTGGGGTAGTATGTCAAAAACATAGCTGTGAAAAGAAAAGGGATTAATCGAAAATATTATCATGTTGCCGAAAGGCTTTTGTTTCTTGTTTTCCTTCCTCTCAAAGGAAAAAAAAAGGTAACTCTGTGTTCTTGGCGCCTCAGCGGTGGGTAACAATATTCTGACAAAGACCCTTTTAGGGTCACCATTCAAGCCACCCTTTTTAGGGGTGGTAATTGACTTTGCTTACAGCCGATTCCAAGGCTAACGGCTTCAGCCGGTATGTTGTTTGCTCAAGAAACCGAAAAAATTGTTATTGCAATATTGTTGTAGGGCTTAATGGATTTGCTCATGAAGGAAAACATCCTAATGTGACGACACCTAGGAAAGTACCCAAAGCTGATGAGGTCGGGAAGAAGGGCCATCCTCGGATGGCCTCATAAATCTGTAAAATAATGCCCTCTTTTGAGGGCATTCTTCGTTTTGATGATATGCTCTGCTTTTTGTTTATAAGGGTTCGGGGTCACACAGATTTTTGTCGCTTACTGCAGTGCGTCCGCATTCTCTACAAACATATTTTGGATTCCGCACCAGTTTCTTATAATCCTCTAAATTCGTCTTTAAGTATCCCACAGATTTTGCCACACAAAGATGCTCCTCATGACCAGGGTGTGGGCTCTGTAACTCCAAATCGATTGGAAACCATTCTGCCATTTTTCCCCTCCTTTCTTTGTTCGGTTAAAAGTTGCGGTTACTCATTGGACAAATCAATTTTTGCCATTGTCCGTAACTCTTGAGTGAGATCTGACCTTGCGGAGGGACCCCGCCGTTTCCGCTTTGCTTGATGGGCATAGCCTACATTAGAAAAATTTCCCTTGTGGGTCAACAAAAAAGTCGCTACAACGTATAGGCCACCAGACCGGATTGCGGTTCAAAGGTTTTTTGGGAACATGTGTTGACATTGGGAGGGCGCTAAGATGATGCCTTTTCTGCAATGATACTTGCCATAGCTCTACGATTTTCAAAAATTCCTTCCCGATAGCGAAGGCATCGGAAATCACGAAATAAATCAAGAAGCTCATTGTGCCTAAGGAGATGATCCAGTTTTTTGGGTTTACCAAATCTGGCCTGGTCAACGATAAAGGTTTCATATACCACCAACCCACCGTTGCGCAGCCCATCTTTCATCTGTTGGATAAGGGCGCGGTGTAAGTACTTAAAGCAGATAATGACATCGTACGAATTCTTTTGGATAACATAGTTGCTCTCGAGGTCAGCAATGCGGGCTTTGATATCCACACCCGATTGATGCGCCAGTTCCAGGGCCGTGTTTACCGCGTCGGCTGATATGTCAACCCCTTCGACCTCAAACCCTTTCCGGGCCAGGAAAACCGCATTTGATCCGGTCCCCATAGCTACATCGAGAACCTGCCCTTTTGGCAAGAGCTTTATGTTCTCTACAAGAAATTGGGCGGGTTCAAATATTTTTTTTGGGAGATCGGTCATTTGTATTCCCTATGAAGTCCCATTCGGGTGCGTGTGTGCTCAATTCAATCCGCTAGAGGCGGATGAGTCCGCCACAATGCCGGCGGACGAGGGTTTATTCCCCGCCGCTTGCGGCGTTTCATTGTCTTTACAGATACCCCGATGCTCTGCGGCGGGGGAGTTCATTTTTTTCGAACCAGGTCGGGGCACTTAATCGGTGGTCTATCAGCCATTCTGCCATTCGCAAGGAAAATTGTCATCTCAAAAAAGAAGACCTGTTACTGTAATTCCCGAGTCGCGTCAAAACTCGATCAGATTTTATCGGTTGTTCGTTGTCTGTTTTGAGCAGAGCGATGGAGGCCACAAAACAATATCGCATTCATGGTGAAGTTATTGACATGCGTCCTTTCAAAGCACTAAACTGGTCCGTATCGTCAACATTTGGGTAAAAGGAGTATACCGTTATGCCAGAAAGAACAGAAAAAAACCTTGCCTATGCCTTTGCCGCCGAATCCAAGGCATCTGTACGAAACGACGCTTTTGCCAAGAAAGCTGAGACGGAAGGCTATCCTCAGATCGCTCACCTGTTCCAGGCCATTTCTGATGCGGAATCTGTCCATGCTCGGAGATACCTGGTATTGCTGCGTGGGAAGATCGGATCCACCGAGGAAAACCTGGAAACGGCATTTAATAACGAGATCAAGGCCAATGTGGAGGAGTACCCCAAACTAATCAAGGATGCCTCCGATGAAGAGGAGGATGCCGCATTAGAAGCTTTTTCCCAATCCCGAGATGTAGAGAACAGGCATGCCGAACTTTACAAGAAGGCCATGAATGATATGTTAAGCGATCGTGAAACCACATACTACGTATGCCAGGTTTGTGGTTATGTCAGTGAGGATGAGGCCCCAGAAAAATGTCCGGTCTGCAGTGCGGTAAAAGAAAAATTTAAGCGAATATCCTGATTAACACGTCTAACCTTCAACAATTTTTGACGGCTTCTTAAAAAGGCCATCTGCTTCGCTACGCTTCATCCTTGCCCTTTTAAATTCTCGCTATGCGAGACGGCGAAGCCGATTTAACAGGGTAAATCATTCCGAGTTACTTATAAGTACGCCTCATCCCTAAAGATTCGCGCGCCTTACATCTGGCGCTTTTTACTGTGCCGTCTAATTTATGACTTTTTAAGGGTTCATCATTTTTAAGTCAGAGGACTGATCTTAAATGCCGAACGATCTCCTGCTTTGGGAGGGCACCCACCAGTTTGTCAACCTGGTTTCCATTTTTAAAGATCAGCATGGTGGGAATGCTTTGAACACCATATCGTGACGCGGTCATCGGGTTTTCATCCACATTCAGTTTCGCAATTTTGATGCGGCCCGCATATTCGGATGCCAGTTGATCGAGTACTGGCGCGACCATTTTGCAGGGACCACACCAGGGGGCCCAGCAGTCCATAAGAACCGCTCCGGGATGTGATAAAACCTCCTGGCTGAAGGTCTGATCGGTGACAGTCACAGGGGCGGTATGGGCCTTTAGGGGTTCATGGCACTTGCCGCATAACGGTCCATCCTGTAGCCTTTTAATTGGAATTCGGTTTTTGGCCCCGCATTTGTCGCACTTCACGATGACATTTTCTTCATTCATTTTTTCCCCCTTATTTCATTGCAGGATTCAGATATCAAAACTTTTCTATTATTTCCCCTTTTTCAATAAATGATCTGATGCCGTGGTGCATATTTTGAAGAGTGGTCATAGAAGACTCAAATTTTTCAAAAACCGGGTCGTCTTCACCCAAATCTGTTTTGGATCTCTTCAGAATTTTTTCACCCTGCTTTAGGTAATCGGTGATTTCACTCAAAAACGCCTTACGTCTTTGATGCTTTTTCCGCTCTTCAGCGATCACCGGTAGAAGTCGCTGAATTGAATATTCAACCAGCGCATCCCGCGGGGCATTTAAATCCTTCGAGACCTCCTCAAGACAGCACAACGTTTTTCGACTGATGACATAGGTTTTTTGGATACGATTAAGCCTTTTAAATCTCCTCGAGTCAATATTATGTGCGATTAGGTTGAGAGTGTGGGGATCATCAATCAAATGATCAAAAAGCGACTTCTGTTTAATCCCCAGATGAGCAGCCACAACACTGATAGTATCGATGGCTTTTCCCGTTAACTTAAACGTCGCCCGGACAGATTGTTTGCCCCTGAGGTCAAACGGGCAGGGGAGGGGCAACGATTTATTATTACTTGAATTTTTTTTGTCGTTGTCATTCATTTTATCCCCTTTTGCAACGGTTTAAATTTAATGATTATAAAATATTACTTTAAAAATAAAAATATTTAAAGTAATATAAAAGTTAATTTCATTATCAACTTGACATAATATAAAGAGTGTTTATCATATAGTCAAATAAAGTAAAAGAAAAAAACAAAGAAATGAAAAAAAATGGAACAGGAGGTAAATACAATGAACGTCGTAAAATGGAATCCATGGAGAGAAATGGTCAGTTTCCCGAATAGTGTAAACCGACTTTTTGATGGTACGTTTTTCCCGGAAAAGTGGTTTGATGACACTTCAGAACTTCAGAATTGGAGACCGGTTGTTGATGTGTATGACAATGATGAAAAAATTGTCATAAAAGCTGAACTCCCTGGTGTCGATAAGAAAGATATCCATGTTGATGTAAAGGATGGTGTTTTGACTCTCAGTGGGGAGCGTTCTTATGAAAATGAAGTGAAAGAAGAAAACTTTCATAGGAAAGAAAGGTCCTTCGGCAAATTTCAGCGGTCTTTTGCACTGCCAAAAGGCTTAAACCATGATAAAATTGATGCCGACTACAAAGATGGTGTTCTGAAAATAGAGATTACCAAGCCTGAGGAAGAAAAACCAAAAAAGATTTCGGTTAATTAAAAAAAGTAAGATCCCGTTTTTGGATCATTTAAGTAATAAAAAGGGTAACACGGTGATTCGATTGACTTGGCCGTATTGCCCTTTTTTTGTAATTCGCCAGAGGCGGGCGAGGGTTAATTCTCTGCTCTGCGGCGGGGAAGTTCATTCCTGAGGGATATGTACGCTATTTGTGACTTGCCCCGAAATAGAGGTTGTTAAATTCCTTTAACAATGACCTGAGCGTGCTGATGTGGGAAAGATGGGTGGTTTGCTTGCACTTCATGGCGTAAATGAGCATTTTGTGTAGCACGATCAATTTTTTAGCATAATCCTCTGTATCAACCTTGATTCTTTGAGTCATAAAGTACTGCGTCACGATCTCCTGAAATTCATTGGCGTGGTTCTCCTTGTTTGTGACCCAACGGATGAGTTGATTGTATTGAATCGGTTTATGGGTTTCTAATTTTAAAATCTGCTTCATCGATTTTTCAATGGTGGTTATATGTTCGGCCATCAGGTCTATTCTCATCTGATCATCGTAGATTCCACATGGAATCTCACAATGGGCAGCAGCATATGACACAGCGAACAAAGCGATAGAGCAGACCACCAGAAACTGTATGAATTTTTTGGCCATATTTTCCTCCTTTTTATTCTTGAATTGAGCAGTTACCCCAACGGGTTTAGGTAACGTGAGTCACATTGAAGCCCTTCGCCTTCAGGTCAGCTGCTGCCGGTCCAGCGTCCGTTGTTCCAAGCCGGAGCACCAGGAACCAATCCCCCTTTTCTGATTTGGGGATGCTCATAATACTCAAGAGGGGAATTTGATGGCTGTCCAAAACTTCAATCAGACCTTTTAAATACCCAAATCGTTTCCCGGATGCATCAATTGTGATCCGTTTACTGTCCCGATCGCCAAGGCCAAGGGCATTTGATACAACATCCGTGATGTCTGATGCCGTGATGATCCCTACCAGGTTACCGTTTTCAATAACAGGAAAGGCGCCTATACCGTGTTCTCTGCCAAGCCAAATGGCTTCTTCCACCGGAAGATCCGGTGAAATAGTAACGGGATCTTTGACCATTATATTGCCAACGGTCATCTTTGAGATCAGATAATTCAACTCATAAACGCTGAGAGTTGTTGCTTCCGATGGTGAGGCATCACGGATCATGGCCCTTGTCACAAAACCGACAAACTTGGTATTTTTTGTGACTGGCAACCGCTTTATCCTGTTGGTTTTCATGATGTCCAATGCGGCCATAATCGGTGTTTTGATATCAACCGTTATAACCTCCGTTTTCATAAAATCCCTTACTTTCATCATTTCCCTCCTTAGCAATAATCTTATTGTGCGGCATTAGCCCAGTGCCCATTCATAGATTGCTATTTTCCGTAATCTCTGTGTCAGATTCGGATTTTAACCCGCCTGAGGCGGATAACGCCTCGAAAAATACAATGTATTCCTGTGGTTAATCCCGATGACATCGGGACATCTTCCTTGACCTTTCGAAAACGTTCTCATTTCTGGATGGACACTATCCTT
>Ga0180435_10007096_pt1 | contig 10708 bp, 7 predicted proteins | sample SS_ome_3_FD_132467 | JGI IMG/M metagenome (GOLD analysis project Ga0180435, IMG submission 132467) | Hypersaline lake sediment archaeal communities from the Salton Sea, California, USA - SS_3_S_1 metaG | ecosystem: Environmental > Aquatic > Non-marine Saline and Alkaline > Hypersaline > Sediment... | reverse complement strand
CCGCCACGTACACGCCGGACAATCTACCGCACCCAGCGTCCCGCGCCGCGCATGCTATCGTCCGGGCAGCCGATGGACGAGCAACCTCCGAGTTCCCCGCGAAGCCGCTTCAACCCGCTCCCGATCCTCTTCCTGCCCGCGCTCGTGTGGGTCCTGTCGCGTGCCTTCGCTCAGGGCGACGAGCTCGCCACCGGCGTCACCGGCGGTCAGGTACTGATCCTGGCACTCCTGCTGCTGCTGTCGGGCCTGATGTCGGGTTCGGAGACCGCCCTCACGGCCCTGGGCGAGTGGAAGCTGCGCCAGCTGCGCGAGGACGGCAAGGATCCGCTCGGCCTGTTCACCCTTCTGGAACGCAACCCGACGCGCTTCATCACGACCCTGCTCATCGGCAACAACCTCGTCAACATCGCGGCCACGGCCCTCGTGACGCAGATGAGCATCCAGCTCTCGCGTCAGATGGGGTTCTCCGAGGCCGCCGCGGTCGGCTACGCGACGGGCATCATGACCGTCCTGGTGCTGATCTTCGGCGAGATCACGCCCAAGTCGATCGCGGTACACCACCCGGTCGGCTTCGCACGCCTGGCGATCCGGCCCGTCTACCTCATGTCGGTGGTCCTGTTCCCCGTCGGCCGGGCGTTCGCCTGGTTCACCACCTGGGTCCTGCGTGCCTTCCGCCTCGAGCCGAGCAACGACCCGCTGATCACCGAGAACGAACTGCGGCTCATGCTCCGCTCGGCCGAGGAGTCCGGGGTCATCGAGGCCACCGAGCAGGAGATGATCCGCGGGGTCATCGACCTCGAGGAGACCGTCGTGCGCGAGGTGATGACGCCGCGCGTCGACGTCGTGGCGATCGCCGAGGAGGCGTCGCTCCACGATCTGCTTGCCGCCACCACCGAGCACGGGTACAGCCGCCTGCCCGTGTACCGCGAGTCGATCGACGACGTGCGCGGCATCGTGTACGCCCGCGACCTGCTCAAGTACCTCGGGAACAGCGAGGACCTCGCGATCACCCGCGTCGCCGACCTCATGCACGCGCCGCAGTACGTGCCCGAGACCACCTCGGTGCTCGACCTCATGCGCGACATGCGGTTGCGCAAGAACCACCTCGCGGTCGTGGTCGACGAGTTCGGTGGCACCGCAGGCCTGGTGACGCTCGAGGACATCATCGAGGAGATCACGGGGGAGATCTACGACGAGACCGACGAGGAGGAGGAGGTCGAGTTCGAGGAGCTCCCCGACGGCTCGGTGCGCATTCGCGCGTCGGTCCATCTCGAGGAGGTCGAGGACCGCTTCCGTGTCGACCTCGGCGACGAGGGCGAGTACGACACCCTGGCGGGCTACCTCATCAGCGAGCTCGGCCGCATCCCGCACGTCGGCGAGTCGCACGAGGTGGCGGGCCTGCGCTTCACGGTGGAGGACGCCGAGGAGCGACGGGTGATCCTCGTGCGCGCCGAGCAACTCGAGTCGCTGCCCGAGGGCGAGACGATCGAACCCGGCGTTGCCGAGGGTTGAGCCGCCCGCTCAGGCTCCTTGGTACCGCCGGACGACCCGCGACCCGATCCGCGTCAGCAACTCGTAGACGAAGGAACCCGCGTCGGCGGCCAGCTCGAAGGACGTGGGCGCAGCGCCGCCGATGAGATCGACGCGCTCACCCGGCGCGGCGTCGCCCTCGGGCCCGAGATCGAGCATGAGCTGGTCCATGCACACGCGCCCGACCACCGGCACGCGGCGGCCCCGGTGGCCGGCCTCCGCTCGCGACGAGAGCGACCGCGGGTAGCCGTCGGCGTATCCGAGCCGCACGGTCGCGATGACGGTGTCGTGCTGCGCGCGCCAGGTCCCGCCGTAGCTGATCGGTGTGCCCGCCGCGACCCGCTTGACGAAGGTGACCGGGGCGTCGACGCGCAGGACCGGACGCAACTCCGGGACCTGCCGCGCCAGCCAGGCCGAGGCCGGTTGCCCGTAGAGGGCGATGCCGGGCCGCACGAGGTCGAGGTGGGCGTCGGGTCGGACGAGCGTGCCGGCCGAGTTGGCCGCGTGCGCCCAGCGCGGACGGAGGCCGTCGCGTTCGAGCTGCGCCAGCAGGCCGGCGAAGGCGGCGATCTGCCGATCGGTGGCGCTGCCCAACTCGGCCGCATCCGGCTCGTCCGCCGAGGCCAGGTGGGTCCACACGCCCTCGAGGTCCGCGAACGGCGCGCGATCGACCGCCGCGACCAGGGCGCCCGCCTCGGCTGGCGCCAGGCCGAGCCTGCCCATGCCGGTATCGACCTTGACGTGGACCCGCGCGCGCGATGCCGCACCCGCCGCCGAGATCGCGTCCAGGTCGGCCGGCTGCGCGACCGTGAGGGCGACGTCGGCCGCGACGAGCTCCGCGATGCCCGCCCGCACGGGGCCGAACAGCAGCACCTCGCCAGGGATCCCCGCCGCGCGCAGGGTCAGCGCCTCCGGCGCCGTGGCGACGCCGAACGCGTCGGTGCCGGCCGCCGCCAGCGCGCGCGCCACGGGCAGCAGGCCGTGGCCGTAGGCGTCGGCCTTCACCGCCGCCAGCAGCCGCACGCCGGTGCCCGTGCGGCCGCGCAGCAGCGTCAGGTTGTGGCGCAGCGCGCGCAGGTCCACGTGGGCGTGGGGCGCGTCGCGGTCCCACGGGCGCCCGGGCCCGGGCCCATTCGGTTCGCCCTCGGGGGGCGTGTTCATCGGCGGTCTCCTACGGCGCGAGGGGTAGGGGCCGGGGCGCCCGTGCGCGCGGGACGCCCGTGGTCGTGCCCGTGGCGCCCACGCTACCGGACGGGCTCTCGTGGCGCAACGACGCCGCCGGACGGCGCGCTGCCCGCGACGGCGCCGTCGACCCGGCGGCCGCGGACCAGGTCGGCGATGACGAGCACCAGCGCCGCCGCGATGAGGATCTGGATCACGTCGATCACGTCGTGCAGCCCGGCCACTTGGGCCGCGGCCGAGAGCCCGGTGGCGTCGCTGTCGCGCGGCGCCCCGGCCTGCGCCACCGCGCGGGTCGCCCACAGGCTACCGAGCACGGCCGTGCCGACCACCTGACCGAAGAAGCGCGTCAGGGTGAGGAGCCCGCCGACCACCCCCGAGGCGCCGCGGCGCGCAGCGCCCATGATCGCGGTGTTGTTCGGGGTCTGGAAGGTCCCCATGCCCAAGCCGATCGGCACGAAGCGCAGCACGTAGCCGAGCGCCGTGGTGTGCTCGTCGAGCGTGCCCAGGACCAGGTACCCGAGCATCAGCGACGCCAACCCGGCGACCGTGATGGGCCGCGCGCCGAAGCGGTCGGTCAGCGCTCCGGCGATCGGCGCCATGACCACCAGCAGCATGGGCGTCACGGCCATCAGCAGGCCGATGCGGCTCGGCGTGTACCCCAGCGCCCCACCCAGGTAGAACGGCACCAGGAAGATGACACCGGAAATGGCGACGAAGGTGATGAGCCCGCTCACGAGCCCGACCGTGAGTTCGGAGTCTCGGAAGAGCTTCAGGTCGACGACCGGCGAGACCGCCCGGCGTTCCACGGCGATGAAGGCGACGGCGAGGGCGACGGCGAGGCCGCCCAGCGCACGGATGACGGGGTCGTCGGCGCCGCGCAGCTGACCCAGCGTCAGGGCCAGCGAGAGCGCCAGCAGGCCGGCGAAGAGCGTTGCGGCGCCGAGCAGGTCGAAGCGCTCGCCGCGCACCCGCGGGTACCTCGGCAGCACCCGCAGCGCGAGCGCGGCGCCCACCGCCGACGTCGCCACCCCGCCGGCGAAGATCCAGCGCCACGAGGTGGCATCGGCGACCAGCCCGCCGAGCGAGGGGCCCAGCACGACGCCGGCGGAGACGACCGCGGCGTTCAGGCCGAGGGCTCGGCCTCGGTGCTCGGCGGGGTAGACGTCGGTGACGATCGCCAACCCCAGGGCGGTCAGGGCGGCCGCGCCTGCCCCCTGGACCGTGCGGAAGGCGATCAGCGTCGCGGCGTCGGGCGCTAGCGCGCAAAGCAGCGATCCCAGGCCGAAGGCCGCGTGCCCCGCGAGGAAGAGGCGCGCCTTGCCCCACAGGTCGCCGAGGCGGCCGATGAGCGGCACCAGCGCGATCGTCGCCAACAGGTAGGCGAGCACCACCCACTGGATGATCGCGAAGGGCGCGGAGAGCTCCACGGTCAGGGTCGGCAACACCACGTTCACCGCGGTGGCCATCACGGTCGCGCCGAACGCCGCCGTCGCCGTCGCCGCGAGCACCCACGGTCGGCGGTGGGCCGGCACGAGGGTGGATTCGCTGCTGCTCATTGGCGCATCGAACCATGCTGCGGGTGCGATCGGCGTCCGTTCGCGCCGGCCCGGGACAACGTCCCGGCCCGCCGGGCGACGCCAAGGCCGGCCCGCGTTCGTACACTGGCCGGGTGGCCACCGTCGCCGAACTCCGCGACCGACTTCGCCGCCCGCTCGAGCGCGAGTTGGCCGAGGGCTGCCGCGACGACGTCGTCGTCGGGGGTCTCGAGCGCCTCCTGGCCACGGTCGGCCGGCCGTTCGCGGACCTACGCGGCCTGCTCGACGGCTACGCGGGCTGGTCGCCCGCACGGCGGGAGGAGGCGGTGCGGGCAGCACTGGTGTTGCTCGACGGCGCCGACGCTGCGGACCGCGCTCAGGTTGCGGGGGACGCGCCGCCCCCCGGGGGTTCGAGGGGTCGGAACGATGCCGACGCCGGCGTCGTCGATCGCGTCGCCGTAACCGCTGACGGGGTCGACGACCTGCTCGAGACGGAGATCGGTGAGCGCCGCATCGACCTGGGCGCCCAGGCGGGACGCAAACTCGCCGAGATCGGCCTGCGCACCTACCGTGACGTGCTGCACCATGCGCCGCGCCGCTGGGAGGACCGCCGGGCCCTGCCCGGCTTCGCGGCGGCGGTGGGGTTGGACAAGGCGACGGTCGTCGGCACCGTCGTCGGGCGCAAGCTGGTGCCCACCCGGCGCGGCGCCGGCGTGCTGCGCGTCGTGCTGGAGGACGCGTTCGGCGAGCGGCTGACGGCACTGTGGTTCCACCAGCCCTGGGTCGAGAAGCAGGTCTTCCCGCGGCAGCGGTTGATCGTCACCGGGCGGGTCAAGCGCCGCGGTCGCTCGACCGAAATCAACGTCGAGGGGTACGAGGTCGACGACGAGGGCCCGTCGCTCTCCACCGGTCGCATCGTGGCCGTCTACCCCAGTACCCAGGGGCTCGCGCAGGCGTACCTGCGCCGCGCGGTCGACCGCACGCTGCGGGCCCTGCCGCCGCTCCCCGACACCCTTCCGCGGCGCCTGCGGGCCGACCTCGATCTCGTCGACCTCGATCGTGCCTGGCGCGACGTCCACCAGCCGCCGGACGAGGCGGGGCTGCAGCGTGCGCTGCGCCGCTTGAAGTTCGACGAGTTCCTGCTGCTCGAGTTGCGGGTGCTGCTGCAACGCGACTTGGGGGTCGGTCGCGCGTTCGCCACCAGCGACGACGACGCGGCGTCCTTCGCCGCGGCGCTGCCGTACGCGCTCACGTCGGCGCAGGCGCGCGCGCTCGAGGAGATCCGCGCCGACCTCGCGACCCCCCGTCAGATGGCGCGCCTGCTGATGGGCGACGTCGGCAGCGGCAAGACGGTCGTGGCCGCGGGGGCGGCCTGGACCGTGGTCCGCGGCGGCGCGCAGGCGGCGGTCATGGCGCCGACCGAGCTGCTCGCGCGCCAGCACCTCGGTTCCTTCACCGACCTGCTGTGGCCCCTGGGGGTGCGCGTCGATCTGCTGGTAGGCGGCATGGGCGTGCGGGAGCGGGCCGAGGCGCGCGCGCGGCTCGCCAGCGGCGCCACCGACGTGGTCGTCGGGACGCACGCCCTGATCCAGGAGGGCGTCGAGTTCTGCGACATCGGGCTCGCGGTCGTCGACGAGGAGCACCGGTTCGGGGTCGAACAGCGACGCCGGCTGATTCGCGGTGCGCCGGACGTGCTGGTGATGACCGCGACGCCCATCCCGCGCTCGCTGGCGCTGACCGTCTACGGCGATCTCGACGTCAGCGTGCTCGACGAGTTGCCGCCGGGCCGCACCGCCGTGGCGACGCGCCTGGTCCGGGCGAGCCAGCGCCCGGCGGTCTACCGCGAGCTGTGGGCCGAGTTGCGCCACGCGGGCCATCAGGCGTACGTCGTGGCGCCGCTCGTCGAGGACTCGGAGGCCCTCGACGAGGTCGTGTCCGCCACCACCCTGTTCGACGACCTGCGCGCGCTGCTCCCCGCAGAGGCGCGTCTCGGCCTCGTGCACGGCCGGCTGGCCCCGGCCGAGAAGGAGGCCGTCATGCAGGAGTTCCGCGACCACCGGCTCGACGTCCTCGTGGCCACCACCGTGGTCGAGGTCGGTGTCGACGTGCCCAACGCCACCGCGATGGTGGTGGAGAATGCAGAACGTTTCGGTCTGGCCCAACTGCACCAGCTCCGGGGCCGGGTCGGACGCGGCGACGCGCCGGGGCGCTGTGTGCTCGTGGCGGGCGAGGCGAGCCGGTCGACGATGGCCCGGTTGCGCGTGGTCGAGCGTCACACCGACGGCTTCCTCATCGCCGAGCGCGACCTCGAGCTGCGCGGCCCCGGCGAGCTGCGTGGCACGCGGCAATCGGGCCTACCCGACCTCACCTTCGGCGATCTGGCGGCGGACGTCGGCGTCATCGAGCAGGCGCGCGAGGTCGCGCAACGCATGTTGACCGCCTCGCCCGTCCTCGACGCGCCGTGGGCGGCCGGCCTGCGCGCCGCGCTGCGGAAGCGCGAGCAGGCCGTCGGGTTCAGGCAGACGCTATGAACGCGGGGCGCGCGTGAGGCCGCTGGGCGCCTTCGCGCTCGTCCTGCTGGCGCTGGGCCTGGGCTTCGGGTGGACCGCCCGACGGCGGTGGGGGCCGCTGCGGGGCGTGCGACCCTGGCTGCTGGCCCTGGGCCTGGCACCGGCCCACGGGCTCGCGGTGGGGATCGCAGGCGTGGTGATCGGCGTCGACCGTGGCCCCCTGATCGCGTTCGCCGGCGTGACGCTGGTGCTCGCCGCGGTGGCGGCCGGCGCGGTCGTGTGGCTGCTGCCGATGCGCCCCCGCTGGACGTCCCTCGTGCCGCCGGCGCACGCCGTCGCGCAGGGCATGGCCACCGCGCTGCTGGGCGGTCCGTTCGCCGCGGTCGGCGCCGACGCGCCCACCGCCGGGTCGCCGGCCGTGGTGGCGATCGCCCTGGTCCTGGCTGCCGCCTGGTGGGTGTGGCTGCCGGGGCGCGGCGGGCGGCCGGCGGGGGCGCCCCGAACGCGCTCTGGTAGACTCCGCTCGTGAGGCCGAGCCCGCGAGTTCGCGCACTGCTCGCCGCCGTCGTCCTGGTGACGCTGACGGCCTGCGCGCCGCGCGTCGTCGGCGAGATCACCGACATGTCGCCGGTGGTGGACGTCGTCGCGCCGCGTTTCGTGCTCGACCCCAGGGAGACGCGCATCGAGCGCTTCGACCCCCCGGGCGCCGGCGCCGGCCTGGTCGTCGACCTCTCGGTCGTCGTCAGCAACCCGAACACCTTCGACCTGTTCCTCGAGAGCGTCGACTATCGCCTGCTCTTGGCGGGTGAGCGGGCGCACGTCGACGCGCTCGAGCCGCGCCTTTCGGTGCCCGCGCTCGGCAGCGCCCGATGGCGCTGGCGGCTCGAGGCGTCGCTGGCCGACCAGCCCAGGCTGTGGCGCTCCGTCGTCGCCAGCTTCGCGGGCGAACCGTTGCCGTTCGCCGTCGAGGGCCGGCTCCGCTTCCTCAGCGAGGTGTTCATCTTCAGCACCGGGGTGCGGCCGCTCTTCTCCGGGGTGCTGCGTGCGCGCCAGGCGGTCGAGCCGCCGGCGATCGCGGTCGTTGCGGGCACGGAGGACGTGGTCGTCGCGCGGTCCGACGCGCCGGCCCTGCGTTTCGTCCTGGAACTGCGCAACCCGGGCGACGTCGGCTACTTCGTCTCCGCCCGCGGCCTCGACCTCGGCCTGCTGGGTGCCGGTTTCGACGCGTCGGGCGCCCCGTTGCCCCCGACCGACGCCGAGCGCGCCGAGGCCTCCGGCGTCGCCGTCCTCGACCTGCCACCGATTCCGCTACCTGCCGGGGCGACCGTTCGGCGCGAGATCGTCGTGGTGCTCGACCTCGAGCGCCTGACGACCGATGGCCGCGCTCGGTTGGAGGCGCTGCTGGCGGGCGATCCGACGCGCTTCGTCATCGACGGCCCGTTCGTGTACGACGTCCTCGGGGCCGACAGCTTCGAGGTGCCAGCGGGCACCTCGCCGTGGGGCGTCTTCGGCCGCTGACGTCGGCCGGGTTAGGCTGCCGGCCATGTTCCGTGTCCTCGTCACCGACGCCATCGCCTTGGGCGCGACGCAGTTCGACGGCGCGATCGTCGAGGACCGTGCCGGCATCGCCCGGGCCGAGCTCCTCGAGGTGGCCGCGGGCTACGACGCGCTCATCACCCGCTCGCGTACGCAGGTCGATGAGGATCTCCTCGCGGCGGCCGGGCCGCGTCTCAGGGTGGTGGGCCGCGGCGGGGTCGGCGTCGACAACATCGACCTCGACGCTGCGAGCCGGCGTGGCATCCTCGTCGTCAACGCCCCCGAGGCCAACAACGTCTCGGCGGCGGAGTTGGCGATCGCGCTGCTGCTCGCCGCGGCCCGCGGCGTGGCGCGCTCCGACGCCCGCCTACGGCGCGGCCTGTGGGACCGAGCGTTCCTCGGCCGCGAGGTCGACGGCGCGGCCATCGGCATCGTCGGCCTGGGCCGCATCGGTAGCCTGGTCGCCCGCCGGGCGCAGGGTCTCGGCATGCGGGTCGCCGCCTACGACCCCTACATCACGGCCCGCCGCGCCGAGGAGCTCGACGTGCGGCTCTACGACGACCTCCACACGATGCTTGCCGAGGTGGGCTTCCTCACGGTCCACACCCCGCTGACGGACGAGACCCAGGGCCTCATCGACGCGGCCGCACTGGCGGCGCTGCCGGTCGGCGCGGTCGTCGTCAACGCCGCCCGCGGCGGGATCGTCGACGAGGCCGCGCTCGCCGCCGCCCTCGACGCCGGGCACGTCTTCGCCGCCGGACTCGACGTCTTCGCCGAGGAGCCGCCGCCGCACGACCATCCGCTCCTGGGGCGCGACGACGTGGTCGTGACGGCCCACCTGGGGGCGAACACCGAGGAGGCCCAGCGGCGGGTCGGCTCGGACATCGTCGAGCGCACCGTGCGCGCGCTGCGGGGCGACGTGGCGCTCGGCGTCGTCAACGCGCCGGCGCTGGCCCCCGAGGTGGTCGCCAAGCTCGGCCGCCACCTCGAGCTCGGGGAGGCACTCGGCAGAGTGGTCGCCCAGCTCGTCCAGGGGCGCGTGCACGAGTTGGTCATCGAGTTCGCCGGCGACTTCCCGCTCGATCCGGACCCGATCGCCGTCGCCGTCGCGAAGGGCTTCCTGGAACCCGTCCTGAGCGACCCGCCCACCTACGTCAACGCGCTGGCGCTGGCCAAGCAGCGCGACGTGCGCATCTCGCGCGTCGTGGCGGCACGCCCACGCGGGTACGTCACCCACGTGCGGGTCACGGCTAAGAGCGATGGTGGTAGCAGCGCGGTGGCCGGGACGGTGCTCGGTGACCATCCCCGCATCGTCGAGATCGAGGGCTTCCCGATCGAGATCCGTCCCGAGGGCACGATGCTCATCTGCACGAACTACGACCGGCCCGGCGCCGTGGGCCGGGTAGGCACGGTGCTGGGGGACGCGGGCGTCAACATCTCCGGGATGCAGTTGTCCAGGGTCGGCGAGGACGGCCTGGCGATGTTCGCGCTCACCCTCGATCAGGTGCCCGGCGAGACGGTGCTCGACGTCCTGCGGGGCATGAGCGACGTCATCCACACGCTTCGGGCGGTGCGCCTGTGAGCGGCGGCGACCGGGCGCCGTTCCGCCCGCGGCTGTACGCGCCGGGGCCCGTGGCCGTACCGCCGGCGGTGCTCGAGGCGCTCGCGCGGCCGGTGGTCCACCACCGCACCGACGCCTTCCGCGCCAGCTTCCTGGCCGTGCGCGCCGCGCTCGCCGAGCTGCTCGAGGCGCCGGGCGACGACGTCATGCTGCTGACCGGCTCCGGCACGACGGCGTTCGAGGCGACGCTGATCGCGGCGGTGCCCCGGGGCGGCCACGTGCTGGCCCTGCGCGGCGGCAAGTTCGGTGACCGCTGGGCCGCCATGGCGCGCGCCTTCGGCTACCGCGTCAGTGACCACGACGTGCCATGGGGTCGGGCGTTCGGCGTCGACGGCCTGCGCGAGCGGTTGGCGAGCGTCGGTCGGCCCGACGCGGTCACGCTGGTCCACTCCGAGACCTCGACCGGCGTGCTCCACGACGTTGCCGCGCTCGCGCACATGGTGCGGGCCCACGCGCCCGACGCGCTCATCCTCGTCGATGCCGTCACCAGCCTGGCGGTCGCCGAGTTGCGGCCGCGCGCCTGGGGCCTGGACGCCGTCGTGGCGGGTTCCCAGAAGGGCGTCATGCTGCCGCCGGGCCTCGGTTTCGCGTGGCTTTCGGAGCGGGCGTGGGCGCGCAGTGGCGACCGGGGCCCGCGGGTGCCGGCCTACGCCCTCGACCTCCACCGAGAGCGCCCGCGGCAGCGGTCGGGCGACAGCGGCACCACGCCCGCCACCTCGCTCGTGCTCGCCGCCGAGGTGGCCCTCGGCGGCCTCCTCGCCGGGGGCCTGGCGGCGCGCCGCGACGCGCTCGGG
>Ga0180435_10007094_pt1 | contig 10710 bp, 7 predicted proteins | sample SS_ome_3_FD_132467 | JGI IMG/M metagenome (GOLD analysis project Ga0180435, IMG submission 132467) | Hypersaline lake sediment archaeal communities from the Salton Sea, California, USA - SS_3_S_1 metaG | ecosystem: Environmental > Aquatic > Non-marine Saline and Alkaline > Hypersaline > Sediment... | reverse complement strand
GATGTATAGCGATACCGACAACGGTGCGGGCGCTGGCGGCGCCTTCAGGAGAACGACTCCGCGGGCGGACATCCAGCGCCAGGCGTTGTCCTCCAGGCGGTGGATGCCGCTGACGATCTGGCTTTCGGCCTCCGGGGCGTTCATCGGGAGTAGCGAGAGCTCCGGTTTCCGTTCGATGATTACGTCGGCTGTGACCCGGTCAATCGGTTCGAAGACGATATCGAATGGGCGGTAGCCCGCCGTCACCGTCGAATAGGCCGAGCGCGAGCCGAGGCCAATGATCCGCAGCGGGATCGTCGAGGTGATGCCGGCCGCCCGCAGCGTGGAGCGGGCGCCGCCTCCGGCCGTCACCTCCGAGGGGAAGCCAATCTCGCTCGTCAGCACCATCTCGCCCGGTTGCACCGGATGGATTTGTTCGAACGCAATCGCGCCCGCCGTTTCGGCGTAGTAGCGGAGCCCCCATTCCGAGTTCACCCACACCCGGCGCGACTCAAACTCATCGGCCATCCCGGCGACGAACCGCCGGTAGCCGTCCCAGTGCTGGTAGTTGGCGATCGCCAGCGCGAGAGCCAACGCCACTTGCAGGCTGAAGCCGGCGGCGAGCCACTTTGTCCGGCCGTGCAACTGCCGCGAAACCAGCAGACACAGCGGAGCCGCCATCGGGAGCAGGTAGCGCGCCGAACCGGCGAAGAACAGCAGCAGGGCGGCGCCGAAGAACAGGCAAACCCAGGCGGCGAGGAACCATTGGTCCTTGCCGCCGTACTCCAACAGCCGGGAGAGACACCAGATGATCGTGAGGACTCCGGTTCCGAAGGTGAGCCAGAACAGCGGATGCGGGTCGAGCCAGGCCGCTCCCGAGAGAGTCAGGATCACCACCAGCGCCCATCCCCAGCGCGGTACCCTCCAGAACGCCCGCACCGCCAGCACGGGAAACACGATCCAGCCGGCATGAACGGTGAGCGCGGCCGCGTTGTCCATCCGGTTGGCCAGCGCGCCGAAGCCGTAGTCCGCGAAGTGTCCAGCCAGCACGTCCGCCGGCATGGCTCCCCCGGTGACGCGCTCAAAAAGCTGCCAGAGGCCGAGCACCGCGGCCGGCGTGGCCAGCGCGATCCAGCCGGGCTTCCAGCCGCGGGCTCTCATCCATAGGTAGCAGGCGGCGATCGGGGCGAGCAGCACGGATTGATATGCGCCCATGGCCGCCGGGACCATCGCCAGCATCGCGGCCCCCATGAGAAGCGGCGAGCGCCGGTCGACGGCGGCGACGAAGAGCGCCATCGCCGCCATCCAGAACGCCAGAAACGGGAAGTCCGCCTCCAGCGAGCCGCCGTTTACGACGAACGGCGGCACGGCGAGGAACAGCAGTGTGGCCCAAATCGGACTGGGCGAGAACCGCCGCGCCAGGACGAGCATCGCCAGGGCGGCAATGATCGAGAGCGGGATGTAGGCCGCGTGGAAACGAACCTCATCGATATCGCCGAACAGCGCCAGCAGCCCGCCGAGAAGCCACATGTTCAAAGGCGGATGGGAGTGCCCCTGCATGCTGACCATCTTTCCGGCGAAGACGAACTCGCCGTGGGTCGGATGCAGCGGGTCCACCTGGGCGTTCATGGCGCCGGTGAGGTAGTAGGATTCGTCTCCCTGGATTGCCTGATTCAAGAACGGGAGGCGCAGCAGCAATACGGCTGCGAGGATGATCAGAATCTGCGTCCGAAGCGCTGCTTGGGTCGGCGGGGCCAATGCGTCGATTTTACATCGACCCGGCGGCCGCAGGTGTGGAATACCCCAGCCGACGATCCCGAGATACACCCCCTTCGTACTATGCGGCCTAGATCTTCTTGCGGATCGCCAATTCCTCCACTTCCGCCGATAGGACCAGAGAGGCGGGGAGTTGCCCGCCGGGGAAAACGCGGACGGAAAGACGCCATAGCTAGCGGCACAATCGATTTATGTCAGACACAGTTCTAGAAATCCTATTGGTTGAGGACAATCCGGGCGATGCGCTCCTGGTCCAGGAGATGCTGCTGGACGAGGATCCGGACAGCTTCAACCTTCATCGCGCCGGCACGATTCTGGGGGCCATGGACGAGCTGGCCCAAGTTGATGCGGACGTGATTCTGCTGGACCTCAGCCTACCGGACAGCCAGGGACTGGATACCTTTGCCTCGATGAAGGCTCATGCGCCCGGGACGCCGATTGTGCTGCTAACTGGCAACGATGATGACGCGATGGCGCTCCGAGCCGTCGAGGCGGGGGCTCAAGACTACCTGGTCAAGGACAGGCTGGAGGGTCCCGCATTGGTGCGGGCGCTGCGGTACGCGGTGGTTCGCCAGCAAAACGCTCCGGGCGGTGAACTATCCGGGAACGGTCCGGGAATCGGGCGGCTGATCGGCGTCATGGGGTGCAAGGGGGGCGTCGGGACAACGACCTTCGCTTGTCACCTGGCGCATCACTTGGCCGGTCTGTCGCGGGGGCGCGTATTGCTGGCCGATCTCGATCTTGGCGGCGGCTCGGCCGGTTTCCTGATGCAGGCCGATAGCCCATACACGATCCTGGACGCGGCGGAGAACGTTCACCGGCTCGACGCTGGTTTCTGGCAATCGATCGTCAGCCGCGCCCGAAGCGGGGTTGACGTGATCGCGTCGCCGGCGTTGCTTGGCCAGGTGGATGAACCCGCGCCGGCGCGCTTCCGTCACGTGCTGCGCTCGGCGCGCAAGCACTACGATTTCGTCGTGGCCGATCTCGGCAGGCTGAATGGCCTCTCCCGGCTGCTGGCGCCGGAGCTGGACCGTCTCTACCTGGCGGCGACCTCCAGCCTGGTTGCGGTTCATGACGCCGGCAGGGTTCTCGAAAGCCTGTCCAACGCCGGCGTGAGCCCGGAGGCGGTGTTGCTGATCCACAATCAGGCGACCAGATGGTCGAGCGGCGCCAGCGTGCTCAAGGCCGTGGTGGATCTGAAGATCCATGCGGCCCTGCCGTCCTGCGACGCGGAACTTGCGGCGGCTCTCGCCAAAGGGGAATTCCTCGATCATTCCACCGGCTACGGCGGAGTGGCCGCCAGCCTGGCCGCCGCCGAAGCCGGCACGGATGGCGGACCGGCCGCCGCCACCGGCTTCTCCCTGAAGCGGCTCAATCCGTTCGGCGGACGGGAATCCCAACCGGCCGTCCAAGGCTAAAGGAGAGTGCTCTTGAGTTCCGGGAACGAAGTCCGCATCCTGTTGATCGACGCCGATCCGGCCGGAGCGTCCGAACTGCAGCGGCAAGTCTCCGAATCGCCGGACTCCCCGTTTCGGGTTCATTGCGCGAGCGCACTGGCCAAAGGGCTGGAGCGAATTGAGCGCACCGCCTATGCCGTTGTGCTGCTGGATCTTTCATTGCCGGACGCTCCGGGACTAGAAGGGTTCGCCCGGCTGCGGCAGGCCGCCCCGCGGATGCCGGTGATCCTCCTCTGTGATCCGGAGCGGGAGAGCTTGGCGGTTCGGGCGGTTCGGGCCGGGGCCGACGACTATCTCATCAAGGGCGCCGCAACCCCCGGGAGCTTGGTTCGCGCGGCCCGGTGCGCCATTGAGCGCAACTCGCGCCGGGGCGGCCGGCGCCAGTCCGGAAGCCGTGGGCGGCGGGGCACAGCCCGCGTGGCGGCGTTCCGGGAGCGAAGGGAGGCGTCGGGACGACGACGGTGGCGCTTAACATAGCGGCGGCGCTGGCTCTCGGAAAGAAGAAGACCCTCCTTGCCGAGTGGCGTGGGCATCACGGATCCCTCGCCGGGAGCCTCAGTCGCGCGAGCGTGCACGGCAATCTCTCAGCCCTGCTCGAGTTGCCCCTCGACGGCGTCAACGAGCTGGAGATCAACGCCCGCGTGGCCAAGTACTCCTCTGAGTTGAGTTTGCTTTGCTCCCCACAGCGGGCCGGCGAAGCGCGGGAGTTCTCCGCCTCTCACGCGGGCGCCCTCATCGACTGCCTGGCGGGCATGACCGATCTTCTGGTGCTCGACCTCCCCCCCGATCCCTCGTCCGCCAACCGGGAAGCCGCCCGAAAGTGCGATTTCATCGGGATGGTGCTCGACCGTGAGGAAACCTGCCTGGCCTCGGCGCGGGTCCTGCTGGACCACCTTCGTTCCTGGGGGACGAACGCCCTCATCGGCGCGGTTGTCGTCCATCGGACTCCCCTGGTATGCCCGGTGGACCTGGAAGATGTTGAGCGCGAGCTGGGGCTGGAGATTGCCGGGCTCATCCCGCCGGCCGCCGACTCCTGCCTCCTGGCGGTTCGGGCGGGCGCTCCGGCTGTCGAGGTATGCGGCGAGACGCTTCTGGCGGAAAGCTTCATGGAACTCGCCGGTAAGCTCGTCGCGGATCCGATTACGGTCAGAAGATCCGCGTGATGGGCTTCTTCCCTCAGGCCTGGGATGCCCGGCGGTGCGCTGGGTCGCTGACCGACTTGTAGGGGCGTCGCTTGCAAGCGACGCCCCTACATATCGGCTGGCAAACCGTCGCCCAAGATTGGTAGGGGCTGGGCTTGCCCTGCCCGCAACGTGACGTTCCGTACTAACCCGGGCGCCGCAAGCGACGCCCCTACGCTCCCACCGGGCATTGTCATCGTCATCAGAAAAATCCCCTCCGATCTCGCGGCTCGTGCTGTCACTTGTCTGTAACCGTCCGATAAGTGCTGTGAGGAGGCCCCCAACCGTGAGCACCGCCACCACCGGGAGCGCCGATGAGATCGGCGCGTCTGATGAAATCTACGTCGCCCGGCAGCCGATTCTGGGCCTGAATCAAGAGCTCCACGCCTATGAGCTCCTGTATCGATCCTCCCGGGAGAACGTGTTTGACGGGTCCGACGCCACCACGGCGACTTCCCGCCTGGTCACAAACTCCCTGCTGACGATTGGCCTGGAACACCTCGTCGGCGAGAAGCGGGCATTCGTCAATTTCGGCCGCAAACTGCTGGTTGACGGGTACGCCCAGTTGCTGCCGAAGGGCGCGGTAGTGATTGAGATCCTCGAAGACATCGAGCCGGACGCCGAGGTGCTCCGGGCCTGTGAGGATCTCAAGCGCAAGGGCTACACCCTGGCGTTGGACGACTTCGTCTCCGCCGACGGATACGAAGACCTCCTCCAACTCGCCGACATCGTGAAGGTCGATCTGCGCTTGGCGACGGTGGAGCAACAGCGGGAACTGATTAACCGCGTCAGTTCCCTGAGTCTGGGGCTACTGGCGGAGAAAGTTGAGACTCACGAGGAGTTCGCCGCCGCCGCCGAGTTGGGCTACACGATGTTCCAGGGCTACTTCTTCAGCCGGCCGCAGATTGTTCCCGGACGGCAGATCCCCGGCTTCAAGCTCAACTACATGAGGATTCTCAAGGAGGTGAGCAATCCCGAGCTGGACTTCAGCAGGATCGAGCAGGTCGTCAAGAGCGAGGCGTCCCTTGTCCACAAGCTTCTTCGCTACGTGAACTCAGCCAGCTTCGGCTGGAAGCGGGACGTCGAGTCAATTCGCCATGCCCTGGCTCTGTTGGGGGAGACGGAGATCCGCAAGTGGATATCCCTCGCCACCGTTGCCGGCATCGCCAGCGACAAACCGCAACAGCTTGTCATCGACGCCGTCATGCGGGGGCGCTTCTGCGAATCGCTAAGCCGGACTCTGGGATTGGCGGCGAGGTCTTCGGACTACTTCCTGGCCGGAATGTACTCGTTGCTCGATGCTCTACTGGACCAGCCCATGAGTGAGGTTGTGGAGGAAGTCCACCTGGCGGGTGACGTGCGGGAGGTTCTGTTGGGAAAGCCAGCCGCGACTCGCGGGCTGGGCGAGGCGCTGGCCCTCGCCCGCGCCTATGAGCGTGCGGACTGGGACGCTATCGATGCGGTTGCGGGATCTCTGGGGCTGGGGTTGCAGGAGATTGCTCAGAGCTACCTGGAGGCGACCGAATGGGCGGACCAAGTCTTCAAGTCGTAGCGTGGCACGGGACCGCCATCACGAAGCGAGCCGCGTCCTCGCCGCGCGGCCCGCTTCCCGCAGCCTTCCTCGTCTGAGCTAGGCGGCTTCTTCCTTGGGCTGATCGATCTTCCGGCGCACCTCGGTGTCCGCCGCCTCTTCCGTGAACTGCACTATCCCGGAGTGGTCGAGGTCGCCCTTGCCGTCATTCACCAGCTTGACCAGCATCCCTTGCACAAGGCTCGTCATCGGCAGCGGCACATCGAGGGCCTCGGCGGCTTCCAGCGTATTGCGGAGATCCTTGTTGTGAAGCCCGATGCGGAAGCCCGGCCTAAAGTCCCGGGAATAGACCATCGGGGCCTTCGCTTCCAAGACCGTGCTGCCCGCCAATCCGCCTCGAATTGCGTTGAACACTGTCTCGGGGCAGAGCCCGGCCTTCGTCGCGAGCACCAGCGCTTCTCCCATCGCGGCGATGTTGCAGCCGACGATGATCTGGTTCGCCAGTTTGGTGACGTTCCCGGCGCCGACTTCTCCCGCAAGCGTAACCGATGCGCCGAGGCAGTCCAAGACCGGCTTCACGTTGGCGAAGGTATCGTAGCTCCCGCCAACCATGATGGCCAGGGTCCCTTCAACCGCCTTCGGCTCGCCGCCGCTAACCGGCGCGTCGAGGAAGTGGACGCCTTTGGCCGCGCATGCCCTTCCCACTTTCTGCGATATCAGCGGGTTGATGGAACTCATGTCGATGAGAGTCGATCCCGGCTTTGCCGCTTCGAGCAGCCCTCCGGGTGAGAGAACGGCCTTCTCAACATCGGGGCCGTCGGGCAGCATCGTGATGATCAGGCCGCTGCGGGCCGCGACATCGCCCAGCGACTCGCCCTTGGCTGCGCCAGCGCTGACAAGCTCATCGACGCGCTTCGCGGACAGATCGTAGACCACCAGTTCATGGCCCGCTTTCAGGAGGTTCTTGGCCATTGGGAGGCCCATGATTCCCAGTCCGATGAATCCGATTCTTCTAGACATATGTTTCCCCTCTGCTTAGACTTGATGGTTTCACGCCGTTGGCGGGAGCGATACGTGGCCGCCGTCACCGAGGACGCCGCGCTTTCCCAGAAGCGTCCGCCGCCCGCCTTGTTGCGTCACAAAACGGCCGGCGCACTCGCCCACCCGCACAAATCAATACAGATTAGTATAATTATCTCTCACCGAGGGGGCTTGCGTCAATGGGAAAGGGCGGCGCGCGCGGGGGACCACGCCCCGGAGTGCTGGACCGTCATCCGGGGACGGTTGTCCAACTCGTGCTCGCCGAAGAACAGAGGCACACGATAGGCGTGCAGCGAGACCGTGATGGACCGCGGGGCTCCGGCCGCGTCCCGCTCCCAGGTGACCACGACGTTGGAGGGCGTCAAACCCGGCGCGGCTGGCTGGGTTTCCTCCCCTGGAAGGGGCACTCCATAGACGACGACGTTCCTGATCTGATTGACGAACCGGTTGCCGGGGTCGTCGAAGTCCACTGTGGAAGCGAAACGCGCTCCCGAGCGGACCGCGGCAGTCAACTGGTTCATCATGACCATCGTGACCGCGATCTCGACCATCCCGACGAGGAGGATGACCAACGCCGAGAAGCCGAGCGCGAACTCGATCAGACCGCTTCCTTTGCGCCGGGATCTGTTCACTGGATCAACCTCACTTCATAGGCGCCTTGCGGCCCCGCTCCGTTGCGCCTGGCGTTCAGAACCGGCGACGCTCCAACGAAGGCAACAGCGCACGGGCCACCGCCAGTTTGGCTTGCCCGTATGAGGAAAGCGGCGACGCCCAGCGGCTGCCGGGACCCCGCGCCATCGGTCACCGCGGCAAACAGGACGCGCTGCCCGTTGCCCGTCACGACGTATGAGCTCCACTCGTCAGTCGACCTGTCCGTGTCCCGCTGGCCAATGGATGCGAGAGCATCGGCGCAGCCGGTGATGCTCCGGGTGTGGAGCGCGTAGGAGCGTCCCGGCTCGAATCCGTACTCCGGAGCGGCCGGGCTCGTGGCCTCGGCCGAGAACTCCAGCGCCGGAATCTCGGACTTGGCCAGGAGCGCCTGTCCGGCGACGGACCGGGCCACGACGCGCTGGGCGCCCGGCATGCCCGGGGCCATCGGGAGGAAGAACATCCTCGCCTCGCTGGCCAGCGTCACTTCCACGAACCGCTGTCCGGCGCCGGTGAGCGGAAACTCGTCCCACTCGGCGTCCGGCTGGGATCGAAACCGCATTCGCAGCTCCGCCACTTCGTCCGTGCTGAAGGAGAGCCATTCCTGGCGCTTCTCCGCCGATTCGCCGCCCACCGCCCGTTTGGCCCGCTCGAGACCTTCCCAGGAGCCGTCAAGTTCCCTGGCGGCGCTCAAGGCGATCTCGTCGGCAATCGTCTGCAACTCGTGCTTTACGAGGTAGATATGGCTCAGGTCGATGGCCGTGCCGAGGGTCATCACAGTGACCGCCATGGCGAACAGCGTGAGTATCAGACCGAAACCGCGCTGTTTCGGCTTCATGCCGGATTTGGCCGCACTGATCGGAGAGACGCGCATAGCTCGAGAGTGTTCTCTCACTAATCGTCAGGAACCGCCGCGGGCTTTACGACGGCGGGCCGCCCGCCTATTCTTTCCCAGCCTCCCCGAACCCGTAGTCGATCTCCTTTTCGGGCATGGCGGCGCCCTCGCTCTGGAGATAGGTTTCGAACCAGCGGAGCGCCCGGAGATTGTAGTCGTAACGCGCCGCGGCCTTGCGGTTTCCGTGCCCCTCGCCTGGGTAATAGACAAGCCGCACCGGCGTCTGATCGAGCGTCTTCAACGCCCGGAACAGCTCCATGGACTGCGACGGAGGCACTCTTGGATCCTCTTTGCCGTGGAGGATCAGCAGCGGCGTGCGCGCTTTTTCCACGTGATAGATCGGGCTCTGCTTGAGGAAGAGGTCCCAGTCTTCCCAAAGGCGGTGACGGTCGTGAACGAGGTAGACTTCGTCGGGGATGTCCGAAGTCCCCAGTTTCGAGATCTTGTTGCTGATTCCCACGAACATCACCCCGGCCGCGAAATGCTCCGACAGCGCCGTCGAACACCAGGCGGTCGCGTAGCCGCCGTAGGATCCGCCCGTGACGCCGACCCGCTCCTCATCCACCAGACCCATGTCCACCAGATGGCGGGCCGCATCGACGATGTCGTCAAACTCCTCCATGGCCGGCCGGCCGTGATCCAGCATGGAGAACTCGATGCCCCGGCCCGTGGACGCGCGGTAGTTGGGATAGAAGACCGCGAAGCCCCTCGCCGCCGCCGTCTGGCCGAGATTGGAATAGCTCGTGAGCCAGCCGTCGCGCTGGTGCGCCTCCGGCCCCCCGTGAACGACGAGAAGCAAGGGGTACCGCCGCCCCTCGACCTCGTTGAGAGGCCGGATCAGAATCCCCTGCAGATCCAGGCCGTCCCGCGCCTTGTAGTTGACGACCTCCTGTTTGGCCAGCGTCACCTCATCCAGCCACGGGTTGGAGTTGGTGATCCGGGATGGAGCGGGTTCTCCCTCTTCCCAGAGGTACACCTCCGCCGGGTGGAGGGCGGTGTCTCCGATGAAGGCTATGCGCCTGGCGTCCTGGGAGCAGCTGAAGGACGGGAAGGCGCGAGCGAGTTCCTCCCGGCTCTCTCCACTTCCGGCATCCAGGGACCGCAGACTCGTGTGAACGCCCTGGTCCCACAGGTAAAGGATCTCCACATTGCCCCGCCACGCGAAATCCACGACGTCTCCCTTGGCTTGCAGAAAGTGTCTCGTCGTTTCAGACGTCTCAAGATTCGTTACAAAGAGCCGTCCGGCGTTCGGGTCGTGCTCGTCGGCTCCGGCCAGCATCGCCACCCGCCTCCCGTCGGGACTCCACCGGACCATGCCCAGCTTTCCCGGGTTGTTCACATTCAGCGCCAGGTCTCCCGACGAGGCATCGACGATGTGGGCTCTCGTGTACATGTAGCTGTGATCCACCAGCGGCTTCGGCGCCAGAGACAACGCCAGCAGCTTCCCGTCGGGCGAAACCCGGAGGCCGTTAGCCGATCCCTCCAGATCCAACATCCGCTTCTCCGGCTCATCCTTCCCAAGTTCCGCGATCCACACCCTGATGTATGTCAGGTCCTCCTCGAAGATCTCCTGGTCGAAGCCCTTCTCTTCCAGTTTCTCCTTGGCCTGGTCCTTCTTCTCGGGAGCGCGGAACGCGATGCGCGACCCGTCGCCCATCCATCGGAACTGGCTGATGTCCGTGTCATGGGTCAGCACCCGCCGCGCTTCCCCGCCGGCGACCGGGATCATGTAGACCGAGCGGGTCTTGTCGCCGGAGCGCTTGGCCAGAAAGCCGATGCCGCTTCCGTCCGGCATCCAGCAGACATTGCTGACGTTGACTTTGCCGGTGAGAAATCCCCGGCTGCCATGCTCCTCGTCCCAGACGTGCAACTCCGCCCAGGCGGGTCCGTTCTCCTCCTGGAAGAGCCGCCGCTGCACCCGCAAGCCGTACGCGACCATTCTGCCGTCTGGAGAGATCTCCGCTGACGTGACGGACCGGAGGCGGGCCACGTCTTTGGGCGTGAGCGCGCGGTCCGCGGCGTTGCCCGGGAACACGCTGATGCATAGGAGAAAAACGATTGTCAGACGCATAGCTGTGAGCCTCCTATTCATGATAGTCGAGCCGGAATCGGGAACCGCCGGGTCCGGCTTGCTACGCTATTGGGATAGAGCTTATGAGCAACCAGAAACTCCACGGAATCATTCCGCCGATGGTCACCCCG
>Ga0180435_10007090_pt1 | contig 10713 bp, 7 predicted proteins | sample SS_ome_3_FD_132467 | JGI IMG/M metagenome (GOLD analysis project Ga0180435, IMG submission 132467) | Hypersaline lake sediment archaeal communities from the Salton Sea, California, USA - SS_3_S_1 metaG | ecosystem: Environmental > Aquatic > Non-marine Saline and Alkaline > Hypersaline > Sediment... | reverse complement strand
TGGGACCCAGACCACGGGGCAAGCATTCTCTACGATCAGAATGCGTTTCGGTGGGGGGTAGACTGACCGATGAATTTTGCGATCTCGGCACGAATGAGCGCCTATTGAGGTTTGAACTGTGGACACAACAGCATTTCCCAATCCCGACGCCTTCACGAATGTGGAGGCCCAGGACTTCGCCTTCGAGTTGCGTTCGCACGGCGTCGAAGCAATTGATAACGTGTTGAACCAGAAGGGAAGATCCGACACCCACGCAAAGCGGGTCATCGCGGCCGGCGAAACGGTGGTTGCTGCCAACGGCCATCCTCCGGCGCAAACAGGCTGGTGTACGTCTATCGAAGAGTGGCTGTTTGAAAGCGAATACACGCCGGGTCGAGCCACGGTCGAACAGTGCGCCAACCGGATTGAGAAGATCATCGGCAAGGCCACGACGGTCGCCAGACTGGGCATCTCCGTCGAGCAGTTGACGGACTTGCTGACCCGGCTGCGCCGCCCGGCCAGGAAGATCAAACGTCGACCGCCGAAACCGGATCGCGAAGCGTTTCGGGAGTTGATCAAGTGGCTCAATACGTCGACGGGCGATGTGGACCCCGGCACGACGTTCGACCGCCAGGGCAATGGTTCCGTCTGCTTGGCCCATGTGACGGCCCAGGCGGCCTGCAAGTTGGTCAACTACCGCAAGGTCCGTTCGCTCGAACTGTCGTTGAACGAAAGCAACGAGCCGCGAGAGTTGGCGGCGGCGCTCCCCATTCTACTGCGCGGATGGTCGGACACACTGGAATATCTGTTGATTGACGACGTGCCCCGTGCCACAATTGCCCGCAACCGCCCCCGATACAAGGCCCTTGCCGGCTGTGCTGCCGAGCTGGCCAACTTGCCTGCGCTCGATACCTTCATCACGATTCGCCTCTGTTTCGACGATGACTTGTTGAGTAGCGTTTGTCGGAATCTCCGGCTGTCCGTCATTGAGGTGAAGAGCGCGGAAATCACCAAGCGGGCGATTGAGAGTTTCCAGCGGTGCCGTTCGCTAGAGAGTATCAGCATCAGCAGTTGCCCCGAGTTCCCGTTCGCGTATCGAGACGAGTTGGTTTCCCGCTGCCCTCACGCGAAGATCATCGAGGTCTGGCCGCCGGCAGGGGGAAAGAAGTAGCGGAGAATCGCGAGTGAGGAAGATCAGTGGCAGGTTGCACGCAGGTTCCTGACGCGACTCGGGTATGAGAAGATGAATACACTGCAGATCATTTGCAAAGCATGGCAGGTTACCACGGTCGCGGCGTTGGGCCTGGAATCGACCCTTCGCCCGCGAGGCAGGCCCTCGAAAACGAAGTAGCCTGCCCCCCCCTTTGAGTCTCAGGAGTGAGGGTTGTTTCGACTTGTGACTTGAGATTTCAGATATGGGAATCGTTCGCGGGGTCGACGAAGGACTCTCTCCCATATCTCAATTCCAAAATCTGAAATGTAAAACCCCTCGCACCTCACCGCTATCTTATTCAGTCTGGTCGATACGCGTAAAAGGTGTCGTCTGGTACGCTGCGTTCAACGACCTGACCATACTCTTCCAGGCTTCGTCGCTGCCCGACCGTGTGCCAGCCGTTGACCAAACTGAGCTCCGGCATCAGTTCGACCAATTGATCGACCAGCATTTGGGCCATTCGTTTCAGACCTGGGGCGTCGGCAGATTCGTTGATCGACACGGCCGTTTTCATCAGCCGCAACATTTGCGCTCGTTTCATGACGGGTGGCGAGAGCGATGTGCCCGGGTCCTCGAGTAATTCCTCGATGGGTACATCGAGCGCCTCCTGCCAGCGATACAAATCGCTCAACGACAGATCTGCTGACTCTTCTTCCTGCATTCGCAGGTCCTGAACTTCGGTCCCCGTCTGCCGGGCAACCGCTCGCAGCGACAATCCCTGCTGCTTTCGCACCGCTTGAATTCGGTGCAGCCGACCATTCCTCGTTGGTCTGCAATCATCAAGTTGGTCCGGATGTGGTCCGGATCGGATCCTCTCCGACTGCACGATTGACATGACAAGCACCCTCCATTTCCACCCCCGTGGATGTATGACGAAAATAATCGGGATATGTGGAGAGCCGATGTGCCTCTGTTTGTGCTCTGAGACGATCAGCGCACAACACACCGCCTAAGTTACGCGGCGACGGTCCTCGCCGCAGACTGGCGCCTTTTCTCTTGTTCCTGGTTTCAAAGGCTGGTTACTATCGGCTTGGTTCCCCGAAAACGAAACGAAGACAGCGCAAAGTATCCACAGCCTTTGACGAGCAAATTTGCACTCCAAACCTAGGGTCGGTATCCATGCTGTCGATCACTCGACAACAAACCCCATACCAACCGGCGACGTGACTGACCCGCGACGTGATAAGTATTCGTGCGTCACGCCACCTTCGAACAAGTGTCGAAGATGAGTCGATGGCGAATGCCTCACGACCGACCTCATCTTAAGGTGTCGAATCACCGAATTCAAGTCAAAATGAGGGAACCCGCAAGAAACTTTTTTTTCGTTTTTCGGTAGTCCACAGGATGAATGGCTGCCAGCAGTGAGGCGGGTAACAAACGGCTGAATTTGCATCTGCGGCCCGTCCCCGCTATACAGAGTACAGCGCACAAGCTAACCAAGCTGCAATTCAGCCAGCATTGAATTCGGAGATGATGATGAAAATACAATCCCAGTCCCTTTCGCGACGTCGGTTTTTGCAGGGATCGCTGGCGGCCTCCGCGGCGTTTGCGGTACCCAATATCGTTCCCGGACGTGCCCTCGGCGCCGATGGCGCCGTCCCCGCCAGTGAGCGGATCGTGATGGGCGGTATCGGCGTGGGCAACCGCGGCAGTTACGTGCTCGGCGAGTTCCTCAAATTCCCGGTCGTGCAATTCGTCGCTGACGCCGATTGCCAACTCTCCCGACGTGAGCGGGTCAAACGAAACGTCGACGGCCACTACGGCAACACCGACTGCGAAATCTACCGCGACATGTTCGATGTGCTCGATCGCGATGACATCGATGCCGTGCTGATCGCCACGGGCGATCGCTGGCACACGATGGCGTCGATCACCGCGGCCCGAGCGGGCAAAGACATCTATTGTGAAAAACCATGTTCGATGACGATCCAGGAAAGCCGCGCCCTGGCCGACGTCATCAATCTCTACGGAAGAATCTATCAAGCGGGAACACAACGTCGCAGCATCGGCAATTTTCAGTTGGCGATCGAGATGGCCCAGACCGGCAAACTCGGCAAGCTGCTTGAGGTGCATGCCAACACGCTCTCGCCCGGCGTAACGCACGACTGGCTGCCTGCCGAACCGGAGCCGGACCCCGACGTCTGCGACTGGGACCGTTGGCTCGGTCCGTGTCCGTGGCGGCCTTACAATCCGCTGTACGTGGCCGGTCGCTGGCGAGGCCATTTCGACTTCCACGGCGGCGGTATTCTGGAGTGGGGCGCCCACACTGTCGACCTCTGCCAGGCCGGCAACTCGGCGGACGATACCGCGCCGGTCGAGTACATCCCCAACGGGGATGGCGTCGTCTGCACGTATGCCAACGGGGTCAAACTCGTCATGCGCACCACCGGTTGGTTGGGGCTCGGCACGTGTAGTGTTCGTTTCGTGGGTGATGAAGGTTGGGTCGAGACGGGCGACAGCGGCGCGATGCGGATCGAACCCGACTCGCTGCTGGCGGAGAAAAAGGTGTTCACCATGCGTGGCACGTCTGCGTACACCCACGTCGACAACTTCCTCGATTGCGTCAAGTCGCGACGTCTCGCTCGAGCCAACGCCAGCGTTGCCGGCCAATCGCACATCGCCTGCCACGCCGGTTACATCGCCTGGCAGTTGAAGCGAACGCTCAAGTTCGACCCCGTCAAGGAAGAGTTCATCGACGACGAGGAAGCCAACCGCATGCGCAGCCGCGCGATGCGTGCCCCTTGGACGGTGTAGTTAGATACCTGAAACACAGAACCAACCGATTTCCGGAGCTCGATAGATGCCCATTTCACTTCGATTCAACATCCTACTTGTAGCCGTTTTGGCCGTCGTGGCGTTGCCTGCCATCGGCCTTTGCCAAGAGACGGAAGCGGAAGCCCTCGCCACTCTAGCTAACGAAGACGCCCCTCTCTTCAACAAAGCGATCGCCTGCAAGCGACTAGGGGTCCTCGGAACCGAAGCGGCGATTCCCACGCTGCAAAAGCTGCTCGACGACGATGATCTGGCGCATTACGCCCGGTACGCACTGGAACCGATCCCGTCGCCGAAAGTCGACGAAGTGTTGGTGTCTGCGTTGGACGACCTGTCGGGCAAACATCTGGTCGGTGCGATCAACTCGTTGGCCAATCGCGGCAAGTCCGCGGCCATCGACGCGCTGGCGAAGAAGCTTGGCGACGCCGACTCCAGTGTTGCGCAAGCCGCCGCCCACGCTATTGGTCGACTTGGCACGCCCAAGGCGGGCGAGGTACTGGGCGAAGCGATTTCGGCCGATTTTGCGGCAGCCGCATTGGTCGGTGCGAAAACGATGGCCGACCAGGGGCACACGAGCGAGGCCGGCCGCCTGTTTACCGTTGTCTACAAGCAAGAAGACGCCCCGGCCCACGTGCGACTGGCCGCGATGTTGCAGGCCGTCGCCGTCTTGGGCGACCAAGGCGCCGACCTGCTTTCCCAAGCGTTGCTGTCGGAGCAGGAAGCCGAGTTCGCTGCCGGACTTCGAACCGCCAGATTGGTAAAGGCCGGCATCGCGGCGAAAGCGGTCCTCAGTGCGATCGACGAGTCGCCCGCATCGCGAACCGCTCGTTTGGTGCGACTGCTTGGCGACCTGGGCGACGCCAGCGGATTGCCCGCAGTCGTTACCGCCGCCGCGGATGACGATGAAGCGATTCGGGTCGCGGCACTTGAAGCGCTGGCCGTGCTTGGCAACGCCGATCACATCTCGCTACTGCTGGAGGCAGTCGGCGATGAGTCGCCCGCCGTTTCCGCTCAGGCCGCGACCACACTTGCGGCGCTCGAGGGAAACGAAGTCGATGCAGCGATCTTGGCCCAAATCGACAAGGAAGAAGACCAAGCCGCCGTCATTCGCATGATCGGTAAACGACGGATCACCGCGGCCGTGCCGAAACTGATCTCGCTGTTAAATGGCCCCAATCGGTACGAAGTGCTGGCGGCTTTGGGCGAGACGATCGAACTCGACAAGCTCGACCTTTTGGGGGCAGGGCTCAAGGCGCCCTCCGCCGAACTGCGCGAGGCCGTTCGTGGCGCGATCAACGCGGCCTGTCTGCGGATGACCGATCGCGACGCCACCGCCGAAAAACTCCAGTCGTATATGCAGGGCGGATCGGAAGAAACCGTCGCGTTCATCATGAATCAGCTTGCGAAACTGGGCGGCGAGAAGGCGCTGGCGATTGTCGCCACCGCCGCCAAGGGTGACAACGATTTGATGAAGGACTACGCGACCCGCGCTCTCGGCGAATGGCTTGACGTCTCAGCAGCCGATGTGCTGATCCAACTTGCCGAGGTGGAAGGAACTGGTAAGTACGGCGTGCGGGGATTGCGGGGCTATATCCGCCTGCCGCGGCAGTTCGCTATGACCGACGGCGAGCGGGCCAAGATGTGCCGCACGGCCTGGGAATTGGCCCAGCGAGACGATGAACGGCAACTCGTGCTGGATGTCCTCAAGCAGTACCCGAGCGTTCACAGCCTGGATCTTGCCATTGATGCAAAAGAAACAGCGTCGATGCAGAAAGCCGCCCGAGGCGTCGTCGCGGCAATCACCAACAAGTTGGGCAAACGGGGCGTCGATGTGGCGTCGCTGACGGAACACCTCGAGGGTGATCCCGTCGAGATTGAAATCCTCAAGGCCGAGTTTGGCGCCGAGGGCGCTTTCAAGGATGTCACCTCGATCGTGGCTGCTCACGCAGGCTCCATTCCCATCGTAATTCTGCCGAGTGGCAGTTTCAACACGGACTTCGGCGGCGACCCGGCGCCGGGCACACCGAAGGTGTTGAAGATCCAGTACAAGGTGAACGGCAAAGAAGGCGAAGTGACGATCAGGGAGAATCGTCAGATTCTTCTGCCGATGCCTGAGTAACGGCCGGGTCCGGCAACGTGCGCCATTTCACCAGATAGAGCAGGGCGATGAAGTCGTAAACGGCGTGGGCCGCGATCGGGGCCAGCACGTTGCCCGTCCAGAAAAACAGCAGGCCCAGGTAAACGCTGATGATCGCCGCCAGCACGACGTAGGTGCGCGTAATCGCGTGCGCACAGCCGAAGGCGATCGAGGCGACCGCGATGCCCACCCAAAGCCCCGTCGATCCGCCAATCCAGGTCGCCAGGGCGTGCTGCAACAACCCTCGAAAGAGCAACTCTTCACCGACGCCGGCGATCAGCGAAAGCAAAGCCAGTTCGAGAACCGACGACTCCTTAAAGAGCGGCAGCACGAGCTGCTCAAGAATCTCTCGCAATCGCTCGAATGCGCGAAACGGCAACTGCTGAAGCAGCACAAGGCCCGCGAGCATGGGGATCGCAGCTAAGCTTCCCCACAAGACAGCCCAGCCATTGTCAGGCAGCGATTCGACGGTCAATCCAATCGTTTGGCCTGGGTAGTGCCCGACCAACCAACCGATCAGCAGCGCCAGCAATCCCAACCCGCCTTCGAAGGCCACGGCAGCCGTGAAGTAGCCGCCGTCGAGTTGGGGAGAGTCGTGCATGGGGTCGGATCGAGACAGGTGGTGGTGTTTTCGTTGTTCAACAGATTGACCCGTATCGTGTTGAACAACAACCCCCCCATCGTCGGCTCATCGTGGTCGACGACCACCTGGGTGTCCTGGCGGGCCGGTGGGGGCTTCGTCAACCGTGATATAGCCGTCGCCATTTCGATCGGTATGCTTAAAGTGCATCGGTGGACCGTCGAACTCGCGTCGCGATACCTTGCCGTCACCATCGCGGTCGAGCCGTCGGATGAATCGGCTCAGGGCCAGATTCTCGCCAGGATTGCCTCCCTCGTTACCCGCGCCGGGAGCAACACGTTCGCCCTGCCCCGGTTGCGTCCGCTGCGGCGGTTGGGCAACGGCCTCAACGGCCGGGCCGCTCGTTTGGAGTTCAGCGACTCCCCCTCGAACCGGTCGCACGAAGTTGAATATGCGGATCACATCGCCTTGCGGCCCGCGACCGCGGGGGAACTTTGCCGGGTCACCCGTCTTGGGGTCGCTCCGCTGGGAACCGGCCCCGTGCACGTCCAGCAACTGGTACTGCCCCGTGAAACTCCGCATCCAGCCGGGTGAGCGACCGAAGGCCACGTAAGCGGCGGGAGCGCCGCTATACACCGAGCCGTGCGTCGTGCCGCTCCAGTAGAAGGGATAGTCGCGTTTTCCACCTTCGTCCAACACGACCGATGTTTCGAAGATCGGATCGATCGCCGCCGACCGACTCGTCGCCGGGGATCGAGTGTAGTCAACGATGCTTTGCAGTTCCTTGACGTTCGGCAATCGCCAGTCGTCGTGCCCCGCGTATTCGAGCCCCTCGACCCAAGCCAGCGCTTGCTGCCAATTCATTTTGCCGTCGCGTTTTGGGCCGGCGGAAAGATGGCCGCTGTCGCCCTTCATCCAGATTAAACCGGTCGCCCGGTCGGTGATCGTGCCGTCGCGGTTATCAACGAAATCGTTCTTGCCGTATTTCGGATTACCGCGGACGTAGTGCACGAAGAACGTCTTCTCACCCCGACCGTGGGGGGCCTTCATCGGGTAACCCTTAATTCGACCGTCGGCAAAGTTGACGCCGAACACGGTCTCGTCGGCGTGCATTGTCGTGCTGACGTACTTGGTACAAGTGGCGTACTGCGAATCGATGATTCGCTCTCCCTTGGCCGCATCGCCGTAGCGAAACTTGAAGAACTTGGTGTCGATGAACGGACGTTGATTGCCGGTGGCCGTCGACCGCGGATCAGGATCGGTACCGCTAAACAGGATCAGCGAATAGAGTTCTTTAATCGTCGGCAACCTCCAATCGCTGTACCCGCCCGTCGTGCAAGCCGACGCCCCGGCGACCGCCTGGCGGAACGTCTTTTTGGCGCCCGGATCCTGCTGCCACATCAGGCCGGTCACCAGATCGGTTACGGTGTCGTCGCCGTTGTCCCGATACTTGGGAGCGTTGCCCTGATACTGGGCATCCTGGCCAAAGAACGCAGCGTCCGTTGCCGGATAGGGCGTGATCCGCGAGTTGTCGTAACAGTAGACCTGCCCGGTATCGACAATCGGATAGCTGGTGGCGAGGCAAGCTGGTGAGAGACCAAAGGCGATGATTGCCAGCAACGCCGTGGTCGTCTTTTGACTCCAGATGCTCATGTCGTTTTCCATTCTCAGTGTATTGTTTAACGGCAAGCCGAAGGCGGCTGTGTTGCATCAATCAAGATGGCTGGTCGAACTTCCCGCCGGAAACCAACCCCATTTCACCGACGCCTGCGGCTTGCCGTTAAACGTCTATACGCCTCTCAACTGGCGACCATGTCATCGGGTTTCCACATTGTTAAACGGAAAAGCGGCCGATGCTCCCACGTCGCGTTATCTGCGGTCGCCAGGTCGGGCGATGAGTCGCCCCATCGCTCGCGGCTGGCCGCGATACGGAAGCCGGCGCACCGTCACAGCAATCCGAGGGGCGGTTTTCTTCCATCGCGCGGCGAATGCCGGCTCGGTGGCCGAACCGGTCCGATCGGGATCAAGTCGCGGGCCGCCCGCAACCGACATAAACACCCAACCCGTCGGGAAGTTTCGGTTCCATTATCGCTGGGCGGATGGAATTCTAACAGCCACGCAATCCACGCCGTTTGGGAGGTGTTGGTTGACGCTCCGCCCACTCTTGGACTAAACTACTTGGCTTATCATTCTTGCATTTGACGGCGTCGCGGGGACGCTCCCCGATCCACCAAGGGCTTCACGGCGGAAGCTGGTGGCAGCCGGCGACAAACCGGCTTCTGAACGACGCGGATTTTGATTTCACGTTTCAATTTAAGGGCTATGTGAAGATGGCTAAGAAGAAGGCCGGCAAAGCTGGCAAGATGGTGTACTACTTTGGCAAGACCCGCACCGACGGCAAAGTCGATCAGAAACAGCTCATCGGCGGTAAGGGCGCCAACCTTGCCGAGATGACAAACATCGGCTTGCCCGTTCCTCCCGGTTTCACCATCACGACCGAGGTCTGCGATCTGTACTACAAGTCGGGCGAGAAGCTGCCCAAGGGCTTGATGGAAGAGGTCAAAGCCAACATCGCCACGCTGGAAAAGGAACTCGGCAAGAAGTTCGGCGACAAGAGCAACCCGCTGCTCGTCTCCGTCCGCTCCGGCGCTGCCGTCTCGATGCCCGGCATGATGAACACGATTCTCAACCTTGGCCTCAACGCCGATTCGGTTGCTGGTCTGGCCGAAGCCACCAGCAACCCCCGCTTCGCCTTCGACGCCTACCGTCGTTTGATCGACATGTTTGGCGACGTGGTGATGCACGTCGACCGTGAGAACTTCGAAGCCGAATTTGACAAGATCAAAAAGAAGTACAAGGTCACCGAAGACACGGACGTGCCGGCCGAGGGACTGAAAGAACTTTGTGACGCCTACCTGAAGGTCTACAAGAAGCACACTGGTCAGGCGTTCCCGCAGGATCCCGTCAAGCAACTGCAACTCGCTGTCGAGGCGGTCTTCGGTAGCTGGAACACGCCGCGAGCCGTCCGCTATCGCGAGGTCGAAGGCATCCGCGGTCTGCTCGGTACGGCCGTCAACGTCCAGTCGATGGTTTACGGCAACATGGGCGAAGATTGTGGCACGGGCGTGGCGTTCACCCGCGACCCCGCCACCGGCGAGAACAAGTTTTACGGCGAATTCCTCGTCAACGCCCAGGGCGAAGACGTTGTCGCCGGCATGCGCACGCCGCAACCTGTCGCCGAAATGCCCCAGTGGAAGCCCGCCGCCGACAAGACCATCGGCAAGCGAGTTTACAAGCAACTGCTCGAAATCAAAACGATCCTGGAAAACCACTACAAGGACGTCCAGGACATCGAGTTCACCATCGAAAAGGGCGAACTCTTCATGCTGCAAACTCGCGCCGGCAAGCGAACCGGTTTTGCCGCCGTGAAGATCGCCTGCGACATGGAGCGAGAAGGCCTGATCGACGAGAAGACCGCCCTCTGCCGCATTCCGGCCAACGACTTGACGCAACTTCTGCTGCCCAGCTTCACCGCCGCCGCGAAGAAATCGGCCAACGTGTTGACAACCGGCATCAACGCTTCGCCGGGCGCCGCGTTCGGTAAGCTCGCCTTCACCGCTGAAGAGGCCGTCAAGCGAACCGCCGCCGGCGAAAAGGTTCTCCTCGTCCGTAAAGAGACGAACCCCGAAGATATCGACGGCATGCACAGCGCCACGGGTATCCTCACCAGCACGGGCGGTAAGACGAGCCACGCGGCCGTCGTCGCTCGCGGTTGGGGTCGTTGCTGTGTCGCCGGGGCTGGCGCTATCCAAATCGACGAAAAAGGTCGCAAGATCAAGGTCAACGGCAAGACGTTCAACCACGATTCCGTCCTCTCGATCGACGGTTCGACCGGCGAAGTGATGGAAGGCGAAGTCGCCACGCAAGAAGCCAAGATGACCGGCAACTTCTCGAAGGTCATGAAGTGGGCCGACAAGTACCGCACGTTGGCCGTGCGAACCAACGCCGACACGCCGGCCGACTCGAAGCGTG